>VYKS01000057.1_pt1 | contig 74878 bp, 79 predicted proteins | sample 5114511 | NCBI WGS metagenome assembly VYKS01 (sample SAMN12291795, study PRJNA351875) | freshwater metagenome | isolation source: freshwater lake | place: USA: Michigan, Gull Lake | collected 2011-07-05 | reverse complement strand
CAACGCCGAGCTGGACGTCGAGCTGATCACCCCGATCGCCATGGAAGAGAAGCTGCGCTTCGCTATCCGTGAAGGCGGCCGCACCGTCGGCGCCGGCGTCGTCGCCAAGATCGTTGAATAACGATCATCGCGACCGTGCTTGAGTTCACCAGAAGCGCCTCGCGCTTCTGGCGGGCCAAGATCGTTGAATAATCCAACGATCTTCAGCGCACGCTGAACTGATCTAAGCGAAGGCCCCGGAGAGCATTCTCCGGGGCCTTTTGCTTTTCCGCTGAAAAGTCGAAAGTCGGGTCATGGCGATGATCACCGATCCCGACGACTTCTTCACCAAAGGCTGCGGGCGATGCTCACGGTTCGCCACGCCCGACTGCTCGACCCGCCCGTGGATCGATGGCCTGAACGCCCTGCGCCGCCTCTGTCTGGAGATGGGCCTGGAGGAGACCGCCAAGTGGGCCCACCCCTGCTACATGCACGCCGGGCGAAACATCGCGCTTCTGGGCGCGTTCAGGGGCGACTTCCTGATCAGTTTCCTGAACGCGGGTCTGCTCATCGATGACGCGGGTGTGCTGAAGGCGCCGGGTCCCAATAGCCAAACCCCGAGCGTTATTCGCTTCACCACGGTCACCGCAGTTGAGGCGCTCGCTCCCACGATCCGCGCCTATTTGCGCCAGCTGATGGATCACGCCGAGGCGGGAACCAAGCCGCCCAAGACGGCCCGCGAGATCGACATGCCCGATGAACTGACCGAGGCGCTCGACGCGGACCCTGTGCTGGCCGAGGCCTTCCACGCGCTGACGCCCGGGCGGCAACGGAGCTATCTTCTCGCTTTGAACCAGGCCAAGCAGTCAGCGACCCGGATCGCGCGGATCGAAAAATTTCGCGACAAGATCATCGCGGGTAAGGGCACCTTGGAGCGATAGGGCCGTTCCGGCCCACAACGGGCGGGGTTAGACTAGGCTCCTGAGGGCCTGGAGTCGCTGACGCAGCGCCATAAACGAGACCGCCGCTGCGGACGCCTCCCACAAGACGTCCGTAACGGCGGCAGGGGTCTCCTGGACCCGCTCGCGCCCCCACATCGAACGCGATTGGCGCTAAGGGATAACGGTGTCATGCGGGCGTCGACCAGTTTCTCCCCTTGGGCGAACCTTCATATTGCCTTGCCCCGGCGGCGCGCTATCTACGCGCCATGGCGCTGCACATCATCAAGCTGGTCGTCGGCTGCGACACGATCGACGACCTCGTGGCCTGGCACAGGACGGGCGAGCCGTGGGTGATGCATACCCGCATGACGCCCAAGCGTATCCCCGAAGTATTGGATGGCGGTTCGCTGTACCGGGTGTTCAAGGGACAGGTGCTTTGCCGCCAGAAGATCCTGGCCATCGACACAGTCGGTTCCGGCGCCGCCTCGCGCTGCGAGGTGACGGTGGATCCGACCATTATCCGGGTGGCCCCGCAGCCGCGACGCGCATTTCAGGGCTGGCGTTATCTGAAGCCCGAGGATGCGCCGCCAGATCTTAGCGAGACCGAGGCCGCTGACCTGCCCGCTGATCTGGCGCGTCAGTTGCGCGAGCTCGGCGTCTGGTAACTTTGGCGGGCGCATTAGCTTTGTGGCAACCAGTGCGGGTGTTTTCTGTTCTACGAGGGAACAGGAGGGCCGTCATGAAAGCCGGTTATGCCGCCTTGGGCGTGGGAATGTTGTTCGTGGGACTGATTGGTGGGCTGCTGATCGCGCTGCGCCCCATCGGATAAGTCAATTGACCGCCATGTTGTCGATCAGGCGGGTTTTGCCCAGCCAGGCGGCGACAAGGATGCGCCCGGCCGCTCCGGCGATCGGGCCGGGACCCAGCCGGGAGAGGTCGCTGGCTTCTCGCACCTCGACATAGTCGACCTGACCAAAGCCGGCCGCCTTCAAGGCGGTCACCGCCGCCTGCTCAGCCTCATCGATGCGAGCGCCAGCGGCGACTGCGGCGGCCGCGGCCTTCATCGCTGTCGGCAGGGCCACGGCGGCCGCGCGCTCTTCCCCAGAAAGATAGGCGTTGCGTGAGGAGAGGGCGAGGCCGTCCTCCGCGCGGGCGGTGGGCGCACCGATGATCTCCACCGGGATGTCCAGATCGCGGGCCATGCGGCGAACGACTTGAAGCTGCTGATAGTCCTTCTCGCCAAACACCGCGACGTCGGCCTGCGACTGGATGAACAGCTTGGCGACCACCGTCGCCACCCCGCCAAAGAACTGAGGCCGGGCGGCGCCCTCCAGCGGCTCGGACACGCCCGACACGCTCACCAGGGTTGAGAAGCCAGGTGCGTACATCTCTGCGGCGTTTGGGGCGAACATCAGATCGCAGTCCACAGAGGCGAGCTTCTCGGCGTCGACGGTTTCGCCGCGCGGATAGGCGTCGAAGTCCTCGTGAGGGGCGAACTGTTTGGGATTGACGAACACTGTGGCGATTACGCGCTGGGCGTGCTGCTGGGCAAGGCGCACCAGCGATAGGTGGCCGTCATGCAGGGCGCCCATGGTCGGAACGACCGCCACACGTTGTCCGGCGGCCTTCCAGGCGCGCACGTGCTCGCGCATCTCGGCGACGGTACGGACAATGATCGGGCTGGTCATGCGGGCCTCCACGCGAACTGGCGAGCGCTTATGGCCTTCCAGATGGCGAAGGTCCACCATCCCCCGAGGAGAAGGCTTATCCAGGCTGCGACAATAAGGTCTGTGGATTGAGACCTTTAGGCCTCTCTAGCGGCTGAGGACATCGTGTTAACGTTCAATTAAGAGTCGCTGAGTCGCGACGCAGAGGGACCCAAGCCATGGCCGAAACGCGCGTTATCGTCGTCGGCAACGAGAAGGGCGGCGCTGGCAAGTCGACCATCGCCGTGCACCTCGTCACCGCGTTGCTGTACGGCGGCGCCAAGGTCGCCGTGATCGACCTGGACCTGCGCCAGCGCACGTCTGCGCGGTTCTTCGAGAACCGTCGTGCGTGGCTTGAGAACAAGAAGATCGAGCTGCCCGAGCCGCTCGCCCTGAATCTCAGCGACAACGACGTCGCGCTGGCCGAACGGTCGGAAGAGGAGCAGGTGGCCGGATTCGAGGCCGCCTTCGCCAAGGCCTTGGCCGAATGCGACTTCGTGCTGATCGACACCCCCGGCGGCGACAGCGCCATCACCCGCATGGCGCACGGGCGCGCGGACCTGGTGGTCACGCCGATGAACGATAGCTTCGTCGACTTTGACATGCTGGGCACGGTGGATCCGGTGAGCCTGGAGCTGACAAAACCCAGCCTCTATTCGCTGACCGTTTGGGAAGGCCGCAAGCAGCGCGCTCTGTCGGGCCAGCGCCAGGCGATGGACTGGGTGGTGCTGCGCAACCGTCTGGCCACCACTGAAGCCCGCAACCGCAAGCGTCTTGAGGACCGCCTCAATGCGCTGGCCAAGCGTGTCGGCTTCCGGATCGGACCCGGCCTGCGCGACCGCGTGATCTACCGCGAGCTGTTCCCCTTCGGCCTGACCATCGCCGACCTGTCGCCGCAGGTGCGTCCGGTGCCGGTGTCGCTGCAACACCTGGCGGCGCGCCAGGAACTGCGGGCCCTGATGCATAGCCTGGGTCTCTCAGCCTATTCGGGCGAAACCATGCTGGCGGCGCAGTAGGCGCGCGGCTACACATTGAAGCGAGCGGGCGGCCAGGGTGACCTCGCCGCCCGTTTTCGTTCTTGGAGCGTCGATGATCTATCTGCTGCTGGGCGCGGTGATTATCACCTTCCTGCTCTGGCCGCGTGGCCGGACGCTGTTGAAGGGCGACGGCTGGCGCGTGGGGGCAGGGGCTGCGGCGATGGTCGCCTTCGCGGTGGCGGCCTATGCGACGATCCGAGGCGCGTGGGGCACGGGCATCGTGCTGGGGATTGTCGGTCTATGGAGCGCCACCGAGGCGCGGCGGCGGCCGATCGTACGCCGCGAAGTGGTCCACCCGCCCAAGCCAGAACTCAGCCTTGCTGAGGCCCGCGCGATCCTGGGGGTCGGGCCGGAGGCGAGCCTGGCCGAGGTCAAGGCCGCCTACACCCGCCTGATCCAGATGGCGCATCCCGACAAGGGCGGCACCGAGGGGCTCGCCGCCCAACTGAACGCGGCGCGGGATCGTTTGATCAAGCCGCGCGGCTAAGCTAGGGTTTCAGCATGATCAATCGCGAACGCTTCTGGCGCCGCCGCTCGTCGGGCCAAACCTGCTCGGTATGACGCTCTGAACCCGGTTCAGGACGAGCCGCGACCTGTGGCTCCCGATGTCATCTTCAGTTCGGACTTTGATCACTCCCATGACGACCCAGACCCAAGAGCGCGCCCAGGATTGGGCTGGCCGCTTCAGCGAACGTATGAGCCGCGTCCGCGCCAGTGAAATCCGCGAACTCCTCAAGTTGCTCGACCAGCCCGACATTCTCTCCTTCGCCGGCGGCATTCCCGACCCTGGCCTGTTCCCGGCAGAGGAGATCCAGAAGGGTTACGACGCTATTCTCGCCGATCCTGTCCTGTCGCGGCAGGCGCTGCAGTACTCGGTCAGCGAGGGCTACCTGCCGCTGCGCCAGTGGATCGCCGAGCGGATGACCCGCGATGGCATGCCGTGCGATCCGGACAACATCATGCTGACAGCCGGCTCGCAGCAGGCGCTGGACCTGATCGGCAAGCTGTTCCTGACCAAAGGCGACACGGTGATGGTCGCGCGGCCGACCTATCTGGGCGCGCTGCAGGCCTTCAATGGCTATGAGCCGGCCTACCTGGATCTGCCCGAGACGGCGCTGAGCCAAGGCGTCGACGAGGCGGCCCTGATGGCGGGGCGCGCGCCGCGTCCGCTGGGCTATTTCGTGCCTGACTTCGCCAACCCCACCGGTGTCAGCCTGACCCTGGCCGAGCGCGAGGCGCTGCTGGCCATGGCCGATCGCCTCGACATGACCCTGGTCGAGGATGCCGCCTATCGCGAACTGCGGTTCGTGGGGGAGCCGACGCCGACAGTCTTGGGCCTCGACATCGCCCGCGCCGGCGGGATCGACAACGCCCGGACGCTGTTCTTGGGCACGCTGTCCAAAACCCTATCTCCGGCCCTTCGGATCGGCTGGGTCTGCGGTCCCAAACCGGTGATCGAGAAACTGGTGCTCCTGAAGCAGGGGGCGGACCTGCACGTCTCGACGATCAACCAGATGGTCGCTCATCGCGCGGTGAGCGAAGGTTATGACCAGCATCTGCATCGCCTGCGCGGAGCCTATGGCGCCAAGGCCCGGGTGATGCTGGCGGCGCTGGAGCGGACCATGCCCAAGGGCGTGACCTGGTCGCATCCGGAAGGCGGCATGTTCGTCTGGATCGATTTGCCCGAAGGCGTCGACGGGGCGGCGTTGCTTGCGCGGGCCATCGAGGAGGAGCGAGTGGCCTTTGTCCCGGGAGCGCCCTTCTTCGCGGAGAAGCAGACCCCCAACGCCATCCGCCTTAGCTACTCGCTGCCGACAGACGCGCAGATCGAGGAGGGCGTGCAGCGGCTTGCGCGCCTGATCACCAAGGTGATCGGCGGCGATTAAGCCTCGCGGAAGGGGCCTGAAAAAGGCGCTGAGCTTGATCGCTCAGCGCCTTTCTTTGTTACAGAAGGCCTGATCAGAGATCGTCTACGGCTTCAGCACCATGCAGGGCACGCGCTTGGCTTTCAGGGCCGAGCAAGCCTCGCGGGCGGCGTCGTTGGTCATGCCCTGGAACTGCGCCCGGAAGGTGCCCCCGGCGCCTTCGACAGCGGCCTCTGCATCGTGCACCAGCTTCGAGAAACGGCCGCGCACCAGTTTCAGCTGGTCGTTGGCCAGAGACTTTGAGCGGAATGCGCCGACCTGGACGGCCCATTCGCCCTTTGGCTTCTTGACGGCCTTGGCCGGGGTTGCGGCTTGGGCCCCCCGCAGGGTGGGGGAGACCTTCACCGGCGCCGCGCGTGGCGTGTCTGTCAGGACAATCCGAAGGCCGGCTTGGTCACCGTCGCCTTGCTCGACCGAGGGGCGCTCGACCGGGCCCGACGGCTCGTCTTCGTAGATGTTCGCGGCGATCGTGGTGCGCTCCCCGCGCGCCCGGCGCTTGATCACGTCAAAGCCGGTCAGCAACAGGTCTTCCATGTTGTTGTCGCGCCAGGCGGTCGAGGGGCCGCCCAGCACCACCGCGATCAGGCGGCGGCCGTCGCGCACGGCCGAACCGGCCAGGTTGAAGCCAGAAGCGTTGGTGTAGCCCGTCTTCAGGCCGTCAAACCCCTCCATGCTGTCCAGCAGGCGGTTATGGCCCTTGATGTAGTTGCCCCGGAAATAGAAGCCCTTGACCGAGAAGTAGCTGTAGTACTGCGGGAAGTCGCGCATCGTGGCGCGCGACAGGATGGCCAGATCGCGAGCGGTCGAAATCTGCCGACTGTCGGGCAGGCCCGAAGCGTTGACGAAGCGCGTGTTGCGCATGCCCAGTTCCTGGCCGCGCAGGGTCATCAGGGCGGCGAAGCGTGACTCGCTGCCGGCCAGCCGCTCGGCCATGGCGGTCGCGACATCGTTGGCCGACTTGACGGTCATGGCCTTGATCGCCTCGTCGACGGTCATGCTCTCGCCTGGGCGCAGACCGATCTTGGTCGGAGCCTGAGCCGCGGCGCGAGGCGACATGGTGATCCGGTCGGTCAGTTTCAGCCGACCTTCGCTCAGCGCCTCAAAGGTCAGGTAAAGCGTCATCACCTTGGTGACCGAGGCGGGATAGCGGGGGCTGTCCCCCCGCTTGTCATAGAGAACCTCGCCCGAATTGGCGTCGATCACGATCGCCGCGTACTTGGGCTCTGAGGCGTTCAGCTGGAGATAGGGGACGGCCGCCGAGACGGTCGAAGGCGCGAGCGCGCCGCTCAGACACGTCAGGGCCATGCCGGCGGCGGCGAGCAGGAAGCGGGCGGAGGTAAGCCTGGCGAACATGAAGCGACGTCCGTCATTTGAACTGGAAGCGGTTCCGCACCGCCACACGCGTTGAGCCTACCATGATGGATGCGGTGTTTCGCTAAAGTAAACAACTGGTGAGCGATCATGCCGCAGACGCCGAAAAACGAGGCGCGTGTTTCCCATGCTGCAGCTTGACCCTAGGTTATGGTGCGCTGCACAAATTTCTTGACTGCTGCACTGCAACATGACAAAACGGCGTTGTTCCAAGCGCAGAGGGGCGAGTTGCAGCTCGACCTTCCGCCCCGCCTCCTTTCCTCCCCAGGAGACTCCCCATGGCCGCCGCCGAAACCATGAAGACCACCGTCGAGCAATTCACCACCGCCTCGAACCAAGCGTTCAAGGACGGCGTCGAGAAGTCGCTGGCCGCGCTGGCCGAAGCCAACACCCACTCGAAGAAGAACCTGGAAGCCGTCGTCGCCTCGGTGACCGCCGCCACCAAGGGCGCTGAAGCCCTGGGCGCTCAGACCTTCGCCTACTCGAAGAAGGCCGCCGAAGACCAGGTCGCCGCCGCCAAGTCGCTGGCCGCCGCCAAGAGCGTTCAGGAAGCCGTCGAACTGCAGACCGCTTGGGCCAAGTCGGCCCTCGAAGCCTACATCGCTCAGGTCAGCAAGGCCTCGGAGATCGTCTCGGCCTCGATCAAGGACTCGGTGAAGCCGCTGAACGAACGCGTCAGCGCTGCCGTCGAAAAGTTCCAGGCCGCCCGCTAAGGCCTGACTTCGAGCGCGCCCGCTGGCGCGTTCGAGACACCCAGAGCTCGAAGGCCCGGATCGCAAGGTCCGGGCCTTTTTGTTTGGGTCGGCCCGCCCTGTCAGGGCCGTGCGGCTTAGACCTTTTGCAGGGCGGTGCGGCGCGGTAAGCATGCCGCCTGAAATCTGAGTGGAGCGCACGCATGTCGACCGTCGAGGACCGCCTGAAGGCCATGGGCGTGGAGCTGCCGCAACCGGTGGCGCCGGTGGCCAACTACGTGCCCTTCGTGCGCTCTGGAAGCCTGGTGCATATCTCGGGCCAGATCTCGATCGCCGCCGATGGCGGCATCAAGGGCACGGTCGGGGTCGATGTCGATCTGGAGACTGCCCAGAAGGCGGCGCGCCTCTGCGGAATCAACCTGCTGGCCCAGATGAAAGCCGCCTGCGACGGCGACCTGGAGCGTGTGGTCCGGGTCGTGAAGCTCGGCGGCTTCGTTCAGGCCGGTCCCGACTTCATCGACATTCCCAAGGTCATCAACGGTTGTTCAGACCTGATGGTCGAGGCCCTGGGCGATAAGGGGCGGCACGCCCGTTCGGCGGTAGGGGTCTACAAGCTGCCCCTCGGCTTCGCGGTCGAGGTGGACGCGGTTGTGGAGATCGCCTGATGCCCCGGCGCGGACGCCCTCCGGTCGAAACCTTCGGAGCGGCGTGGGACGCCCTCTTTGATCGACCGATCGCCCACCGTGGTCTCTGGACGCGCGACGGCGCGCCGGAGAACTCGCTCGGGGCCTTCCAGGCCGCCTGCGCGCACAACTACGGCATCGAACTGGATGTCCAACTCACCGCCGACGGCGACGCGGTGGTGTTCCATGACGAGCGTCTGGAGCGGATGACCGGCGCCCCGGGGCGCGTGCGCGATCATACCGCCGCCGAGTTGCGCGCCCTGGCTCTGAAAGGCTCCGACGAGACCATTCCGACTCTCGCCGAAGCGCTTACGGTGGTCGGTCACCGCGCCATGGTCCACATCGAGCTGAAGACGCCCTTTGGCGAGGTCGGGCCGCTGGAGAAGCGGGTGTCCGAGATTCTGATCGACCATAACGGTCCGACCGCGATTATCGGCTTCAATCCCTATTCCCACGCCTGGTTTGCTGATCACCACCCCCAGATCCTGCGCGGCCTGGACAGCTACGGTTGGAACGACGAAGGCGCGCGCCATGTCGCGCCAGAGATCCGCAAGGCGATGGCGGGGCTTGAACATGTGGAAATCGCCCGACCCGACTTTCTGGCCTTGGGCCTCGACATGTTGCCGAGCCCCAAGGCCGACGTGCTCCGCGCCAAGGGCATGCCGGTGATCGCCTGGACAGTGAGAAAGCCCGAACAGTGGGACGCGGTGAAGGACCACTGCGACAACCTGATCTTCGAGGGTTTCCACGCGTGACATCCCGTCCCGTGGGGGTGCAGTCGTCGGTTCGCGTCCATCGCGCGATCAGCGAGATCGGTCGGGAGGCCTGGGACGCCTGCGCCGCGCCGACCGGTGATCCGTTCGTCTCCTACGATTTCCTGGCGATCTTGGAGGAGAGCGGCTGCGTCGCCGCCCGAACCGGCTGGGCTCCGCAGCATCTGTCGGTGCTCGATGAGGCCGATCGAGTCGCCGGCGTCATGCCGCTGTACCTCAAGTCCCACAGCCAAGGGGAGTACGTCTTCGATCACGCCTGGGCCGACGCCTATGAGCGGGCAGGGGGGCGCTATTATCCCAAGCTCCAGTGCTCGTCGCCGTTTTCTCCGGTGACCGGCTCCCGTCTGATCGTCCGTCCCGATATCGACCTCGACGACGGACGCTCGGCGCTGCTGGGCGGCGCCCTGACCCTGTGCGAGCGCATGAGCGCTTCGTCTTTGCACGTGACGTTCCCGGTCGAGGATCAGTGGCGCTGGATGGGCGAGCGCGGGATGCTGCTGCGCCAGGATCAGCAGTACCACTGGGAGAACCGCGACTACGCCACCTTCGACGCGTTTCTGGGCGCGCTATCGGCCAATCGGCGCAAGACGATTCGCCGGGAGCGCCGGGACGCCCAGGAGGGCCTCGAGATCGTCGCCTTGACTGGCGCGGAGCTCACGGAAGACCACTGGGACGCCTTCTTCGCGTTCTACATGGACACCGGCGGCCGTAAGTGGGGCTGGCCCTACCTCAACAGGCCGTTCTTCTCGTTGCTGGGTCAGCGCATGGCCGACAAGGTGTTGTTGATCATGGCCCGGCGGCCGGGCGGTCCCTGGATCGCCGGCGCCCTGAATCTGATCGGCCGCGACTGCCTCTATGGCCGACATTGGGGCTGCGTCGAGGACGTGCCGTTCCTGCATTTCGAGCTTTGCTACTACCAGGCCATCGAACACGCGATCCGCCTCGGCCTGGCGCGCGTAGAAGCGGGCGCCCAGGGTCAGCACAAGATCGCGCGAGGTTATCTGCCGAGCCCCGTCTATTCGGCGCACTGGATCGCCGACCCGATGCTACGCGAGCCGGTCGCGCGCTATCTGGAGCGTGAGCGGGCCGCTGTGGAGAGCGACATGGAAATGCTCGCCGACGAATATTCGCCTTTCCGCGAAGAGCGGTAGCGCCGAGACTCCCCCCTCGGCGAAGGCGGCCTTAGTGGATTGTGGGGGGAGCGCTGAGCCAGCTCTCGAAGGCGCGCGCTTCGACACGGTCTTGCTCGTCGTCGAGGCTCATCTCCTCCAGAAGGATGGCCGCCAGCAGCCATTCTTCGAGATCCTCAACCGTCGCGCGGCCGTCTTCGATCGCTTCCTTGACGGTGTCGAGCAGCCATTCGACGGCCACATCTGGGGATTTTGTCATGACGCGTGTTTCCTGAACCAGCGTCATTAACCTTACGCCCCGCTCGCTCCTGCGACCCTGCGACATAAGGTCGAGCTGCGGCGGCGCGATGTCGCACCGAGCCGACAGGCCCGCGCCGAGAGGACGCGGGCCGCACTCGGCCCTATCGGCTTTTCAGCTTGCGGTCGAAGAACTCCAGGTGAGTCTTGAGCACGCTGAGTCCCTTGGTCTTGCTGCCCGGCGCGCTATGGCGTTCACCCGGATAAAGAGCCATCTCGAAGGGGATCGCCTTGCGTTGCAGCGCCGCCATCAGGCGAGTGCTGTTTTCGAAGATCACGTTGTCGTCGGCCATGCCGTGCAGCAGCAGCAGGCTGCCGGGGGGCAGCTTGTCGATGCGGTTATTGATGTCCGAATAGGCGTAGCCGGCCTTATTTTCGTCCGGCTTGCCCATGTAGCGCTCGGTATAGGCCGTGTCGTACAGGCTCCACTCGGTCGGCGGTGCCCCGGCGGCGCCGGCCTTGAACGGGGTGTTCTCGGCGGTCAGCAGCATCAGCGTCATGAAGCCACCGTAGGACCAACCCATCACGCCCAGCTTCTCGGCGTCGACATAGGGCTGGCTGGCCAGGAACTTGGCGCCGAGCAGTTGGTCCTCGACTTCGACGGTGCCGAGCTTGCGGTCAAGGGCTCGCATGAACTTGGCCGAGCGGTTGCCGCTGCCGCGGTTGTCCAGCTTGAAGATCACGTAGCCGGCTTCGAGATAGGTGCGCTCCGACGGGCTATGCCAGCTCTTCATCACGCGTTGGGCGTGCGGGCCGCCATAGACCGAGACGATGGCCGGGTACTTCTTGGCCGGGTCGAAGCCGACTGGCTTGAGGATCTCGTAGTGTAGCGTCTCACCGTCCGCCGCCTTCAGCGAGCCGAATTCGGGCTGGGGCAGATTGGCGGCGTAGGGCCAGTAGGGGTGACCCTCGGCCAGCTTGTTCTCCTCGATCCAGCGCACGCGCTTGCCGTCGGCCGAATAGAGGGCGGTTTGGGGCGGGGTCTTCGGATCGCTGTAGGTGCCCGCGAACGCGCCGCCGTTGTCGGCCACTTTCGCGCCCCACCAACCGCCTGCGGCTGTCAGGGCTTTTGGCTTGCCCGGCTTGGCGTAGCTCACCTCATAGAGGCGGCGCTCAATCGGCGTATCGATCGAGGCCGAGAAGATCGCGACCTTGCGCGCCTCGTCCACGCCCTCCAGGCCGATGACCGGCCAATCGCCCTTGGTGACCTGAGCGATCAGCTTGCCGTCCGCAGCGTAGCGATAGAGGTGCTGATTGCCGTCCTTTTCCGAGCCCCACAGGAAGGTGCCGTCCTTCAGGGGGCGGAAGTCGTTGCTGACCTCGATGAAGTGAGGATCGGTGTCGGTCAGGACCGTCTTGCCCGCGCCCGTGGCGGCGTCGAAGGCCAGCAGGTCGAGCGTCTTCTGATTGCGCGACAGCCGTTGGACATAAACCGTCTTGCCGTCGGCCGACCAGGCCACCCGCGCGACATAGATGTCCTTGTTGGGGCCAAGATCGAGAGCCGTGACCTTGCCCGACGCCAGATCGCGGACGAACAGATCGACCACGGCGTTGGGGCGGCCCGCGCGCGGATAGCGCTGATTGACCACGGTGGCCCCGCCCGGACCGATGTCGGCGCGCGGCACGATGTCGACGCCGCTCTCGTCAACGCGCGTGTAGACGATACGGGTCTCGTCCGGGCTCCACCAATAGCCGGTGAAACGGTCGAGCTCTTCCTGGACGATGAATTCGGCCACACCGAACGACAGGGCGTCCTTGCCGTCGGTGGTCAGGGCGACCTCGGCCCCGCCGGTGACGGGCTTGATGTAGAGGTTCTGGTCGCGGACGTAGGATACATAGCCGCCCTTGGGCGAGACCTTGGCGTCGACCTCGTCGCCGGGCGTCTGCGTCAGGCGCGTGATCTTCCCATCGGCGACCGTGTCCAAATAGAGGTCGCCGTCCAGGGGGACGAGGATGAAGCGGCCCTGGCGGTCCCAGCTGTATTCGACAATGCCGCGCGCCGAGACGCGGGCGCGCTCACGACGGGCCTTCTCGGCTTCGGAGAGTTCCTTGTCACCGGACGACAGCGCGGCGCTGTCGATCAGGCGATAGGGCTCTCCGCCCTTCACGTCCGCCGCCCACAGATCCTGGATGTTCGCCGCCTCGGGTTTGCTCTTCAGATACGTGACGCGCTTGCCGTCAGGCGACAACGCCACGCCCCTGGCCGTCGGCCCGCTGAGGCTGGGATCGGCGAAGACGCGTTCCGGGGTGAGTTTCTGCGCCAGAGCGGGCGAGGACAGGGCGAGAACGGCCGCGAGCGCCGTGAGCGAGGGCTTTTTCATGGCGCGGGACGCTATGCGGGCGCGCCGCGCTTGTCAGCAGTGAAGTTGTGTCGTGGTTGAAATGCGAAGGTGCTCAGCGGCACATCGCGTCAAGCGGCGCGAGATCGATGGGATTAGGCGGAACGGGCAGGCCCTTAGCGCGCAGCGCGGCGTCCAGCGTGGTGGGGCCCGGCGGCAACCCCGGGTCGGTGTCTGTCTTGTAGAAGGGGTGCTTCTGGGCCTGCGCGAGGGTCGTGAAGCCAAAGCCCTTGTCCTGGTAGAGCTTGAAAAGGCGAGGCGCCATGCGGGCGTCGAAGGCTCCGCCGTGCATCAGCAGCACATAGGGGATGTCCTTGCCAAACAGCGCGTGGCTCATCGCCCTCGCTCGGTCGGCGTCGGCGGCCGCGCCCGCCAGGAAGCGTTGTTCCAGCTCGGCGATGGCGGCTTGGTCGCCCTTGGCCATGCAGCGGGCGTAGGGCTCGTTATAGGCGTAGTCGCCAAAGCTCATCGTGACGCTGGCGATCTTGTAGTGGTGGGCGGCGAGCCAGGCGCGCACCGCCAGGCGCTTGTCTGGCGTGTCGCCCTCGGACAGGAACGGATAGCGCAACCAGCGCCAGTCCTCCGGGCCCATCAGAGCCTTCAGCGCCGGCTCGTTGCGCTCGATCTCGGCGATGAAGGCCTCGGGCGTCAGGCTGGCGAGGTTCTGGTGCGACCAGGTGTGGTTGCCCAGCGGCTGGCCCGCCTCGCGCCACATCGTCAGCACGGGCGCGGAGTCGGGCTCGCGTTCGTTCTGCACCGCGTTGATGAAGCCGAAGGCTGGCGCCTTGGCCTCCGCGGAGGCTTTCAGCAGATCGGCGGCGACTTGCACGCGGGCGACGCCGGGGGGCAGGGCGCTGTGGGCGGGCAGGTCGTCCCAGGTGACGGCGATAACCGGCTTGTCAGCGGCCTGGGCGGCGCCCGCCAGCGTCAGGACCAGGACGGCGGAAAGCAGGATGCGCATCGGTTAGTGGTTCTCAAACAGGCTCAGCGGAATGGCGTCGGCCATCGCTTTGTAGCCCGCCATATTGGGATGCAGGCCGTCATTGTCGTAGGCTGGCAAAAGGTGGGTCGGACGCGCAGGGTCGCGGAGCACGGCGTCCCAATCGATCACGGCGTCAAAATTGCCCGGCGCGCGGATCCAGGCGTTGACCGTCTGACGGGCCGCTTCCGCCTCTGCCGGCGGGTGATAGTAGGCCGATCCTGAGTAGGGGAGGATCGTCGCGCCGATAGCCTTGATGCCCTTGGCGCGAGCCTTGGCGACCATGCTGGCATAGGCGCGGATCAGGTCCTGAGCCATACGCGCGTTGGTCGGCGCGTCCTGGCTTTTGTCGCGGTTCAAAACGCCCAGATCGTTGACGCCCTCAAGAATGATGAAGTGGGTGACGCCCGATTGCGAGAGAACGTCGCGGTCAAACCGCGAAACGCCGCTAGGACCCAGACCGTCAGCCAGGACGCGGTTGCCGCCGATTCCGAGATTCAGGACGGCGATGTTCTTGCCCTTGAGCCGCTCGATCAGCCCGTCGGTCCAGCGCAGATTGGTGTTCGGCTGGACGCCGTAGCCATCGGTGATGCTGTCGCCGAACGCGACGATGGCCGAGGCTTTCCGGGACGCGATATCGATGCCGGCGATCTGGAACCAGCGCTCAGCGGTCTTGGCGCCGGGGAGGTCAGTCGCTGCAGTGTGATCGCCTGTGAGGACATAGGACGTCGCCCGCGAGCCCGGATGCCCCGTCTGGACGCTGGGGGCGGCGGGGTAGTGGAGACTGATGGCGAGGTGCGCGAGGGGCTCCACCTTCAGCGCCACCGGATCCGACCAGGTTTCGCCGCCGGCGGGGATCGTCACCCGGGCGCTCGCGGAGAAGGTGAGCGGGCGGTCCGTCGCGGGGTCGATGCGAGGTGTCGACGGTTCTGCCGAGACCGCTATGCGCGCTGCGTCGATGGTCAGCGGCTGGGTCCCGAAGAGGTTTGATAGCTTGACCCGCAGGGTGTCGCCGCCAATCGACACGCGCACGATCTGCCGTAGGGTGGCGTTGGGATAGTCCTCGGGCGCGAGGCTGTTCTTGGCGTCGGGGGCCAGTTGCGCGCTGGACCAGGCCCCCACCCAGCGTTGGGTTTCGGCCTTGACGGATAGGGGGAGGGCCAGGGCGAAGGCCAGGCCGGCGGCGACAAAGGCTGACCGCTTGAACATCTTCATGAACGTCTTCTCCCGCCCCGTCGTCTGTTTTGCCCGGTAGCGGTAACATTCGTAGGGCGCCCGGTGGGGCGCGTAAAGCGTCCGCCGCGAGGCGGGTACAGCTTCATCTCGTGCGACCGCTGGTCGCGGTTGATAGGAATCGCTTGCAACTGAACGCATGTTAGCGCTATCAATCCCTTGTGAGGCGCCGAGCGCCTCTGCCCTTCCTGGGCGTTTCCTCCCTATGACTTTAAAGCCCGGTCTTGATGGCCGGGCTTTCTTTTTGCGCGCGGCGTGCTTGCTGGCCTACACTGGGTCGGCACGTTCGGAGATCCGCCATGCCCGTCGGTAAGCCGCCCAAGAAGACCGAAACCCTGGAAATCCGTCTGCCGCCGGAGACGAAGGCCGCCTTCATGGCGCGGTGCCAGGCTTCGCACCGCACGGCCAGCGAGGCGCTTCGCGGTTTTATCGAGCAGGATCTCGTCGCTCGGAGGGGCGGGCCGCGCCGTCGCAGCCTGGCTTGGCACGCGCTCGCCGCCGCAGTTGCAGGTCTGGCCGTGGGCGCGGTCGCCGCGCCATCGCTAGCGCGTACGGCGACGTCTGACGCAGCCTTCGAACGCCTCGACGTCAACCATGACGGCATGCTGAGCGTCGAGGAGTTCCGCGCCCGCTAACGGATCGGCCGCGCGAACCGATCCCACTGCAGGTCCAGCCACGTCCAGGGCTTGTAGAGCGCCGCGCCAGGCTTCCAGGAGGCGAGAACGAAACTGGCCTTGCCCACGATGTTCTCAGCCGGCAGGAGGCCGACGCCCACCTCGCCCGGCCACCGGCTGTCGAGCGAGTTGTCGCGGTTGTCGCCCATCATGAAATAGTGCTCGGCAGGTACGACGTAAGTCTCGGTGTCGTCGCCTGGCTGACCCGCGCCGCCGTCGTAGGTGACATACGCGCGACCATTGCCCAGCCGCTCGCGCACTTGCAGGACAGTACGGTCAGGCGCGTCGTGATCCTGCGTCAGGCCAAGCTGAGCCTGAGGCAGGGCGACATCGTTGACGAACACCTGGCCGCCTTGCACCCGAATGCGGTCGCCGGGGAGTCCGATCACCCGCTTGATCCAGGTCTGGCTCGGATCGCGAGGCAGGCGGAACACCACGACGTCCCCGCGTTCAGGCCGCCTGCCCAGCAGGCGGCCAGAGGGCAGCGGCGGATGGAACGGGACCGACGCGCGGCTCCAGCCATAGGCGAACTTCGACACCACGATGTAGTCGCCGATGACCAGCCCCGGTTCCATCGAGGACGAGGGAATGGTGAAGGGCTGAAAGACGACGACGCGCAAGGCCAGAGCGATCGCCAGGCCCGCTCCGGCAACGCGGAGCGTCTCAAGAATTTCGTGGCGAAGCGAATTTGGCGCTGCGGGTGGGGAGGGGGCCGTCTGGGTCATGGGACTAGTCAGACGCGACGAGCTGCGCTTCGCCAGCAAGACCGTGTGGGGACAGCCGGATTTCGTGTCCGGACACGCCGTTGAGAGGCGTGCTCGCCCCCAAAAAGAAAGGGCCGGACGACGTGCGTCCGGCCCAAGTTCGAGGGGAAAGAGAGTGACTTAGAAGGACTTCTTGATCGACAGGTAGACCTGACGCGGAGGCGCGGTCAGCACGGTCTGGGCCTCGCCGGTCGGGTCGCTGTTGACGAAGCCGCCCGAACCGATGGTCGAGATGTAGTCCTTGTCGGTGAGGTTGGTGACGTTGATCTGGATCTGCGTGCCCTTGGCCCAGCCTTCGCCCTCGAAGCGATAGCCGAGCGTCAGGTCCGCGACCGTCGTCGACGGCGCCAGGCCGCCGATGTTCTCGTAGGTGTAGTAACGCTCGTCGGTGTAGGCGACGCCCAGCTTGGCGAAGAAGCCGGCCTGGTCGAACGCGATCTCGCCCTTGAAGATGTTCTTGGGCGTGTTGACCACGGTCTTGCCCTTGGTGCGGGCGCGGATCGTGCCGTCTTGGGCGACGACGTCGTTCTCGTACTTGGAGTCGTTGTAGGTGTAGGCGCCGTAGAGGCTCCACGCGTCGGTCAAGCGATACGTGCCCGCCAGCTCAATGCCCTTGGTCTCGACCGAGCCCACGTTCGACAGCACCGGGGCGTTGCCTTGGATCGCCGAGCCCTGAGCCACCGCCAGCAGGCGATTGTCGAAGGTCACGTGATAGGCCGCCGCAACGCCCTGGAAGCGTTCGGTGCGATAGCGACCTCCCAGCTCGAAGGTCTTGGAGCTTTCCGGCTTCAGCGTCCGGGCGATGTAGTTGACGCGGTCCTGGTTCTGCGAGGCGAACGGACCCGACGTGGCCGCCGAGACGTAGGCGCCCATGTTCTCGGTGTAACCGCCGAAGACTTCAAAGTCCGGGGTGGCTTTGTAGACGAAGCCGATCTGCGGCAGGAAGTTGTCCTTGCTCTCGATCGTGCCCGCCAGCGCGCTGCCGACGACGGTGTTCACAGTGTTTTCGACCTTGATCGCCTTGAAGCCGAAATTGACCTTCAGCGCGTCGCTGATCGTCCACTCGTCCTCGATGTGGCCGGTCGTGGTCTTGGTCTGGAACCCATACTGCCACTGGGTGAAGAACGGGTTCGACTGGAAGTCCAGCGGGTTGCGCGACGGCGCGGCGGCCGTCTCGGCGTAGAAGCGGCGAGCCTGATTGAAGTTGTTCACTTCGTGCCAGAAGCCGCCGCCCAGGCGGTGGGCGCCGATATCGACCGTCAGGCCGGCCGTCAGGCCGCCGCGGTCGATGTCATACTCGGTGGTGCGGATCGACAGCGGCGCGGCGGTCGAACCAGCCGTGCCGAAGCCCGGGCTCGGGACGTAGGGCGTGTACCACAGGCCCTGACCCTCGTTTTTGTGCTGGTAAGCGGTGGCGTCCAGGGTGACGCGGTCGGTGATGTCGAGGTTCAGCTTCGCGCCATAAAGGTCGTCGTTCCGAACGCCGGCGCCGGCGTAGTAGGCGTCATCGACGGTCTTGAACGGCGCGGGCAGGGCGGCGCCCGGCGTGTTGTAGGCGCGGGCCGCCGCGATCGCGAGGCCCCAGTTCGGCTGGGTGTTGTCCCAGTCGCGGCCAAGGCGCCTGATCATGTCGAACGACAGATCCTGGTAGTCCTGCTCGCGACGCTCCGAGCGGTGGTAGAAGCCCGTCAGGTCACCGCGCTCGCCGAGCGGCAGCACCAGCTTGGCGTCGTACTGACGCTGCTTCTGCTCGCCGCCGCCCTTCCACTTGTCGCTCTTCTGGTCGGCGACCGAGACGTAGCCGCGCAGACCACCCAGTTGGCTGATGGCGCCGGTCTCAAAGCGACCGAACACGCGGTGCATGTTGTCCGAACCGCCCGTCAGATCGATCTCGCCGCCCATCGTTTCGGACGGATCGCGCGAGAAGAACTGCAGCGTGCCGCCCAGGTTCGAGGTAGAAGCGGTGCCCAGCGCGCCGGCGCCTTGGGCCAGCTCGACGCGGCCGATGTTCTCGCTGGCGACGGCGCGGCTGATGTGCAGGCCGTTGTGGTTGCCGTAGCTCATGTCGCCCAGCGGCACGCCGTCGAGGGTGAAGCCCAACTGGTTCTGGTTGAAGCCACGGATCGAGATGCGGGTCGACCACTCGTAGGCGCCAAAGGCGTCGGCCGATTGGAAGGTGACGCCCGGCAGCTTGTCGATCGCCTTCAGGGCGCTGGTGCCGGCGGCCTGCAGGCCGATCGCTTCGGTGTTCAGCGTCTGGACCTGACGGCTCTGGCCCTGACCGATGATGATGACGGCGTCGACTTCCGAGGTCTCGGGCGGCGCGGCGTTGGTGGCGATGGGAGCGGAGGCGGCCGTGTCAGCGGCGAAGGCCGGCGCAGCGACCATCAGGAGCGCGCCAGCGGCGGCGCCCAGCAGCAGGTGGTTCTTCATTTCAGTCATCCCCTTTGTCCCGACGTTGAGAGGCGTCGGCTGTGGGGCTCGGCTAACAGCGCATGGCGACGTCACGGCGAAGCTTCCGTGTCGGGTTTCCGACGCTGGCGCGAAGGAACGATGACAGCCGTCCTGCTCCGGAAGGCTCAAGGCCGCTCGGCCGACGATTGCGCGAACGCCTCTGGACCGCTATTTCAGCGCCCAATCCCCGAAACATCGTCCCAGCGAGATCGCGAGCCTCATGGCGCAGCAATACATTTTCCAGATGCAGGGCCTGACCAAGGCCTATCCCGGCGGCAAGAAGGTCTTCGAGAACATCTGGCTGTCGTTCTACTCCGACGCCAAGATCGGCGTGGTCGGCGTCAACGGCTCGGGTAAGTCGACCCTGCTGAAGGTCATGGCTGGCCTCGACAAGGAATTCTCGGGCGAGGCCAAGGCCGCCGACGGCATCAAGCGCGGCTATCTCCCGCAGGAGCCGGTGCTGGATCCGACCCTGGACGTCTGGGGCAACGTCATCGCCGACTGCGAAGACAAGAAGATTTTCGACAAGTACAACGAACTGGCGGCCAAGCTCGGCGAGGACTACTCCGACGAGCTGATGGAGGAGATGACCAAGCTCCAGGAGATCATCGACGCCAAGGACCTTTGGGACATCGATTCCAAGGTCGAGATGGCGATCGACGCCCTCCGCTGCCCGCCGAATGACGCCAATATCGAGACCCTGTCGGGGGGCGAGAAGCGCCGCATCGCGCTGGCGCGCCTGCTGCTCAGCAAGCCCGACATGCTGCTGCTCGACGAACCGACCAACCACCTGGACGCCGAGTCCGTGGCCTGGCTGCAGCACCACCTGGAAGAGTTCCCCGGCTGCGTGATCCTGGTCACCCACGACCGCTACTTCCTGGATCAGGTCACCAAGTGGACCCTGGAGCTGGATCGCGGCAAGGGCATCCCCTACGAGGGCAACTACTCGGGCTGGCTGGAGCAGAAGCAAAAACGCGTCGTCCAGGAACAGTCGGAATCGGAAGCCCGCCAGCGCGCGCTCACCCGCGAACTGGAATGGGTCCGCAGCTCGCCCAAGGCCCGTCAGTCGAAGTCGAAGGCGCGTCTGGCCTCGTACGAGGAAATGGTCGCCGCACAGGAGAACGCCCGCGCCGCGCAGACCCAGGCCCACATCCAGATCCCGCCCGGCCCGCGCCTCGGCAACGTGGTGCTCGAAGTCAACGGCCTGGAGAAGGAGTACGGCGACAAGGTGCTGTTCAAGGACCTGTCGTTCCGCCTGCCGCCGAACGGCATCGTCGGCGTCATCGGCCCGAACGGCGCCGGTAAGTCCACCCTGTTCAAGCTGATCACCGGCCGCGAGCAGCCGGACCAGGGCACGATCAAGGTCGGCGAGACCGTCAAGCTGGCCTATGTCGACCAGTCGCGCGACGCGCTCGACCCGAACAAGACCATCTGGGAAGAGATCAGCGGCGGCACCGACGTGATGATCGTCGGCAAGCGCGAGATCAATTCCCGCGCCTACGTCGGCAGCTTCAACTTCAAGGGCGGCGACCAGCAGAAGAAGGTCGGCCTCCTGTCGGGCGGTGAGCGCAACCGTGTTCACCTGGCCAAGACGCTCGCCACCGGCGGCAATCTGATCCTGCTCGACGAACCGACCAACGACCTGGACATCGAAACCCTGCAGGCCCTGGAAGAGGCGCTGGAAGAGTTCGCCGGCTGCGCCGTGGTCATCAGCCACGATCGCTGGTTCCTGGACCGCCTCGCCACCCACATCCTGGCCTTCGAGGGCGACAGCCACGTTGAATGGTTCGAAGGCAACTTCGAGATGTACGAAGAAGACAAGAAGCGCCGCCTGGGCGCCGACAGCCTTATTCCCAAGCGCATCAAGTTCCAGAAGTTCGCGCGGTAGAGGCGCGAGGCTTTAAAACGGCGAAAAGGGCGGTGGCTTCCACCGCCCTTTTTCTTTGCCGACGGCTAGGGCGCTTCGGCTCCATCGGCGGCGACTTAGGCGGGTCAGTCACGATGTACGCCAGGCCGGCGGCGTCGGCGCGGGGCGCGGCGAGGGGGGCTGATCGTGCGGAACCGCCGACGCGGCGGGGTGTTGTTGGCTGGCCCTCCCTCGACCCGACAGGAGTTCTACGATGACCGACCAAACCCTCGCCGGCCGAAAGGTCGCCGTACTCGCCACTGATGGCTTCGAGCAATCCGAACTGGAAAAGCCGGTCGAGGCGTTGAAGGCCGCTGGGGCCATCGTGGAGGTGGTCTCGCCGAAGTCGGGTCAAATCCAGGGCTGGGAGCATCACGACAAGGGGCGCGCCGTGCCGGTCGATCGCGACCTTTCGACCGCGCGTCCCGAAGACTATCAGGCGATCATGTTGCCCGGCGGCGTGATCAATCCCGACGCCCTACGTCTTGAACCGCAGGCGATCGACTTCATCCGCCATTTCGTAACCGAGAAAAAGCCGATCGCGGCCATCTGCCATGGGCCGTGGACCTTGATCAACGCCGGCGCAGTCGAGGGACGTGAGGTCACGTCATGGCCGTCCTTGGAGGCCGATCTCACGAACGCCGGCGCCCGCTGGGTCGATCGCGAGGTTGTGGTCGACGACGGTCTGGTCACCTCGCGCAAGCCCGATGACCTGCCGGCGTTCTGCGCCAAGATGATCGAAGAATTCGCCGAAGGCCGACACTAGGGCTCTCGATAGGCTTGAGGCGCAGTGGCGCGGCCAGCGACAGGCCGCGCCGCTTTGGTCTGGGCAAACGCGACAGGTGGAGTAGCTTGGACGAAACACGCGTCTAGCGTCGGCTGGGCAGGTCGGCGCTTCGGAGGAAACGGATGCCGCAAACCGCCACCGAGAAGCCCCATGTCCTGCTCTCGCACGAAATGCTGATGCCGCTGCAGCCGCTGCTGGAGAGCATCTATGTCGTGCATCGGCTCTGGGACTACCCGGATCGGATGGCCTTCCTCGAAGGGCCTGGGCAGAGCATTCGAGCGATCGTCCATGCGGGCGAAATGGCGCTGAGCCGAGACATGCTGGCCGAGATGCCGCGCCTGGGACTCATCGCTTGCGTCAGCGTCGGCTACGACGGCGTCGACGTGCCGTGGTGCAAGGCGCACGGCGTCGCGGTGACCCATTCGACGGGGCTCAACGCCGCCGACGTGGCCGACCATGCCGTGGGTCTGGTTCTGGCCGCTTGGCGCGGGATCGTCGAAGGCGACCAGCGGCTGCGCGCCGGCCGGTGGTCTCACGCCGAGCGGATGGCCCCGCGCCACGGACTTCGCGGCCGGAAGGCGGGTATCGTCGGCCTTGGCCATATCGGCGAGGCGGTCGCCCGTCGCCTGAGTGCGTTCGACATGAAGGTCGCCTGGTGGGCGCCGCGGCTCAAGGAAGCGGACTATCCTCGCGCCGAAAGCCTGATGGCCCTGGCGCGTGAAAGCGATGTTTTGGTCGTTTGCGCTCGCCCGGATGACTCCAATCGCCACCTGATCAACAAGGCGGTGATCGAGGCCGTCGGCCCGCAGGGCCTGATCGTCAATGTCGCGCGCGGATCGCTGATCGATGAGGGCGCTTTGATCGCGGCGTTGCGGTCGGGCTCGCTCGGTATGGCCGCCCTGGATGTCTTCGAAACTGAACCGACGCCGGCGTCGCGTTGGGCGGACGTTCCCCGCACCGTACTGACGCCGCACACGGCCGGCGCGACCCTGGACAGTATTCCGGCCATGGTCAGCCTGACGCTCGAAAACCTGCGCCGTTACTTCCATGGCGAGCCCCTCGCTACCCCGGTGGCGGCCTAGCGGGGAAATGGGACGGCGAAAGCTTCAGGCTCGAGGCGCAGGCTGTTCGCCAGTAGGCTGACCGTCCGGTAGAAGCCGGCGAGCATCATCAACTCAATCCGGGCCTCGTCGCTGAAGGCCTGGCCGAGACGCGCCCAGAGTTCGTCGTCTATCTCGGCGCGGGCGTTCACCGCGTCGCAGAAAGCGATCAGCAAGGCCTCGTCATCGCTCCAGCAGTCGGCGACGCCGGGGGCAAGGGTTGCGGCGAGACGTTCGGCGTCCAGACTGGCCGCCGAGGCGAAGATCGCCGCGTGGACACCCCATTCGTAGCCGCAGCCGTTGAGGGCGCAGATGCGGTGGATGACGATCTCACGGGCTCTCAGCGACAGGTGGCCCGGATCCAGTAAGCCGCCGCCGGTGAAGCGCGCAAAGAGCCGCTCGTCTCGGGCCAGGGTCCGGAACAGCGACAGGGGTTCATCGCCGGGCGTCTTCAGCCGGCCCAAAGCCTTGGCGACGGCGGGCGGGTAGGGCGCTTTTGCGGGCTCGATCCTGGGCGACATTTGAAATCCTCCGTGCTACAAAATTTGTATCATGCAAGATCGTGGCGATGCTACAGAAAATGAAGCGCCTCTTCCGGGCGGCCCCGTTCGTGGCTCGGACTCTGGCCGCCCCATCATGGCCGCCCTCGATCTGTTGGGGCGTCGCGGCGCCCTGCGGATCGTCTGGGAGCTGCGGGAGGGGCGTGTTTTGACGTTCAGGGCGCTGCAGGCGGCGGCTGAACTGCCGCCCGGGACCCTGAACACCCGTCTGGCTGAACTGCGGGCGGCGGATATCGTCGCTGTTGACGGCGGATATCGCCTGAGCTCGCGCGGCGCAGACTTGATCGTCGCGCTGTGGCCTCTGCTAAGGTGGTCCGAGGATTGGGCGAGCGCGCTGGAGACCTGACGTGGCCAAGGTGCTGGGACTGGGCGGGATCTTCTACAAGGCGCAGGACCCAAAGGCGGTCCGTGACTGGTATGCGCGGGTGCTGGGTTTCGAGATCCACGACTGGGGCGGTGCGGTGTTCGAACATCCCCGCTCGACCTCGACGACCTGGTCACTCTTTGCGGCCGACACACAGTATTTCGCGCCGTCCACGGCCCCGTTCATGATCAATTTCATTGTCGATGATATGGATGGGCTCCTGGCCAAGGCGGCCGCTGAGGGCGTCGAGCCCATTGGGCGTCAGGACGAGGACGGCATGGGTCGGTTCGCTTGGCTCCTGGATCCCGCTGGGGTGAAGATTGAGCTTCGGGAGCCCGTCAAAGGCGACTCCGAGGCATAAGTTTCTCTTGCCAAATCGGACATAAAGATATCTTTATGTCCCCATGAAGCTTACCGCCGAACAGGTTGTCGAGGTGCTGCGCGCGGCCGGCGAGTCCACGCGCCTGCGGCTTTTGGCCTTGCTGGCGGCCGAGGAGCTGTCAGTACTGGAGCTGTGCCGCATTCTCGACCAGAGCCAGCCGCGCGTGTCTCGCCATCTGAAGCTCCTGGCCGAGGCCGGCCTTGTCGAGCGCTTCCCGGACGGCGCCTGGGTGTTCTATCGCCTGGCCGCAAAGTCGCCCGGCCGTTTGCTGGTTGAGCAGGCGTTGGACCTGATCGACGAGGGCGACGAAATCATCCAGGCCGACGCCGACAAGCTGGCCGCCGTGCGGGCCGAGCGCTCGACCGACGCCCAGGCCTATTTCGCCCGCAACGCCGCACGCTGGAACGAGATTCGCTCGCTCTATGTCGACGAGGCCGAAGTCGAAGCCGCAATCCTGCGCGCCACCGGCGAGGGGCCGTTCGACGAGATGGTCGACCTGGGCGCGGGCGCAGGGCGGATGCTGACGCTGCTGGGCAGGCGCGCCAGCAACGCGCTGGGCCTGGATCTCTCGCAGCAGATGCTGAACATCGCCCGCGACGAGGTGGCCAAGGCCGGCCTCACCGCCTGCGAGCTGCGGCATGGCGACATCTTCCGCACCGGCTTGCCGGGCGGCTGCGCCGATCTCGTCACCGTCCACCAGGTGCTGCACTACCTGACCGATCCGGCGACCGCCGTCGCCGAAGCCGCCCGCCTCGTGACGCCAGGCGGCCTGCTGTTGATCGCCGACTTCGCGCCGCACGATCACGAATTCCTGCGCGAGGTTCACCAGCACCGCCGCCTGGGTTTCGACGACGCCGAGATCGTCGCCTGGATCGAGGTCGCCGGGCTTGCGCTGGAAAGCAATATCGCGCTCCCGCCTGCCACGGCCGAGGGGCTGACCGTCAAGATCTGGACGGCGCGCCGTCCCAGCAAGGCATCCCTCGAAAGGAGCGCCGCATGACTCTTCCGCCTACCCGTCGGGTGATTGGCCCCGTGGCGCGCGCCGGCGAACGTACGGGGCGTCCGCGCGTGTCGTTCGAGTTCTTCCCGCCCAAGACCCCGCAGATGGAAGAGAGCTTGTGGGCGGCGATCACGCGCCTGGCGCCGCTGGATCCGGCGTTCGTGTCGGTGACCTATGGCGCGGGCGGCTCGACGCGCGAGCGCACGCACCGCACCGTCAAGCGCATCCTGGACGAGACCAGCCTCAAGCCGGCGGCGCACCTGACCTGCGTCGGCGCCAGCCGCGACGAGGTCGATGACGTTATCCGCGAGTACTGGGAGACGGGCGTTCGCCACATCGTCTCGCTGCGCGGCGATCCGCCTCCGGGCGAGGGCGGCATCGGCGGGGTCTATGCGCCGCGCGCCGACGGCTACGCCAACGCGACCGAGTTGACCAAGGCTGTGCGCGCAATCGCGCCGTTCGAGGTGCTGGTCGGTGTCTATCCCGAGAAGCACCCTGAGAGCCCTTCTCTGGAGCACGACATCGACGTCCTGAAGCAGAAGGTCGACGCAGGCGCGACCCTGGGCATCAGCCAGTTCTTCTTCGACCTCGATGCGTTCCTGCGCTTCGTCGACAAGGTCCGCGCGGCGGGCATCACAATCCCGATCGTGCCGGGGATCATGCCGGTCACCAATTTCGTAGGCCTGAAGAAGATGGCCGCCGCCTGCCAGACGGCGATCCCAGCCTGGCTGGGCAACCTGTTCGACGGTTTGGAGAACGACGCCGAGACCCGTCGCCTGATCGCCTGCTCGGTCGCCGCCGAGATGTGCGCCAAGCTGCAGGAGCAGGGCTTCGAGGACTTCCATTTCTACACCCTGAACCGGGCCGATCTGGTCTACGCCATCTGCCGGGTGCTGGGAGTCCGCGAAGTATCGCCCGTCGCGTCGGAGGCCGCCGCATGAAGCGCTTGATTTTGGCCGCCGCCGCCTCGCTGCTGGCTCTGACCTCGGCCGCCCACGCCGACGGCATGCCGGCCAACTGGACCAAGCCGACCAAGCCCTACCGGGTGGTCGGCAACATCTATTACGTCGGCACCGAAGGCATCTCGTCCTGGCTGATCACCTCGTCCGCGGGGCATGTGCTGCTGGACGGCGGGCCGAACGCGGAGACCGGCAAGCAGATCGAGCGGAACATCGCGTCGCTGGGCTTCCAGCTGACTGACGTGAAGATGCTGATCAACACCCACGCTCATTTTGACCACGCCGGCGGTCTTGCCCAACTCAAGGCTGACATTCCGGGCGTCAAGCTGTGGATCTCGCGCGGCGATGAACCGGCGATGGAGCAGGGCCATCACATCGGCGATAACGAGAACGGCCCCACGCCCATGCCGGCGGTGAAGGTCGATCGGACCTTTGGCGACCAGACCAAGCTGAAGCTAGGCGAGATCGCCATGGTCGCCCAACTGACGCCGGGTCACACCATCGGCTGCACCAGTTGGACGACGGCGGTGGTCGAGAAGGGGCGGCCGCTGAACGTGACCTTCCCGTGCTCGCTGTCGGTGGCCGGCAATGTGCTCGTGGGCAACAAGACTCACCGGACCATCGTCGCCGACTATCGCGCCAGCTTCGCCAAGCTGCGCGCCATCCCCACCGACGTCATGCTGCCCGCGCATGAGGAGCAGGGGAACCTGCTGGCCAAGCGCCAGAAGCAGCTGCGCGGCGACCCCAACGCCTTCGTCGATCCGACCGAGCTTGCCCGGTTCGTCGACGCCTCCGAAGCCGCCTTTAACAAGGAGCTCGCGCGCCAGCAGGCGGCGGGGCCCAAGCGATGACCGACCTCTCCATCCGCGCCAATCGCGTGGCCGCGCTCAAGGCCGCCGCGAAAGAAAAGATCCTCATTCTCGACGGCTCCTGGGGCGTGATGTTCCAGAAGAAGGGGCTGACCGAGGCGGATTACCGCGCCGAGCGTTTCGCCACCTACAACGGCCAGATGAAGGGCAACAACGACATCCTGTGCCTGACCCGGCCGGATCTCGTGGCAGAGCTGCACGACGCCTATTTCTCGGCCGGCGCCGACATCTCCGAGACCAACACCTTCTCGGGTACTACGATCGCCCAGGCCGACTATCACCTGTCGGCGCAGGATGTCTGGGACATCAATCTGGAAGGCGCCAAGATCGGCCGGTCGGTCGCCGATCGCTGGAACGCGCAGAACCCGGCCAGCCCGAAGTTCATCGCCGGCTCGATGGGACCGCTGAACGTCATGCTGTCGATGTCGTCCGACGTGAACGATCCGGGCGCGCGCAAGGTGACCTTCGACCAGGTGTATGAGGCCTATCGCCAGCAGGTGGACGCGCTCTACCAGGGCGGCGTCGACCTCTTCCTGATCGAGACGATCACCGACACCCTGAACTGCAAGGCCGCGATCAAGGCGATCCTGGACTGGCGCGACGAGGGCCACGAGGCGCTGCCGATCTGGATCAGCGGCACCATCACCGACCGCTCGGGCCGCACGCTGTCGGGTCAGACGGCGGAAGCCTTCTGGAACAGTGTCAAGCACGCCAAGCCGTTCGCGGTGGGCTTCAACTGCGCTCTGGGCGCGGATCTGATGCGTCCGCACATCGCCGAGATGGCCCGCATCGCCGACACCCTGGTCGCGGCCTATCCCAACGCCGGCCTGCCCAACGCCATGGGCCAGTACGACGAGGAGCCGCACGAGACCGGCCACGCCCTGCATGAATGGGCCAAGGACGGTCTGGTCAACATCCTGGGCGGCTGCTGCGGCACGACGCCGGACCACATCCGCCACGTCGCCGACGAAGTGCGCGGCGTGAAGCCCCGCCAGATCCCCGAGCGCCCCAAGGCCATGCGCCTGGCGGGCCTCGAACCGTTCGAGTTGGCGTGATGGGCTCGCCGACGCGAGTTTGGTTTTCCGAGTTCGCTGATCAGCTGCAGGCGTTTGCCCAAAGCTTGAGAAGCGACCTAGTCGATTTTGACCGGGACGACGAAAACGTATGGCTTCGTGTCGGTGCGCCTACGGAACGGCACCTAGTCCTTACCGTCGCGGCAAGTCCACACGATATCGACTACAGCTTCGGTCCGCTGTGGACGGAAATCGCCAAGCCGGATGAGACCGTTGGGCGTGAGATTCTCGCCTGTTGTGACGCGATCAAGGCTGGTGATGTTCGTCTAGTACGTTCACGTCGAACCGGGCTTCGCTTTCATATCTATCGTCTGCGAACACGTGGCCTGAACCGCTTCCAAAGGGACAGCGACTATTCGCTTCTCCACTATTTCCGACAAAGGCCGCGCCGGGTTTCTATCGCCCGCGTGCCACCGCTTCCCATCTTGAATACTGGATCCTGAAATGCGCCCCGTCTTCGTCAACATCGGTGAGCGCACCAACGTCACCGGCTCGGCCAAGTTCAAGAAGCTGATCGTCGAGGGGAACTATCCCGAAGCGCTGTCGGTCGCGCGCCAACAGGTCGAGGCCGGCGCCCAGGTCATCGACGTCAACATGGATGAAGGTCTGCTGGACAGCCAGCAGGCCATGGTCACCTTCCTGAACCTGATGGCCGCCGAGCCGGACATCGCCCGCGTGCCAGTGATGATCGACAGCTCCAAGTGGGAGGTGATCGAGGCGGGCCTGAAGTGCGTCCAGGGCAAGGCGATCGTCAACTCGATCAGCCTGAAGGAGGGCGAGGAAAAATTCCTCCAGCAAGCAAAGCTGTGCCTGCGCTACGGCGCGGCCGTGGTGGTCATGGCCTTCGACGAGGTCGGCCAGGCCGATACGGAAAAGCGCAAGGTCGAGATTTGCGAGCGGGCCTACAACACCCTGGTCGACAAGGTCGGCTTCCCGCCCGAGGACATCATCTTCGACCCCAACATCTTCGCCGTGGCGACGGGGATCGAGGAGCACGACAACTACGCCGTCGACTTCATCGAGGCCACGCGCCGCATCAAGCAGATGCTGCCCTACGCCCGCGTGTCGGGCGGGGTGTCGAACGTCTCGTTCAGCTTCCGCGGCAACGAGCCGGTGCGCCGGGCGATCCACTCGGTGTTCCTGTATCACGCCATCAACGCCGGCATGGACATGGGCATCGTCAATGCCGGTGACCTGCCGGTCTATGACGACATCGACCCGGTGCTGCGGGAGGCCGTCGAGGATGTGATCCTCAACCGTCCGCAGCGCGACCCCAACCAGACCAACACCGAGCGCCTGGTCGAGATGGCCCCGCGCTACAAGGGCGAGAAGGGCCAGCAGCAGGTCGCGAACCTGGAATGGCGCAAGGGGACGGTGAACGAGCGCCTGACCCACGCCTTGGTCCACGGCATCACCGAGTTCATCGAGGCCGACACCGAGGAAGCGCGCCTGGCCGCCGAGCGCCCGCTGCACGTCATCGAAGGCCCGCTGATGGACGGCATGAACGTCGTCGGCGACCTGTTCGGCGCGGGCAAGATGTTCCTGCCTCAGGTCGTGAAGTCGGCCCGCGTCATGAAGCAGGCCGTGGCCTGGCTGATGCCGTTCATGGAGGCCGAGAAGGAAGGCCAGGAACGCCAGGCCGCCGGCAAGGTGTTGATGGCCACGGTGAAGGGCGACGTCCACGACATCGGCAAGAACATCGTCGGCGTCGTGCTGCAGTGTAACAACTATGAGGTCGTCGACTTGGGCGTCATGGTGCCCGCCGACCGCATCCTCGATGAGGCGCGCAAGCATAAGGTCGACATGATCGGCCTGTCCGGCCTGATCACCCCCTCGCTGGACGAGATGGTGTTCGTGGCGGCCGAGATGGAGCGCCAGGGCTTCGACATCCCCCTGCTGATCGGCGGCGCCACCACCAGCCGCACCCACACGGCCGTGAAGATCGAGCCGGCCTACCGCCGGGGCCCCACGACCTATGTCGTTGACGCCAGCCGCGCCGTCGGCGTGGTCTCAGGCCTTCTGTCGCCGGGCGAGCGCGACCGGATCATCGCAGAGACCCGCGCCGAATACGTCAAGGTCCGCGAGCAGTATGCGCGCGGCCAGACGACCAAGGCCCGCGCCTCGATCCAGGAAGCCCGCCAGCGCGCCTTCGCCATCGACTGGAAGGGCTACACGCCTCCGAAACCCGCTTTCATCGGTACGCGGACCTTCGAGCCGTCGCTGGCCGAGCTGGTTCCCTTCATCGACTGGTCGCCGTTCTTCGCCAGCTGGGAGCTGATCGGCCGCTTCCCGCAGATCCTGGAGGACGACGTGGTGGGCCAAGCCGCCACCGACCTCTATCGCGACGCCCGCACCATGCTGGACAAGGTGGTTGAGGAGAAATGGTTCGGGGCCAAGGGCGTGATCGGCTTCTGGCCGGCCCAGGCCCAGGGCGACGACATCGTGCTCTACACCGACGAAACCCGGGTGGCCGAGTTCTCGCGCCTGCACACCCTGCGCCAGCAGATGGACAAGGGGGAAGGCAAACAGAACGTCGCCCTGTCGGACTTCGTCGCGCCGATCGGGCAGGGGGCGGACTATGTCGGCGGCTTCGCGGTGACGGCGGGCCATGGCGAGGACGAGATCGTCAAGCGCTTCAAGGACGCCGGCGACGACTACAACGCCATCATGGCCTCGGCCCTGGCCGACCGCCTGGCCGAAGCCTTCGCCGAGTGGCTGCACCACAAGGCCCGCGTCGAGCTGTGGGGCTACGCGCCCGACGAAGACGCCGATGTCAATCGCCTGATCGCCGAGAAGTACCAGGGCATCCGCCCCGCGCCCGGCTATCCGGCCCAGCCCGACCACACTGAGAAGGGCACGCTGTTCAAGCTGCTCGACGCCGAGGCGGCCACCGGGCTTCAGCTGACCGAGAGCTACGCCATGACCCCCGGCGCGGCGGTCTCCGGCCTCTACTTCAGCCATCCGCAGGCGCACTATTTCGGCGTCGGCAAGATCGACGCCGACCAGGTCGAGGACTACGCCCGCCGCAAGGGTTGGGATCTGGGGACCGCCGAGCGCTGGCTGTCGCCGATCCTGAACTACGACCCGCTGGCCAGGGGGCGCGGCGCGGCGGCTTAGGATGGAGACGCAGCCTCCCTCGTGGGGAAGGATTGTCAGGCGCTGAGCCTCAACGCATCCTCCTCCCAACACATAACCGGAGGGGACTGCATGCAACGCTCAGGCGTGAGCCGGCGAGCGCTAGGGGCTTTGGCCCTAGGCGGCGCGGCGGCGGGGCTTTCGGGCTGCGAGGGGACTGGGGACGCCGACCTGACGCCCAAGAGCCGGCAATTTCCTAAGGACTTCGTCTGGGGGGTGGCGACAGCGGCCTTTCAGACGGAGGGCGCTCAGACCGCCGACGGGCGCGGACCCAGCGTCTGGGACGTCTTCGAAAAGGTCCCCGGCCACGTCAAAGACGGTTCCGACGCCACGTTCGCCACCGACAGCTACCGCCGCTACCAGGACGATGTCGACCTGATCGCGGGCGCCAGTCTCAACGCCTACCGCTTCTCGATCAGTTGGTCGCGCATCCTGCCGACCGGGGCAGGGGCGGTGAACGCCGCTGGCCTGGACCATTATTCGCGGCTGGTCGATGCGTTGCTGGCCAAGGGCGTCACGCCCTACGCGACCCTCTTTCATTGGGACCTGCCGCAAGGCCTGCAGGATAGGGGCGGGTGGGCGAACCGCGACACAGCCCAGCGATTGGCCGACTATGCGGGCGCGGTGGTCGAGAGGCTCGGCGACCGTCTGAAGAACTACATCATCTTGAACGAAGCGGCTGTCCACACGGTGTTCGGTCACGTATTGGGCGAGCACGCGCCGGGGCTCAAGGACGCGGCGCTGCTGGGGCCGGTCACCCACCATATGAATCTGGGTCAGGGACTGGCGATCCAGGCGCTTCGTGCGGCGCGGAGCGATCTGGCGGTGGGCACCACCATGGCTCTGCAACCCTGCCGCCCTGCCGGTGGGCCGCTGGCCTTCTGGAACCGCCTGGCCTCGGATGGGCTCGATCAGATCTGGAACCTGTCCTGGCTGGATCCTCTGTTCAAAGGAACCTATCCGAAGGCGATGGAGGAGCCGCTGAAGGGCGTCCTGCGCGATGGCGATCTGAAGATCACGCGGCAGGCCGTGGACTTCCTGGGCGTGAACTACTACGCGCCCGCCTATGTGCGGCTGGACCTATCCGCGCCGAGTCGGATCGCCGCCGCCCGGGCCCCTGCCGGCGCCGAGCAGGACGCGTTTGGTCGTCATGTCGACCCCTCAGGCCTGTTCGAGGTCCTGAACCGCGTTCGCCGGGAGTACGGCGCGCCCAAGATGTTCGTGACCGAAAACGGCTGCTCCGATCCCTTCGGCAGCGGTCCCGCTATTCTGGACGACACGTTCCGCATCAAGTACCTGCGCCGTCATCTTCAAGCCGTGCTGGCGGCCCGCGAGGCGGGGTGCGACGTGCGGGGCTACTTCGAGTGGACCCTGATCGACAACTTCGAATGGGACCTTGGCTACACCTCGAAATTCGGCCTGAGCGCCATGGAGGCCGCGAGCGGCCGACGCATTCCGAAGGCGTCCTACGCCTGGTTCAAGGCCTTGGCCGAGAGCGGCGTATTGCCCTCGGCCCCCTGATCGGTGGCGGCTCAGTCCGCCTTGCAGATCAGGACGTCCTTGCCGCCGCGCTTGGCCGGAACCAGGCTACCTGCGCAAGGGACCGGATTGGCGGGGTCAACGATGACTTCAGTCGAGGCCGTCGGTTTTGCCGCCGGCGCTTTAACAGTCGGCTTCGCCGGGGCGGGGACCGACTTAACCGCAGGCTTGACCGGCGAGGCGGGTGTCGGCTCCGGCGCGGTCTCCGCCGGGGGCGTAGCCTCAGCCGGTGATGGGGCGTTCGCAGGCGCCTGAGCCTCCGTGGCCGGGGCTTGCGTCGTGGCCGAGACGGCGTTGTAGTTCAAAGCCTTGCCGAGGATGGAGGACTTGATTTCAAGCGCCTTGGCGCGCTTTTCGCAGTCGCCGGGCGGGCTCCAGCTCATCCACATCTGGGCCAGGCGCGCCTTGTCGATCGAGCCTGCGCCTTGCCAGATGGCCGCGCCGCGTTTGACCTGTGAGCCGCCATATTCTGAGATGGGGCGCGGGCTGGCCTTCTCGGCCGCCGTGATCGCCGAGGCGAAGGTCTTCAGGTCCTTCCGGGCCTGAGCGCGAAGCTCGGGATAGGTCTTCAGCGAGGCTTCAACGCCGTCCGGACCCGGGAACGCCTTCTCGATCCGTGTCACCTCCGGCATCACCTGATCGTACAGCGAGGCGTAGCCGCCCAGGGCGCCATAGCACCAGGCGACATAACCATACTCGTCCGATGGCGGCGCATTGGGGCTTTGGGTGCTCGCTTGGCCGTCTTGGGCCAGCAAGGCCAGGGCGAGGAAGAGGGCGTTCGCCATGCGGGCGGAGGTCCTTTCTGATTACCGGGTGTCTTCACTAGAGTATTTCGATCCGGATTGGGACCGTTGCGTGGCGGTGGCGCTTCACCGACAAGCGGAGCCATAACGATCAATCCCGCGTTCGGCTCCCGTGCGATATGGGGGCGAGCGGTCGCCGCATTGCACTAAAGTCATGTGAACGATCATTCTCATTGTGCTAGAAGCGCGGAATGAGGTGATCCGGTCGCTCTGTCGTGCGTATCTCTCTTGTCCGTTGCTGGTTTCGAGGCGACCCATGTCCTTCTGGCGCAACATCGCGAGCATCGCCGCCCGGCGCCTGGACCTGGCCGACTGCACCGAGTGTCCCGGCGGTCTGCCCGGCGAGGATCCGGCGTTCTCTACGGCGGTGACGGCGCTCGGCGCCAAGCTGGCCAAAGTCGACGGTCGCGCCGATGGCGGGGAGTTCGCCGCTTTTACCGAGGTGTTCCAGCCTGACCCGGCCTCGGAGCCTAACATCCACCGCCTTTACGACTTGGCGCGCCAGACCACACACGGCTTCGAGAGCTACGCCAAGCGTCTGGCCAAGCGCTACTCGAGCTGCCCGCAACTGCTGGAAGACGTGGTCGATGGTCTCTTCCACATCGCCAAGTCCGACGGCTTTGTCTCCCAGGATGAGCTCGACTATTTGGAGCGGGTCTCGAATCTGTTCGGCATGTCGCCGCTGGCGTTTCGTCGCCTGCGCGCCACCCATCTGGGCGTGGGGCCCGACGATCCCTACGCGATCCTGGAAGTGCCGCCGGACGCCGACGACGCCACGGTGCGTTCGGCCTGGAAGTCGGCGCTGTCGAGCGCCCACCCTGATCGCGCCCGCGCCCGCGGCTTGCCGTCCGAATTCATCGAAGTCGCCGAGGCCAAGGCCGCTGCGATCAACGCCGCGTTCTCGACCGTGATGAGGGAGCGGCGGGAACTGGGCTTGGCCGCCGTAGGCTGACCGAGACAATCCGTCCCGCACCGACCTCGTAAAAAGGCTTTCCATCCTTTGCGAGGGAGTGTTCAGTTGACGTTCAGCGCTTGTGAACCAACTTGTTTGACCATGAGCGCCGACGAAAGGACCCCGATGAGCACCGTCGCTTCGCCCTTGCGAAACTTGGCCTGGCTGGCCGGCGCCCTGGCGACCTCGGTCGCGGTGGTCGTGGGCGCGGTGTTGGCGGTGATTTTCGCGGCGACCGTGGTCGTAGTCGGCTTTATCGGAAGCGCGCTGTTCGGCTTGGCCGCTTTCGCGTTCCGCGGGCGAAAGGTCGCCAAGTCCCCGGCGGATGACGGCTTGATCGAAGCGCGCAATGTCGGCGGCCACTCCTGGGTCGCCTATGGCTGGAACGAGCGTTCCTAACGAATTTCGATCTGATTGCCCGCCGAGGCGATAATCGCAGGCGCACTTCCGCTACGTCTGGCCTTGCCGCGCGCCGCGCACTCCCGCATCCTACAATTCAAACAATTGTTGGGAGGAAGACATGATCGGCGTTGTCGCGACCTTGAAGGTCCAGCCGGCCAAGGCTGCGGAATTCGAAAAAGTGTTCCTGGATCTCGCCGCCAAGGTGAAGGCCAACGAGCCGGGCTGCCTTATGTACCAGCTGACGCGCTCCAAGAGCGAAGAGGGCGTCTACAAGGTGCTGGAGCTCTACGCCTCGACGGATGCGCTGAAGCACCACGGCGGCACCGACTATTTCAAGGCCGCCGGCGCGGCCATGGGTCCGACCATGGCGGGCGCGCCGGTCATCGAATATCTCGACGCGGTGGAGTAGGGCGCGATGGATCTGGCGTTCTCGGCCGAGGACCTGGCCTTCCAGCAAGAGGTGCGCGACTGGATCGTCACCGCCTATGACGACGATCTGCGCCGCCAGATGAGCCAGTCCAAGAACGGCTATCTGGACAAGGCCGGTCAGGTGAAGTGGCAGAAGAAGCTGGCCGAGCGTGGCTGGGCGGCGCCGGACTGGCCCGTCGAGCTGGGGGGGGCTGGTTTCACGCCCTCGCAGCGCTACATCTTCAACATGGAGATGAGTCTGGCGGGTGTCCCGACCTCGTCCCCGATGGGCCTGAAGATGGTCGCTCCGGTGATCATGGCGTTCGGATCGGACGCGCAGAAGGCTCAACATCTGCCACCGATCCTCAACTCCGACATCTGGTGGTGCCAGGGCTATTCAGAGCCCGGTTCGGGCTCGGATCTGGCCAGCCTGCAGATGCGGGCCGTGCGCGACGGCGATGACTACGTGCTCAACGGGTCGAAGATCTGGACCACCCACGCCCAGTGGGCCGACTGGATGTTCTGTCTGGTGCGCACCTCGACCGAGGGCAAGCCGCAGGAGGGGATCTCGTTCCTGCTGCTGAGGATGGATACGCCCGGCATTCAGATCAAGCCGCTGCCGACCCTAGACGGCCCGCCGGACAACGAGCAGGAGATCAATCAGGTCTTCTTCGACAATGTCCGCGTGCCGGTCGCCAACCGCATCGGTGAGGAGAACAAGGGCTGGACCTACGCCAAGTACCTGCTCGAGTTCGAGCGCGGCAACGCCTATGCGCCGGGCCTGATGAACATGCTCAAGAAGGTCAAGCGCATCGCGGCCCTGGAGCGGGCCGACGACGGCGGTCGCCTGATCGACGATCCGGACTTCCGCAGCAAGATCGCCAATCTTGAGATCCAGGTCGAGGCGCTCAACGCATCTGAATTGCGCATCTTCTCCGGACGTGGCGCGGGCAAGAACATTGGCCCCGCCTCGTCGATGTTGAAATGCGTCGGCTCCGAGCATCAGCAAGCGATCACTGAACTGACGCTAGAGGCGGTTGGCAATTATTCCGCGCCGTTCGTGCGTGACACCTGGTCGCCCGCCAACGATGGCCGGGCGGGTCCCGACTACGCCGGCCCCGCTGCGCCAGCCTATTTCAACTACCGAAAAGCCTCGATCTACGCCGGCTCCAACGAAATCCAGCGCAACATCATGGCCAAGATGGTGCTGGGCCTCTGAGGATCGACAAAAGGGGGCTCAGGCCTGTGTCTGGGCCCCTTTGGATTTGCCGAGCCAGCGGATCAGCAGCGGCGGTGCGGCTACGCCCACCACCACAAGCAGCGCGAACCAGATCTTGTTGAAATCCGTCGCCGGCAGTCCGCTGCCGAACCAAGCCAGAGCGTTCAGGGCCGCACCGACCAGCATCAAGGGGTAGGAAGCCTTAAGGTTGGCGATCAGACGTTCGGCAGGCCAAATCGACCGCATCAGGGCGGTCATGAACAGGATCACACCGATCAGCGCCTCGCCCACCTTGTGGTGAATGGTCGGGGAGGTGAGCAGGCCCTTGTAACCCGCGTGCGCCAGGATCGCGTGGCCGTGGTCCATGAAGTCCTTCAACAGGAACACCGCAGCGAAAATCCCCGCCGCCAGCATGATCCACCAGTTCGCCGGCTTGCCGCCCATAATCCGCCCTCCCATCTGAGCCGCGCGTTTGTCGCGTTCCCGTCGCGCCGACGCAAGCTTTCACGCGCGGAACCGTGGCCGTTGCAGTTTTTCTGCCTTGGCTTAGATTTCGAACGCGTGTTTGAATTTCGACAGCAATTCTTTCTCCCCTGGAGCCCTCATGTCGCTCGACGCCCTCTTTAAGCCCTTCGAGTTCAAGTCGCTGAAGCTGCCCAATCGGGTGGTGATGGCGCCGATGACGCGATCCTTCTCGCCGGGCGGCGTGCCGACCGATGAGGTCGCAGCCTACTACCGTCGCCGCGCCGAAAATCAGGTGGGCCTCATCGTGACCGAGGGCACCGGCGTCGCGCGCGCCGCCTCGCTGAACGATGCCAACGTGCCGCGTTTCCACGGCGAGAAAGAGCTCGCGGCGTGGAAGAAGGTGGTCGACGAGGTTCACGCCGCCGGCGGCAAGATCGCGCCTCAGCTTTGGCACGTCGGCGCTGCGAAGGGTAAGGACGTGCTGGGCAAGGTCGATAGTCCCTCGGGTCTGTCCAAGGCCGGCGGCAATCCCTTCACGGAGCCGATGACCGACGCCGAGGTGGCCGACACCATCCAGGCCTTCGCGACGGCGGCTGCGGACGCCAAGCGCCTGGGCTTCGACGCCATCGAACTCCACGGCGCCCACGGCTACCTGATTGACCAGTTCTTCTGGTCGGGCACCAATGTCCGTAGCGACGCCTGGGGCGGTCCGACGATCGGCGAGCGGGGCCGCTTCGCCGCCGAAATCCTCAAGGCGGTGCGCGCGGCGGTCGGGCCGGACTATCCGGTGATCATCCGCCTGTCGCAGTGGAAGCAGCAGGAATACACCGCCCGCCTGGCCCAGACGCCGCAGGAGATGGAAGCTTGGTTGCAGCCTCTGGCCGACGCAGGCGCCGATATCTTCCACTGCAGCCAGCGTCGCTTCTGGGAGCCCGAGTTCGAGGGCAGCGACCTGAACTTCGCCGGCTGGGCCAAGAAGCTGACCGGCGCGCCGACCATCACCGTCGGCTCGGTGGGCCTCTCGGGTGAGTTCATCGCCGCGTTTGGCGGGGAGGGCAGCCAGCCGACCTCGATCGACAACGTGATCGGCGGTCTGGAACGCGGCGAGTACGACATGGTCGGCGTCGGCCGCGCCCTGCTGCAGGATCCGGAGTGGGTCACCAAGATCCGCGAGGGCCGTTCGAACGAACTTAAGGCGTTCGAGCGCGCCGCACTCGGGACGCTGTACTAACCCCCTTGTTCCGGGGCTGTCCGGCTGGACGGCCCCGGCGCATCGTCACCTCCGATCTTGGGAGGTGAACGATGTCCTGGTTGCCTTATATGTCGGGTCTTCTGGCCGTGCTGGCCGTAGCCCTGCTGATCGCCGGCTCGTTCCTGCGCGAAGAGTAGTCCGGTCTAGGCGTTGAAGTTCAGCTTCAACCCCGGGCGAGGCCAGCGCGCCTTGTAGAGCTTGCCCGTCCCAGAGGCGGTGATCCATGCATCGCGCATGTCCGCGCCGCCAAAGCAGATGTTGGTCACGATCACGTCCGGGAAGGCGTAGTGCTCGGTGGAGCCGTCCGGCGCGAAGGCGGTGATCCCGCCGTTGATGATCGTCGCTACGCACACCTTGCCGTCCGCCTCCACCGCCAGACTGTCCAGCAATTGATAGCCCGGCAGGTTGCAGACCACATTGCCCGGCAGCAGCGGGACGGCGTCGGCGAGGACGCCCGGCGAGGCGATATCGAACGACCACAGCCGTCCCAGCATGGTGTCGGCCATGTAGACGGTTCTCTCGTCGGGCGAGAGGCCCACGCCGTTGGGGGAGACGAAGTGATCGCGCCAGCGCGTGATCTTCGAGCCGTCCGGCAGGGCGTAGTACAGCGCACCGTACTTGCGGCCATCGGGCGTCGAACAGCCATGGTCGGTGAACCAGAAGCCGCCTTGCTTGTCGAAGACCAGGTCGTTGGGGCCGACCAGCGGCTTGCCGTCGCATTCGGCGTAGAGCGTCGTGACCGCGCCCGTCTGCAGGTCCACCCGCTGAATGGCGCCGCCCGTGTGGGTGGGCGGCGTGGGGCCGGGAATGTTCAGGCCGTTGGCCTCGAAGAACTGGAAGCTGCCGCCATTGTTGGTGACGTAGATTGCGCCGTCCGGACCGATCGCCGCGCCGTTCGGGCCGCCGCCGGTTTCGGCCACGGTTTCCTTGCGACCGTCCGGCCAGACGCGGGTCAGGCGCTGCCCCTGGATCTCGGTCAGGATCACCGAGCCGTCGGCCATGGCGATCGGGCCTTCCGGGAATTGCAGGCCCTCGGCCACCAGGTGGATATCCATGTCGCGTCTCCCTGAGCGCCTCTGACGGGCGGTCAGGAGACTATAAACGCACGTTTGAATCTGGCCAGGGTGACTTGCGCGCGACGCGCTTTCGCGGTGAGTCGGGGGCCCACTTGCGGACAAGGGATTCTGCGATGCGTTTATCTGTACTGGCGGCGGCGACCATGGGTTTGGTCGTGACGGGCTGCGGCGCCAAGGTTCCCTTCCTGCCCCGTCTGTCCGCTCCGCTGTCGACTCCCAAGCCTGCGGCCAAGCCAGCCGCGATGCCGACGCGCCCTAGCTGCCCGGCCTTGAAGGACGCCGATTGGAAGCCGGTGTTGGACAGCGCGGTCCACAAGGCCTTCGATCGGGATCTCAGCAAACGCTACGGCGATACTGCGGTGCAGTTCCGCACCGGCTGGGATCGTGACAACCAGAGCAACATCGTCATCACCGCGCACCGGATCGGCCCGGCCGGCTACGCCTTGCCCGCGCCCGGGCGAGGCGGGAAGGTCGCGGTCGTCTTTCGTGCCTGCACAGGCGAGGTTCTCAAGACCCGCAAGCTCGCCAATCTGGAGCGCAGGCCTAGCGCCGCTCCAGCACCCGGAAAGTAAAGGCGTGATCATCACCGACGCCGGCGGGATGCTCTTCCCGCCGGACCTCGGTCCATAGCGCTTGATCGAAGTCCGGAAAGCGCACGTCACCCTCAACCTCGGCGGCGACCTCTGTCAGGTACAGGCGCCGGGCCTTTGGCAGGGCCAGTTCGAAGAGCGCCCGACCACCGATCACGCAGACCTCCTCCGCCCCGTCGTCGGCGGCCTGCTCGCGCGCGATCTCCACCGCTTCCATCCAGGTTTCGCAGGCGACCGCGCCCTCGGGTTCAAAGCTCTGATCGCGGGACAAGACGATATTCGTCCGCCCGGGCAGCGGCTTGCGCGGCAGGCTATCCCAGGTTTTGCGGCCCATGATGATAGGCTTGAACAGGGTGTTGGCCTTGAACAGGGCCAGATCCGACTTCAGGCGCCAGGGCAGGTCGCCATCGCGACCGATCACCCCATTGGCGGCGCGGGCGACGACAATGGCGAGGGTGGGCATGCTCATGCTCTCTGATTAGCGAGCGTCGGCTCTGTGCGCCATGCCTTGATCCAAACCTGAACGTCGATAACTCTGCTGTCCGAAGAACAAGGATCGGGGAGGCGCGCGATGTCTGGTACGGCGTTCGAGATGCACATGGCCCGGACGGGCGGCGTCGAGGTGCTGCAGGGGCGCGAGGTCGCCCTGCCGCCACCCGGTTCCGGCGAGGCGCGCGTGACGATCGAAGCCGCCGGCGTCGCCTTCGCCGATATCGTGATGCGCACTGGTCTTTATCCCGGCGTGAAAGCGCCGGTGACGCCTGGCTATGACTTCGTGGGCCGGATCGAGGCGCTCGGTCCTGATGTTCAAGGCTTCTCGGTTGGCCAGCGCGTCGCCGCGCTGACGGTGACGGGCTCCTACGCCACGCGCCGCAATGTCGAGGCGCGCTACCTGGTGGCCGCGCCCGAGGCGGCGCCGGCCGAGGCGCTTGTCGCTGGCGTGTTGAACGGCCTGACCGCTTGGCAGATGTTCCATCGTGTCGCGGGCTCGGCGGCCGATGAGTGGGTCTTGGTTCACGGCGCGGCCGGCGGCGTGGGCGGTCTGCTTCTGGAGTTGGCCCGCCTGTCGGGTGTGCGGGCCATCGGAACGGCCTCGGCGGGCAAGAAGGCGGAGGTCGAGGCCAAGGGCGGCATCCATATCGACTATCGCGCCGAAGCCGTCGCTGAGCGGGCGCTGACCATCTCGGGCGGCGGCGTGGTCGCGGCTTTCGACCATGTGGGTGGCCCGCACCTGAAGGCAGCCTCCATGGCCGCCCTGCGCGATGGCGGGACGGCGGTTCTGTACGGCGGCTATGACGCGACGAAGGGCGGCAAGGCCCAGCCTGCCGCCATGCTCAAGATGCTGCTGGCTGATCGGCTCTCGGCGCTGAAGCTGTTCACTAGTAGCCGAGGTGTGGTCGGTTACAACGTCACGTCGTGGCGCAATGCGCGGCCAGGGCCCTACCGCGAGGATCTGGCCCGGGTGTTGTCGCTGATCGCGGAGGGCGCGATCCAGCCGAAGATCGCCAAGGTCCTGCCGCTCAGCGAGGCGGGTGAGGCTCAGGCCCTGCTGCAGTCAGCCAAGCTGGCGGGCAAGATCGTTCTCAAGCCTTAGACCGAAACCTCGGCCTTGATGTGCGGGTGGGCCTGATAGCCCTCCAAAGTGAAGTCCTCGTACTCGAAGCCAAAGAGGTCGCGCTTGTCGGCGATCTTCATGGTCGGGAAGTCGAAGGGCTCGCGGGTCACTTGCTCGCGGGCCTGGTCGAGGTGGTTCAGGTAGAGGTGGGCGTCGCCGAATGTGTGGACGAACTCGCCCGGCTCCAGGCCGACGACCTTGGCGACCATCAGGGTTAGCAGGGCGTACGACGCGATATTGAATGGCACGCCCAGGAATACGTCGGCGCTACGCTGGTAGAGCTGGCAACTCAGCTTTCCGTCGGCGACGAAGAACTGGAACAGGCAGTGGCAGGGCGGCAGGGCCATGTCATCGACGTCGGCCGGGTTCCAGGCCGTGACGATGTGGCGGCGGCTGTTGGGGTTGGTCTTCAGGTTCTCGACCAGGGCCGAGATCTGATCGATCACCCGACCGTCGGGCGTGGCCCACGAGCGCCATTGCTTGCCATAGACCGGGCCAAGGTCGCCGTTCTCGTCCGCCCACTCGTCCCAGATGCGCACGCCGTTGTCCTTGAGGTAGGCGATGTTGGTGTCGCCCTTCAGGAACCACAGCAGCTCGATGATGATCGAGCGCAGGTGCAGCTTCTTGGTCGTCAGGACGGGGAAGCCCTTGGCGAGATCAAAACGGATCTGGCGGCCGAACACACCCAGCGTGCCGGTGCCCGTGCGATCGCCGCGCTCAACCCCGTTGGCCAGGATATCGGCCAGCAGGTTCAGATACTGCCGCTCGGGATGGTCGGCGGCGGCTTTCGGAAGGTCGAGGACGGCGGTGCTCATGGTCGCCACTGTGGCCGCGAATCGCCGGGTTGAACACTGCGGCGCCTTGGCTCCTCCACAGTCCTATCAGGCTCGTACCGTGGCGGCTTACCCCGCGAAGCCGCCTTCATCCAAGAACTCCTGCTCGGCCTCGGTGGTCTCGCGGCCCAGGCCCGGGTTGCGGTGGGGGAAGCGACCGAACCGGGCGATAATATCGCGGTGGATAATCGCGTACTTCATCGACTCCTCGTCGCCGGTGTCGGCCTGCAGCGCCGCGAACAATTGAACGCTGAATTCCTGGTCGACCAGAGACTCCGAGTGCTCGAACGGCAGGTAGAAGAATCGCCGAAGCTCCAGGGGAATCGAAGGATCCTGGTCGTGACCGGCGGCGATGGCCTCGCGGGCGAACATCCGCGCCAGCGGATCGGTGGCGAAGGCGTGCGGGGTGCCCCGATACATGTTGCGCGGGAACTGATCGAGCAGGATCAGTAGCGCCAGGGCGCCGTGAGGCGTCTGGTTCCAGGCGTCGTACTTACGCATTGAGGCGCGGTAGTGGGTCTGTTCGAACTTCAAGGCGATTGCAGCGTCGAAGGCCTGATCCTTGGCGAACCACTTGCTGGGGCCCGCATGGCGCCAGAAGCCTACGATATCGTTGGGGTGCGCGGTCATCCTGGCTCCGTTCAAGCGCGGTTCATCCGGCGAGTCCGATGTTGCTATCAAGGGACAAGCCCGGGCCATGCTTCAAGGCCCTTCGGAGCAGGAAATGAAACGTCTGATCACGACCGCAATGCTGCTTTCGCTGATTGGGGGCGCGGCTGCGGAGGCCGGCGCCGCCGGGGCGGTGGTCGCCCAACAGCAGCAGGCTCAGCGCGAGCAGCGCGACGGCGGCCCGCGCGGCGATCGAGGCGATCGTGGCGGCTGGCAGGGCGGTGATCGTGGCGATCGCGGCGGTCAGGGCGGTTGGAACCGGGGCGGTGACCGCCCGCAACCTCAACCGCAGGCGCAACCTCAACCGCAACAGCAGCAGGGCGAGAGCGGCTGGAATCGCGGCGATCGGGGAGAGCGTGGTGAGCGGGGTAACCGTCCTGACGGGAACGGTGGCGGGTGGAGTCGTGGCGGAGACCGCCCCCAACCTCAACCCCAGCCGCCTCAGAGCAACGTCGGCGGAAGCGGCTGGAACCGCGGGGACGATAACAACCGCGATCGGAGCGGCTGGAATCGCGACAACAACAATCGCGGCGGCTGGAACCGGGATGACAACCGAGGGCAGGACCGGGACCGCGGCAGGGACGATCGTCGCGGCCGCGATAACGATCGTTGGGACAATCGCGGCGGTTGGGACCGCGGCGGCTGGGATCGCGACGATCGTCGCCCGGGCTATGGTCAGTACCGGGACCGTGACCGCGGGCGTCAGCACTATGATCGCGGCTACTATCGCCCGAGCTTCCGGTCGATCCAGCGCTATCGCGCGCCGGCGTATCGTTATCCCAGCGGCTGGTACGTCAGAGCGTGGTCGTTTGGTGATTACCTTCCGCACGGCTGGTACTCGCCGTCCTACTATCTGGACGCCTGGCGCTATGGCTTGCCGCAGCCGCCGATCGGCTGCGAATGGGTCCGGGTTGGCGACAACGCCCTGCTGGTCGACGTCTGGAGCGGCCAGGTGCTGAGCGTCTATTACGATCTGTTTTGGTAGTAAGACACGTCGATGAACTGAGGGGCGGAGGCATGAGCTTCCGCCCTTTTGTCCTTACGGCCGTTGTCCGCGAATTCGCGCTTGCGAAGGGGCTCGCGTGCAGCGCCACATGGCGCAGCTCCGCCAGAGCGCGTAAAAGCAAACGTAAAGGCTTTGGTATTTCGGTGTTCTGTCGGCTTCGCCTTGACGAAACGGCAAAAAAACGCTCAAACGCCCGGCCTTTGTCGCTCTGCCGTTGCGCTGTGCGGCCATGATTGACCAGTCTTGGAGAAAAAATATGCGCGTGTACTACGACCGCGATGCTGATCTGGCCCGTATCCTGGACCGGAAGATCGCCATCGTAGGCTATGGCAGCCAGGGCCATGCCCACGCGCTCAACCTTCGGGACTCGGGCATCAAGAATGTGGCCGTCGCTCTGCGCGCCGGCTCGCCGACCGCCAAGAAGGCCGAAGGCGAAGGCCTGAAGGTCATGACGGTGGCTGAAGCCGCCGCCTGGGCCGACCTGATCATGATCCTGGCGCCCGACGAGCATCAGGCCGCGATCTACAAGAACGAAATCGCCCCCAACATCCGTGACGGCGCGGCCCTGCTGTTCGCCCACGGCCTGAACGTCCACTTCGGCCTGATCGAGCCCAAGGACACCATCGACGTGCTGATGGTCGCGCCGAAGGGCCCGGGCCACACCGTGCGCGGCGAGTACCAGAAGGGCGGCGGCGTGCCATGCCTGATCGCGGTGCACCACAACGCCACGGGCAACGCTCTCGACCTCGGCCTGGCCTATGCCAGCGCTATCGGTGGCGGCCGCTCGGGCATCATCGAGACCAACTTCCGCGAAGAGTGCGAGACCGACCTCTTCGGCGAACAGGCCGTGCTGTGCGGCGGCACGGTTGAGCTGGTCCGCGCCGGCTTCGAAACCCTGGTTGAAGCCGGCTACGCGCCGGAAATGGCCTATTTCGAGTGCCTGCACGAGCTGAAGCTGATCGTCGACCTCATGTACGAAGGCGGCATCGCCAACATGAACTACTCGATCTCGAACACGGCCGAGTACGGCGAGTACGTGACGGGTCCGCGCATCATCACGCCGGAGACCAAGGCCGAGATGAAGCGCGTGCTGGAAGACATCCAGTCGGGCAAGTTCGTGCGTGACTTCATGCTGGAGAACGCCGTTGGCCAGCCCAGCTTCAAGGCCACGCGTCGTCGTTCGGCCGAGCATCAGATCGAAGAGGTCGGCGCTCGCCTGCGCGGCATGATGCCTTGGATCGCTAAGAACAAACTGGTCGATCAAGCCAAGAACTAAGTTTCAGTCCCCAAACTGATCCCACGAAGCCCTCGGCCCCAGGCCGAGGGCTTTTCGTTTGCCGCTTGCACGGGGCGGGCTTGCGTGCATACTGAACCAGATGGTTCAGCAAAGCGCCGCCCGCCTTGATGTGTCTTTCGCCGCCCTGTCGGATCCGACGCGCCGGGGCGTGCTGGAGCACCTGGGGCGAGGGGAGGCCTCGATCACGGATCTGGCGGAGCGGTTCGGCATGACCCTGACGGGCATGAAGAAGCACGTCAGTCTGCTTGAGGAGGCGGGGCTGGTGATTACCCAGAAGGTCGGACGCGTCAGGCTCTGTCGCCTACAGGACGGCGGCCTCGAGGCTGAAGCCGTTTGGATCGAGCGGTATCGCCAGCGCTGGGCGCTACGGTTCGATGCGCTCGACGAGATCGTCGAGAACTTGAAGCAGAGGGACATCGCGAATGGCCGGAAAGAATGAAACTGTGGTGGAGCGAAGGTCGGATTGCGAATTGGTGGTGACCCGCCTTTTCGACGCCCCGGTCGAGATCGTCTTCGAGGCCTGGTCTAAGGCCGAGCTCTTTCAGCGTTGGTGGGTTCCCAAGGCGTTGGGCGTGCCTCTGCGAGCCTGCGAGATGGATGTCCGCACGGGCGGCGGCTATCGCTTGGAGTTCGGGCTCGACGCGGCCAACGCCATGGCGTTCTACGGCAAGTACACGGACGTGACGCCGCCCTCGCGGATCGTCTGGACCAATGAAGAGAGCGGCGAGATCACCGTGACGACGGTGACGTTCGAGGATCGGGCCGGCAAGACGTTGCTGACGCTCAGCGAGCTCTATCCCAGCAAGGAGGCCTGCGATGAGGCGCTCCAAGGTTCCGCCGCAGGTCTGCCGGTCCAGTTCGAGCAACTGGAGGAGCTTCTGCCGGAACTGGTGGCCTGAGATCGACAGGAAAGGGGCTGGCGTTTGTGGGTTGCGCGGTTCATCGCCGCACGGGAAGCTCGCCGCCGCTCCCGCCTGGGAATGACGAAGGAGACGCTCCATGAAACGCCTGCTCGCCGCCATGATCGCCGGCGCCGCTCTGTCGGTCGCCGCCGCCCCGGCCTTTGCCGAAGAAGTCGCTTACAAGCTGGATTCTTCACACACCGAGACCTTCTTCTCGATCGACCGGATGGGCTTCACGTCGATCCTGGGCCTGTTCGCCCAGTCGGAAGGCACAATCTGGCTGGATGAAGCCGCGCCCGAGAAGTCGCGCGTCGAGGCCACCGTCGCCGTCGGCAGCATTCTCACCGCCAACACCGCGCGTGATGAACATCTGAAGGCCGAGCGCTGGCTGAACGCCGCTAAGAACCCGACCATGACCTTCAAGTCGACCAAGGTGGAGAAGACGGGCGACACCACCGCCAAGGTCACCGGCGACATGACCGTTATGGGCGTGACCCAACCGGTCACCCTGGACGTCAAGCTCAACAAGATCGGCGTCGGCAACAATCAAAAGAAGCAGGCTGGGTTCACCATCACCGGCCAGATCAGCCGCAAGGCGTTCGGCCACACGATCGGGGCGGGCGCGATCGGTGATGCGGTCAACATCCGGATCGAAGCTCTGGCGGTGGCCCAATAGGGCTAGCCGAGAACAAACACGGGTCCCCAGGCCACCTGGTAGCGGCGTTCACCGGTCGATAGGTGAGGGCGCAGCTGCCAGGCCCCGGGCGTGAGCGCCGTGGCGGCGCGATCCTCCAGATAGGTCGCGGTCAGCACCTCGCCCCCGGGCTCGGACACCGAGAACTGCCGAATAGCTGGCGTCGCATAAGAGAGGGCCCGGGCGATCTCGTCCGTCGTCCGCACGCGTAGCGGCGCGGGACCGGCGAGACGAGCGCTGACCTCGGCGTAGGCGCCGACAGCGATGACGCGCGGCCCCTGACGGAACACCCCGTAGCCGACATGGGTGAAACCCGGCGCCAGCAGATTGGCGCGGTGGCCGGGGCTGGTCTTCCACTGGTTCATGATCTGGTCGTAGGTCACGGCGCTGGAAGCATTGCGTCGCATCGCGATGTTCTCGCCGGGCGCGCCCACCAGATCGCGCGCGAACAGGCCCACCCGTCCGGCGGGCGAGAACCCTTCGCGGGTCATGTGCTCGAAGACGCCAGTGACCGCGACATCGGCGGCATGTGCGCGGGCGGCGAGCCTGAGGCCCTCGTCCCAGGCCAGCGGCGCTGGGCCCTGGCGCTGGCGGTAGATGTTGTTCAGATCGAGCAGGGTCTCTTCGAAGTCGGGATCGAAGTCACCTCCCGGCGGATCGGACAACAGCCCGCGTAGACGGCGCTCGTAGGCGATCCAGGGGGCTGCCGGCGCCGCCAGGGCGGAGGAGGCCGCCAGGGCCAAACCTGTGGTCAGCAAGGTTCTGCGTGCAATAGTCCGCATTCGATCTCCGCAGCCCGAAAACAGGCCCAGCATTGACACCCGCCGCTCGGGACCAGACCTAAGGCGGCATGAAACCCGTTCGTTCCCTATGGCTGGCCGGCCCAGAGGTGTGGCTCCCCGATTTCGACATCCAGGCGTCGCGTCAGCGGGCGCTATGCCTTGAAGCCGGGCTCGAGGCCCTGGTCCCCGCCCGTATGCCTGTCGGCGATACGGGCGATGAACTCGAGGCTAGACAATTCTACGCGGCCCGCATGGCGCAATTGCGCCAGGCCGACGCCGGCGTCATCAACCTGACCCCATTTCGGGGCCCCACGGCCGACACCGCGACGGTGTTCGAGGCCGGGGTGCTGGCGGGATTGGGCAAGCCGACGTTCGCCTACATGAACGTGACCCACGAAATCCAGGCCGAGTATGTCGCGCGCGTCGATACCGCGCTCGGCGCGACTCTGGACGAAGACCGTATCTGGCGTGACGGCGACGGCTGCATGATCGAAGACCACGGTCTCCCTGAGACCGTCATGCTTTGGGGCGAGGCGCGTCGCCTTTTCGTGATCGTCACCGAAGATCCGCTGCGCGACCTCACGGGACTGGAATTGTGCCTAGAGGCGCTGGCGCTCTACGCCGAATAGGCGTCTGGCTTGACCTGCATCAAGGTGGGGATGGTGAATGGCTCCACCTTCGCCTTTTCGGAGGGTTGACGATGCATTTGGGGATCGGTCTGAGCCTTGCGCTATCGAGCCTGCTGTTAGGACCGACATCCGTTGGTCAAGCCGCGTCGTCTCCCGATCCCGTCGCCAGGGGCAAGGCGATCGTCTTGCGCGACTGTTCTGGCTGCCACGCCGTGGGGACCGCAGGGGACAGCCCCAATCCCAAGGCGCCTCCGTTTCGGACGCTTCAGGAGCGCTATGATGTCGAGGCGCTCGCGGAGGGTCTGGCCGAAGGCCTGACCGTCGGCCATGGCCCTATGCCCGAGTGGACCTTTCCGCCTGACGACGTTACCGCCATCGTGGCCTATATGAAGTCGATCCAGACCCGTAGCGGCGGGCCGACGACGCCCCCGTCCGACCCGCGCCCCTGACGCAGGGCGGGTTACCAGGACAGGTCGAGCGCACCGCGCAGAATTGCCTCGGCTCGCGCGGCATGTTTGCCGCCCTCGCGATCGTGCATGACCAAAGGCGGCAGAAGGACCAGCGGCGCTTTGCCAGTCTTGATCGCGCGCACGATCACCCGCTTGGCGGGCGCGTCAACGAAAGGGGCCACCGGGCGAATTCGGAATGATCCGGCCTTGGGCGCCAGGAGGTCCAGAATATTGGCCAAGCGATCGGCGCGATGGATCAGGGTGATCGTCCCTCCCTCGCGCACCGCCTTCAGACAGAAGGCTGTCCAGGCGACCAGTCCGCCGTCCGCCATCCATGCGCCGCTCTTGGCGGGGGAGGGGGCGCGCAGGACGCTTGGGTCATCGAAATAGGGCGGGTTGGCCATCACCGCGTCGAAGGCCGGCAGGCCCAGCGCGCGAAATCCCGCTTCGACATCGCCGGTCGAGATGCTGACTCTCGAGGATAGATCATTCAGCGCAATATTCTCGGCGGCGAGCGTGGCGGCCGCCGCGTCGCGCTCGACGCCGTGGAAGATCGCCTCCGGGCGGCGAGTCGCCGCCGCCAGCAACGCTCCGCCGACGCCGCAGCCGGGCTCGAGCACACGCTGACCAGGCCCCGCGTCGCAAGTCGCCGCCAACAGGGCGGCGTCCATGCCGGGCCTGTAACCATCAGGCGCCTGACGGAGCCGTACCCGGCCGTCCAGAACTCGATCCTCGGTCACGCCTGCGTCGTTCAATGCTTTCTAGGCCTTGTGCTCGCCTTGACCCTGACCTATCCCGCCACCATTGTCCCTCGCAATGGTTCGCGGGTGGCCGTCTTAAGGAGAGCATGGTTTTGGACGCAGCCGCAGCGACCCTGCCCCGGAAGTCGGGATCGGTGGATCGTCTCGTGCGCCTCGCCGAGGCCGACATGGCGGGCGTCAACCGCCTGATCACCGATCGCATGCAAAGCGACGTGGCGATCATCCCCGCCCTGGCCGAGCACCTGATCGCCGCCGGCGGCAAGCGGCTGCGGCCGCTGATGACTGTGGCCGCCGCGCGGCTGGCCGGCGCCGATAACGACCATTTCCAGAAGCTCGCCGCCGCCGTCGAGTTCATCCACACCGCCACGCTGCTGCACGATGACGTCGTCGATGGCAGCCAGCTGCGTCGGGGCAAGGTCGCCGCGCACCTGATCTGGGGCGGCGCCCAGAGCGTACTGGTCGGCGACTTCCTGTTCGCGCGCGCCTTTGAGCTGATGGTCGAGACCAACTCGATGAAGGCGCTGGAGATCCTGGCCCGCGCCAGCCGCGTCATCGCTGAGGGCGAGGTTCTGCAGCTGATGCGCAGCCACGACCTCAATCTCTCGCAGGCCGTCTATCTGGAGATCATCCAGGCCAAGACCGCCGAGCTGTTCGCCGCCGCTTCGGAGGCGGGGGCTGTGTCGGCGGGCGTCGACGCCGCTCAGTCCCAGGCGCTGCGCGACTATGGCCTGAACCTGGGTCTGGCGTTCCAGCTGGCCGATGACGCCCTGGACTACGGTGGCGCGACCGAAACGCTGGGCAAGAACGCCGGCGACGACTTCCGAGAAGGCAAGGCCACCCTGCCGCTGCTGTTGGCGATCGCCCGCTCGGGTCCGCGCGAGGCCGAGTTCTGGGAACGGGCCATTGGTCGCCGCGAACAGACCGAGGCGGACTTCCGCCGGGCGCGAGAGCTGATCATTGGTTCCGGCGCGCTTGACGCCACGCTGGATCTGGCCGCCGACTACGCCGACAAGGCCAAGGCCGCGCTGGCGATGTTCCCGGCCAACGATTGGCGCGAGGCGCTCGAGGAGCTGGCCGACTTCGCGGTCAGCCGCCGCGCCTAGATGACGGCCCGGAAGTCCATGATGGGCGGACTTCCGCCGCTGAAACCAGGCGAAAAGCCGCCGCGCTTGCAGACTGTGATCGCGACCTCGCCTGAAAATCCGGCCGGGGACCCCAATATCCGCCCGCACGAGGCTGGAGAAGCGGCCGGAAAGGTGATCGGCGGCGGGCTGGGCGTCCTGCTGGTCACGGTCTGCGTCTTGCTGCTGTTGGGTCCCGTACTGTGGGGGCCGAGCTGGGCGGGCCTGCGGGTCGCGCGGTTTCTGAGCGGACCCTGGCAACCCTGGCTCGCGGGCCTGGGCGCCTTCGTTGCGGTCGCCGTGCTTCAGACCTGGTTGCTGGTCCAGCGCCACCCGGCGCTGCGTTATCCCGTGGTGGCGTTGTTCTCCGTGCTTTGGGTCGGAGGGCTCTGGCTGGAGTTCAACTCCCCCCGACACGACTGGGTGACGACGGCGCCGACCCTCCAGATGCCGGGGCCCTGGTCGTGGGTTCTGATCGTCACGGGATCGATTATTTATGCCGGTATCTACCTGCTGGCCCTGGGGCCGGTGGTGAAAAGCCGGCGGGCGCGCCGATGGCAGTTGATCAAATAGGGCGGTGAATTCGGCGTAATCCACGCCGAAAGCCCTTCACAGCGACGCCTTGCGGAGCCACCTCTAGGCTCTCTTCTTGGGGCAACACATGATCCGCTTCATCCTGAACGTTCTCTGGCTCATCTTCGGCGGCTTGCTGACTGGGCTTGGCTGGCTGCTCGCCGGCGTCATCCTGGCGATCACCATCGTGGGCCTGCCCTACGCCGGCGCGGCCTGGCGGATCGCCGGCTTCGCTTTCTGGCCCTTCGGCAAGGAGATCGTCAGCCGTCAGATTGTCACGGGCCAGGAGGACCTCGGCACGGGACCGATCGGCGCTGTGCTGAACGTGATCTGGTTCCTGCTCGCCGGCTGGTGGTTGGCGCTGAGCCATCTGCTGGTCGCGGTGGCTGAGGCGATCAGCATCATCGGCATCCCCTTCGCCATCAAGGACCTGCAGTTGGCGCGCATCGCCCTGGCGCCGATCGGCGTCGCGGTGGTCAAGCGGTAGGAGCGTAAGGGGCTTCAGCGGCGTAGGGCATGTGTCCAAGGCCCGCCGGCGTCCGACCGAAACCCCAGGGCTTCCCAGAACGCGCCTGCGGCCTGGGAAGCCCTGGCGTTGACAGTCAGTAGCCTGACGCTGTCGAAGCCTTCGTGGATCAGCGCTGAGGCGAGGGCGGTGGCGACGCCGCGCCGGCGCAGGGCGGGGCGGACATAGAAGCGGCGCAGACGCCGCGCGGGTTCGAGGGCGGCGGGTTCGGGCGTCATGGCGCCGATCCCCGCCAACTCTCCCGCCAGGAAGGCGGCGAGCAAGGCCTCGCCGTCGCCTTCAAATCGCACGCCGGCACGCCAGCTCTCGGCCAGCAAGGCCATGTTGCGCACGCCTTCGCCGGAGGCTTCGGCGACCAGGTCGCCAAAGCTTTCCGGCAGCTCGTCGAAAATGCGGACGAGCTGGAGCACCTCAGGTCAGCCCGGCGAGATCATCTTCTCCGGACGGACATACTGGTCGAACTCTTCGTTCGTCAGATAGCCGCCGCCGACGGCCTCCTCGCGCAGGGTGGTGCCGTTCTTGTGCGCGGTCTTGGCGATCTTGGCGCAGGCGTCATAGCCCAGCTTGCCGTTCAGGGCCGTGACCAGCATCAGGCTGTTCTCGACGCCCTTCTTGATGTTGTCGACGCGCGGCTCGATGCCGACCACGCAGTTGTCGGTGAAGCTGATCGCGGCGTCGGCCACCAGGCGAACCGACTGCAGGAAGTTATAGGCCATCACCGGGTTGAAGACGTTCAGCTCGAAGTGGCCCTGGCTGCCGGCGAAGGTCAGGGTCGAGTGGTTGCCGAACACCTGGGCGCAGACCTGGGTCAGGGCTTCGGACTGGGTCGGGTTGACCTTGCCCGGCATGATCGACGAGCCCGGCTCGTTCTCCGGCAGGGCCAGTTCGCCAAGGCCCGCGCGCGGTCCCGAGCCCAGGAAGCGGATGTCGTTGGCGATCTTGAACAGCGAGGCGGCGACCGTGTTGATGGCGCCGTGGGTGAAGACCATGGCGTCGTGGGCGGCCAGGGCTTCGAACTTGTTCGGGGCGGTGGTGAAGCCAAGGCCCGTGATGCCAGCGATCTTCTCGGCCACCAGTTCAGCAAAGCCCACGGGGGCGTTCAGGCCGGTGCCGACGGCGGTGCCGCCCTGGGCGAGCTGCATCAGCATCGGCAGGGTGCTTTCGATGCGGGCGATGCCGTTCTCGATCTGCTGGGCGTAGCCGCCGAACTCCTGGCCCAGCGTCAGCGGGGTGGCGTCCTGGGTGTGGGTGCGGCCGATCTTGATGATGTCCTTCCACTCGGCGGCCTTGGCGGCCAGGGCCTTGTGCAGGTGCTTGAGGGCCGGGATCAGGTCGTGGACCACCTGCTCGGCGCAGGCGATGTGCATGGCCGTCGGGAAGGTGTCGTTCGACGACTGGCTCATGTTGACGTGGTCGTTCGGGTGAACGGGTTTCTTGCTGCCCATCTCGCCGCCCAGCATCTCGATGGCGCGGTTCGAGATGACCTCGTTGGCGTTCATGTTCGACTGGGTGCCCGAACCCGTTTGCCAGACGACGAGCGGGAAGTGGTCGTTCAGCTTGCCTTCGATGACTTCGTTGGCCGCAGCGATGATCGTCTCGGCGATCTTCGGATCCAGCTTGCCCAGCGCCAGGTTGGCCTCGGCGGCGGCGCGCTTGACGATGCCCAGGGCGCGAACGACGGGCAGGGGCTGCTTTTCCCAGCCGATCTTGAAATTGCCCAGGCTGCGCTGGGCTTGCGCGCCCCAGTAGCGGTCGGCGGCGACTTCGATCGGGCCAAAGGTGTCGGTCTCGATACGCGTGGCGGTCATGCGGCGTGTCTCCCAAAAACGGTCGAGCGCGGTCTAGACCTTGCGCGGCGGGAGGGCAATGTTCGCGGTTGCGATAAGCGCCGGGCGAGCCTACGCCAAGGCCATCATCCGGCCGGAGCCCTGAATGAGTCCGCACATAGCCCTGCTGCGCGCCGTCAATGTGGGCGGGCGCAAGGTTCTCAAGGATGATCTGTTGGGCCTCGCGCGCGACCTCGGTTTCGAGAGCGCCAAAACCCTTTTGGCCAGCGGCAACCTGGTGCTCTGGGGCGAAGCAGGCAGCGATCTTGAGGGGCGTTTGGAGGAGGGGCTGGAAAAGCGCATGGGGCTTCGCACGGACTTCATGGTCCGCACGCCCGCCGAGCTCCAGGCGCTGATCGCCGCAAACCCGTTTCGGGACCAGGCGACCACGCGACCCAATCACCTGCTGGTCAGTTTCCTGAAAACGCCGATCGACAGCGACACGGTCGAGGTCCTGCGCGCGGCGATCACGGGGCGCGAGGAGATCCACGCCGAGGGGCGGGCGCTCTATATCGACTTCAAGGACGGCATCGGCGAGTCGACGCTGGATCGCGACTGGAAGAAGACTAAGCGGGAGCCGCTCGGCACCACGCGCAACTGGAACACAATTCTGAAGCTGGCCGAGATGGTGTCGGCGTGAGCCAGGCTTTCGACGGCGCCGACTGGACCCACCACGGCAAGGTCCGCGCGCGCGAGGTGGGCGGCGAACTAACCCTTGTGGTCGATGGCCTCACCACTCAGGGCAAGTACTACAAGCCGCTGATCTATGAGTTCTTCCGCAAGTCCTGGCGCGGCTCGCGGCCGGCCTGGGGCGAGTTCAGCGTCGAGATCGGCATGGAGTACGTCGGCGAACCGCCGTGGATGGACCTCGACAATCTGGCGAAAGCCCTGCTCGACGCGATCAAGGGTTACGCCTTCCACGACGACGCCCAGGTCGCCCGACTGCTGGTCGAGCGACGGTCGGGCGAGCGCGAGCGGATCGTAATCCAGGTGCGGAAACTGAACTCAAGCCTGATGCGGCGCACGCTCGAAGATTGACGCGGCCACGGCAACGTAGAGCACCACTAGGAAGGCGCCATAGCGACCCACGCTGACCGGATCGGTGGTCGGCATCACCTCGGCGTAGCGCGACACCACCAAGGCGCCGGCCACGAGACCCGGGGTCGAGAACATCAGCATCGGAAACAAGCGGCGGCGGCGCGGTGTGTGCGTCAGCCGCGCCACCGCCTGAAAGGCGAAGGTTACGACCGCCGCGGCCGCGAACGCGTTCAGTGCATAGAACCAGAAGGCGCTTTCGAGAACGCCCCCACCGAAAGCTGCGTAGAACAGGGTGGCCGCCGACCAGGCCGCTAGTCCTGTCCCCCCAAACGCCAGACCGTCCAGTTTTGACACGTCGCGTCTCCTTCTCCCGCTCCCAGAACGCCGGTCTGCAAAGTCCGCGCCTGGGAAAGGAAGCTGGGCGCGGCGAGCCGAAGCCGCTGGCGCTAACTCCAGGGCAGCAGGTAGCCCCAAAGGCCCAGGAGCAGGCTCAGGAAGGCCAGGAGCAGCGCCGTGAAGGTGGAGGCGACCTTACGGCCCTCGCTCCAGCTGTCGACGCGACGCCCACCGCGCCAGGCCATAGGGAGGAGGCCCAAGGTCAGGACGCCCAGCGCCGTAGCGACGAGCGCGCAGGCCGAGCCGCTGAGCAGCCAGCCGCTGGGCCAGTCGAAGAAGGTCGTGGTCTGGTCCGCCGCCTTCATCGCGAACATGCCCATGCAGCCTGCGGAGATCAGCCAGAGCACCGACTGCATGACCTGCATCTGACTGGCGCGGGCCTGGGTCGGCGTCTGTCGCGCCTCGCGACGATTGCGGAACAGCGCGCCGAGGATCGTGGCCACACAGGCCAGGGCCGCCAGCGCAATCGTCCAGGACAGCAAGGAGGCGGAGCGCAGGAAACCGACCCGCTCATAGGTCGCGAAACCGCGCGCGGCGTAGAAGCGCGACGGCCGGTCGCCGTTGGTGTCGAACACCAGGGTGAGCGGACCATCCACCGCCTTGAACACGCCAGGCCGTCCGGTTCCGTTGAAGAGTGAGGTGACGCCGCCGTCGGTGACCGACAGACGTCCCTCTGGCGTGGCGCGCACCTGAGCGCGGCCGATGAGCCGGTTGGTGAAGCCTTCCAGCCCGCCATAGGCTCGGCGGGTGGTCAGATAGTCGCCTTCGTAGACCTTGGCCTGGTCATAGGTCAGGGCGCTGTTGGCCGGCACGGCCGAAGCAGGGGCGTAGAAGTGCTCGACGATCGTGGAGGGCAAATTCGCGGGAAGGTTTGCGCCGCTGTCGGTGTTGACCGAGACGAAGATCCCCAGCCCCAGCTCGGGCACGATCACCATGTTCGAATGGAAGTACAGCGTCGCGCCTTGATGTCCGAAGCCGCGACGCCCGCCCGGTAGGGGGACGTCCTGAAAGCCCGCGTTCCAGCCCGCCGCGTCGGGCGCTGGGCGATACATCGGCGTACGGAAGGCTTGAGCGGTCTTGGGCGAGAAGATCGTCCTGCCGTCAAGGGTTCCGCCGTTCAGCAGCAAGGTCATGTAGCGAGCGATGTCGGCGGCGGTGCTGGAGGCCGAGGCGGCGGGCGCAGCCTGACCCATAAACTCGCGCGGTTGGGTCTTCCATCCCATCGCTGTCCACGAGAAGGCGTCTGACAGGTCTGCGGCCAGGGGCTCCGCCATCGGCGCGGGAAGACCATCCCGCCATGGACGCGCTTCACGGAAGGTGGTGCGCGTCATGCCTGCTGGGAGAATGATCCGCTCACTGATCAACTGCTCGAAAGGCTTGCCGGTGACATTGGACACCGCCGCGCCGGCCAGGGCGGCCCCATAGTTGGAATAGCTGGGCAACAAGCCAGGTTCGCGGACTCGGCGCGGGCGCTCCTGCCTTAGATAGTCGGTCAAGGGGCGGACACGGTTCGGGTCGCGCTCGAAGAGCTGCCCGAGGGCGCGATCCTCGAACCCGGAGGTGTGCGTCATCAGATCGCGCAGGCGGATCTGGGTCTTCTTTCCCTGGTCTTTCACCTGCAGCGCTTCGGGCAGGTAGAGATTGACCGGACCATCAAGACGCATGCGGCCGGCCTCGATCTCGTTCATCAGGGCGATCCAGGTGAAGGTCTTTGAGATCGAGGCGACCCGGAACAGAGTCTTGTCGGGATCGACCCGCTTGCGTTGGCCAAGATTCGAAAAGCCATAGCCCTTCTTCAGCACCACTTCGCCGTTCTGAACGATCGACAGGGTGACGCCGGCGATATGGTCTCGGGCCATCGCGCGTTGCACAACGCCGTCCACGAATGCTTCCAATTCAGGACGCGGCAGGGGAGTTACCCCCGGCGCAGGAGGCAAGGCGGGCGTTGGCGTCGCCGAAGCGGGCGTCACGGCGGGGATAGGCGTTGGGCGGGGCGCTACCGGGACCGGCGCGACGCGACGCGGTGGGCGAGTCCGGCGCTGTCGCAGACTGGAATACGGACGGACGGTGGTTTCCGAGGCCGTGGCGGCGGGTGTCGTCGCGGCTGGGAAGGCGTCCTGCGCCCACGCCTCCGATCCGCCAGCGGTGGAGCAAAGTGCGAGCATGGCCGCAATCAAGGCGGCCGCGAGCGAAACGCGCGACGTCAACGATGTCCCCTGGGTGAAGCGGAAACTTCTAGGGTTTGTGTAACGTGCTGACCGCCAGGGTCAAACCCGATCGCGCCTTAGGGTGCGTTCGGCGAGGTTCTGTTGAAGGCGTAGAGCGGCAGCAGCGGCCGGAGCGCGGGGCCGACCCAGATCTGAGGTTCCGAGGCGGGCGCTGCGCCCGTCTCCTTTTCCTTGCGCGACACGCAGGCTTGGACCCCCGCGCCGAGGGCGGCGAAGTCTCGGGCGCCGGGGGCGACGGACAGGAAGCACTCGTCAAAGAACGGATACTTGTCGCTCTCGCCACACCCGAACGACGCGCGGTCAGGCCGGGCGGCCGTCAGGATTAGCCGGTCCGGCTTCTGCAAGGGCGGGATGAAGACGCCCGAAAAGCAGGCCGAAATCACAACGATGCTAGGCCTGGCGGGGCAAGCCTCGTTCAGCATCGCCGCCAGCAGGTGTGGGCGAAGCAGTTCCTTGCCCAGAATCACGCCCTCGGGGCTGCCATGGGTGCTGATGTAGAAGAGGCAGCCGGACTTGGCGGTCTCTGCCCGTGTGCGAAGCGCTTCGTAGATGGTCTGGGCTTCGGCCCGCGCGGGGGCTTCGGCGGGATAGCGCTCGGGGCGGACCGAGAACTGCTGGATCGACGCGCTCTGGAAGCCCATGCCGGCCAGCGTCTTGGTCACGTCGCGGCGGGCGTTGTCGAAAGCTTCGGTCGGGCCGCCCGAGTGAGCATGGAAATCACCAGCGATGACGACGGCGGTCCAGTTGGAGAACGGTCCGCCGGCGAACGTCGCCGAGGCGGGCGAGAAGAGCAAAACCAGAAGTCCAATGACCGCCGCCGCCCTTCGCATCGCCTGCCCCTATTTCTTCTTGAAATTGGCGAAGGGGGTGGGCATCGCCGTGCCGGTGGATTTGGCCAGCAAACGACCCTCGGCGTCGTACAGCTCGCCTTCCATGAAGCAGATGCTTCGCCCCCATTTCACGACCCGGCCGACCCCGCGCAGCGAGCCCGGCATGGCCGGTCGCAGGAAGCTGGTCTTCATTTCCAGCGTAGGGACGACGTGGGTCATGCCGGAAGTGATCATACCGGCCACCGACATGCACTCGTCCAGCATGGCGCAGACATAGCCGCCCTGGACCTGGCCCATCGGATTGCAGAGCAGCTCTGCGCGTGCGGTAAAGCCGACCTCCACCTCGCGTTCGGCCTGACGGACGGCCAGCAACTCGAAGCCCAGCGTCTGGGAGCCGGTCGGTTGCCGCGTCGACGCACGGAAGCGAGCGAGGATCGCCTCGTCCGTCAGGGTTTCCGGCGCGTCCGAGGCGATATCGGTCATTTCTTGCGGAACTGGTCCAGGGAGACGATCTTGGGTCCGTCCTCGCCCGAAGCGGCGCTGGGCGCCTTGTCCTCAGGTTCGGGATCCGGCTCGGGCTCATCCTCGACGATGTCAGGCGCCGAGAACTGCAGCGCGAACTGAACCGACGGGTCGTAGAAGCGGGTCAGGGCCGCATACGGCACCGACAGGCGCTTGGGCTGGCCACCGAACTTCAGGGTCACCGAGAAGAAGGTCTCACCCGGCGCGAGGTCCCAGTACTGGTGCTGCAGGACGATGGTCATCTCGTCGGGATACTTCGACAGCAGGTCCTGGGGGCCCGATACGCCGGCGGCCTTGGTCTTGAAGGTAATGTAGAGGTGGTGAGGTTCGGGCAGGCCACCCGGCGCAGCGGCCTTTTTCAGGGCCGCCTTGACCACGCCGCGCAGGGCGTCCTGAGCCATGGCCTCGTATTGCATGAGGTCTTCGGGCGGTTCGGTCTGGGACATGCTCGGCGTGAAACTTCGAACTGAAAACGAGATTCCGAACCTAGCGCGTCACGAGCCATGCGCAAAGCGGGCGACACCGGAATCCCTTTCGATCTGAGGCGAAGGCGGAGGGATTCTGTTGGCAGGCGCCCCCGTGCCCTCACGAAGAAGAGGAGGGAGCCTCGGCGATGCGGTGGAAAGTGGAGGGATTCTGTTGGCAGGCGCCCCCGTGCCCTCACGAAGAAGAGGAGGGAGCCTCGGCGATGCGGTGGAAAGTGGAGGGATTCTGTTGGCAGGCTCCCCCATGCGCTCACGAAGAAGAGGAGGGAGCCTCGGCGATGCGGTGGAAAGTGGAGGGATTCTGTTGGCAGGCTCCCTCCGGGCCCCGCCTAGGGATCTGAACCCCTAGGACTTAAGAGGCGAATTCACCTGCACCGCATTACGCGGCGACGGCGAACTCTTCAGCGAAGTTATCGTTCGCATTTAGATAAAGGCCCGAAACGGTGGGCCAAGCCGAGAGAAAGCATACACCTTTACACGTCTGTCGATGCTGATCGGCCCCATGCAGTCCCATGATAACTTGGGAGAGATTTGGTGGAGCCGCCGGGAATCGCACCCGGGTCCAGTCCGCTTATTACGTGCGCGTTTATCCCCATAGTTCGGCCGAAGCCGGACAGGTTGAATATAGGGAGCGAAGGGCGCGTAGGGAAGGGTCTCCGCCGCTTTGGCGATCACGGGCGCGGCGGGTGGCTCATCCCGTCAGGGCCAGGCTCGGCGGCGACGGGGGGCGGTTGAGGACGGTCGCTTGCCACGAGCCGTCCGCCTGATTGCAGCAGCATTCCGTAGGCGGCGGCTTGGCGGGTAAAGTCCGAGCGCCTTGGAACTGCGGCGTCGAAGCGGGCGTCGTGACCCAGGGCGGCGCCGACCATCGTCATCAGTTCCGGTGCAATCGACCCGATCTCGGCGTCGTCGCACGCACGCCGCAGGTGGCGGGCCTGACCTGGGACGAGAAGCGTGACATCCCACGAAACGCCGTTCACGCAGACCGCCGAGACCGCGCCGCCGCCATAGTCGACCGTCACCGACTGCGGCTGGCTCCAGGCAGGCGACAGAGCCAGAGCCTTCATCGCGCTCACGGCGGACGGCGGCAGTTCTGCGTTGATGTCGACCCGACGACCGATTTCCGGCGTGCAGCAACCGAGACCGGCTCGGGCCTGCATGAACGCGCGGCCGTCGCGACGCACCGTAATTCGTATGACGGCTTGCCGTACGTCGCCGGAGGGGCGAGCCCAGGCTTCGACCACCTGTTCGCCGTCGCGGACGATCTGGGATTGAAGCGGTGGAAGCCCCCACAGGCGATAGAGCAGGGGATCCACGCCATTATTGATGGGAATGGGGCGTTCATCGCGCGCCCATCGGCGTCCGCCCAGCGGATCGAGAACGGCCGGTGGGCGCGGGACTTCCGGGGACCACCACGCGGCGGGGTCGGGCGTGGCGTCCTGCTGAGCGATGGCGAGAGCAAGCCCCGCGATCAGTCCGGTCAGGGCCATCGCCTGGCTCCGCTACATGCCTTCGAAGCCCCGCTCGATGGAAAGGACGCCGGTGCGTGAAAGTTCCACCAGGCCCAGCGGACGCATCAGGTCGAGGAACTTGTCGATCTTGGACGGCGCGCCGGAGATCTCGAAGACAAAGCTCTCCAGGGTGGTGTCGACCGGCTTGGCGCGGAAGATCTCGGCGATCCGCAGCGCCTCGACGCGATCGACGCCCGACCCGCGCACCTTAACCAGCGCCAACTCGCGCTCTACGCCGTTGGGGTCGCGGGTGACGTCGTGCACGCGGCGGACGTTCACAACCTTGTTCAGCTGGGCTTCGATCTGATCGAGCACCTGACGCGTGCCGCGGGTCACCACGGTGATGCGGCTGGTATGGGCCTTGCGGTCCGTCTCGGCGACCGTGAGGCTTTCGATGTTGTAGCCCCGCGCGGCGAACAGGCCGACCACGCGGTGCAGAACGCCCGGCTCGTTGTCGACGAGTAGGGCGAAGGTGGCGGACTGTTCGACCTGGTCCTTGGAGCTAAGGTCGTAGGCCGAGGCGGGGGCGGGTTGGACGTTGGCGGTCATGGATCGCTTCTAAGCCAAAGGGTTGCGGAAGGGCGAGGGGTCTTAGACCAAACCCGCGCCGTCCTCGCCGATGACGTTGCCGATATCCTCAACCTCGCCCATGATCATTTCGTTGTGCGCCTTGCCTGACGGGATCATCGGCAGGCAGTTCTCGTGCTTCTCGACACGGCAGTCGAAGATCACCGGCTTGTCGCTGTTGATCATCTCCAGAATCTTGGCGTCCAGTTCCGCCGGGTCGTCGCAGCGGATGCCGACCGCGCCGTAGGCCTCAGCCAGCTTCACAAAGTCGGGCAGGCTGTCCGAATAGGAGTGGCTGTAGCGCTCGCCGTGCAGCAGTTGCTGCCATTGGCGGACCATGCCCATCCATTCGTTGTTCAGAATGAAGATCTTGACCGGCAGATCGAACTGGATCGCGGTCGACAGCTCCTGGATGCACATCTGGATCGAGGCTTCGCCGGCGATGTCGACGACCAGGCTGTTGGGGTGGGCCAACTGCACGCCAAGAGCCGCAGGCAGGCCGTAGCCCATGGTGCCCAGGCCCCCGGAGGTCATCCAGCGGTTGGGCTCCTCGAAGCGGAAGAACTGCGCGGCCCACATCTGGTGCTGACCGACTTCCGTGGTGATGTAGACGTCTTTGTCCTTGGTCAGCTCATACAGGCGCTCGATGGCGTACTGTGGCTTGATGACCGAGTCAGAGCGGCGATAGGCGAGGCACTGGCGCGCGCGCCACTGGTCGATCTGGGCCCACCAGTCGCTCAGGGCGGCCTTGTTGGGCTGCAGGTTCGCGGCCTTCCAGGCGGCGATCAGGTCTTCCAGGACCGAGCCGGCGTCGCCGACGATCGGCAGGTCGACGCGAACATTCTTGTTGATCGACGACGGGTCGATGTCGATGTGGATCTTCTTGCTGCCCGGCGAGAAGGCGTCGAGGCGGCCCGTGACGCGGTCATCAAACCGCGCGCCGACGCAGATCATCACGTCGCAGTCGTGCATGGCGTTGTTGGCCTCGAAGGTGCCGTGCATGCCCAGCATGCCCAGCCAGGCCGGATCGGCCGCCGGGAAGGCGCCCAGGCCCATCAAGGTCGAGGTGACCGGCGCGCCCGTCAGGGCCGCGAATTCCCGCAGCGCCTGACTGGCCTTCGGGCCGGCGTTGATGACGCCGCCGCCCGTGTAGAAGATCGGACGGCGGGCGCCGGCGATCATCCTGGCGGCCTCGGCGATGCGGCCCGCGTCGCCCTTCGTCCGCGGCGCATAGGCATGGTTCGAGGCGATCTCGGTCGGCCCATAGTATTCGCCCTTGGCGAACTGGACGTCCTTGGGAATGTCGATCAGCACCGGACCTGGGCGGCCCGTCGTGGCGATCTTGAACGCCTCGTGGATGATCTGCGGTAGGTCGCGGACGTCTTTGACCAGGTAGTTGTGCTTGGTGCACGAGCGGGTCATGCCAACCGTATCAGCTTCCTGGAAGGCGTCTGTGCCGATCAGGTGCGTCGGGACCTGACCGGTGATGACGACCATCGGGATCGAGTCCATCAGGGCGTCCATGATGCCGGTGATGGCGTTGGTCGCGCCGGGACCCGAGGTGACCAGGACGACGCCCGGCTTGCCCGAGCTGCGGGCGTAGCCCTCGGCCGCGTGGGCTGCGCCTTGCTCGTGACGGACGAGAATGTGCTGCAGGCGCGGCTCGTGGAACAGCGCGTCATAGATCGGGAGGACCGCGCCGCCGGGATAGCCGAAAAGCACCTCGACGCCCTGGTCCACGAGGCCGCGAACCACAATCTCAGCGCCGGTCATGGCGCGATCGTTGGTTTCGGTCGGAGCTTGGCTCTCGATGGTCTGGTGGGCGGTCATGGGACGATCCGGTGGAGATAAGAGGCGAAGAGGGGGCTGGAAAAGAAAAAAGGTCCCGAAGGACCTTTGCGCGCGCGACCGAGCTACGACGTGACTTCGAGGTCACCCCGCGAACGGCCGCTCCATAAGTACGATCATGGTTTTGCGCACTAGTCTTGCTCCAAAGCTACGGAATGGGTCATGACATGCGCAAGATGGAGCGTCAAGGCGCTCTTTGCCGCAAGGTTCTGCCTTTTCGGCCAGTGTGACCTTGCCCGCAGCGGGCTTGCTGGGGGCACGTTTCACCGGCTGGGGCCGCCGCCACGAAACATGGCGTCGCCACCCTGATCTTCGCCGCGATTTTTCTCGCCAGCGACGTTACGCTTTCAGCGCTTCGAGAAGAAGTTTGAGCGCCGTATCCCGGAAGGTTTCCATATTAGCGGCGCGATTTCCGTGGCCCGTCTCGATGACCAGGCTCAGCGACGCGGGGCCGGACACCGCCACGCAGCAGTGGCCGGCGGCGTCGCCATAGGCGTTCCCGGAAGGTCCCGTGGCGCCGGTCTCGGCCAAGCCCCACGTGGAGGCCATACGCTCGCGCACGGTGCGCGCCATGAACTGGGCGTAGGGCTCGCTGGCCGAGCGCATGTCGCCCATCTCCTCCCTGCTCAAGCCCATCAGAGCGGCGCGCGCCTTGGGCGTGTAAACGATCGCGCCGCCGCGGTAGTAGGCCGACGCGCCCTCGATGCTCAGCAACGCGGCCGAGATCAGTCCGCCGGTCGATGACTCCGACACGGCGATGGTCTCGCGCCGCGCCTTCAGCAGGGCGCCGATCTCGTCGATGAGGGTCACGGCGTGATCCTTTCCCAGTCGGGGGTCTGATTGCGAAACCAGGTCAGCTGCCGCTTGGCGTAGCGCCGGGTTTCCTGGCGAGCGGCGTCCAGCGCCTGATCAAGCGTCGTTTCCCCGCGAAGGTGGGCTGCGAACTCGCGATAGCCGACCGCTTTCAGGGCAGGGAGCGCGGGATCCAGGCCCCGGGCTTCAACGGCGCGGACCTCGTCCAAGGCCCCTTGTTCGACCATGATCCCCAACCGCGCGTCACAGCGCGCATAGAGCTCGGCCCTCGGCGGATCCAGGACAAGGCCCTTCCAGGACCCCGGAGCGAGCGCCGGCTTGGTGTCGGTCTGCCAGGCGGTGAGGGACTTGCCGGTGGCGATAGCGACGGCGTGGGCCCGAACCAGGCGCTGACGGTCTCCCGTCTCGATCCGCCCTTCGGCCTGAGGGTCCAGCGGCTTGAGGATTTCTCGGAACTCGGCTTCGCCCCGCGCCGCGTAGAGCAGGCTGGAAATCTCGCGTTGCGTTTCAGGCACCGGCGGCACGTCGGCTAGGCCGTGGGTCAGGGCGCGAAAATAGAGACCGGTGCCGCCGACCACGATCGCCGGCTTCCCTCGGGCTTCGATCTCGGCGAGCGCCTGGGTCGCCGCCTCCAGCCAGCGTCCGACCGACCAGCCGATGGCCGGGTCGACGACCTGAAAAAGGTGATGCGGCGCCCGCGCGGTCTCTTCCGGCGAAGGGCCGGCGGTGAGCACGCGCAGACCCGCGTAAATCTGCATGGAGTCTGCGTTGACGATCTCGCCGCCGATACGCTCGGCCAAATCCAGGGCGTAGGCGGACTTGCCGCTTGCGGTCGGGCCCGCGATCAGCCAGATGCGGGACGCGATGTCCGAGCTCTCCACCATTCCGACCGTCCTCACCGTCGTGGGGGCAAACCCCGACGCTTACGCACAAGCCGTTTCGCGCGTCGAAGCGACCCTGTCCAGCCGTCGCGAAAGCCTGGGGCCGCTGGCCGCAGACTTCTTTGTCGACGGCGGCGATGTGGAGCCCGTCAAGACGGCCTTGGCGGACCTGGCTGTGGACTTTGCGATCCAGCCAGCGGTGAACCGCCGCAAGGGCCTGCTGATCGCCGACATGGACTCCACGATCATCAACGTCGAGTGCCTGGACGAACTGGCCGACTTCGCCGGGGTCAAGGCGCAGGTATCGGAGATCACCGAGCGCGCCATGCGCGGCGAACTGGCCTTCGAGGGCGCGTTGCGCGAGCGCGTCGGCATGCTGAAGGGGCTGGGCGTTTCGGCGCTGCAGGCCTGCTACGACGAGCGGGTCAAGCTCAACCCCGGCGCCGAGACGCTGGTGCGGACCATGGCCAAGCACGGCGCGCGCTGCGCGCTGGTGTCGGGTGGCTTCACGTTCTTCACGAGCCGCGTGGCCGAAGTAGCGGGCTTCCACCTGAACCGCGCCAATACCCTGATCGAACTGGACGGCGTACTGACCGGCGCGGTCGGCGATCCGATCCTGGGCAAGGAGGCCAAGCTGGCCGCCTTGCGCGAAGAGACCGCGGCGCTTGGTCTGACGCCCGCTGACGCCCTGGCGGTCGGCGACGGCGCCAACGATCTGGCGATGATCGAGGCGGCGGGCCTGGGCGTGGCCTATCGCGCCAAGCCGATCGTGGCGGCCCAAGCCGACGCCAAGGTCGATCACACTGACCTGACCACCTTGCTCTACTTCCAGGGCTACAAGGCCGAGGAGTTCCACGCGTGAGTTTCCCCCGCCGCGTCGAGGGCGTGGTCTTCGACATGGACGGCCTGCTGCTGGACACCGAGATCGTCTACCGCGCAGCCATGATCGAAGCCGGCCAAGTGTTCGGCATCGGCTTCACCGGCGAGATCTACGCGGCGATGGTGGGTAAGACGACGCCCGAATGCGGCGTCATGCTGCGCGAACTTTTCGGCGAGACCTTCCCGGTTCAAAGCTATTTCGAGCGGGTCTGGGCCGATGTCGAGGATCTGCTCGAGGCCGAAACGCGCCTCAAGGCGGGGGTCATCGAAATTCTGGATTTCCTCGACGACCGGGGCCTGCCGCGCGGCATCGCCACATCAAACGGCAAGCCGGCGGTCGAGCGCTATCTGGGTCGCTTTAACTTGTTGCCGCGCTTCAACGCCGTCGTCGCTCACCATGACGTCACCCGGCACAAGCCGCACCCCGATCCTTATCTGGAAGCGGCGCGCCGTATTGGCGTCGATCCGCTCGCTTGTCTGGCGCTGGAAGACTCCCACCCTGGTGTCCGCGCCGCTCACGCGGCGGGAATGATGACGGTGATGGTGCCTGATATCCTCGATCCGAACGAGGAGATGCACGAAAAGTGCGTGCACATCGCCGACAGCTTGCACCACGTGCTGGATCTGCTGAAGGCCTCGGCCTGAACGATCAGGCGATCCGACGGCTCTCGGTATCGACCGGCAGGTCGATCGACCACGCGTCTAGGAACGCGATCAACGGTTCGACGGCCAGCGGCTTGGCGACGTGATAGCCCTGCGCAAGGTCACAGCCCATCAGCTGCAGGGCGGCGATCACCTCGCGAGTTTCGACGCCTTCGGCAGTGACCTTCATGCCGAGGCTGTGGGCCAGGTCGACCGTCGACTTCACGAGCAACGCATCGGTGCCGCCGGACGCTAGGGCCGTCACGAACATCTTGTCGATCTTCAGTTCGTCGGCGCGGATCTGCTTCAGATAGGCCAAGGACGACAGGCCTGAGCCGTAGTCGTCGATCGACACGCGGATATTGGCCTCGGCCAGTCGGGCCAACACCGCCAGGGCGATGTCCGGATTGCCGATAACCGCCGTCTCGGTGATCTCGAAACAGATATTGGCCTTGGCGGCCGAAACTTGCGCGATGGCGTGCTCGGCGAAGGCCTCATCGTCGATCAGCCGGCCCGAGATGTTGACCGACACCATCACCTCGTGGCCCGCCGCGCGCAGACGCGCTTGGTCCTCGATGGCTTCGGCGAGGACGTAGTCGGTTAGGGCCCGAATATGGCCTGTCTCCTCGGCCATGCCCACAAAGAGGTCCGGCCGCAGAAAACCTCGTGTCGGATGGTTCCAGCGAACCAGCGCTTCGACCCCGGTGATCCGACCCGAGCGCAGGTCGAGCTTGGGCTGGTGGTTCAGCAGCAGGCCGCCGTGGCGCACCGCTTCCAGCATCTCGCTCATCAGGGACAGGTTGGAGGCCGGATCGCCATAGGCCTCGGCGTCGAACACCATCAGCTTTTTATGGCTAGCGCGGGCCTGGTCCAGTCCGATCAGGGCGTGCTCGATCAGCCTCGCAGCGTCGCTGTCGCCGGCCCTGGCCGCCGCCATGCCGAAGGTGATGTGAACATCGACCGGCTCGCCGCCGATCTGCACCGGGGCTTCGAGGCTGGGAAGCAGACCTTCGGCTCGGGCCAGGACCTCATCGATGTGGGTGGCGGTCGAGATGACGCACAGGACCGAGGTGGTCAGTCGCCCCACGACCAAGCCGGGCGTGGTCTCGCCAACGCGTCGACCTAGCTTTGCGACGAGCTCCGTCGCCAGTTCGTAGCCAATCGCCGCGCGAACTTGGGTGAAGCGGTCGAAGCCGATCGTTCCGATGACCAGTTGTTCGCCCTCCGCCAAGCTGAGCAGGCGGGTCTGGATAGACCGTTCCAGCGCGCGGCGGTTTGGCAAGCCCGTCTCAGCGTCGTGCAGCGCTTGATGGACCATCTCCGCCTCACGCTCGCGGATATCTCCGGCCATCAGGTTGAAGCTTTCGGCGAGTCGGCCGATCTCGTCGCGTGTGGTGACCTCGACGACGACATTCTCGCCGCGCTGCAAGCGGCGAGCCGCTTCATCCAACGCGGTGATCGGCTTGGCGAGGCCTCGCGACAGCGCCCAACTTGCGGCGGCGACGAGGGCCGCGCCGATCAGCCCGACCACGATGACCGCCGCCATCAGCGGGCGGTAAGGCGCCATGGCGAGCGCCATAGGATAGCGCAGCACCAAGGCCGCGCCGCGTGTTGGGTCGAGGGTGCGGATAGGCTGCACCAGCACCAGACTGTCGCCATCGCTACGAAGCCTGGAGGGGGCCAGGGACTTCTCTCGCATTGCTTTTGCGACATACGCCGCTAGCGCTTTTGCAGCGGGCGCTTGATCGGCGGAGACCCAGGCGTCGCCGCGCTGGGTAAAGACTTGGGCGTCCAGCCTGATCGCCGAGAGCTTCTCCAGCGCCTGCATCTCACGCTCGTCAAGCTTGGCGGCGAAGACGACCCAGCCTGTTAGGGTCGGCGACAGGATTGGCGCGGAGATCAATTGATAAGGCTGACCATCGACGGCGAACACCCCCAGCGCGCCGTCCTCGGCGTCCAACGCGGTCCACAAGGTTTCGAGATCCAGACGGCGCGGATCAATGCCGACGACATCGCCATCAACGCCGACGGTGAAGGCGAGGTCCAGGCCCAGGCGCTGGCGCAGATTGGTGACGGCCGACTCCACGGTCGCCCGATCATGGGTGGCGACTGCGGCGCGGAAACCAAAGTCACGGGAGAGCAGCTCGGCGCCGTCCTGCAGGCGTTGCGTGCGAAGCGCCCATACCCGGTCGAACACCGTTCCGGTCGCGGCGAGCTCCTGGCGTACAGCGCGCTGGGCGTTGTTGGCGATCGCCACATAGACCGTCACGGCCACGACGCTCAGCGCCAGGGCGAAGAGCCCGGCGTAGAGGACGGTCAGCTTGGTCTGGAGGCGCTGGAACATCGCCGACCTAGTGACGGCCAGAGGGTTGGCGCAGTTCGACCGTAACGGCTTCGCGCACGGCCCCGGCGCCGACATTGGCAGTCGCCAGGGCTTTCTCATTCTTCATGGCGCGCAAATAAGGGTGCCAGACCTTGGCGGTCACCGCGCCAGCTGGAACATCGCGGACCGTGACGACGCCATTCGCATCGGTCTTGCCGGCGTAGGCGGTGTCCACCACGCGAATGAAGCTGACCATCTGGTCGTGGATATTGCAGCCAATGGCCACGACGCCCGGCGCGTTCATCCTCGCCGTGCGGTTCTCCTCGTGACCGTAGAGCTTGATCTCGAACTTGTTGCCTGAGGAGAACGAGTAGACGTGATGCCGAACCTTATCGAGGTTCGGGAACTGCACGTCGGCGCCGACTGGGACCACCAGCATGAACGGGTTGAACTGAATGTTCTGCTGCGAGATCCGGTATGCCCATGGGAACCTGATCGGGCCCTTCGTGGGCTGTCCGTTCGGATAGACCATGACCACTGCGTCCGGAACGGGCTTTCCATCGACGCTACGCACCGAGATGGTCAGATCGCCAGCGTGGGCATATCCGCCAATAGACAGAGCAATAAGTGATGTCGCCAGACGCTTCATACGTCTAGCTCTACCTAAGCGCCGGTGAAATCGCCGTTAATGCAGATTTTCCGACCAGCTGGAACTGGATTGGAAAGTTCATGGCGGTCGCCTGGTCGGAAACCTTCTGTAAAAGCTTTGGATAACAGGGTGTGAACGTCCGGTGCGGGACGTCGGACTCGCGATCGGCTCTCTTGGAGGGGGCTATGAAGCCAGTTTCAGTGGCGACCATCTTCTTGTTCGCAGCTCTGGCGGGCGCCGCGTCGGCTGGGGAGATCGAGACCGGCGGCAAGCTTCTGCTGACGCACGGCGTCAGCGCGCTGGAGGGCGGCGCAGGCGGGGGTCTGGCGACCTGGGCGGTGATCGCCGGTGGAGCGACCAATCGCGGTGTCGGCGGCGAGGTCCACTACACGCACGTCGGCGTTGATGACTACAAGCTGGGCGCCTTCGGCGCGGCGGTGGGCTATCGCGATCGCGTCGAGCTGTCGGCGACCCAGCAGGTGTTCGACACCGGCGCGACCGGCGCCAAGCTTGGTCTTGGGCGCGGCTTCAAGTTCAAGCAGACCGTTCTGGGCGCCAAGGTGCGGGTGATCGGTGACGCGGTCTATGACCAAGACCGCTGGCTGCCACAGATCGCGGTCGGCGCGCAGTACAAGGATAACAATCAGGACGCCCTCGTCCGGGCGCTCGGCGCCAAGAAGGATAGCGGCGTCGACTACTATGTCGCCGCCACCAAGATCCTGCTCGACAAGTCTCTGGTGCTGAGCGGCGCGGTGCGGCTGACCAAGGCCAACCAGACGGGGCTGCTCGGGTTCGGCGGGACCGATGGCTACAAGCCTCAGTTTGAAGGCTCGGCGGGCTATATGCTGAGCAAGCGGCTGGTGGTGGGCGCCGAGTATCGGACCAAGCCCAGCAATCTGGCATTCGCCAAGGAGGATGACTGGATGGACCTCTTTGCGGCCTATGCCATCAACAAGAACCTGTCGGTGACCGCCGCCTATGTGGACCTCGGCGACATCGCCACCTTCAAGAACCAGCGCGGCGTCTATCTGTCGCTGCAGGCCGGCTTTTAAGCGGAAATGACCATGAAGACCGTCAGAGCCCTCATTCTGGCCGGGGGCGCCTCCATGTTGTTCGCCGGGGCCGCTTTCGCCCAGGACACGACGCCGCCCGGTGAAAAGCCGGTTGATCCCTACACGCAGTCGCCCGCCAACGCCGGCGCAGCACCCCTGTCTGATCCGGCGACCTTCCAGGCCTTCCATGGCAAGGAGGGCCTGGCGCGGATCGCCTCCGACCTGGTCGATCGCAGCATCGCCGACCCGAGGATCAAGGAGATCTTCGCCACCACCGACGTCCCGCGCCTGAAGCGGACCCTGACCGAGCAGTTCTGTTATGTGCTGGGCGGCGGCTGCGTCTATACCGGCCGCGACATGGCGTCGGTTCACAAGGACATGGGCGTCACCAACAAGGACTTCAACGCCCTGGTCGAGAACCTGCAGTGGGCGATGGACAAGGAAGGCGTGCCCTTCGCCGTCCAGAACAAGCTGCTGGCCAGGCTGGCGCCGATGCAGCGCAAGGTCGTTGAGCGTTAGGGCCGCTACGCACTTGAAATGACTGCTGGTCACGCGGATATGAGGCCCCCGACCAGGAGGCTCCGCCCGTGACCGCAACCCTCGAAGACGCCCGCGTGGCGCTGGACCGCATCGCCGACCCGGCCAGCGGGCAGGGGTTGGTGACGGCGGGTCTGGTCCAGGGCCTGGTCGTCCGTAACGGTCGCGCCGGATTCATGCTGGAGGTCCCCGCCAGCGTCGTGGCGTCCTACGCGCCGGTCCGCGAGGCCGCTGAGAAGGCCCTGGCTGGCCTGCCGGGAATCGAGCAGGCGCAGGTGGTGCTGACCGCCCAGGCCGCCGAGGGCGCGACCCGCGTTCGCAAGGGCGCCAAGATCACTGAGGACCCGCAGGCTCGCATGGCCCCGCCGCCGGAGGCGGAGAAGCCCAAGCACGTGCGCCATGTCATCGCCGTCGCGTCGGGCAAGGGCGGGGTCGGCAAGTCGACTGTGTCGACCAATCTCGCCGTGGCCTTCGCCAGGATGGGCCTTCGGGTGGGCCTGCTGGACGCCGATATCTATGGCCCCTCGGCCCCCAAGATGATGGGCGTGGACGGCGATCCTTTGTTCGAGAACGAGAAGCTCCAGCCGCTGGAGGCCCACGGCGTCAAGCTGATGTCGATCGGCTTCATCGTCGACGAGGGCAAGGCGATGATCTGGCGCGGGCCGATGGCCTCGTCGGCCGTTCGCCAGATGATCCACGACGTGGCCTGGGGTTCGGAGGCGCAGCCGTTGGACGTGCTGGTCGTCGACCTGCCGCCCGGCACCGGCGACGTGCAGTTGACCCTGGTGCAGAAGCTGCGGATCGATGGCGCGGTGCTGGTGACCACGCCGCAGGAGATCGCCCTGATCGATGCGCGCCGGGCGGCCTCGATGTTCGAAAAGACCGCGACCCCGATCCTCGGATTGATCGAGAACATGGCCTTCTTCGCCGATCCCTCGACGGGCGCGCCAATCCCGATCTTTGGCGAGGGCGGCGGGGTCGCCGAAGCCGCGCGTCTGAACGTTCCGCTGCTGGGCCGCGTGCCGATCGAGATCGCTGTCCGACTGGGTGGCGACCAGGGCGTGCCGGCGGTGATCGGCGAGCCCAAGGGGCAGGCCGCCCAGGTGTTCGTCAGCGCTGCACAGGTCCTCTGGGAAGCGATCGACTAAAGGAAAAGCCCGCCTGGATCGCTCCAGGCGGGCTTGTCGTTCCAGGGGCGCTTGGCCTTAGAAGCTGAAGCGCGCGCCGGCGGCCAGCACCACGGCCGAACCTTCGACATCGCCGCGCAGGCGGACGGTCGAGCTGGTTGCGGTGACGTCGGTGCGGTTGATCTGGCTCTTGTCGAACGCGATGTAGCTGAGCGCGGCGTCGAGCTTCAGGTTCTCGGTCGCGGCCCAGGTGGCGCCGGTGGCGTACATCATGCGGTCGCCGTCCGGCACGCGGGCGGTGCGGCCGATGTCCGGCGTCGGGGTCGGGTCGTACTGGACGCCGGCCCGCAGGGTCAGGCGCGGCGAGGCCTGATAGTCGACGCCAGCGGCGTAGGTCGTGACGTCCTTGTAGTTCTGGACGCTGGTCGAGCCGCCGCCCGGGAAGCTCACGCGGATGGCGTCGAACTCGCTCCAGCCCACGCGGCTGACCGAGCCGTTCAGGGTCCACTGGTCGTTCACCGCCCAGCGAGCGCCGAGGTTGGCGATCCAGGGCAGGGTGATCTTGGCCTGGCCGTCGACGGTGAAGTTGTTGGCGGCGGGGATCGGGGCCAGCAGGCCCGAGACCTTCACCGTGCCGTCCAGCTTGTGGTCGATCTTGCTGCGGTAGCTGGCGCCAATCGTCAGGCTCTTGGACGGGTGGAGCTGAGCGCCGACCGTGTAGCCGTAGGCCCAGCCGTCACCCTTCAGCGACTGCGCGCCATCGAGTTGCAGCGGCGAGATGTTGGGCAGGGCGTTGGTCAGTTCCGCGTCGGCGTACATCGCCGTGACGCCGACGCCGAGGTCCAGCATGTCGTTGACGCGATAGGCGACCACGCCTTCGACGTTCACGGTGCGCAGCTGGGACTTCAGCGCGTCGTAGCGGGTCCAGCTGTCGGCGTTGTACTCGGTGGTGAAGTTGTAGGGCGCGGCGACCGACAGGCCCAGCGACAGCTTGTCGTTGACCTTCCAGGCGCCGCCGAGGTTGGGGACGATCCCGTCATTGATCGGATCGAAGGCGGTGTTGGCGCCGCCGACCGGCGTGGTCAGACCCGTAGGCGGAACCGGACGGGTGATGGTCGAGCCGGTGTTGGTGACCTTGGAGTCGACCTGGATCGCGTTCAGGCCGAAATAGGCTTCGCTGCGGGCGATGCCGGCGATCGAGGCCGGGTTCCACCAGAGGCTGCCCACGCCCTTGTCGGCGACTTCGCCCGAATAGGCGCGGCCCGTGCCGCGAACCGATTGTTCCTGCAGGTAGAAGGCCGAAGCAGAGGCCTGGGAGGCGGCGACGAGCGCCACGAAAGCCACGCCGACGGCGAGGCGGGTACGCTTGAGAGACATTTTGACTTGCGACCTTCTTGGGGAGGAGGAGGTCCGCCGGACGCCGGCTGGCGCTCGAGGAGCGCGGCCTGTAACGCATCTAGTCAAATACCGTTGCTATTATTGATGCATGTTGTGAATTTTGTCAGCCGCGTAAAAGAAACGGGGGCGCGAGGCCCCCGTATCAATCGCTGTTATGTCAAATATGGATCGAACACTGGTTTTCGATCTGTGTTCTATTTGTGGCGTCTTAGCCGCCCGCCATCTTGCGGAAGAACTTCTGGCCCTGCTCGCCGCCATTGAAATAGGCCTTCTGGCCATCCTCGGCGGTGATCTTGTCCCAGCTGTCGCGGACTTCCTCGGCCGACAGGCCGCCTTCGCCGAGATAGACGCCCTCGGTCTCGTAGATCCGCGACAGGGCGAAAGCGCCCGCGCCGGCGGTCAGGATGGCGCCGGTCGGGGCCTCGTCCGAGCAGAGATAGACGACGCCCGGCGTCACATATTCCGGGGCCAGCTTGGCCAGCACTTCGGGCGGCATCAGGCCTTCGGTCATGCGGGTGGCCGCGACCGGGCTGATGGCGTTGATCTTCACGTCGTTCTTGGCGCCCTCGAGCTTGAGGGTGTTCATCAGGCCCAGCACAGCCATCTTGGCCGCGCCGTAGTTGCTCTGGCCGAAGTTGCCGTACATCCCCGACGACGAGGTCGTCACGACGATGCGGCCATAGTTCTGGGCCTTCATGATGTCCCAGACCGCCTTGATCGGCTTGAAGGTGCCGAAGACGTGGACCTGCATGACCGCCTCGAAGTCGGCCAGTTCCATCTTGGTCAGGGTGCGGTCGCGCAGGATGCCGGCGTTGGCGATCAGGATGTCGATGCGGCCCCAGGCGTCCATGGCCTGCTTGACCATGTGGGCCACGCCGGCGTCGTCAGTGACCGACGAGCCGTTGGCGATGGCTTCGCCGCCGAAGGCCTTGATCTCCTCGACGACCTTTTGGGCCGCTTCGGAGCCGCCGCCCGAGCCGTCGACGCTGCCGCCCAGGTCGTTGACCACGACCTTGGCGCCGCGCCGCGCCAGTTCCAGGGCGTGCTGTCGGCCAAGCCCGCCGCCGGCGCCCGTCACGATCGCCACCTTGCCGTCGAAGCGGATGTCCGCCATGCCGAAGTCTCCCTCAAACGTGTGTTTGGTTTGGCGCGTTTGTGCGGCGCGGGAGAGGGGAGGTCAAGGGGAGGGGCTGTGTCATGATCCTCGCCGCTGCGTTGTTTCTTCTGCCCCCTTTGGGGGCGGACGACCGCGAAGCGGTCAGGTGGGGGCCTGCGGCGTCGGCGGGCCCTTTCCTGACTTGCCCCCTCCGCGCCTTCGGCGCTCCTCCCCCGGAGGGGGAAGAAGGTTGGCGCACAGCTTCGCGGCCTCACGCGGTTTCCCACTGAAGGTCTGGAAAGGGCTGCGGAGCGCCGGACATCCGTCCGGAGTGTGAGTTTGTAGATACCGTTTCGACGAAGCCCGACGCTCCGCGCAGCCGTTATCCGCCAGCGTCCCGGGAAGGTGGCCCTGTTCGGGCCTTACCGGGACCCGGGCGCGTCCGTTTCCGGCAGCGCCCGGCGATCGAAGAGGGACGAACCCTTTCCCTCGACCACGCCGACGGCGGGCGGGTCTGGCCAGCAACCAGATCCCCGGACCGTCCGAGTATCCCCC
>VYKS01000056.1_pt1 | contig 75311 bp, 60 predicted proteins | sample 5114511 | NCBI WGS metagenome assembly VYKS01 (sample SAMN12291795, study PRJNA351875) | freshwater metagenome | isolation source: freshwater lake | place: USA: Michigan, Gull Lake | collected 2011-07-05 | reverse complement strand
GGAGGCGCAATCGCGCGCCACTCTCCTATCATTCTATCATGCGTTCCCACCTCCCAGCTACACCCCTCCCAAGCGCCATGACCAACCATTCCCGCCATATGACACCGCGTCGCTCCCGGGCGCTCCTGCGCGGGCTCGTGGCCGCTTCATCTCTGCTCCTGCCGGCAGGCGTCACCGCCCAAACCCCGGCCTCATTCCCGGCCTCCGAGCCCGTGCTCGAGCGCATCTGGCGCGTGGGCATGGACAGCTCCCAGGTGCAACGGCTGGGGCAGGTGCTGCTCGACTCGCTCGGACCCCGCCTGACCGGGACGGCGCGGCAGAAGGCGGCCAATGACTGGCTCGTGTCGCTCTACAAGCAGTGGGGCTTGGACGGGCGCAACGAGCAGATCGGCACGTGGCGTGGCTGGCGCCGCGGGCATTCGCACATCGATCTCGTGTCGCCGCGGGTGCGCACGCTCGAAGGCACCATGCTGGCGTGGAGCCCCGGTACCAAGAAGAAGGCGCTCACGGCATCGACGCTCATACTGCCGCGCTTTGCCGACAGCACGGAGTTCGTGCGGTGGCTGCCGCAGGCCAAGGGCAAACTCGTGCTCGTGTCGGCGCCGCAGCCCACCTGCCGCCCCACCGACAGCTGGGCCGCCAACGCCACCCCCGCCAGCAAGGCGCGCATGGACAGCCTGCGGGCCGACGTGCAGCGCGAATGGGGCGGCGCCAACGTGCGCGGCACGGGCTATAGCAATGCGCTTGGCACCGGCAGTCTTGGCCTGCGCCTCGAGCAGGGCGGGGTCGCGGGGGTGATCACCTCGCGCCCCAAGAATGCGTGGGGCACCATTGATGTGTTCGAGAGCTACAACACCGTCGCACCGGCGGTGGCGTTGTCCTGCGAAGACTATGGGTTGGTGTTCCGCCTCACGGAAAATCAGCAGTCACCGACGCTGCGGCTCAACCTCGACGCCGACCTCCTTGGCGAGCAGCCCATCTTCAATACCCTGGGCATCATCAAGGGCAGCGAAAAGCCCGACGAGTACGTGCTGCTCTCGGCGCACTTCGATTCGTTCGACGGCGGCAGCGGCGCCACCGACAACGGCACCGGTTCGCTCACGATGCTCGAAGCATTCCGTATTCTCACGCAGGTCTATCCCAAGCCCAGGCGCACGATCATCGTGGGCCATTGGACGGCGGAAGAGCACGGGCTGGTGGGGTCGCGCGCGTACACGGAAGATCATCCGGAAGTGGTGCAGGGACTGCAAGCGCTCTTCAATCAGGACGGCGGTACGGGGCGCATTCTGAGCGTGGGCGCCGGCGGCCTGCCCAATGGCGGTGAGCACCTGACGCAGTGGATGTCGCGTTTGCCCAAGGAGTTCACCAGCGTCGTGAGCGCGCGCATCCCCGGCTCGCCTTCGGGTGGTGGCAGCGACGACGCGAGTTTTGCCTGCTACGGCGCGCCCGCATTCGGCATGGGGGGCACGAGCTGGGAGTACTTCAGCTACACGTGGCACACCAACCGCGACACCTTCGACAAGGTCGTGTGGGACGATGTCAAGCACAACGCGACGCTCACGGCGATGCTGGCCTATCTCGCGAGCGAGGATCCCACGAAGATCACGCGGGAGCGCGCGACGGCGGAGCAGATTGCACCGGGCCGTGGAAATACCGGAGCCTTCGCGTGGCCCACCTGTCAGACGGCGCCGCGCAAGACGGCGCCGAGGCTTCGCTGATGAAGACACCCTCGCGTGCCAAACACGCCGCAGTACTGGGAACGGTCGCGCTCCTCGCGGCGTGTGGCTCCAGCGACAGCACGGCGCCGGCGGAGCTTGGGCAGGTGGGTGGACGCACCATCGTGTACGGTCGTGTGACCGGCACCGATGGGGCGGGGCTCGGCAATATCCGCGTCCTCGTGCGGCATCACACGGCGGTGTGTACCGCGCGGCCGAACGAAAGCGAAAGTGTGCTGACCGGCATCGACGGGCGATATCGGGCCGTGTTGACGGCGCTCACCCAGATCGGCTGCGTGTCGGTCAAGGCCCAACCCATATCGGCCGGCGGATTGCTGGCCGACAGCAGCAGTGCCGTCCGCACTTCGTTCAAACAGAACGACCCGTTGGACAGTCTCGCCGTCAATTTCACATTGCGCGGCGGTATTCAGTAACGCTCGAGCGGTCAGCGCCCCATGGTGCTGACCGCTTTTTCCGTCCCCTCGGCAATCCACAGCTCGACAGCAGTGGTCATGCGATCGTAGAGCCCCTCCACGAGTTCGCGTTCGTCGCGCGGCATCGTGTGCAACACGAAGTCGGCGAGGTCACCGATCTGGCGGCGTTCGTCGATCGGCTTGATGCCAATGCGCAGACGGGGGTACGTGGGCGACTTGAGGTGCGCTTCCACGCTCTTGAGGCCATTGTGTCCACCGGGGCTTCCCGCCGCACGCAGGCGATACTCGCCCACGGGAACCGCGACTTCGTCCACGAGCACCAGCAGGTCCTGCGCGGCGCTCCATCCGTCGCGCTTGAGATAGCGGCGCAGCACCTCGCCGCTTTTGTTCATGTACGTCTGCGGTTTGACGAGCTTCACTGTTTTGCCGCCTACCAGACCCGTGGTGCTCACGGCGTCGCCGTCCTTGCGGAACGGTTCGCAATGCCAGCGCTGCGCGAGATGATCGAGCAGCCACCACCCCACATTGTGGCGCGTGGCGTCGTATTCGCGACCGGGGTTGCCGAGTCCGACAATGACTTTCATACGGAGCGGTACACGAGCAGGGCGCGGAATGCGCCAGCGTGGAGTGACCATGCTGAGCGAATGCCGCGCCCCGCGTGCTGTACCCGGACGACCTTACTTGTCGTCGGGCTTGGCCTTGCGGATGAGCTCCGGTTCGGCGGCGCCATCGGCCGGCGCGTCGGCGGCCTGCTTGGACTGCTGCACGATGCACACCGTCGTCGTCGGGTCGTCGACGATCTTGATGCCCGCGGGCACGGTGAGATCGGAGACGTGCAGCGACTTGCCTACCTTGAGCGACGTGATGTCGACGTCGATGTGGTTCGGGATGTTGCTCGGGTCGACCTGGATCTGCAGTTCGTGCATGATCTGGTCGAGGATGCCGCCGTCGAGACGGACGCCCTCCGGCGTGCCGATGTACACGATGGGGCACCTCACGACGACGGTTTCACCGGCGACGAGTTCCTGGAAGTCGATATGCAGGATCGTGCGCTTGAACGGATGGCGCTGGATTTCGCGGATGAGCGTGCGCACCGTCGTGCCGTCGACCGTCAATTCAATGGCCGTGCTGCTGACGGGGATGCTGCGTACCAGCTTTTCCGTGTCGCGCGCGTTGAGCACGAGCGACTGCGGCTCACGATTGTGGCCATAGATGACGGCGGGGATGTCGCCGGCCTGACGGATCTTGCGTGCGGCGCCCTTGCCGGTCTCGGCGCGGACATTTGCAGTAAGCGTGGTGGTAGCCATGGAAAGCCTCAGAGAAAAAGTGGTTCGGGAGTAACCGGACGTGGTCGTCCCGGCCGGTCGAGCGGTACTGCGTCCTGCTTATTCGAACAGCACGCTCACCGACTGATCGGCGTGCGTGAAGCGAATGGCCTTGGCGAGCAGGTCGCCGACGGAAAGCGTGCGCAACGACGCGAAGCGACGCTCAGGCGAGAGATTGATGGAATCGGTGACGACGACTTCCTTGATCGGCGCGTTCGAGAGCCGTTCGACGGCGGGGCCGCTGAAGAGGGCGTGCGTGGCGCACACATAAATGTCGTTGGCGCCAAGGTTCTTGAGCGCGCGGGCCGCCTCGGTCACGGTGCCTGCGGTATCGATCATGTCGTCGGGAATGAGACAGTCGCGTCCTTCGACTTCACCGACGACGTTCATCACCTCGGCCACGTTGGCCTTGGGACGCCGCTTGTCGATGATGGCAAAGGTGGCATCGAGGCGCTTGGCAAAGCCGCGCGCCATCTTGGCCGACCCGACGTCGGGAGCCACGACCACGAGGTCCTTGAGCTCCTTTTTGCGGAAGTAGTTCGTGAACACCGGCGCCGCATACAGGTGGTCGACGGGCACGTCGAAAAACCCCTGCAACTGATGCGCGTGGAAATCGAGACCCAGTACGCGGTCGGCGCCGGCGGTTTCGATGAGGTTGGCCATGAGCTTCGCACCGATCGCCACCCGCGGCTGATCCTTGCGGTCCTGGCGGGCGTAGCCGGTGTAGGGGAGCACGCAGGTCACGCGGGCCGCACTCGCGCGGCGGGCGGCGTCGATGAGGAGCAGCAGCTCCAGCATGTTCTCGCCCGGCGGATTCGTGGGCTGCACGACGAACACGTCGGCGCCGCGGATGTTTTCGTCGATGCGCACGAACACTTCGCCGTCGGCGAAACGGGTGCAGGTCACCTTGCACAGTTCCGCGCCCAACGAGCGGGCGACCTCCTCGGCCAACGGCCGATTGGCCGTGCCGGCAAGGATCTTGAACCCGCGAGTCGAGGACGTGAGGGAGACGTCCGTGGCGGCGGTCATGGGCATCTGGAGCGAGTTGATAGTCAGCGAAACACGGCCAGCCCCAAAAGATAGGCGGAACGGACAGGGTTTGGAACCCAACTGGCCGGGTCGGTGTCCACATTCCGAAAGAGGGAATCATGCACATGTGACCGGGTCGTCGCCGTATTGCTGCGGGACCGCGCGCTGACGGTGACACGGGGCGCCGATCCTCCCCGCTCCCCTCGTGGATGTCCCCACCGGGGAGTCACCCTGTCCCTCCACTCTCCCAACGTTCTCCGAACGCATTCGGCGCATTGCCGTAGCCACCCTGTTTGCGGCGGCCCCCCTCCCGCTGGCCTGCTTCCCCGTGAATTTGCCGGCCCAAGCGACCGAAGGGTTTGTCGCCGGGACGGTCAAGACCCCCGCTGGGGCCCCGGTGGTCGGGGCAACGGTCATTGCCCGCAATGAGGCGACCGGTACCCAGCAGGCTCGCACGACCGATGGTCGCGGGCGTTATGTCTTTGCCCAGCTGCCCATTGGCTGTCCTTATTCAGTGTCTGTTCGCCTGCTGGGCTACCGGCCCGCGCGCCGTACCGGCCTGATGCTCAACCTTGGCGACCGTGTGCCCCTCGACATCGTCCTCGAGCAGGCAACGCAGGAACTCACGGCGGTCGACGTCCGCGCCGATCGGGAGAACAAGCGCGTGGAGCGCGTGGGCGGGAGTGTCGTCGTCACCGAAAAGGAAATCCGTCAGCTCCCCATTCAAGACCGTTCGTTCGCCGATCTCGCGATCATCGCGCCGACGACGAGCCGCGCGGGAACCGGCGGCATCATCACGTCGAGCTCCTCGATTGCCGGCGGACGCGTGACCAGCACGGACATTCGCGTGGACGGCGTGCAAGCGAAGAACACGCTCTGGGGCGCCGGTTTCGGTCGCGGCCCCTACTCGCTCTCGGTCGAAGCCGTTCGCGAGTTCGAAGTCGTGACGAACGTGTACGACGTGACGCAGGGGCGGCAGGGGGCCGGCGCCGTCAATGTCGCGACCCGTTCCGGCACGAATGCCACGGCAGGTTCGCTTTTCTTGTACAACCGCAATCAGGCGCTGACCACCAATACCAATTTCCTCGGTCAGCCCATCACCACGTTCGAGAATTGGCAGTTCGGTGGGGCCGTCGGCGGCGCCATCAAGCAAGACAAGCTCCACTACTTTCTCGCGTACGATCGCCAGCAGGTGGCCGAGCCGTTCAGCACCTTGCAAGTGGATAACGCCGCCGACTGGTCACGATTGCAGGTGGCGCCGGACTCGGTCACGCGCTTCCTGAGCATCCTGACCAGTCAGTATGGCTTGCCCAGCGGCCGCCAGGTGGGGACGTTCGATCGCAGCAACGCGCTCAACACGGTGTTCGCGCGCCTCGATTGGCAGATCAACGACGCGCACCGCGCGACGCTGCGCACGACGTATTCCAATTGGTTCTACAGCAACTCGATCCCCGATCGCGAACTGTCGGTGCTCGAGAGCCGCGGCAATCAGCGGTCGAATGAGTTGCAGGTCATGGGATCGGTCAAGTCATCGCTCGCCTCGGCGTGGACCAACGACTTCCGCCTGGCGTATACCAACCGCAATCTCCAGAACGAACCCAACACGCGACTCCCGCGGGCGTGGGTCAATGTGTCGTCGGCACTCCCCAGCGGCGGCACGGGGACCAACCAGATTCTGCAGTTCGGTGGACAGCGCACGAGCCCGGAACTGCAAACGGAAGAATCGTACCAGCTCGTGAACGTACTGCGCTGGGACGGGGATCGCGCCGCCTTTACGGCCGGTACCGACCACTCGCTCAACAATCTGTCGATGTTCGTCTCCATCGAGACCGACGGGTTGTTCCAGTTCCCCAATCTGGCCGCGCTCGAAGCCCGACGTCCGTCGAGCTATGCGCGCCTGGTGCCGTTGCAGACGCTCGAGCCGCGCATGCGGCAGTGGGTGTACGACGGGGGCGCGTATGTGCAGGGAGAGTTTCGCGCGACACCCACGCTCAATTTCACCGCCGGCCTTCGTGCCGACATGTCGGCGTTCCTGACGGCGGCGAATCGCAATGAGCTCGTGGAACAGGCGTTCGGTCGTCGTACCGATGTGAGTCCAAGTGATCTGGCCATCCAGCCGCGGGCGCAGCTCACGTGGACGCCCGGGAAGGCCGGCGCCAATCTGGTGCGCATGGGTAGCGGCATGTTCACAGCGCAGCCGCATTACATGGTGCAGATCAACCACCTGCTCAACGACGGCTCGCAGCTGGCCGACGTGTTGCTCACCGGTGCCGCGGTTCCGACGCCCGACTTCGCGTCGTATCGCCAGTCGTTCGCGAACGTCCCCGGTATTCCGGCGGGCAGCCTCCAGCGTCCGGCGTACATCAACATGTTCGACGACAACTTCCGTGTGCCGCGCACCTGGAAGTCCGACGTGGCCTACCAGCGTCGGCTGTTCGACGGCAATCTGACGCTTGGCGCCGCCGCGCAGTATGCGCACACGAGCGATCTGTATCGCTACTTCGATCTCAACCTGCGCAGCGCGCCCGATTTCACGCTCGCGAACGAAGCCAATCGCGGCGTGTTCGTTCCGGCGTCGGCCATTACCGCTACGGGCGGCCGGAGTCCGGTGCAAGCGCGGCCGTTCACGCAGTTCCAGCGCGTGCTCGAGCTGCGCAGCGATGCGGCACAGCATCAGAAGGCGTTCGTGATTGATGGTGCGGTGCGCTTGCCGCGCGGCGGCTCGCTCAACGGCTCGTTCACGTGGAACGAAACGCGCGACAACAGCTCGTTCAACTGCTGCATTGCCATCACGTCGGTGTTCACGCCGGTGCCGAGCGATCCGCGTGTGCCCAGCTGGGGCGCCAGTGCGAACGATTTCCGGCACAAGGTGGTGCTGTACGGGGCGACCCCCGAAGTGTGGGGCTTCCAGTTCAGTGCGCGCGTCATCGGACAGTCGGGCGCACCATGGTCGCCCACGGTGGCGCAGGACATCAACGGCGACGACGTGGGCGCCGGCAGCTCGTTCGGCAACCAGAACGACCTCGCGTTCATCTTCAATCCCACCACGCCGGGGTTGCGTCCGGGCTTTGCCGACTCGCTGCGTCTGGTGATGGATAACCCGGCCAACATCGGCGGCGCCTATCTGCGCGAGAACGTGGGGCGCATTGCCGATCGCAACAGCATTCGCAATCCGTTTGTGACCCAGGTGGATGTGCGGATCACGCAGAAGCTGCCGCCGGTGCGTGGTCAGCGCGCCACGCTCACGCTGGACGTCTTCAATGCGGCGTCGCTCATCAATCACAACTGGGGCGGCATTCGGGCGGTCCCGGGTGCCAATCAGACGCTGCTCAACGTGATCAGCTTCGATCAGGCGGCGCGGGAATATCGCTACCGCGTGAATCCGAACTTCGGACGCACCGTCACGCAAGGGAACCGCTACCAGATGCAGCTCGGGGTCCGTTACGAGTTCTGACAACGAGCCGGCCGCGAGGGGCGTACCCCTCGCGGCCGAGCCGCTACGAGACGGAGCGGGCCCGCCCGGTCACATCTGTCGGGGCCGCCCCCTCCCACCGGCCAGCGGTGTTTTATAGCTTGCACGGAGCGCGAGCTGCTGGCCTATCGTATAACGGCTATTACCCCGGCCTTTGGAGCCGGAGATCTTGGTTCGATTCCAAGTGGGCCTATCAGCCCGCCGGCCCCGCCGGCGGGCTGTGTGCTAGCGGTGGGCTAGCGGTAGGCCCTTCGTGTGGTCAGCGCGGGCCCTGCGCCTGCTGCAGCGCGTTCAAAACGGCCATCTGCTGCGGCTGCAGCTCCAGCAACTCCGCCACCTGTGTCGCGCGCAGTTCGTCGAGTTTCTGGTGAATTTCCAGCACCTGCTCTTCGGCAATGATATTGATCTGGTAATCATGCTGCGCCTCGGCGCGGTCGCGCGCCGCCTGCCGGTTCTGGCTCATCATGATGATGGGCGCCTGTAACGCCGCCAGACACGACAGGACCAGATTGAGCAGGATGAACGGATACGGGTCGTACGGATGCTTGCTACGTGCGTTGAGGAACATCCATACGGCCATGAGCAGCAGAAAGAGGCCGATGAATGGCCAGCTGCCACCGAATGCGGAGACCCGATCGGCCAGTCGCTGACCGAGTGTGCTGGTCTCGTTGAGGACCGGCGGGACGATCTGATGGCGCGTCGTGGTCACAGGCTTCTGCATCATGCGCCTCCTGTTCGTTGCAAGGGTGTGTCGAAGGGCGAAGTGCCCGCGGGGAATTTGGGTGCGTTCCTGTCGAGCGTCATGGCTTGGCAGGCAACGGCCAGAGCCACGCCGCGCCGCGCACGCCGCTCGAGTCACCGTGCAGGTTGACCACGACCCGTGTGCTTACGCTCTCGGAGAACACCCACGGCGCCACGGCCTGTTCGAGCGCGACAGCCAGTCCGGGGGTGTTCGAGACGCCGCCGCCCAATACGATGACGTCGGGATCGAGCACGTTGATGATGGTGGCCAGGCTGCGCGCAGCCCGATGTACGAGCCGTTCCCGTGTGGACACCGCCGAGGCGTCGCCCTCGTTGGCGGCGGCCATGATCTGCGACGTGGTGCGGCGTTCGCCTGTGTGCCGCAGATGATCAGCCGCGACCCCCGGGCCGGAGATCCACGTCTCGATGCATCCGCGCTGTCCGCAATAGCAGGACGGTCCGTCGCGTTCATCGGGTGTCGGCCACGGCAGCGGGTTATGCCCCCATTCGCCGCCAATGAGATTGCGCCCCTTGAGCACCTCGCCGTTGATCACGATCCCGCCGCCCACGCCCGTCCCCATGATCACGCCGAACACCACCGGCGCACCGGCCGCAGCGCCGTCGCTCGCCTCGGAGAGGGCAAAGCAGTTGGCATCGTTCTCGAGGCGAACGGGGCGCGCGAGGACGGCCTCGAGGTCGCGTCCGAGCGGTTGGCCAATCAGCCAAGTGGAATTGGCATTCTTCACGAATCCCGTCGCAGGCACCACGGCGCCGGGAATGCCAAGTCCCACCGTGCCGTTCTGTCCGAGTGCGGTCTCGATGGCTTGCACCAGCGACGCAATGGCCTGCACGGTCTTGGGGTAATCGCGCGGAGTATCGATGCGCTGCCGCGCGAGCACCCGACCATCGGCATGCAGCGCGATAGCTTCGATCTTGGTGCCACCCACGTCGATGCCGATACGCATCGTCACGGTCGGCGCCACACCGCCTCGGCACTCGCGTTCCCGACCTTATCGAGCGCGTTCAGCACCACGCCATCCACGTTTGCCGCAGGAATCTCGGCCGCTCGTTGAATGGTGGGCAGCACGCGCTGCCGCCACTCGCCGTTCACGCGCCACCGCAGCAGGAAGGTGCGTGAATCGTTGTCGGTGGGGCTCATGGAAACGGAGAGCGTGCTCCCCGAGGTGGTCACGGCGAGCGTGGGGAGCGTGGGGGCGGTGGCGTCGAGCCATGGCGTCGCCGGCGGAATGGCGCCGGTGGCGAAGAGGCCGCCACCAAGTGTCGTGGCGAAGCCGCCGCGATTGGTGCGGACGCTGGTGCCGTTATAGAGAATGCTCCCCGAGGCGCGTCCCGCCGTGGTGGAGGCGTTGCGAATGAGCGAGATCTGCGCGGGGATCTCGCCCGGCGCGAACGGCCCTGGATCGGCGTTGATGCGATAGCTCGCCAGCCCCGGCCACAAATGGCGGCGCTGCGTGTTCTGCTGTCCCCACCAATCGAGCAGAGCGGGGAAGCTCTGGCCGCTGCTGGCAATGCTCCAGTAGAGTTGCGGCGCGAAGTAATCCACCCAGCCACGCTGTAGCCAGAGGCGTGAGTCGGCGTAAATGGTCGAAAAGGCATCGAGCCCCACGATGCCCGCCGGGTTGCCTGGACGCCAAATCCCGAACGGACTCACCCCCACGCGCACCTGCGGCGCAACGGCGTGGACCTCGTTGTACATGCGCTCGACAAAGCGGTTGACGTTGTCGCGACGCCAATCGCCCAGCGACAGCGCCCCACCGCTACTGCGATAGCGCGCGTAGGTCGCGCTGTCGGGAAAACTCGTGCACGTGTCGGGATACGGATAAAAAAAGTCGTCGATGTGCACCGCGTCGATGTCGTAGCGTGACGCCACGTCCCGCATGACCGCGATGGCCTGGTCCTGCACCGCCGGTTCCCCCGGATCGAGCCACAGCTGCCCGCATTTGCGCACCAGATCGGGACGACGCACGGCGAAGTGCTGCGGCGAGAGCGTGAGCGTGTCGCGCAAGTTGCCGGCACGGAACGGGTTGAACCACGCGTGCAGTTCGAGTCCGCGCAGTCGCGTTTGCTGCACCGCAAAGGCCAACGGGTCGTACCCGGGGTTGCTCCCCTGCACGCCATCGAAAATGCGCGACCACGGTTCGAGCGACGACGGGTAAATGGCATCACCGGCGGCGCGCACTTGCAGCACGACCGCGTTGAGCCCCGTCTGCTGCGCGGCGTCGAGGAGCAGGCCAAGCTCGGCCTGCTGCTGTGCCGGCGTGAGCCCGGTGCGTGAGGGCCAATCGATGTTGGCGACGGTGGCGATCCACATGCCGCGGAACTCCCGCGTGATGGCGGGCACGGCAAATGCCACGGGCGGCGGCGGGGGCGGGGAAACCGGCCCCGCGCCGGGCGTCGTGGGGGACTCGCCGCCGCACGCCGCAACGAACAGCGTGAGTGACAGCAGCGCGCGCCGCGCCGCCACATTTGATGAGATGGTCATGTTTCGCTTAGTCCGCCATGTGGCCAAGAGTCGAGCTTTCGTTCATGGTGACGTACACGAAGAGGCTGGCCACGATACACGCGGTGACATAGTAGTAGAACCACGACTCGTGTCCGATTTTCTTGAAGTAGAGCGCAATGTATTCGGCGGTGCCACCAAAGAGCGCCACCGTCACGGCATACGGAAACCCAACGCCGAGCGCACGAATGCTGGTGGGAAAGAGCTCCGCCTTCACCACCGCGTTGATGGCCGTATAGCCGCTCACCGCCGTGAGTGCCGCAAGCAGCAGCCAGATCGCCCCACTGACCGAGTGCGTCTGTTCGAGCGCCCGGAAGAGGGGAATGGTGCCCAGCGAGCCCAGCACGCCAAAGGCCGTCAGCACGGGACGGCGGCCAATGCGATCGGACAACGCGCCCACCAACGGCTGGAGACAGAGGTACACGAGCAGCGTGACCGCATTGATGAACGTGGCCTGCTGCGCGGTGAACCCCACGGTGTTCACGAGAAACTTCTGTGCGTAGGTCGTGAACGTGTAGAACGCGACCGTGCCACCCGCTGTCAAGCCAACCACTGTCAGCACGGCCCGCGGATGTTGCATGAGCCCGCGAATGGTGGCCGCGGCACTCTGCGCCGGACGGGCCGCGCGGTCCTTCTCGAACGCGGTCGTCTCTTCCATGCTGCGCCGCAACCAGATAGCCACCACCGCACACAACGCGCCAATCACGAAGGGAATACGCCACCCCCACGCCTCCAGCTCGGCTTTGCTCAACTGCGACTGCAGGATGAGCAGCACCGCCAACGCGATGAGCTGCCCGCCAATGAGCGTGACATACTGGAAGCTCGACCAGAAGCCACGATGCTGTTGTCCTGCCATTTCACTCAAGTACGTGGCGCTGGCGCCGTACTCCCCGCCCACGCTCAATCCCTGCAGCAGGCGCGCCAGCAGCAACAGCGTGGGCGCCGCCACGCCAATGGTGGCATAGCTGGGGGTGATGGCAATGAGCAACGAGCCGCCGCACATGAGCATGACGCTGAAGGTCAGCGCGGCGCGCCGCCCGTGCCGGTCGGCGTACCGCCCCATGACCCAGCCGCCAATGGGGCGCATAAAGAAGCCCACCGCGAACACTGCGGCGGTACTGAGCAGCTGCGCCGTCTGGTCGGCGGGGGGGAAGAAGCTCTTGGCGAAGTACAGCGAGAAGGCCGAATAGGCATACCAGTCGTACCACTCGACGAGGTTGCCAATGGAGCCGCCAATGATGGACCGGAGTCGCGAGGCCGACGAAGTCGCCATTTACCGCGATCCCCGCTGGCTGCCCGCAGACCGGTCGATCGTCCGGGCAAGCAAGGCCAGCAGGTCGTCTTCGCTCTTCACGCCCGGCACGTCTTCCATGTCGATCACGTACCCATAACGCTCGGCGATCGCTTCGTACAGCGGAATACGATGGGCGAGCAGTTGCTCGAAACCCCACACCGCAAAATCGTCGGGGTCGACCAGCGCATCGCTGGCGATATCCATCTTCACCTTGTACTCACTCCACGTCTGCTCGAGAAAGGCCGGATTGTAGTACATCGGCTTGGGGTGCTTGCGGAACCGGTCCACGAGCATGCGGGTGTGCTGCGCGGTGCCGCGGATGTACACGAGCATCGTGTGCTGCGAGAGGCACTGCAGCACCGGGTCGTGCGGGTCGTCCACGTCGACCACCTCGCAGAGGCTGCCGCCGGAGTCGCAGACAAAGTGCGCGTACCCGTAAATGTCGGTCGCGCGGTCGATGAACTCCGGCACGTCGAGCAGCGCGCGCACTTCGGCCTGCCGGTGCTGCGCCTGGCGGCGACGGTATTCGTCGAACGGGATGCCCCCCTGGGCCTCGTTGCCGGGCTTGCCGAGGTAGGTGGAGAGCGGGCTCAGATTCTCGAAGGAGATGTTCGAGCGGATGTAGATGGAGTCGGAGCGCAGGAGCTGCCGGAGGAACGGCACCTTCATCGCTTCGCGCTTGAAATTGTCGACGATATGCTCGCCCATGTACCGCGTACCGATGCGGTAATCGACGGAGTACTGGAACCAGTCCTGCTTCTGGAGGAGGCCGGCCAAGGTGGTCTTGCCCACCCCCGACATTCCAAAGAAGGTGACGGCGTGAGACGGCTGTTCGCGGAGCGCGCGGCCCGAGGGGAATCGCATGTCGCTAAATTCCGCTCCGGTTCTCCGGTCCTCAACCCCCCGGGGCGGAGTTTTTCATCCCGTTTCCGCGATCCGCACGATGAGTTTTGCCAAGCATGGCCAGCAGGTGTTCGACATGCCGGTCACGATCGTCCCGGCCGATATCGACGACAACGACCATGTGAACAACGTGGTCTATCTCAAGTGGATCTTCGATATCGCGCTCGCGCACTGGAACGTGAGTGCGTCGCCGGAAATGAAGGCCACCTACGGCTGGGTGGCCACGCGGCACGAAATCGACTATCGGCGCGAAGCGGTCATGGGCGACGGAATCGTGGCGCGGACGTGGATTGGCGGGGTGGACTCACGCCGCTTCGAGCGGCTGACCGAGATCGTCCGCACCAACGACGATCATGTGCTCTGTCGGGGGCGTTCCATGTGGACACTGCTGGCACGTGACACCGGCAAGGTCACGCGCATTCCGCCCGACATGGTGGAGCTGTTCGCGGCGTATATGCATCCGGGATAAGGCGGGCGCGGGCGCGAGTGCGAGTGCGGATCACGGCCCTCGCAGCAGCGCGTCGATGGCGTCGTAGCCGGTGGGCGTCGTGATCGCATCCCGCTGCGCCCCGGCGTTGATCAGGACAGAGACCGACGTCGGTCGCCGGGCGTCCTGCCAGTACGAACGCACGCATGCGTCCACCGCCCGTTGCAATGGGGTGCGTCCGTGGCCGTCACGGGCATTCACATCGGCGCCGGCCTCCACCAACTGCGTCACCACGCTGTGCTGCGCCCGCCACGCCGCGACATGCAGGGGCGTGCTGTTGGGCGCAATGTCCCAATAGCCATCTCCTGCGGGCCACCGCAGGTCGACGGTGGGGACGAGCTGCAGGAGCACACCCAGGGGAGCGAGTGAGCCATTGGCGGCGCAGCGCCCGATGAACTCCGGCAGTCGCGCGAAGAACTGCTCGCGTGCATTCGGGTTGGCAGCAAGTCGTGCCTGCACTCCGTGGAAGTCGCCCAGTGTGCTGTCGACGGCGATCGCGTCGAGCCCAGATTGCGGCAGCTCCACGCCACGTTCGGCGAAAAGCTGCAAGACATCGGTGCGTCCGTGCCATGCCGCTATGGAAACCGCGCTGCGGCCATTGAACGACAGCACGGCATCGCCGCCCGCCTCGAAGAGTGCTTCGACAATGGCCAGCGCGTTGTCGCGCAACAGCGCCTGCACGAACGCCGAATGTGGCCAAGTGCCCGCCGCATTGGGGTGCGCCCCATGCCGCAGCAGCTGCACCACGCCATCGAGATCATGCCAGTCACACTTGCGCAGCAACAGGGTCGCGAGACTGTTCGACGTCAGCGCCACCGGGGCCTTCAAGAGCGCGCCCACCACGTCGTGCGCGTACTGCTCGGCGGCGTGATACGGCACTTCGTCGTCGTTGGGGTCGGCGCCGAACGCCAGCAGCAGCTCGGTCAACGGTGCGCAGAAGGCCACACCGGCCGCACCGTACAACACACTCTCATGTTGGGGCGATGGCGCGTGATCCGCGTCCACGAAGCCGGTGTTGGGCGATGCACCGGCCGCGAGCAGCAGGCGAGCGGTTTCGACGAACTGCGGCGCACGCGACCGTTCATCGCGCAGCCATCGCGAGAAACAGCACCACGTGAGGGCGTCCCACCCGTGGGGGCCGCCCTTGACCGTCGCCAGAGACGGGTCCGCGGTGAGCAACGCGCGCACGGTATCGACATCCCCGCTGACGGCCGCGGTGAAGAGGTTCTGCTGCGGCAGCGACGGGAATTGGTCCAGCAGCGCACGCGCGTCCGCGAGCGAGTCGGAGCCGTGCGACGTGCGCACGGGAACCGCCGACGCGATGAGATACGCGTCAGCGAGCGTGCTCGGTACGGCTGCCGTGGTCATACGTGCCTCACGGCTGACGCGCCAAGGCGCGCGAACCCGTGTACACGTACATCACTTTGCCATCTTCGGTGCGCGTGAACATGCGCTGCGTACCAACGAAGATTTCACCCGGCGCGCCGCCGCGCACGGGCGCCGACACGGCGCCCTGCTTGAACATCAGCACCCCGTTGGTCTGCGTAAACTCCATCGTCACGCGGCCCATCGCGAACCTGCCCGCAAGCGCCGACTGTTCGGCGGCGGTAAGGTCGCGCACCTCGGCACGCGGTACGTAGGCGAGCGGTGTTCCGAGCACCAGTCGCAGTGCGCCATCGCGAATTGCGGCGTTCCCACTGCCCGGACCATTCGCCAGCACGATGACGGCAACGTTGCGTTCGGGAAGCATGATGACGTCGGCGTTGTAGCCAGTGATGGCGCCACCGTGCGTCCATACCCGCGCCGGTTTGCCGTTCACACGCGTACTACCCACGACAAGGCCGTAGCCGTACATCGCGGAGTCAAGCCCACTCCCGCCGGCGTGCGGCACATACCCCGTCGTGATGCGACGAACAACGCCGCCCGGCAAGGCTTCCTTGCCGTCAATGACGCCGCCGTTCATGAGCGCGATGGTGAAGCGCGCCAGCTCCGGCGCGCTCGAGAAGAGAAAGCCCGCCGCCCACTGCGCCGTGTTCTCGGTCATGGGACGCACGACCGCCATCGCGCCATTCGCGCCGGTCGCCGTGTGACCCATGGCGGTGGGATACGTCAGCGCTTCGAGGGGCTTGAAGGTGCTGAGCCTCATTCCTACGGGACGCAACACCCGCGATTCCACGAGCGACGCAAAGCGCTGCTTGCCGGCGACTTCACCCACATAGCCGGCCATGCTGATGCTCGGGTTCGAATACGAGAAGGTCCGACCGGCACCGGTGAAGAAGAGCGTGTCGTTCACCTCACGCATCACTTCGCCCAAGGCGCCTTCACCCATGCGCCCGTATGCCACGGCGTTGTCGATAAAGCCGGCGCTGTGCGTCATCAGCTGCTGCGTCGTCACGCCGCCTACCCGCTTGCCCGCGAGCGTGGGGACATACGCACTGATTGGTCGTTCCACATCGAGCTCGCGACTTTCGGCGAGCGAGGCGAGCATGGTGCCGGTGAACATCTTCGTCACCGATCCAACGCGCAGCAGCATGTCGGCCGTCATGGGCTGCTGCGTCTCGATGTTGGCGAGGCCGTAGCCCTTGGCGTATGCCAGCTGTCCATTCACGACCACCGCCACCGTGGCGCCGGGTGCTCGTGACGTGGCCAGGGCGCTACGCGCAATGGAGTCGAGCGTGGGCGCCCAGCTCGGCGCTGTCTGAGCGGGCAACTCGGACGTGAGGTGGAGCGCCACCACAGTAGCGACAGAGGCAAAGCGGCGGACGGTGTCAGAGATCATCGCGTTGGCAGTCATGCCAACAGTTTACTGTCCGCTACAGATCTGTGCTCAGCCGGAGCACGAGGGCGCGCCCGGCCGCGTCGGCAAACTCCTTGTACCGCGACATGAAATCGCGGTAGCGGTGGTTGGTGAGGTTGCGCACCGAGAGGTCGACATGAACCAGCCCGCGAGACGTGAGCCGGCTGAATCCGGCCGACGCGTGCAGCACCGCCCACGCCGGCGGGGCGAGGTCGTCGCGGAAGGTGCGCGACTGGCGCGCGTTCCACTCGCCACTGAGCGAGAGCGATTTGCCCGGTCCCTTCTCTTCCCACCGAAGCGCCCCGGTGGCACGCATGGGGGGCACAAAGGGCAGCGCCGTGCGATCGACGGTGTTCGTGGCGTGTACCATGTCCGAGCTGGTGGAGAACGACAGCGTGCTCGAGAGCGCAATGGTAAAGGCGGCTTCGATGCCCACGAGTCGTGCGTCGCCCTGGCGCACCTCGAGCGAATCGAGCGCGCGTCCCGGCAGCCCCACCGGCGCGAGGTAGATGTAGTCGCTGATGCGGTTCACATAGCCGGTCACTGCACCACTCACGCGGGCGGTGCGCAGGCGAATCCCCACGTCGGTGTTGACACTGGTTTCTACGCGCAGATCGGCACGCCCGATCTCGAAGGCACGCGTCCCTTCGTGAAAGCCGTTGGCGAACAGATCGCTGGCGCTGGGGGCGCGGAACCCGCGCGCGACATTGAACGCGAGCGAGATCGGCGACGTCGCCTTGTAGACAGCGCCGAGCGTGCCCGTGGCCGCATCGAACCGACGCGACGTGTGCGCCAGCTGCAGCACCCTGTTGCCCGGCGTGCTCAGTGAGCGCAGGTCGTAGCGCGCACCGCCGGAGAGGGACCAGTCGCCGAGCGTGCGCTGCTCGAGCAGGTACAGCCCCGCGGACTGGGTGCGGTTGTCCGGAATGAGGGTTTCGTTGCCGAAGGTGCGGAACTGGGTGCTCTGGACGGCGGTGCCGATCACCCCCGTAAGGCCGGCCCATGGCGCGTGATGCCAGTGGGCAAAGGCCGTGGCCGTCCGTGACCGCAATCCGAGCGTCACGTCAGGGGTGGTCGCCCCATCGAACTCGGCGCGCTGGTTGTCTTCGTAGCCCGCCTGCAGTTGCAGGCGTTGCCCACCGTGTCGCACGTTGCTCTCGAGCGTGAGCCGCTGCGTGCGAATACGTTGGCGGCCGTCGTAACCCGGCGAGGTGATCGGATCGTCGGCAATACGAATGGTTTCGTCGCGCGATGAGGCGGTGAACTCGATGTCGTGACGGGCGCCGTGCCATCCGGTGGCGGCCTCGAGGTAGCCCGTGCGGTTACCCGTGTTGAAGACGGCCCCGCCCGGGGTTTGGAGATCACGGGCATTGCGTCCCGTGCCAGAGAGACGCCACCCGAAACTGCCGCGCGCGCCTTCAGTCACGAGCGTCGCCGAGGGGGAGAGGTTCGCCGAGTTGTAGGCGACCAAGAGCCGGCCTCGGGTGACGTCATGGGGGCCTTCGGCGCTTGGCAGTTGTCGGCGTACGATGTTCACCACGCCGCCCAGCGCATCGCTGCCGTAGAGCACGCTGGCGGGGCCTTTCACGACTTCGAGTCGTTCGGCGTCGGCACTTTCGACATTGGGAGAGTGGTCGTGCCCCCACTGCTGCGTTTCGGTGCGCTGGCCGTTGGCGAGCGTGACCACGCGGTTGTTGGTGAGCCCGCGAATGACGGGCTTGCCGATGCCGGTGGTCATGGAGAGGGAGCGGACGCCGGGGATGAGTTCGAGCGTTTCGCCGAGCGAGGCGCCCTGGCTGCGACGGAGTGCGGCGCCGGAGAGCTGGGCGGTGGGCTGGGCAATGCGGCGCGCGTCGGTGGCGACGGCGGTCGCGGTGACCTGCATGGTGGGCAGGGCCCGCGCGGAGTCGGCGGCGGCGCGCTTGATGGAATCCCGCGCCGGCGGCTGCGGGCGCGTCGCGGCGAGGCAAAAGGCAATAAGCATGACGGGCATAACATAAGTTTAGGCAACACTAAACTTTTGGGCAAGCCGGGGGCAGTGCCCCTGCGTCCCTGCCGTCTAAGACCCTGCCGTCCGCCGTCTCGGCGCGATGCCGCGGGTCCGCGCCGAGACGGCAGATGGGATGTAGTGGCCGCTGGCCTCCACGGGGACGTGGTGGCATGGTAGAGCCCCACAGGGCATTTCCGCGTTCACCGTCCGAGACGGGACGCACTATCCCGGGAGACCAGCGCCATGGACAGCATAGGGTTTGACCTGCATTTGCGCGAGAGTCAGCGGTGTGTGCTCGCCGCCGACGGCACGGAGCAGCAGCGGCGGATACCGACGAGTGTCGCGGGCTTGAATGCGTTCTTCGCGGCGCGGGCGCCCGCGCAGATTGTGCTCGAAGCCTCGACCGAGAGTGAATGGGTCGCGCAGCACCTGGAGCAGTTGGGGCACGTCGTGCGTGTGGCGGATCCGAATGACGCCCGCCTGTATGCCGGCCGCAGTCGGCACATCAAGACGGACGTTCGCGATGCGCGCGCGCTGGCGGAGGCCGCGCGGCGGCACGATTGGCACGTCGCGTATCGGCCGAGCCCCGCGCGGCGGCGCTTGCGCCAAGAGCTGGCGGGGCGTGAATTGCTCGTGCGCACGCGCACCCGCCTGCAAGCGCAGGTGCGCTCCCTCGTGCGCGCGGCGGGGCAGCGCGTGCCGCCGGCGAAGCCCGAGACGTTTGCCGAGCGCGCCGCGAGCGTGCCGGTGCCCGACACGCTCGCGCCCCTGCTCGCGAACTTGCTGACGGTGCACACGGCGGTGCAAGCGCAGGTGCTCGCGTGCACGGCGCGCCTCACCGCCCTCGCGCTGGGGGACGCGGACGTCGTCCGCGCGATGACCGCGCCGGGCGTGGGGGTGGTGACGGCGAGTGCGTACGTCGCCGCGCTCGATGACGTGACGCGCTTCCCGTCCGGCGAGCAAGTGGCCTGTTATCTCGGCCTGGTGCCGCGCGAGCGTAGTTCGTCGGAGTCGCGACGCCTCGGCGGCATCACGAAAGCCGGCGACACGCGCGTGCGCTGGCTGTTGGTCGAAGCCGCGTGGACGATTCGGCGCGGGCGCACGGCGGAGACCGCGGCGCTGCGTGCCTGGTGCCAGCGCGTCGAGCGGCGCCGTGGGCGCTCCGTCGCGGTGGTCGGCCTCGCGCGCCGGCTCGCGGTCATTCTCTACACAATGTGGCGCACCGAGCGCGCGTATGAGCCCACGCGCCTCCGCGGAGCCCCGGGAGGGACCGCCTAACTCCCGCGGGTGTGATCGATTTCGCTGTCTTCCGGCCGGGTGAACGCGACTGCCGTCTTGCGGCTACGACCGCGTACCACAGATCGCGTCCCCGTGCCGTCGAATCCCCCTGTGCGTCCGGACCTCGTCCGCTTCGTCGAACGCGAATAGAAGGCTGAGCAGCAACTCGATCCACATCCGCCTCACGGCCACCGGCGTGGCCACACAATCAACGGGACCTACTGGTCAACAGCGGAAAAACGCTCTTGACAAGGCTGGCCACTACATAGAAGACGGCAGAGTTCTAGACGGCAGGAGCGGAGTGTCCTTAGCGCACCCTGTCCACCATCGCCCCCAGCCTCGCCACCGCGTCCGTTACGGAGCGCTCATCGGGGCCAAACGAGAAGCGCATGTACTGGCGAAAGCGCGACGTGTGGTCGGCGCGGCGCTTGCCCGGGTTGATATCGAAGAACATCCCCGGCACGGTGATGACCTTTTCGCGCAGTGCCGCTTCGAAGAACGCTTCGCCGTCATTGAGCGGGGCAGGGAGCGACGACACGCTCCCCCACACGTAGAAGCCACCGTCGGGTTCGTGCTCGACGGTCAGGCCGGCCGCACGGAGTCCGTCGACGAGAATGCGGCGCTTGCGCGCAAAGGCCTCGTGAATGGCGACGACTTCCTGGCGAGCACGGCTGGGTTCGAGGAGTGTGCAGGCGGCTTCCTGCAGCGGGCGGTTGCCGCCGCCATCGAGGAAGCTGCCCGCACTCGTGGCAGCCTCGATCACACTGGCCGGTCCCACGATCCAGCTGAGGCGCCACCCCGGGCAGCGCCACCCCTTGGTGAGCCCGTCGAGGATGACCACCGGGTCGGCGTTCACGTCGTCGACGAACTCGGCCGCGCTGACCGTCGCGCCTTCCACCAGCCCTTCATCCCACAGATAGTGGGAGTAGAACTCGTCGAGAATGAGCGTGCACTTGAGCTCACGCGCCTCGTGCACCCACGCGGCCAACGCACTGCCGCGCAGCACGCGGCCGGTGGGGTTCGCGGGGTTGGAGAGCAGCAACGCGCCCAGTCCGCGGCCGGTGATTTCCCGGCGCAGGTTCTTGGTGCTGAGCGCATAGCCCGCTTCGGGTTCGAGCAGCAGCGGAATGGCGCTGAAGGTCCCGAAAATCTCCAGCAGCTCTTCGTACGCCGTGTAGTCGGGGAGCACGTGGCCAAGGTTCACGTTGCCCAACGAGGCGACGACGCGCGTGAGCGACGACCGTCCGCCACCGCAGATGCACACGTTTTCGGGGCCGTACTGACTGGCTTTGCCCTGGCGGTAGCGCGCGTTGTACAAGTTCGCGACCGCGCGACGCAGCGCGTCGATGCCGCCCACCGGCGCGTACTCGTAATCGTCTGCGCTGATGGTGACATCGCTCGGGCGTTCCGGCGAGCCGGGCAGCGGGCCGGTTTCCGGCTGCCCTTGCCCAAGGTTGCACCACCCGTCGGCACCGGCGCGGAAGCCGAATTCCTTCGCGCGGTCCATGACGTAGATGACGCCCGTGCGGGGCACGGGGCGGAAACCGGGGACGGGGGCGTGCATGGGGTCGGTCATTTCGCAGTATAGGCGGGGCACCTGAACGCATGACACTCACGCCTCACCACTCGAACCCACGACCCAAAACTGATCGGTTCCGGGTGGTGGGTTTGCGCAATGGGTCTGGAGTTGAACGCGTTGCGTATTCCGGTCGAGATGGGCGCCTTGGCATGGCAGTGCGCCGCTTACCAACCAAGGGGCCGCGCGACAATATCCCCCATGCATCGACGCGAATTCCTCCGCTCCAGCGGACTGGGCGTGGCTAGCTGGGCCACGGGGATCGGAACCTCTTGGGTCGCCCCCATGCAGGTAGGGTGTGCCGCCATCACTTGGGGCGGCAACGATCCGGCGGCCATCACCGATATTGCCGCGGCCGGGTATCCCGGGATACAGCTGCGGGCGTCTGCGGTACAGCGCTGGCGAGAAACCCCAGACGTGCTCACGGCGCTGCTGGCCCAACATCGCCTTGCGTTCCCGGTGCTCTCCAGCGGCAGTGTGCCTTTTGAGGCGGCGCGACTGGCTGAATCCGCTGCACTGCACACCCAACACGCGCGCTTCGCCCGCGCGGCTGGCTGTCGCTACGTCCAGGTGACCGACGAACGACCGCGCAATCAAACGCCGCAGGCCGACGACTACCTTCGCATGGGACGCGCCCTCTCCGACATTGGTGCCCGCGTGGCCGACGAAGGCGTGACGCTGGTGTACCACAATCACATGAATGCACTGGGCGAGCGCCCCGACGAAGTGGCTCGCATACTCGATGCCGCCAATGCCGATCATGTGAAGCTGCTACTCGATGTCGCCCATTGGCAGGCTGCCGGTGGTGATCCGGTCGCGGCCGTATCGCAATACGCGTCACGCATTGCCGTCGTGCACCTCAAGGATCTGGAGCAGACCGCACCGGGCGGATCCGCAACATCGTACCGCTTTCGTGAACTCGGCGCGGGGCGCGTCAATCTGCCCGGCGTCCTCGCGGCCCTCCACGCCGCCGGCTTTGCCGGTTGGGGTATTGTGGAGCTGGATGGCGTGCCCGATCCTGCCCAGTCGCCTCGGTACTACGCCGAAAGCTCTCGCCGCTATCTCGAAGTGCACAACGTGCGCGTCACGCGATAGGAGACCCCATGGAACGACGTGATCTTCTGCAGTTCGTGATGTCCACCGGCGCGTTGGCGGCGCTGCACCAGCTGTCGCTCGACGACGTGGCCGCCCTTGGCGAACATGTGCATCGCGCCGCCGCCACGCTCGCCAACACCACGGACCTTCAGCGTGTGTGGGCCGCGCTCACCGCCGCGCAGGCTCGCACGGTGCAGGTGATGGCGGAGGACATTCTTCCGCGCACCAGTACCCCGGGTGCGACCGACGCCAACGTCACCGCATTCATCGATCGCATGCTCGCCGATTGGTACGCGCCCACTGAACGCGATGTGGTGCTGAAGGGACTGCCCATGCTTGAGACTCGCGCCGCGGCATTGGGCGGCGCGTCGTATGTGGCGTTGCCCGCCGCTCGCCGGGTGGAGTTGCTGGAGGCGCTCGACGCCGAAGTGACGGCGTTGCGCCGCACCAACGGCGCGGCCGCCAACGCGCACTGGTTCAGTACGCTCAAGTATCTTACGGTGTTCGGCTACTGCACATCGGAGCCGGGAATGAGCAAGCACCTGGACGCCTGGCCCCTCACCGGGCGCTACGATGGCAACGCCCCCGTGCGGAGCTGAATCGCCATGACGCACATGCCGTTGGAAGGCGGACCCGTCAACATCCAACCGCGCGCCGTGACCTACGACGCGATTGTCATTGGGTCGGGCATTACCGGTGGATGGGCCGCCAAAGAACTCACCGAGCGCGGGCTCCGTACTCTGGTGCTCGAAGCCGGTCGCCCGGTGTCACCCGACCGGGACTCGCGCGAGCATGTGGCGCCATTTGAAATGCGCTTCCGCGGCCTGGGAGATCGGCGGGCAGTCGAAGCGCGTCAGCCCGTGCAGCGCAACTCGGTAGCGTTTGACGAGATCAGCCAGCGCTACTGGATCGACGACATCGAGAACCCCTACAGCACGCCGGCCAACCAGCCCTTCGATTGGTTCCGGGCGCGACAGGTGGGCGGTAAGTCCATCATCTGGGGACGTCAGGTCTATCGCATGAGTGACCTCGACTTCGAGGCCAATCTGCGCGACGGCGTCGGTGTCGACTGGCCCATTCGCTACCGCGATATTGCTCCGTGGTACGACCACGTGGAGCGCTTCATCGGGGTGACCGGGCAGCGGGAAAACATTCCTCATTTGCCAGATAGCATCTTTGATCCGCCCATGGCCCTCAATGTGGTGGAACAGCACGTCCGCGATGGCATTGCGGCGCGCTTCGGGCGCGATCGCGTGCTCACCATTGGCCGTGCCGCCATCCTCACGGCACCACGGCCAGGACGCGCCACCTGTCATTATTGCGGCCCGTGTCAGCGCGGTTGCATGACGCGCTCGTACTTCAGCTCCATCAACGCCACACTCCCGGCGGCCCGCGCCACCGGCCGGCTCACGCTGCGCCCGTTCAGCATTGTCCGGTCGCTCGAGATTGATCCCTCCACGCGGCGCATTCGCCGTGTCCACGTGATTGATGGACAAACCGGACAGGAGCACCGCTTCACGGCGCGGGTGATCTTTCTCTGCGCCAGTGCCATTGAGAGCGCCCGCATTCTGCTCAACTCGGCAACGGCCGGCGCCGAAAACGGACTCGCCAATGCGAGCGATCAGGTGGGGCGCAACATCATGGACCACATCAAGAATGCCGGCGCCACGGGCACCATTGACGGGTTCCTCGACAAACGGGTGGTGGGCAATCGCCCCAATGGCATCTATGTGCCGCGGTTCCGCAACATTGGCAGCACGCACCCGGACTTCATTCGGGGCTATGGCTTCCAGGGCGGGGCGCAGCGCAGCGGGTGGCAACAGCTCACGAGAGCGCCCGGCATTGGCGCAGCGTTCAAGCAGCAGCTTCGCGAACTGGGTGCGTGGACCATGACCTTCAACGGCTATGGTGAAACGCTGCCCATGCCGCACAACCGGGCCACGGTGCATCCCACGCTTACCGACAAGTGGGGTATTCCCTCGCTGCACATCAGCACACAGTGGTCGCCCAACGAACTCGCGTTGCACCGCGACATGAAGATTGGGGCGGCTGAGTTGCTGGAAGCCGCCGGGGCAAAAAACATTCAGCCCACCACACGCCCGCCGAGCACCATGGGGAATGCCAATCATGAGATGGGCACGGCACGCATGGGGCGCGATGCCAAGACGTCAGTGCTGAACCAGTGGAATCAGGCGTGGGACGTCCCCAACCTGTTCATTACCGACGGCGCCGCCATGGCGTCGAGTGGCTGTCAGAATCCGTCGCTCACGTACATGGCGCTGACCGCACGGGCGGTGGACTATGCAGTGCAGGCGATGAAGCGGCGGGAGTTGTAGCCCAACCCGCTACGGCAGCCGCTCCCCACGGGCGCAGCAGGCGATGAGCGTGGCCAGCCGTGCTTCATCCACACTTCTGCGCACGCCGATGATCCGTTCGGTGGCTGACGCGTGGTGCTGCGTCAGCCATGTGCGGAAGGCGTCGGGGGTGGGGAAGTAGGTGGGGGCATGCGGCCCTTGCGTGCCTACGGCACCAAGGCCTTCGCCGGTGCCTTCCCCATGCCCTTCACATGCACGTCCATCCACGCCACCCACCGTGCCCACAGGTCGAGGTCGCTGGCGTAGGTCGAGACGGAGTGATCTTCGTACGGATACATATACAGCGCTGCGTTTTTGCCGAGCCCTTGCAGCGCGGCATACATGCGCGTGGAACTCATGGGCGCTGTGCCCTGATTCTGATCTTCCAGCGCGTGATAGAGCAGCAGCGCACCCGACATTTTGTCGGCGCGCAGGAACGGCGACATGTCGAGATAGGTGTCCTTCGCCTGGAAGAAGTTGCGACGCTCGCTCTGGAAACCGAATGGTGTGAGCGTGCGGTTGTACATGCCGTCACCGGCGATGCCGGCCTTGAAGTTGGGCATGAGCGTCATGGCGTTCACGGTGCTGAAGGCGCCGTAGCTGTGGCCACCAATGCCCATCTTGTCGCGGTCCACGAAACCGCTGTCCACCACGGCATCGAGCACGGCATCGAGATTCTCTTCGAGATCGCGCGTGTAGTTGTCGTTCATGCGCCCGGCATCGCCATAGATGGGAATGTCGGGCTGAATGAGCGCATACCCCTGCGACACCCACAGCTGCATGCTGGAGGCCGGGCGCGCCGACGGCACGGCGGGGAACTCGTTGATGTTGGTGCCGAAGCGCGACTCTTCGTACGACGTCAGCGTGGCGTACTCGCGCGGGTAAAACCAGATGATCCCCGGCACGCGCTGACCGGGCTTCCAGTCGCGCGGCAGTGTCACGTCTACCCAGTACTTGCTGCCGTCGCGCGGGCGCACCACCTGAATGCGCTTGAAGACGGCCTGACTCACTTCGGGGCCCACGTCCACGTTCTTCGTGAGCTGCTTGGCGTCGGTGCTGCCCGCGGTACGGAGCCACGCGTCAGTCATGACCGTACGCGATTCACGCGTGACAATGAAGCGCGACAGGTCCGCATCGACGGCGGCGACGAACTCCTCGAACGTATCGGCCGGCGAATCCATGAGGCGCGTGCGCGTCTTGTTCGTGATGTCCATGCGATCGAGCCAGGGGCGCGGCGCCTGCGCATACCACTTGGCGCCCGGTGCGCGCGTCCCGGTAAGCGCGACGCTCTTGCCGTCTTTGCCGAGCAGGACGTACGACGTGCCGGCAATGCGGCGTGACACCAGCTGACCGGCGGTGCTGTCGCTATTGGCCCGCCCGCCGCCCAATCCGCCGAACGCGCCCGCGGCCACCGGCAGCGACACGTTGCGCCCCAGGTTCCACCGTTCGGCCGGGGTCTTCACGCGCACGGCAATGACCGCGCCGCTGTCACTCACGAACATCGTGCTGCTGTCGAGGCTGAAGGTCACGTTCGCCAGCTGCGGGCCGCCGCGGTAGAGCACCGTGGTGTCGTTCGCGCCATACGGCGCCTTCCAGAGCACGACCTGACCTCGTGGCGCGCGTACCTGGATGGGCGCATTGGTCGACGGGCGATTGGCCGGTCCACCTTCGTTGCGCGCACCGTCCGCCGGCGGCGTCGCCGCCGCTGCCGGCGCCGGCACGTTCTGCAGGAAGAGCAGCCCCGGACCAATGGGGTTCCACTGCATGGCGCGACGGCTCGTGTCGTTCGCGGCGACCGCGCGCGCGAGTCCGGCGGCGGCGTCGTCACCTCGGTCTCCCTCACGCAGGGGCTGCGTGGTGAGCGTGGCGACCACCGTGCCGGTGGCGTCCCACAGCTCCTGCACCGTGCCGAAGCTCGAGACGGGCACGAGGTACGAGAACGGTTCCGTCATGCGCGTCACGCGCACGTAACTGCCGTCGTGCGACGCATCGATGGCGCGCACCATGGTGGGCGCACCAACGGTCTTCACCGCGCGTGAGCGAATGTCGATGAGCGCCACCTGTCCGGTGGTGTGATACGTGAGCAGCGCCTTGTCGTGCGGGTCCTGCAGCAGCGAGAAGTGCACGGGCTGCGGAATGGCTTTCGACTCGGTGAGGCGTACTTGCGGCCCGTCTTCGATGTCGCCCTCGCCGTGCGTGGGCACGGGGCCACGATTCTGCGGCACGAGCACCGTCACGACGTGGCGTCCATCGGCGGTGAAGTCGATGTCGGTCACCATCGTGGCCAGCAACGGCCGCTCACTCAGTCGCGTGATACGCCCCGTCGCGACGTCGGCCACATACGCGTACGACGCCGTGGGGTAGTTCACCAGGAAGGCGATGTGCGTGCCGCGCGGCGACCACACCGGGGCGCTCATGGTGGTGCCGGCGGGAATGCCAATCTGCTTCTCGGCGCCACCCACCGGATCGACGAGCGTGAGCCCGGTGCGCGTGCTGGTGGTCACACTGCGGGCGCGATTGGCGCGCGTGTCCACCTGCAGTCCACCCAGCCAGATGTGCGGCGCGCCGTATGCCTTGATGTCGCCACGATCGGCGCCGCGCGTGCGCAGGAACCAGCGCCCGTCGGGGCTCTGATTCGTGAACGAGATGTCGGTGCGCGGCGCCATGATCATGCGCGTGATGTTCTCCGGCGGCTTCACGACCCGTTCGGTGCGCAGGATCTGCTGCGGGTCCCAGGTGGCGGGCGCAGGGCCGTTCTGCTGCGCGGCCAGCGGGGCCGCAAACAGCAGCGAGAGGGAGAGGGCGGACACTCGGGACATGCAGACTCCTGACGGTGGACGGGGTTCAGGGAGAATACGCGCGGGGCAGGGGTGGCGTTTGCGCGGCAGGCGGATCCGTCGTGGCTTGCGACGGGCCGTCGTGACGGCTTGGAGGCGTCGGACGTCCTGACCTAGGATGTTGATCATAGTTCACATATGCAATATGTTTATGAACGTCAACAATCAGACTGGCGGCGGACCCACACCGGCGTACCCAGATGCTCCAGGCTCTCCCTCTCAAAACCGGCCCGCTCACAGTGATCACCGCCGCCGCCATGGGTGAAGCCGTCCGGCAGGCCCGCCTAAAGGCCGGGCTCTCGCAAAGCGCCCTTGGTGATCGGATCGGCGCCAGCCGCTTTTGGGTGGCGCAATTCGAACAGGGCAAACCCAGCGCCGAGCTCGGGTTGGCGCTCAAGGCGGTGCAGGCCGTGGGGCTTTCGCTCGCGATCGCCGCGAGCGGAGAAGATGTCCGCGTCGGATCGTCACGGCATACGTCGGCTTCCACGGTGCCCCCCGGTGCCCCGAGCCCCATACCTCAGATCAGCCTCGATCAGCTTATTCTGACCGCGAAGGGCAACAGCAAATGAGCCCGCGGCTCACCCGATCGGCCGTCCCGCGACTCGCGGTGGTGCTGCACGGCCAGCTGGCGGGCTACGTTTACGCGGCGGCCAACCGACGGCTCACCTTTCGCTACGAGCCATCGTGGCAAGCGCTTCCGGGAGCTCACGCCCTCTCCCTCTCCATGCCACTTGCTGCCGACGAGCACGGGCACCGTGCCACGACGGCGTGGCTGTGGGGGCTACTCCCCGACAATCCCGAAGTCACTGCGCAATGGGGACGCGCGTTCGGGGTGCCGCGGCACGATGTCGTGCGGCTGCTCGAAGCCGTCGGCGGCGATTGTGCCGGTGCGGTACAGTTGGTGGCTCCGGATGCGCTCGATGCGCTGCGTGGCGCCCCTACGCAGGCCGATGAGCGCACGCACATCGAATGGCTTACCACCGGCCAGGTCGGGAAACTGCTCGGCGCGTTGCGCCGGAACCCCGCCGCGGGTCGCAGTAGCGACACGCAAGGACAGTTCAGTCTTGCAGGCGCCCAGCCCAAGACGGCGTTGTATCAGAGCGACGCCGGAAAGTGGGGCGTGCCGCGCGGCCGAGTGCCCAGCAATCGTATTTTGAAACCGCCAGTGCTGCCGCTCGACGATCTCGCGTGGAACGAGCATGCCTGTCTGCACCTCGCGCGGGCCGTTGAACTGGCCGCCTGCAGCACGTCGGTGCAGACGTTCGGCAAGGAAGTCACCATCGTGGTCGAGCGATACGACCGCGTTCGCGTTGGAGGTGTACTGCGTCGCGTACATCAGGAAGACTGCTGTCAGGCGCTCGCAATCATGCCCACACAGAAGTACGAAACGGATGGCGGCCCGAGTCTCACCGACCTTGCCGCTCTTTTGTCGCGCCATTCACATGCGCCTGACGAAGACGTGTTTCGCTTGCTCGAAGCGCAGCTCTTCAACTGGTTGATTGGTGGCACCGATGCACACGCCAAAAATTTCGCGCTGCTGTTGGGTGCGGAGGGGCAGGTGCGACTGGCACCGCTGTACGATGTGATCTCGGCGCTGCCATACCCCGCCATGCGTACGCGGGGGCTGAGGCTGGCCATGGCCGTGCACGGCGAAACAGCGTGCGACCGCATCACCGGAGCCCACTGGCGCGCTGTCGCGCGAAAGGTCGGAGCGTCACCCACGCGGCTCGTCGAGCGCGCGGCAGAGATGGCTACCGCGTTGCCGGGGGCTTTGGAACAGCTGCAGCAGACTGCGAGTCGCTCCTCCAAAGCGCGCACGGCGTTCGCGCGGTTATTGCCCCCAATCCGCCGCCATGCGGCAGCCTGCCTGGCTCAGTTGACCTGATTCATGCAGCTCGATTGTTGCGGAGTTGCCAGAGCACCGGTTGACGCGATCACCGCCAGGCGCTCACTTGTGCAGGCAACCACGTCGCGCACGAGCGGAGTTTCGCCCTAGTGAACCCATCATGATCTCTCGAAGAGACTTCCTGCCGACCCTCGGGCTCGGACTGTTTTCGCCTATGGCGCTTGCAAGCCGCCACTTCGCGCTCACACCGGCCGGCAAACTCGACCGCATAGGTATCGAGCTGTACGCCGTGCGGAACGCCATGAAGGCGAGCCCCGAGCGTACCCTCGAAGCGCTCGCCAAGATCGGCTACACCGACGTGGAGCTGCTCTGGAGCTTCAAGAACTTCGGGCAGTCCGTCAAAGAAGTGAAGGCGAGCCTCAAGGCCACTGGTCTCAAGGCGCCCTCGGCGCACATGGCACCGGAAACCATTCTCACCGAGTGGGAGCAGCGGTGCGCCGAGGCGAAGGAGCTGGGTATGACGTATCTCACCGCGCCCAGTCTCCCGGCCGAAGCCAACAAGAGCATCGAGGTGGTGAAGCTCTGGGCCAACCGCTTCAACAGCGCCGGCGAAGTGGCGCGTCGGTTCGGGCTGTGGATTGCGCTCCATAACGAGCCCAATCACGAGAAGCGCATCATGGGGCAGAAGCCCATGGATGTATTCCTTGCCGAGACCGACCCCAAGCTCGTGCGCTTCCAGCTCGACGTGGGGAACATGCTCATGGGCGGCGGCGACCCGCTGGCGTTCCTGCAGCAGTATCGCAACCGCTGCTGGAGCTTTCACCTCAAGAACGTCATCGCCGATCGTACCAAGGATACGGAGCTCGCCAAGGGCGTGTTCGACCTCAAGGGCTTTCTGGCGGCGGTGCCGGAGCTCGAGAAGAAGCCGTGTTTTGTCGAGCAGGAGGGGAGCGGCGACGAACTGGCCAGTGCTCAGGAGAACTTCGCGTACCTGCGCGGACTGACGTGGTAGTCGGCTACCAGTCCGTCGGCTTGTAATCCTTCAAGAACTTCCCCCACACATGCTCGCCCGTGTTAATCCCGTCGATGATGGGATCAACAATGCGCGCCGCGCCGTCCACGATGTCGAGCGGCGGATGGAAGCGATGCTCCTCCACCTTGCGCGCGGCAATGTGCACGGGATCTTCGTCGGTCACCCAGCCGGTGTCGACGGCGTTCATGTGAATGCCGTCGGTTTCGTAGTCGGCCGCTGACGTGCGCGTCATCATGTTCAGCGCCGCTTTCGCCATGTTCGTGTGCGGGTGGCGCGTTGTCTTGAACTTGCGGTAGAACTGACCTTCCACCGCACTCACGTTCACAATGTGCTTGTCGCGGTTGGCGGTGCGCATCATGAGCGGCTTGAGGCGCGCGTTGATCAGGAACGGCGCAATCGCGTTCACCAGCTGCACTTCCAGCAGCTCCACGCTCGGCACTTCGTGCATGAGCAGGCGCCACGAATTGCGCTCGCGCAAATCCACCTGCTGCAGGTCCTGATCGAGCCGCCCTTCGGGGAAGAGCTGCGACTGGTCCTGATACTCTTCGGCCAGCAGCTGCACTTGCGACAGTTCGGCCGCATGCGTGATGCCCGCCACGTCGGCCAACGCGCGTGGCAGCGTGGCCGGCGTAATCATCTCCTCGTCACGCGACACACCGGCTTCGGGGAGCAGGTGATAGCCGCGCACGCCTTCGTACGCGCCGAGCAGCTTACGCGCCTGCTTCGGCATGTCGCTGAGTGAGGCGCGCTCGAGGTCCATCATGTGCTTGTAGAAATCGGGCGGACGCCGCACCGTCTGACAGGCATTGTTCACGATGAAATCGAGGCGATCGTGCGTCTCCATGAGGTGGTGGCAGAACGCTTCCACACTTGGCGTATGACGCAGGTCGAGCCCGTAGATCTCCAGGCGGTGCTTCCACTGCTCGAAGTCGGGTTCAGCGGCGTAGCGCTGCGCCGAGTCGCGCGGGAAGCGCGTGGTCACAATGAGATGCGCACCGGCGCGCAGCAGTTTGATGCCGGCCTGGTAGCCGATCTTCACGCGGCCACCGGTGAGCAGTGCGGTGCGACCGGTCAGGTCGGCCAGCTCCGAGCGTTTGCGGTAGTTGAACTCCGCGCAGCTGGGGCAGAGCTGATCGTAAAAGTGGTGCAGCACGGTGAACTGTTGCTTGCACACGTAGCAGTGCTGCGCTTCCAACGCTTCGGTGAAGTCGGGCTCGTCGACGGTGATCTGCTCATCGCTACCGGGGAGCAGATAGTTTGGCGTGGTGAACACCGTCTGCCGCCGCAGCTTGCGAATGCCCGTTTCCTGCAGCTGATTCTCGGCTTCCTGCAGCTTTGCCGTGCGCTCGACCTTCTTGAGACGCTTTGTGGCCTTCACCATCTGGCGGCGCAGGATGGCATCCGGGCGCGACACCTCGCCCGCAGCCTTGAGCAGGCGCGTGCGCTGTGCTTCAGGGATCTCGAGCAGATTGGCGCGATCTTCGGCGAGCTTTTCGAGCAGCGCCGTGGCGGCCGCGATCTGTTCGGCCGAAATGGACGGCGCCGAACCGGGCTCGGCAGAGGTGTTCTGAGGCAGCAAGGATTCCGGCATAGCCTCGAAAGATAACGACTCCGGCCCCGAGATCACATTTGTGACGTCAGGGCCGCCCGTTCAGTACTCCGCGTCGAACGCCAACCCCTGCTTCTTGGGGAGCAGCCAGTAGTACCAGTGCTTCTCGCGGTCCCACCCCTCGGCGGCGGCGTTCTCCTCGCCCCACACGCAGCGGCCGCTGGGAAAGGTGGCGCTGCGGAAGCGCGTGTCGAGCTCCAGCAGGTCGGCCCACTGGTCGTCGTGCTCCTCGATGACCCGCAGCTTGTGGCGCATGTCGAGATCGTTGAGATAGTCGTCGAAGGTGAGCTCGTACCCACGCTCTACCTCAGTCACCGTGCGGGACCACTGGGCCAACCATTCGTCGCGTTCGTGCATCACAGGGCGGGGACGAGAGATCAGGAACGGGGAGAACGACGGGCCTGCCGCTTGAAGTAGGCTTCGCCGTCGTTGGGCTTGAAGAAGGTGCGTATGGTGCTGTCGGCGTCGAACGCCAGAAAGGCACCGCTTTCCCGGTCGAACTTGGAGATCACACCGTCGGTAGAGCGGGTGAGCTCAAGGACGGTGGCCGATGGCGGCAGCGCGCGGACACGCTGCGCCATGGCGAGATAGTCGTTGGCGGTCGCCGCCGCGAATTCGCCGCCATGCTTGGCAAAGTGCTCTTCGAGGCGGGCTCGCGACCGAAAGCCAATGGTGCTTCGTGGGGCGGGGGGCGCCGGGCTGGGCGCGGGTGCCGCGGCGCTGGGTGATGCCGCCGGGCCGTCAGGTGCCAGGGTGGGCGTGCGCGGCGTGCACAACAGCCAGGTGCCGGCGCCCAGACACACGAGCGCGAAGAAGAACGAGCGGAAAGCGCGATTCATGCCTCATATTCACTCCATGAGCATCGTATCGGAACTGCTGGAGCTGCTCGAGCTGGAGAAGCTCGAGGTCAACATTTACCGCGGGAAGAACCGGGACCTCGGGACCGGCCGGGTCTTTGGCGGACAAGTCTTTGCCCAGGCACTGGTCGCCGCCCGGCGTACGGTCGACGAGGCCCGGGAGGCCCACTCGGTGCACGGATACTTCCTGCGCCCCGGCGACCTCAAGGCGCCGATCGTGTATTTCGTCGATCGGCCGCGGGACGGCGGGACCTTCACGAGTCGCCGCGTGACCGCCATCCAGCACGGTGAAGCGATCTTTCACCTGTCGGCGTCGTTTCACGTGGAGGAGCCAGGGCTCGACCATCAGGTGCCCATGCCTGATGTGCAGGACCCGGATAGCATCAAGCCCGAGCTCGATCAGGTGCGCGAAAACGCCGCCATTCTGCCGCCGGAGCTGCGCACGGTGCTCACGCAGGACCGCCCCATCGACTTCCGCTCACCGCAGTCACACCTGCCGGGCGGGCCAAGCGCGGGAGCGTCGCAGCGCTATGTCTGGTTCCGCGTCATCGATCGGCTCCCCGACGATCCCATCGTGCATCAGGCCATCGTGGCATATGCCTCGGACTACGGCTTTCTCCCCACCGCGCTGTTCACGCACGGCGTCCGGTACGGCGACCCGCGCCTCTTCCTGGCCTCGCTCGATCACACGTTGTGGATGCACCGTCCGTTCCGTGCCGACGAGTGGCTGCTGTATGTCATGGACAGCCCCAACGCATTCGGTGCCCGCGGCTTCGTGCGCGGGCAGATCTTCACGCGCGATGGACAGTTGGTGGCCTCGGTGGCACAGGAAGGATTGCTGCGTCTCAGGGAACCGAAGCCGCTATAGGGGGGTCAGCGCCGGCGAATGAACGCCACGATGCGATCGCGCATGCCGTCGGTCTGACTCGGCGACACAATCCGTCCCGCGATCACGTGCCCGTCTTCGCCTGCGGTGGGCGTGATGGTGACCTGCTTCACCGGCGCTCGTGACTCCAATGCCAGCGCGTCGAGCCAGTCTTTGATGCGTCGGGCGTCGACCACATGGTCGTCGGGATTGAAGAACGCGAGGGTGGGCACCGTGTACTCCGTAAGCGAGCGCGCCCTCGTTTCCACGACCAACGCCTGCATGGGGAAGAGCGCCGTCGACGGGTACTTCACCGTCCAGAAGCGGCGCTGCTCATCGTTGCGCGGCGTCCACTCGCGTGACGGAATGAGGCGCGGCAGCAGCACGTTGGCCCACGGGAGCGTGAGCACTTCGGCCATCTGGTCACGCGGTCCGAAGTTGGGCGAGATGAGCACCAGTGCACGCAGCTGGTCGTAATCGGCGCCTTTGTGCGTGGCGAGCCACACGCCGAGTGTGCCGCCGGTGCTGGTGCCTATCATCAACACGGAATCGCCGAGGGCGCGCCCGATCTCGAACGCTTCCGCTGCGTCGGTCAACCAGTCGCCGGCCGCGACGTTGCCCAGCGAGTCGCCCGGTAATCCGTGGCCGCGCAGGCGCGTTTCAAACAGATTGGCGCCCAGTGCTTCCGCCACCTGCGCCGACAGTGGGGCCGTTTCCTGCCGCGTGGCAGAGAACCCGTGCAGATACACGACGCTCCACGATGTCCGCGCGGGTGCGGCGGGAGTGGCGAAGTGCACGCGCTTGGCCACCGCGGTGTCGAACGCGCCCGCTTGCTCTTCCCGGCGTTGCAGCCAGGCGGGAATGGCGGCGAGGTCGCGCGGGATGGCGTCTCGCACGGCCGCAACGTCCGGCTCGCGTACACAGGTGCGCGGGCCGGACAACACTACCATCACGAGTAGCGCGGCGGTGATCAGTGGCCACCGCCGCTTTGAACCGGTGGGCGTCATGCGCACTAATGTACAGGCAAACGCGCTTACTGCGCGCCGCTCCCGCGCGACAGCAAGGAATCGATGACCGCCCGCAACGTGGACAGCTGCCCATGCACGTTGCCGCTCACCTTGGCACGCACACGGCCGCTCTGGTCCACAAGAATCGTTTCCGGGACCCCCACGATGCCGAACTGCTGTTGGACGGTACCGGCCGGATCATGCGCGACGGCAAAGCTCAACCGCTCGCCTCGCGCGAAGCGCAAGACCTTTTCCGGGTTCCCCTGATCGACGCTCACACCGATCACGCGGACGCCACGAGCCTTGTACTGCTCGTGCAGGGCCTGCAGATCGGCCATTTCCTCACGGCAGGATGTGCACCACGTGGCCCAGACATTGATCAGCGTGATGGCGCCTGGTTGCGCCACGTTCATGGACGACGCGCCGTTGTCGCTGATGAGCGCTGCGCTGTAGCTGGGGATGCTATCGCCCACCTGCAGCGGCGTGAATGCATCGCTCGCACTCTGTGCGACCGTCGCGGTTCCACCCGTGCGCGCGTGGCGCACCATCACTCGCGTGTTCCCGACGCTGGGCAGCGGCATCACCGCCTTGGGGTCCTTCATGTTGGGGCGGGCCTTCGCGGCGCTCGCGGCCGCGTCGACAGACTGCTCGCTCCAGGCAATGGTGATGGCGCGTGCGTCCTGCGCGGCGACGAGCACCGGAAACGACGCCGCCTTGCCAGCGTTACTCACCGCAACGGCCTCGGCGAAGGTTGCGCCGCCGTCATGTGACGTGCGCAACACGACCGACGGTACGCGCTTGGTGCCGTCGTCCCATGTGGCGAAGACGGTGCGGCCACGCACGGCGAGCTGCACGTGCGCGGGCTGCGACGCGGACGCGACGCCAAGCGGCACCGCGGCCGAAAACGACTGCGCCCGATCGCGAGATTGCGTATAGAACACGCCGGCCGCACCGGCCTTTCCGGTCCACCACGCGGCGTGCAGCGTGCCCGCACTGTCGAGCGCCAGCGATGGGCCGGCGTGCGGGCACCCGTCGAACACCCAGTTGTCGGCGTGCACGCGTTGCGGTGCGCCCCATGTGGCACCGCCGTCGTCGCTGCGCGAAACCACGATATCACGAATGGTGGGGCTGCTCCCGCCATGCATCTGGTGCCCCCCCGGAGCCGCGGCCGGCGACGGCGCGGGCGCAGGCGCTGAGGTATCGGGAATCACGGCCCGCCACGCGAGATACACATGACCATCCGCGTCAGCGGTGATCGCGGTGCGACAGCACGGACAGGCTTCCGTGAGCGGTGCGCCTACCGGCACTACGCGGACATTGCGTGCCCACGTGCGTCCGCCGTCGGTGCTGTGCGTGGTGTACACGGCCGACTTGCCGGCGCGCCCGTCGAGCCACGCCACATGAAAGGTGCCGTTGGGAGCGGCATACAACGCGTGGAAGTTGTGCGAGCCGAAATCGGCGTCGAGCCCCTGCGTGGTGTCGTCGGTGACGGTGACCGCGCTGCTCCAGCTGTTGCCGCCGTCGTCGCTGCGCACAAAGCGCAAGGCGCTGGCAGGGAATCGCTTGCCGGGGACGAGCTTGCCCACCACGTACAGCGCGCCGAGAGTGAGCCCGCCATCGGCGCGGGCACTCCACGCGAGTTTGGGAGGCGCTTCACCGTGCGGCTCGATGGGGCCCAACGCGTCGCGCAGTTCGTGCTGCACGACATCGGTGGCAAGGCCCGGTACATCGCGCGAAACCTGAACATACAGACGACCATCAGTCCCCCCATCGGGCGCCGACACCCAGGCGGTCGCGTAGCGACCGTCTGGAGCGAGGGCGAGAATGGGGGCGGCCCCGACGTTGCTCACCGCCGACAGCACGCGAGCGCTGTCGAAGGTCAGCGGTGCGTTCTCCGGCGATATCGCGGTGGCTTCCACCGACGGCGCCTTGTCGGCGCACGATGCGACGAATGTGGTCGTCACGAGTACTGCGCCGATCAACATGATACGCCGCATGTCAGCGTCCCCCGGTCGAAAGCGTGAGGCCGGCGTTCACAACGCGGCCGGCGCCCGGAAAGTAGAAGCGGCCATTGCCGCTATTGGTGGCCATGGCGGCCACGTACCGACGATCCAGGATGTTTTCGATGTTCACGAACAGCGAGGCACGCGACGCGCCGGTGCGCGCCCCGCGTGTCTCAGGGAGGGTATAGGCGATGGTGGCGTGCGCCAACGCGTAGCCCGGCACGGCGCCGAACGCGACGGGCACAATGAGCGGCGCCTGACCCGTCCGGGTAACCTGCGTGAACACGGTGCCACTGGTGGTGTTGGCATTGTCCACGAACGTGCGCCCCTGCGCTTCGCCCCACACCGTGATCCCCAACGCATTCGTGGGGCGGAGACGCATTTCCACCGCACCGCGCTGTTGCGGTACTCCGGGAATGAGCTTGCCCGCATAGTTGGCGGCCACCGACTGTCCTTGCGCGTTGATTTCGGTGCCGGTGAACTGTGTCATGACGTAGCGCGCATACGTGTAACTCGTCACGACATCCACCCCCGGGGCGACGAGGGTGGTGGCACTGATTTCGAGGCCCGTGCGACGGGTGCGCCCCACATTCTCGAAGATCGTGCGCGGGAACTGCACGCCGGGAATCACGACAGTGCGCGACAGAAACTCCCCGGTCACGTTCGTACGGTACACCGCCACATCGAGCAACACGCGGCTCTTGAGCAGTGCCTTCGCGCCGGCTTCGTAGTTCATGAGCGACGAGGGGCGAAGCGCGGTGTTGAGTCCGCTCAACGTGTCGGGGCTCGCAGTGAGTTCACTGTTGGTGGGCACCTCGAAACCGCGTGCCACACTGCTGTACACGCTTACGCCGGGCTTCACGTCGTAGCGCACGGCCACGCGCGGCGAGACCTGATCGAACGACTGATTCACCGACTGCGACGGCCGGATGCGGTCTTCGATGTCGTACGTCACGCGGTCGTAGCGGGCGCCAGCGGTGAGCGTCGCTTTGCCCCGGGTGATGTCGGCACTGGTGTAGGTGCCGAGCCCGGGGAGCGTGACGAACTGGTTCACGCACGCCGTCGAGACGATGTTGCGCACACGGTCGTTCACACAGGGAGTAGTGCGCCCCTGCGTACCGGCCACATTGGTCCACTGACGTGAATCGCCATACCAGCGATCGACGTCGAGACCGGTGTTGAGGCGCACCGTCAGCGCGCCTGGCGCGGCAAAGCTGACGGCGTGGCGCAGGCCGCTCTGCACGCGGTGCGTGTTCTGATCGACGACCCGGAAGATCGGGTGATCGATGGTGCGCGCCGTGCCGAAGCTGAACGCTTCGAGCGTGCCGAAGCGAGTGCCCAGCCCCTGCGACGCGCGCAGCCCGAAACGCCACCGCCGCTCGCGGCGCGCGTAAGCGCCGGTCACGTTCAACGGGTCGGCGGCCCACGGTTCGTTGCGCCAGCTGGCATCCGTCAGTGAGCCGGGGATCTGCATGTCGAGGTCGCTGTACGACACATCGAGTCCCACGCGCGTTGCCGTCGCCGCCGGTGCGGGCGCCGCGTTCTCCTGCCGGGTCCAGTTTACGCGCAGATTGGCGCGGTTCATGTCGTTCTTGTTCTGCACGCGCATGCCGACTATGCGCGTTCCGCTGGCCTGCAGGTAGGCATCGAAGGCGCCGCGCGCCCCGCCGGCCGACAGGTCCACCTTGCGCAGGTTCACGCTGTCGAAGCTGAAACCGCCGCCGGTCATGCGGACGCTGACCCCCTGCAGTTCGCGGCCGCTGCGGGTAATCACATTCACGACGCCGCCTGACGCGGTGCCGCCGTACATGGCGCTGCCGGGACCGCGCACGATTTCGATGCTGCGCGCGGCGCCAAGGTCGAGCTGATCGAGACGCGTCTGTCCGTCGGGTTCGGTGATGGGGACGCCGTCGAGTAGAATGCCGATCCCACGCACGCCGAATCCCCCGCGCGCGCCACTGCCGCGGATGGAGAGACGTACGTCATCGCCGCCGAACAGGTTGCCGGCAATCACTCCGGGGACGGTGCGCAGCGCTTCGGTGAGCGAGACCTGACTGGTACGGGCGAGCGTGGTGGTATCGATCACCGTGACCGACACCGGGAGTTTCCGAAGCTCACGCGCATCGCGGGTGGCGGTGGTGACGACCGGGTTGAGCGCGCGGGCGCGCGCGGCGGAATCGGCGGTGGCCTTCTGCGACGTCGAGCTTTGCGCACCGGCCGGATCGGCCACGGTAGCGAGAGAAACAAGCGCGACGCCGCACGCACCCCGAGAGAGGGATGCGCGCAGAACGCCCCGCGCCAATGGAAGCGGGAACGACATGGTTGTGTATTGCGAAGGAGTGATCGGCGCATCGGCACGGCCGCACGTAAGGCGGGGTGCTCGACACAGTGCACGGCACGCCCAATGGCGTCCGTGTCCACGGAGTGCGAAACGCGTTCGACGAGTGGAGGCTGTGCTGGCGGCCCGGCGTACTCACGGGCCACGGGCTCAGCCGACGATCACGACCGGCGGTGCCGTAGCGAAGGGAAGAACGAAGTCCGCCCACTCCGCCACCACCGCATGCGACGCGCGGCCGGGTTGCACGGCATCGACACGCACCACCGAGACCAACGCGAACGTGTCTGGAGCACGTAGCGCAGGCACGGTGGAGACGCAGCAATGGCCAATGCAATGGCACTCGGCGTCGCCGGTCCCATGCTGGTGAGTGGGGGGCGTGCCGGGTGCGGCCGCGGGTGCGTGGTGATGGGCATGCTCGGCATGCTCGACACGCGCGCCATGCGACGGCTGCGTGGTGGCCACAACGCCGGCCTCGTAGGCGGCAACGGCGCCGTTCCAGGTTGCGCAGGCATGAAACAGCCCGGCGTCGCTCTGTACGAGCGACAGCCAGACACCCATGACGAGTGCCAGCAGCCGGGCTATTCGGGACTTCCGCATAAAGAAACGTAAACACTTGCCGCAAGCGGGGGCCATGGGAGGGATGTCCCGTGGCCCACGCTGTGCTTACACCGCGTCCGACAGACTCGTGAAGTTGAAATCCCGGACCTTGATGGGCGGCATGACTAAGCCGGGCCCGCCTTCGCCGCCCGCCGTACGTACCGCCTTGCCCACGCCTTCGAGGTTGTTGAGCATGAACAACGGGGAATCGTTGAAGCGGAAGTTCTTGATGGCGCGCGCGATCTTGCCGTTCTCGATGAGAAACGTGCCATCGCGAGTCAGGCCGGTGTACATGAGCGTCCGCTGGTCGAGCGGGCGCAGATACCAGAGCCGCGTGACGAGCACGCCGCGGGTCGTGCCCGCAATGAGCGACTCGAGCGAGTCGGCGCCATCGGCCATGCGCAGCCCCGCCGTGCCGCCGGTGGGTGTCTTGCCCTGCTTGCTCGCCCAGTATCGGTTGTACGCGAGCTGATTGAGCACGCCGTCCTTCACCCATGTCTGCCGCTGCAATGGCAATCCTTCACCGTCAAATGGCGACGAGAGAATGAGGGTGTCGGCTGGATCGGAGTACAGTGATACGCGCTCGTCGACGATCTTTTCGCCGAGTCGTGTGCCGCCGGCCTTCGAGAACGCCGAGCGACCCTCGTCGGCGGCGCGTGCCTGGAAGGCGTTCGACATGAGCCCCACCAGATTTGCGGTTGCCTCCGGTTCGAAGATGACCGTGTAGCGGCCGGGCTCGATGGCCACCGGGTTGCGTGATCGCCGCGCCTTTTCGATGGCGCGGTCGGCGACATTCTGAAAGTCGAGCGTGGCCCAGTCGGTATCCTCGGCCCCAACCCAGCCGGAGCCGGTGCCATCGTTGGTGCGTGCGGTGAGCGTGTAGTTGGCCGTCGTACCGCGATGATACGCAAAGAGTCCGGCGTTCGTGCCGATGGCGCTCGCCGACGCGTTGCAGATGATGAAGCCCGCCACGGTGAGCTCCTTGCCGGCACGCGCGGGAGCGAGTGCCGAGAGCGCGGCCTTAGCACGGTCATCGGCAGTCAGCTCCGCCGTGCGATCGCTCCACGCATTCACGCTGCCGTACTGCTGCGCCGCGAGTTCGCCAAGATACTCCGGATCTTCCGGCGCGAGTTTGGCGAGGGCCTCAGACTGCTGCACCGCGCGACGCAACCCCTCGTCGCTGCGGTCGTTGGTCACCACACTTGCCCTGCGCTTGCCGAACACACTCTGCACCCGGATCGTGGTGTTCGTGGTCGCACCACTCGTCGACATTTGGTTGTCGGCAAAGCGCAAGTTCGTTTCGCGGCTGCTGTTCACACTCACGCGCACGGCGTCGGCCTTGCTGAGCTTTACTGTGCGCTCTACCAGCGCCTGGGCCTCGTCGCGCGACAGTACGCCAGTGGGGGCTGCGGTGCGGCCGACGTGGAACAGCGACTTGGGCGCGTCGTTGTCGTAATGAGTGCTCACAGCGCACGCCCCGTGTTGATGATGTTGGCATTCTTGAAGCGCGACGGCACGCAGCCGTGGCTGACGGCATTCGACTGGCCCGGTTGCCCCTTGCCGTCGTTGAAGGTGCCGCCATGCATGTAGCTCTTCTGGCCGCCGAGCATGTCGAGCGTGTTCCAGAAGTCCGGTGTGCGCATCTGGTACGCGGCGTCTTTCACCTGACCGACGATCTTGCCCTTGCGCACTTCGTAGCAGAGCTGAGCGCCGAACTGCGCGTTGTAGCGCTGCTGATCGATGGAGTACGAGGCGCGACCGATCATCGCGATCCCCTTGTCGGTCGCGGCAATGAGATCGTCCCACCCAATGTCCTTGGGGCCGGGCTGCAGCGACACGTTGGGCATGCGCAGGAACGCGACATCGGCCCAGCTCTGCGCGTACGAGCAGCCATGGGAGCGCACGGGCTTGCCGGTCTTCGCGTAGTACTCGCGCAACCACGGCGCCTGCTCGCGGTTGGTCTGGTAATCCACGAGGATGCCGTCCTTGATGATGGGGAATTCGTCCGGCACCACGCCGTCGTCGTCGTAGCCGATCGTGGCGAGCGCGCCGGGTTCGCTGCGATTGCCGACGATCTGCATGATCGGCGAGCCGAACGTGAGCGAGCCGAGCACCTTCTCCGGCGGCGCCACGAACGAGGTGCCGGCGTAGTTGGCTTCGTAGCCCATCGCCCGATCGAGCTCGGTGGCGTGCGCGACCGATTCATGGATCGTGAGGAACAGCTGCGACGGATGCAGAATGAGATCGTAGCGGCCCGGTTCCACCGGCTTGGCGGTGAGCTTCTCGGCGGCTTCGCCCGCCCACACCTTGGCGTTGTTTACGATGTCGGCTTCGAGCACGTACTCCCAGCCGCGGCCGGCCGGCTGCACGACTTCGGGGCCGCGCACGGCGCTACCGGTGCGGTCGGCGGAGACGGCGGTGCAGGACATCGTGACCCAGCTGCGCACGTAGTCCTGCGTAGTGACGGTGCCTTCAGTGTTGGCGTAGTTGCGCTCTTCCTTCACGAACGACAGCCCGCTGTTCACGAAGCGCACCGTGGGCACGGTGAGGGCGGCGGCGTTGGCACGCAGCAGCAAGTCCGCCTTTTCTTCGATGGCGATGGTGAACGGATCGATCGTGTACGCACTGCGCCACGTTTTGTCGACCTGCGCGGGCGCAGGCGCGAGCTCGACGCGGCGATCGCGCGCCACGCGATTGGCCTTGGCAATAGCGACCGCCTCTTGCGCCGTGCTCCCCACGCCGGCCTTGCTCAGCTCCTGCGTGGCGGCAAAGCCCCAGCAGCCGTCGACGAGCACGCGTACGCCGCACCCCATCGTGTCGGTTTCCACGACATCGGTGATCTGCTTTTCGCGCGTCTGCACGCTGTTGTTGCGGTTGCGCGAAATGCGTACGTCGGCCCACGACGCGCCGGCGCGCTTGGCGGCGTCGAGCGCTTCCATCATGAGCTCGCGCGTGACGGCGTCGGTGTAGAGCGCCGGCAGGCGGGGCGGGGCAGGGACGGCCTCGAGGAGGCGGGGACCGACGGCGAGCGCACCGAGCGCCGCACCACCGGTCGCAAGAAAATCGCGGCGGGAAGTCATGCTCAATACTATGGCCAGAGCGCCCGGAGCGTTGGGAAAAACCCACCGGTCGCCAGTGTACCCTACTTCAAATTCGCCTTGAAAAACGCCGTCGTCTTCGCGAACGCATCTTCCGCGGCGGCCTTGTCGTACGCCTGACCGCTCGGATTGGCGAACGCATGATTGGCGTTCTCGTATATGTTGATCGTGACCGCCTTGCCGGCCTTCTTGATCTGCGCTTCCATGGCCCGCACGCTGTCGAGCGGGATGCCCGTGTCCTTGCCCCCGAACAGGCCAAGCACCGGGGCCTTGAGGCGCGCGATCTCGGGGGCGTTGGTGATGGGCGCGCCGTAATACATCACCACGGCGTTGACGCCAGCGCCCGCCGCAAGCCCCGTGCGGAGCGCCCAGTGACCGCCAAAGCAGTATCCCACGGTGCCCACCGACGTCGCGCCGTTCTTGCGCAGATACGCCACCGCCGAGGCGACGTTGCGCTCACCGGCGGAAATGTTCGACATCCCCGCTTGGTACAGCTTCATCGCCGCGTCGGGGGTCGTGGCCACGGCGCCACCAAAGAGGTCGACGGCGAGCACCGTGTACCCCTCACCCGCGTAGCGATCGGCCATGGCCTTCATGTTGTCGTTCAGCCCCCACCACTCGTGGACCATGACGATGGCCTTGCCCGTGGCGCCACTACTGGGCGTGGCGAGGTAGCCCGAGATCGACTTGCCCCCCTCGGTGCCGTACACCACCTTCGTGCCGCGCACGGCCATGCGCGGCGCAATCCGCGCCGCCGGCGAGGCGGTCGGCGTCTCGTTCATGTGCTCGCGGTGCATCGCCGCGGCGTAGTCAGCGTGCGTGTTCGCCTGCTGAGCGGCCAGGGGAGACGCAAAGAGCGCGCCCGCGAGGAGCAGCGTTGAACGGCTGGTCATGGTCATGTCGTGGGGTGTGTGCGGGAAAGGACTGGACACGTACGGTGGGCTGTCCCTGCTGCGGGCAATCTAAACACTACTGAGATCGTCCGTTCCGGATATCGCTAGAACTGCATGCACGGAGACTTCCAAGGACCAGAAGACGCCGAACGTACTCCGCAGTTGGCTCCGTGGCCTCTGCTCCTTGGATGCCTCCGTGTGAGCCGTTCCGAACCGAGCCGCCATCCCGGGACCTGCCGCCTTTACGCCCCGATCGCCCGCGCCAGAATGGCCGGATCGATGTTCCCCCCAGTCGTCACCACCAACGTCGTCCGCCCCTGCGTTTCGAGCTTTCCCGACAGCAGCGCCGCCAGCGCCGCCGCCCCGCCTGGCTCCACCACCAGCTTGAGCTCGCGCACCGCAAAGGCGATCGCCGCCAGTACCTCGTCGTCGGTCACGCGCAGCCCACGTCCCACGCGCGGCTGGTTGATGGAGAAGGTGAACTCACCCGGAATGTCGGTCACGATGGCGTCGCAGATGGACCGCTTGCCCGGCTCGTTGGCGACCCGATGCCCCAGCTCGAGCGAGCGGGCCATATCGTCGAACTCCGTCGGCTCACACGGATGCACCACCGTCCCAGGCGACACCGCCTCGGCGGCGAGCGCACACCCCGCCGTCAGCCCACCCCCGCCGCAGCAGACCAGCAAGGCGTCGGGCGTCATGCCAAGTGCCTGCGCCTGCTCGAGCGCTTCGAGTGCGAGCGTGCCCTGACCGGCCACAATGTGCGGATCCTCGAAGGGCGGCACCACCGTCGACCCACGTGCGGCGGCAATGCGTCCGCCAATCGCCACGCGATCTTCCGTCCAACGGTCGTAGAGCACCACCTCCGCCCCGAAGGCACGGGTGCGCTCGATCTTGAGCGCCGGCGCGTCCTTGGGCATCACGATCACCGACCGCATCTCCAGCAGCGTCGCACTGTAGGCCACCGCCTGCGCATGATTCCCCGACGAATACGCCACGACACCGCGCTCACGCGCTTCCGGCGACAGCTGCAACAGGCGATTGAGCGCGCCGCGCAGCTTGAAGGAGCCGGTGTGCTGCAGTACTTCCGCCTTGAGCAGCACCGGACCACCGGCAACGGCATCGAGCGCCGGCGACCGGAGCAGGGGAGTCACGGCGGCATGCGGGGCAATGCGCGCGAGGGCCGCGCGGATGTCTGCGATCGTGGGAGCGGTCAGTGGAGACGTCATGCCGAAGTATCGAGAAAAGACCGAGCCCCTGCCAGTTGTCTGCCGAGTTCGGTGTACGGCTCGGCCCTGCTCAGCAGTTCGTCCCCTCGCGGCGTAGTACGAACGATGCTGTCTCCCCTCCGAATCCCCGCTGCCGTCCGCGCGTGTTGTGCCAACGCCGCTGCGGTGGGCAGTCTCGTGTTGTTGTCGGCCCTGCCCACGCTCGCACAACCTGCGGTGCACGTCAACAATGTCGAATACCGCGTGTATCGCACCTCACGCAACATTTCGCTCGACGGCCGTTTCTCCGAGCCGGAGTGGGCGCAGGCCGACTCCATTACGGACTTCCGCCAGCGCGATCCGGTGGAAGGGGCGCCGGGTACCGAACGGACGGTGGTTCGGTTGCTCGCGACCCCAACCGGACTGGCTATTGGCTGGTCATGCTACGACAAGGACGCCGCGCACATCGTGCGATCGCAGGTGCGCCGCGACGCCGAGCTGCGCAGTGACGACTATGTGTCCATGGGCATCGACGGGCTGCACGACAAGCGCAGCGCATTCTACTTCCGCGCCAACGCGAACGGCGCCATGTGGGACGGTGAGCACGTCGACATCGAAACCGGCAACGAAAGTTGGGACGGCGTGTGGGATGTACGCACGTCGGTGACGAACGAAGGCTATTTCCTGGAGATCTTCATTCCGTGGGCGACACTCCGCTACGCCGAGGGCGACAGCGTCATGGGGATGAACTTCCGCCGCTTCATGCCGCGCAAGAACGAGGAAGTGTTGTGGCACGCGTGGCGTCGACCCGAAGGGCTGCGCTTCCTCGAGAAGGAAGGGCTCGTCGGGAATCTCGATGGTCTGCCGCGCCGTCCACGCCTCGAAGCGCGGCCGTATCTGTCCACCGAATCGCGCCTCGCCGAGCGCCGCTACTTCGCCGTACGCGGCGATACGGTGCTGGCTCGTCCGAGCAACGATGCCAACATCGGTCTCGATATCAAGGCACCCATCACCAACACGATCACCGCCGACATCACCATCAACCCCGACTTTGCGCAGGCGGAAGTCGACCGGCAGATCGTCAACCTCACGCGCTTCCCGCTCTTCTTTCCGGAGCAGCGTCCCTTCTTTACCGAAGGCTCGGCCATCTTCGATTTCGGACGTCCGCGTGACTCGCAGATGTTCTACTCGCGACGCATCGGGCTCGGTGCGAATGGTACACCGGTAACGATTCCGTTCGGCGTGCGCATGCAGGGGCGCGCCGGAAGCCGGCAGGTAGGCTTCCTTGCGGCTCGCACGTCGGGCGACGAGAACACCACCAACGCCGTGTTGCGCGTGAAGCAGGATGTGTTGGGGCGTGGATACGTGGGCGCGATGGGCACCTTCGCCGGCGAAACCGGCAGACCCGGCAGTGCGGCCGGCGGCGTGGATTTCCTGCTGCCGTATGTGGTACAGGGCGGGCAGAATCTCGTGTTTCTTGGCAATGCCGCGTTCAATCGCGACTCTGCGGGTGGCGAAATCGGAAGCCACTACCGCCTCATGGTCGACTATCCCAATGACAACGCGGATATCACGTTGCGCGTCGATCGCATCGACGAGGCCTACGATCCAGCGCTCGGCTTCGTCCAGCAGCGCGGCATCAATCGCATAGCGGGCAGCACGCAAATCACGCCGCGGCCGCGCAAGCGCAGCCGTCTCATTCGGCGCTACGAGTTCAACGTGGCCAACTACGAGGTGGTCTGGGGGAGCAACGGGGGCCTCGACAATGCCTCGTTTTCGGTAAAGCCGTTCGGCTTGCAGTTGCAGAACGGGGACCGCCTCGAAGCCACGGTGCGGCGGCGCTTCGATGCCCCCGAGAACGCCTTCGCCTTGTTCACGAACGCCACGGTGGCGCCCGGCCAGTACTGGTGGACACGCCGTGAGGTGCAGTATCAGGGTGCCGAGGCGCGACGCGTGAAAGTGTCGCTGACGGCCAGTCGTGGCGACTTCTACAACGGGGAGTCGTCCGACGTGACGGCGAGTGTGCGATTGCGTCGCGCACCGCACATGTTGCTCACCGCCGATATCCAGGTCTCCGACGTCCGGCTGCCGCAGGCACGCTTCACGGCGAATACCGCGCGGCTGCGTGGTGATTATGCGTTCAACCCGCGCCTCAACACCACCCTCTTTGCGCAGTGGGACAACCAGTCGCAGCGGGCCAGCACCAATGCGCGCCTGCGCTGGACGGTGAAGCCGGGCAGTGATTTGTATGTGGTTTGGAATAGCGCATGGCCCACCGGCCTCGAGCGTTCCATTCCCTGGGCACGTCCGTCGCGTGGTGGACTCGTGACCAAGTACGTGTACTTTTTTCGTGCCTGATCGGCCGCCGCACCTGCTGGCGCCGACCACCGACTGGCCCCCGGATCCCTCCATGAGATTGTCGATGCTGACCATACGAGTTGCCGCCATGCTGGTGCTGTCGACGCTGACCGTCTTCGCCCCGTTGCTGGGTGCACAGTCGCAACCTGCGTCGCGCGGCACGTTGTTCATTGTCGGCGGTGGTACGCAGCCGGCGGCGCTGGTGGACGACTTCGTGAAGCGGTCGGGGGGCGCGTCGGCCCGTATTGTGGTGTTCGCCATGGCGAGCGCAAGCGGCGAACGCAGTGGCGACGCCAAGGCCAAGGACCTGCAGGCCCTCGGCGCGCAGGCACGGAACATCTGGATCACGCGCGAGCAAGCGGACAACGACTCGATCGTTCGCCTGCTCGACGGAGCCACTGGCGTGTGGTTCGGCGGTGGCGACCAGAACCGGCTCACCGCGGTACTGCGTGGCTCAAAGGTGGAGCGCGCGATTCGGGCGCGCTACGACGCGGGCGCCGTGGTTGGTGGTACGTCGGCGGGCGCAGCGGTGATTTCGTCGCCAATGATTACCGGTGAAGAACTCCTGCGTCGCGACACGATCGAAACATGGACGCGCGTGAAGCGCGGAACGGTCCAGGTGGACAGCGGCTTTTCCTACATCACCAATGCCGTCATCGACCAGCACTTTCTGCGGCGCAAGCGGCACAATCGCTTGATGAGTCTCGTGCTGGCCGATGCGCCGCACCTGGGGATCGGTATCGACGAGGGGACGGCGCTCATCGTGGAACCATCCGGGCTCTGGCGCATCGCCGGTGCGAGCGCGGCGCTCATCATCGATGCGCGTGATGCCATCCGCACTGCCGCCGACCGTGACGTGCTCGGCGCAAGCAACGTCCGCATGCATCTGCTCCCCGACGGCGCCACGTTCGATCCCACCACCGGCCACGCCATCCTCGGCGCGACCTCCACGAAGAAATAGCACGCCGCCGCACCCAGTCAGACTCTCTGAACATTCGAGAACCGGCCGGCATCAGCCCTCGACCCCCGACCACTCCCTACGGCACCGCTGTTTCACCGCTGCTACACTGCTGCTGTCCCCACCCCCGTCCTGGTCCGCACCAGTCTCGCGCCTTCCGGCACGTCGAGGGTGACCTCGACCGTCGTGGGGTGCAGTACAAAACACGTTGCTCCACTTCCGCTCAACATGCCGATGGCCGCATGACCACTCTCACGTACGCGGACGGCGCATTCGCGGACGCGTGGTAACACGTTGTGGACGCCGGTGTGCATGGCTGGCACCACCTGCTCGAAGTCGTTGCCGGCAATCGCCGCCAGTGACGCCCAATCACGGAATGCCGAGGCCTCGTAGCCGAAGGCCCCGACGGTTTCGCCCCGCGCGTCGCGGGCGCGCGCGAACTCGCCATACGCCGCACCGGTGTTCACCCCGGACGGAAACACCACGAGTGTGAGCGCCATTGGCGGCAACGCTGGCAGCGGCAACAAACGATCGCCGCGTCCCCATGCCCACGCTCGTGCATGGCCGGCCACGAGAAACGGCACGTCGGCGCCGAGGCGGCCGGCAATTTCCAGCAGACGCGGCAATCCCACCGGCGTGGGGCACAGCCCTTCGAGGGCGCGGAGCACCGCCGCCGCGTCGGCACTGCCGCCACCGAGTCCACCGCCCACCGGGATGTGCTTGTCGATGGCGATGTGCCACGAGGCGTCCCATGCGGCAGCGGTGCAGTACGCCTCCGCCGCGCGCCACGCGAGGTTCTGGTCCACGGGCCCGAGGCCCCCGCTGGGCATAGTGGGGCCACTGCAGGTGAGGCTGCGCGGTCCCGTGCCAATGCTCACCTGGACGAGGTCGTGCAAGTCGAGTCGCTGAAAGAGCGTTTCGATGCCGTGATAGCCGTTGGCCTCGCGCGCGAGAATACGGAGCACGAGATTGATTTTCGCGTGCGCGCGCTCCGTACGCGCCGTGGTCGTGGTGGTGGCCAATCCCGTCACGTGCGCGCGGTCCGTCTCACGTGGTCACGACGAGATCGAGCAGATCGCTCAGCTCTTCGAACAGCGATTGGGCTTCGGGCTGCGCCAGTGAGCCGCGCTGCCAATGCACCTTGAGCTGGTCGCGCACTTCGCGCGCTCGTGCCACGGCGGAATGTCCGCGATACAGCAGCGAATCGATGGACACGATCGCGATTTGCGGCGCCGGCGCACCGTTCCAGGTGAGATTGGCCTGTTTCACCTGCACGGCGAGCTGGCCGTCGCTCAGTTCGCGATCCATGAGCAGCTGCGCAAAGCCTTGCACGCCGGCACGTTCGGTACTGGTTCCCAACGGCGCGCGGGCCATCTTCGTGCAGAGCGTGGTGATGCTGGAGGCGCCGTAGCTTTCGGCGACGTCGGAGAGGCCGAGCAGCGCCCGGCGGACGCCGTCGGTGAGCGCCAGTTGTGGTGCACCGGCCGCGCTGGTTGCGAGTGCGGCGCATTCGCGTGCAACGCCGTCGGCTGCAGCGGCGATGTCCGTTCGAAAACGCACCGCGAGGGTGACCGCCGGCGTGGGGTTGCGCTGCAGGAGGGCGGGTTTGCCGTCATCGGGAAAGAAGCGTGAGATCGGCATCACCTGGGCCGTCGGCGACGCCGCCGGTGCACTGGTGGAGAGATAGCCAGTGGCCACGGAGGCCAAGGCTGCGGACTGCGACCGCGCGCGCCGCTGCTCGGCGTCCGCCCAGACGGCTGCTCTGTCGACCAATTGGCGCAATTCCGCGAGCGCGCTGCGCACCGCAAAATGGAGGCGCTGATCCCAGCGCAGCTCCTGATCACGCAGTCCCGCCGCAATGCGTTCGAGCGTGGAGGCAAAGTCGGGCAGCCCGTCGAGGCGCGTCATGGTGGCGCTGCCTCGCAGCGCCCGCGCGCTGGCGAGAAACGCCGCCGCATCGGGGGCGGCCGGGTCGGCCAGCATCTGCTCGAGCCGATCGAGATACTCGCCGGCTTCCTTCTGAAAAAACGCGATTAGCGCCTGTGGTGCACTCATGCGCGGGAGAGCAGGGGAGAGTTCGGCACGGCTGCCCGTTCAGAACCGATCGGCTTCGCGGGCGTCGTCCATCGCCGTCCGCACTTCCTGCACGGCAGCGACAAGCCCGGTAAAGATGGCGCGCCCGACGATGGCGTGCCCAATATTGAGTTCTTCGATTTCCGGAATCGCCGCCACCGGTCCGACGTTCTCGACCGACAGTCCGTGCCCAGCGTGGACGGCCAGTCCGAGCGACGCGCCAAGTGCCGCCGCGTCCTTGAGCGCCTGCAGCGTGGCCGGGTTCCGTGGCGCGTGCGCGTAGGCACCGGTGTGCAGCTCGATCGCGTCGGCATCGACGGCCTTGGCAAGGCGCACCGCCGCCGCATCGGGATCGATGAACAGACTGGTGCGGATACCGGCGCGTTTCAGACGCATCACGGCCGCACGCACCGCTGTTTCGTGGCCGATCACGTCGAGGCCGCCCTCGGTCGTGACTTCCTCGCGCCGCTCAGGTACCAGCGTCACCTGGGCGGGCCGAAGTGTTTCGGCGAGCACCAGCATGTCGTCGGTTATGGCACACTCCAAGTTGAGGAGCGTGGTGACCGTCGCCGCCAACCGCTGGATGTCGTCGTCCTGGATATGCCGACGATCTTCCCGGAGGTGGGCCGTGATCCCGTCGGCGCCTGCCTGCTCGCAGAGAGCGGCCGCCGCCACCGGATCGGGGGTGGCGCTGCGGCGGGCCTGACGGACAGTGGCCACATGATCGATGTTGACGTACAGACGCTGGTAGCGAAGCGACATCTTGAGGGTAGGGCTGGGAACGGTGACAACCCGTCAGGGCTGTCCGGAAAATCGCCGGCGACGGACCGGCGGAACATACGCACGGGGGAATGGTGATAGCTTACACCAGTGCCCGTTTACACCGAAGGTAAGGAGGCTGTGGTGCCCGGTATGCAGCAGACGAAGCAGAATCAGCGCACAGGAGTTCGCATGGTGACCGCCGCGGCCGCGGCCGCGCTCCTGATCACGAGTGCCTGCGCCCGCCAGGCGGTTTCCTCCGAAATGTCGTTGCCGGGGGCTGCGGTGACGCCGTCGCTGGGAGCCGCACCTCCGGGCACGGTCGGCGGCGCCACCGGTCGCGGTGCCGTCGAGGCGTTCATGGGAGCCGTCAAGGCACAAGATCTCCAAGCGATGTCCGGCTTGTGGGGCAACGAAAAGGGATTGGCCCGCGATCAGTACAAGCGCGACGATCTGGAAAAGCGGCTTGTCATCATGCAGTGCCTCCTGCAGCATGACGCGTTCCGGTTTGTCGAAGCCGGCCCACGCCTCCAGACCGGTGGGCGGCAGGAGCACCTGGTGGAGCTCAGGAAGGGCAAACTGACCGCCCAGACCACCGTGACCACGGTGCCAGGGGCCAACGGGCGCCAGCTGGTCGAAGACATCGACGTAACCAAGCTGCGCGATTTCTGCAGCTGACCCGTGGCGCCGTGCCCAGCCGGTTCGTGGCAGGGGCGTCTCGGGGTACCCCGTCTGGACAGGCCGACTAGTATTCGGACAGTTCGACGAGGACTCCTCCCGTGGCACTCGGATGCAGGAAGGCAATGCGCTTGCCTTCGGCGCCCAGGCGCGGGACCTCGTCGATAAGTCGGAGACCGGCGTCGCGGCACTTCTGCAGCATGCCGTCGAGGTCGTCGACGGCGAAGCAGACGTGATGGATGCCGGGGCCCCGTTTGGTGACGTACTTGCCAATCGGTGACCCCGCGTCGTCCGCGTGCAGGAGCTCCACCAACGATTCTCCGGAGGCGAGTCCCACAATCGTGGCGCCGTCGGCATCGCTGAGCGGGACTTCTGGCATCTCCAGCACGTCTCGCAGGAACGGCAGCAGCTCGTCGATGGCGCGAACGGCTATCCCAATGTGGGCGATGCGCGTGCCGCGGCGAACGGAATCGGTCATATCGGTCCAGGTTCCTGATCGGGTGGGTGATCCCGAATTCTAATCCCGCACAGTGGCGTCAGCCCAGCAACGTCTTGCGCGGCGGCGTCACATGGAGTCACGATGGCGAACGCAGTCGAAGTGAAGGACGAGACCTTCACCACGGAAATCGAGGAGCAAACCGGCTTGTCGGTGGTCGACTTCTGGGCAACGTGGTGTGCCCCCTGCCGCATGATCGCCCCGATTGTCGAGCAGTTGGCGGCCGACTACGCCGGCAAGGTCAAGGTGGCCAAGCTCGACGTCGACAACAATCAGCGCACCGCCGCCAAGTTCAACGTGCGGTCCATCCCCACCATCCTGTTCTTCAAGGACGGGAAGCTGGTCGATCAGGTCGTCGGGGCGGTGCCGCGTCCGGCCCTCGAAGCGAAGTTCAAGGAGCACGCCTGAAGCAGGGCGTCCTGAGGCTGACGTGAGTCAGTCCGGGGATCCGTCCGGTCAACCGGTCGTCGAGGGCGCCTCGACGCTGGCGACGCGGGCGGCGGAACTCTGGCCCCAGGCGGTAACGCCTGGGGCTTTGCACGTCGTGAGTACGCCCATCGGCCATCTCGCCGACATCACGTTGCGCGCGCTTGCCGTGCTGCGTGGGGCGGCCGCCATCTGCTGCGAAGACACCCGGCATGCGCGTCCGTTGCTCGACCGCTATGGCATCGGCACGGCCACGCTCGCGCTGCACGAGCACAATGAAGCGAGCATGATTCCGCGGGTGCTCGAGCGGCTGCGCGCGGGGGAGGGCATCGCCCTCATTAGCGACGCGGGGACGCCGCTCGTCTCCGATCCCGGGGCGCGTCTGGTCGACGCCGCCCTCTCGGCCGGGATCCGCGTGGTCCCCGTGCCCGGCGCGTCGGCCACCTTGGCCGCGCTCGTGGCCTGCGGCCTCACACCGCACCCATTCACGGTGCTGGGATTTCCCGAGCGAAAAGGCAAGGAGCGCGAGAACACGCTGGCGCTGGCGGTGCGGTCGCCCCATGCCGTCGTGCTCTTCGAATCCCCCAACCGCCTGGTCGACACCCTGCGTGAGCTGGCGGCCATCGCTGGCCAGGCGCGTCCCGTGGCGGTGGCTCGGGAGCTGACGAAGCATTTCGAGGAGATCCGGCGCGGAACGCTGGAGGATGTCGCCGCGTATTACGAGGCAGTCCCTCCCCGGGGGGAAATCGTGATCGTGCTGTCTGGTGCGACGGCCGCGGAACCCACGGAAGACGGCCTGCGCGCCACCGCCGATGCGTTGCGCGCCGAAGGCTTCCGCCCGCGCGACATTGTTCGCACGCTGATGGACGAGCACGGCGCCAGTCGCAATCTTGCATATCGCCTCGCCCACGACACCTGAATCTCCCTGCCATGCGGCTTTCGCAGCGTCCATTCCGTTCGGTTCTGCTCGCTGCGTGTGTCGCCCTCCCGGTCGGGCTGGCCGCAGCCCGACCGTTTGTGCCGGCCGCTGCCGTACCGGTGCCGGGCCCGGGTCGCCTGGCCGTGGCGCGTTTGCAGTACGAAGGAGGCGGGGACTGGTACGCCAATCCGTCCAGCCTCCCCAACCTCATTCGTGCCATCGCGGAGCGCACCTCGCTCCCCATCGAGCGCACCGAAGCCAAGGTCACACTCACCGATTCGTCGCTCTTCGACTTTCCGTTCCTGCACGCCACCGGACACGGCGAGATGAAGTTCAGTGACGTCGAAGGGCGTCGTCTGCGCGAGTATCTCACGCGCGGCGGGTTCCTGCACGTCGACGACAATTACGGGCTCGACGAAAGCTTCCGGCGCGAAATCGCCAAGGTCTTTCCCGACCGCCCGCTGGTGGAGGTGCCCACGTCGCACCCCATCTACCACCTCGTGTACGACTTCCCCACCGGCCTGCCAAAGGTCCACGAGCACGACGGCAAGCCGGCCAAGGGCTACGGCCTCTTCATCGGCAACCGTCTGGCCCTCTACTACACATTTTCCGCAGACCTCGGCAACGGATGGGAAGACGTGGGCACGTATCCGGATCCGCCGGCGCTGCACGAGCAGGCCATTCGCCTCGGCGTGAACCTCTTCACCTACGCGGCCACCAGCCGCGTGCAGCCGTGAGCCGCGCATGACGGCGCCGGCGATGAACAGCGCGGCCGTGGCGACGGGGGGCGGCCGCGTCCTCGAGACCCGACTGGGTGGTGAACAGCAATCGCTTGCCACACGTGGCACAATAGGCGCGACGTTGGCGGCGGTCGCGGTGCTGGCCGCGGTGCTGGCGGCGTCGACGCTGGGACTGGGTGATGGCCGTTGGCTCGCGTTACCCGCGCCGTTGCCGCTGCTGCTGGCGGTGGCCGCGGTGAGTGGGGCCGGCGCAATGTTCCTCTGGCGCTGGCGCGCGCTGCAGTCCACGCTGCGGCTCCCCATGTTGGCCGGTGCGGTCGAACGCGAGCAGCAGCTGCGCGAAGGCTCATTGCGCGGGGCGCTCGAAGTGGCGGGTACCGGCGCACTCGGCGCACGCGCCGCCGATGATGTGGCGCGTCGCCTCAAGCCCGGTACGCTGGCACCGGAACTGGCAAGTGCCCTCACGACGGCGCTGCTCCTGGCTGCCGGGGCCGCCGTCATTGGCTTGGCGTTGCTCGTTGGCGCCGCGCGTGCGGTGCCCGATGGATTGGCCGCAGTGTTGCAGCCGGTGAGCGCGTGGCGCGGTACGCTGCTGCCGGCACTCGCTTTCGACAACCTCACCACGCGCGTCCCGCGTGGGATGCCGGTGACGGTGCGTGTGGTAGCCACCGGCCGTCAGACGGTTACGGTTTCGCGGCGCTCGGAAGGTGAAGCCTTGCGCGATACGCTGCTCACCGTCCCCGACGATGGCGTAGTGTCGCTCGCGCTCGGTCCCGTGCGCGCCGCGACGTCGTTGCGCGTCTCCGACGGGCGTTCGGCTGAACTGACCGCCGCGCTCGTGGTCGAGGAGCGCGGCTGGCTGGGCGATGTGTCGTTGCGCGCCGAGTATCCCGCGTACCTGCGGCGTGCGGACGAAACGTTGGAACCGGTGCCGCCACTGCGCGTGCCGCGCGGAACGCGCATTCGCGTGCGCGTCATGTTGCGCGGTGGGGCGCGCAACGCCGTCGTGTCCGATGGCCGTTCTGATGTGCCGCTCGTGGCTGCTGCCGCCGCGGCCGGTGATGCGGTGCCCGCCGAGGGCGCCTTTACCGTCGATCGTGATGGCGCGTGGCGGTGGCGCGCTGAAGCCACGCCACGAGCCGATGGCGCGGTGCTGCCGCCCGAGCTCCCCGACGCGCTCCCCTTCACGGTCATTCCCGACCAGTCGCCCGAAGTGCAGATCGTGTCGCCCATGAGCGATACCGCCATTGGCCCCACCGGTGAAGTCGCGGTGCTGGTCGATGCGGGTGACGATCACGGCGTGGCGCGGGTGCATCTCGTGCTTTGGAAGGAGTCTGCCTCTGGGGCTGGCGGCGTGGCTCGCGAGCGACTGGCGGTCGCGTCGCCATCGTCGCCGGTGTTTCAGGGGGGCGCGACGGTCACGCTCGACGGCCGTGGGCTCGAACCCGGTGACAAGCTGCATGTGACGGCGGTGGCGACAGACGACTCGCCGTGGGCGCAGCAGGCGCAGAGCGCCGAGATCATTCTGCGCATGCCGACGCTATCGGAGCAGCGGGCGATGGCGCGTTCGCTCGCCGATTCGCTGGCCTCGCGCGCGCTGCAGTTGGCGCAACAGGAAAAGCGATTGCAGCAGAACACCACCGACGCCTCGCGTAGTCGCGATCTCAAGGCCGGCGGCGGCGATCAGTCGGCGTCGAACGGCGCGAAGAGCGATGCGGCCAAGCAGCAGATGAGCTTTGCCGCCGCCGAGAAGGCCAAGCAGTTGGCGCGCGATCAGCAGCAGCTGTCCGCCAAAGTCGATTCGTTGCGCATGAACGCCAAGGAACTCGAGTCGCGGCTCAAGAACGCCAACGCACTCGATACGACGTTGGCCTCACGCATGCGCGACATTCAGAAAATGCTGCGCGATGCGATGACCCCCGAAATGCAGAAGCAGCTCGAGGCGCTCAACAAGAACTCCGACAAGTTGAGCGGCGCGCAGGCGCAGCAGTCCATGCAGCAGCTGTCGGAAGCGCAGAAGCAGATGCGCGAGCAGCTCGAGAAGAGCGCCGAGATGCTGAAGCGTGCGGCGCTCGAGGGCGCCATGCAGACGTTGCGCGATGACGCCAAGGATCTGTCGAAGGCGCAGCAGCAGATGGCCGACCGCATGGATGGCAAAACCGACGGCACGTCGCCGCAAGGAGAGGGCAAGCCGGGCGAAAGGAAGTCCGGTGAGCGGAGTGCGACGCCGCCGAATCAGGATCCGCGGTCGCTGGCCGACCGTTCGCGCGATCTCGAGCGCGAAGTGCAGGCGTTGGCCAAGCGGCTCGAAGAAGCGGGGGCCAAGCCCGGCGCCGCGAAGACACGTGAAGCACAGCCCTTGGCCAAGGAAGCCGCCGACGCCATGAGCAAGGCGGCGGAGCAACAGCGGCAGCAACAGCAGCAAGGCCAGCAGGGTCAGCAAGGCCAGCAAGGCCAGCAGGGTCAGCAGGGTCAGCAAGGCCAGCAGGGTCAGCAAGGCCAGCAAGGCCAGCAAGGCCAGCAGGGCGCACAGCAGGCGCGGCAGGCTGCCGATGCCATGGAACGTGCGGCGCAGCAGCTGTCGCAGGCCCGCGATGCGCAGGTGAACGCGTGGAAGGGCGAGCTCTCCGACCAGCTCGACCAGTCCATCAACGAGACCATGCAGCTCGCGCGGCAGCAGGCGGAGCTCGAAAAGAAAATGCGCCAGTCGGCGCAGCAGGGGCAGCAAGGTGCGCAGGGCATGCAAGGCGAACAGAGCGCGCTGCAGCAAGGCGTGCAGCAGGCGGCCGAGCGGTTGGAGCAGGCCGGGCGCTCGTCCTCCCTGTTGTCGCAGCGCTCGCAAAAGCAGATGGGCGAAGCACAGCGTCGTGTGCAGCAGGCCACCCAGGCCATGCAGCAGGCAGGGCAGGGACAGCCGGGCGGTACTGAGCAGGCGCAAAACGCCATGAAAGACGCCACCGAGGCGCTCAATCAGGCGCTCAGTTCGCTCGTGCGCGATCGCGAGCGGGTGAACAACGCGCAGTCGGCGTCGGGCTTCACGGAAATGATGGAGCAGCTCAAGCAGCTCGCCCAGCAGCAGGGGCAGCTCAATAGCCAGATGCAGGGGCTCAACATGATGCCGGGCGGCGCCAAGGGCGATCAGGCGCAGCAGCAGGCCCGCGTGTTGGCGCGCCAGCAGCGTGAAGTGGCACGCAGTCTCAACGACGTGTCGGATGCCGACGAAACCGGGCGTACCGATGCCCTCGCCAAGGAAGCGCAGCAGTTGGCGCAGCAGCTTGAACGCGGCGGTCTCGATCCCAACGTCGCCGCGCGTCAGCAGCAGCTGTATCGTCGTCTGCTCGATGCCGGTCGTTTCCTCGAGCAGGACGAACGCGATGATCAGGGACCGCGCGAAGCCAAGGCTGGCAACGGTTCGGGCGGGCGCGTCGATGGGGCACAGTCCGGCAAGGCGGGGAGCAAGTATACGCCGCCCACCTGGAACGATTTGCGTGGTCTTGGTCCCGACGAGCGTCGGATCGTGATCGAATACTTCCGTCGACTCAATGGCACGACGCCTCCGTAAGGTCGGTCGTGCCACCGTCCTGGTGGCGATGTTGCACGTGCCGGCGCGGATTGCCATGCACGCGCAGGCTGCGCCGCCCGCCGGCGACCCGCTGTCGCGCGCGATGGAAGCCGAAGACAAGCGCAACACGGCCGTCGCCTCGATTGCCTACCGCGAGGTGCTCCAGGGGGCGCTGACCCTTGGCAAGACCGACGGAGACCGGGTTGCGCTCGCGCTGCTCGGACTCGAGCGCGTGTGGGTCGATGCGGGCCAGCTCGATTCGATCGTGCCGGTGGTGTCACGCGTCTTGCAACTGCGTCCCAGCGACCCCACGGCGCGCTCGGTGCAGCTGCGCACGCTCGTGACCATCGGGCGCGACGCCGACGCGCGGGAGGCGTACATGAACTGGCGCCGCATTGCCCCCAGCGACGCGGCGCCGTACCGCGAATATGCCCGGCTGCTGCTCCAGCGGGGCCGCGCGCTTGCCGCCGATACCGTGCTGACCGAAGCCGCGCGGTACATGGGCGCCGCCGGCGCGCTCTCCGGCGAAACGGCGCAGCTCAACATCGCGCTGCAACGATGGGTGCCGGCAGCGGTCGCCTTCCGCGATGCGCTCACCGACCAGCCATGGCTCGAAACGGCCGCGCTTTTTGGTCTGCAGCGCGCGCCGGACGCCGTGCGCGATTCCATTCGCACCGTGCTCAATGCCGACCGGGTGCGCTTCGGTCCGCGCCGGCTGCTCTCCTCACTCGAGTTTGCGTGGGGTGACCCGCGTCGCGCGTGGAGTGCCATCAGCACGCTCCCGCCAAGCGACTCCACCACGGGCGCCTGGCGCGACTTTGCCGAACGGGCGGAGCTCAACGAGTCGTGGCTGGTCGCGCGTGATGCGTGGACGGCGGTGCTCGACAAGTCCGGCGATCTCGAGTCGCAGCAGCGGGCGGCCGACGCCGCGCTGCGCGCCGGTGATGCGGCCGGTGCGCTGGCCATCGTGCGACGGCGGGCCAGCGGCTCCCGTACGGGCGCCGACGGCACCCGCACGCCTGCGTTGCTCGGCCTGGAAATCGCCGCCCTCGGCGAACTGGGGCGCGGTGACGAGGCGCAGCAGACGCTCGACGCCGCCGCACGCAAGCTCGATCCCGACACGCGTGCCGCGCTGGCCCGCCCGCTCGTGGGCGCGTGGTTGCGCGCCGGCGATGTCGCGCGTGCACGCACCGCGATGCAGGGGTCGGACTTGGTGGACGACGATGAAATGGTCGGCTGGCTCGCGTTGTACGACGGCGATCTGCTCACCGCGCGCAAGCGACTCGTGCGCGCGGCATCGAGCCGTCCGGAACTCGTCGATGCGTTGGGTATTCTGGCGCGCACGCGCGTGGAGAAGCTCCCGGGGTTGGGCGAGGCGTTCGTCCTGCTCGCGAAGCGCGATTCGGCCGGCGCCGCCGTGCGCTTTACGCGACTGGCGGACTCCGTGGGGACCGCTGGCCCGGCGTTTCTGGCGCAGGCCGCACGGCTGTCGCCTCGCGCGCAGGCGCCCGCGTTGTTCGAACGCATTGTGCGGGACTTTCCGCGCAGCCCGGAAGCGCCCGAGGCGCTGCTGGCCTGGGCACGACAACGGCGCGACGGCGGTGACACAGCGGGCGCGATCACGACACTCGAACGGCTGCTCGTGGACTACACCTCCAGCGCGCTGGCACCACAGGCGCGTCGGGATCTCGAGCGCCTCAAGGGCACCGTGCCCCCCTCGTGAGCAGGTGCGCCATGATACATTTCGAGATGCGTATGCCGCGACTGTTTCTGCTGCTGGCCCTCGTGCTGGGCGTGGTGCGTCCGGCGCAGGCGCAGTACCTGTTGCTGCCCATGGACGACGCCCAGCGCAATCACCTCAAGGCCTACGGCGTCACGTATCAGGCGCTCAAGGCGGGGCAGAAGGCGGAGTGGCTGCTGAACTATCGCGGCGGCGCTTTCCTGCTTCCCGACGTTCCCGATCTCCGCAAGCGCGCCGCGCTTGATGGCGTCTCGGTGGAGCCGTATACCGACGCCAACGTGGCCGCCGCGCGCGCGGAAATCGCCGGTGGCAACATGGACGCGGTCGTTCTCGAACGCGCCCCCAGAATTGCCATCTACCGTCCCGTAGACCAGCCACCCTGGGACGACGCCGTCACGTTGGCGCTGACCTACGCCGGCATCGAGTTCGCCTCGGTGTGGGACGATGACGTCATGAAGGGCGACCTGTCCAAGTACGACTGGGTGCACCTGCATCACGAAGACTTTACGGGTCAGTACAACAAGCTCTACCTCGCCTATCGCGACGCGCCGTGGTTCGTCGCGCAGCGCGAGCGTGACCTGTCCACCGGACGCAAGTTCGGCAAGAACGATGTACCGGCGCTCAAGAAAGGCGTGGCCGAAAACATCCGCGCGTTCGTCGAGCGCGGCGGGTTTCTCTTTGCCATGTGTGGCGCGACGGAGTCGCTGGACCTCTCCATTGCGTCCATACTCGTCGACATTGCCGGGCCGTTCTCCGACGGCACACCACCGGCCGCCGATGCCGACGCCCGGCTCGACTGGACGCGCGCGCTGGCCTTTCAGGGCGCCCATGTCGAACCGTCGCCGTACGTGAACGCGCTCAGCGACATCGACGGGCACCAGGTCAACGTGCCGTCGCGTCGACAGCCACTGGGCGCGTTCTCGCTCTTCGGCTTTTCGGCCAAGCTCGACCCCGTGGCCAGCATGCTCGTGCAGAACCATCGCACGGTCATCGCCGACTTCTATGGCGTGACCACGAGCTTCAACAAGGCCGTCGTGAAGTCGGGCGCGACCGTGCTCGCGCAGGAAGACGGCGCGCCGTGGTCCAAGTATCTGCATGGCGATTACGGCAAAGGCTCGTGGACCTTTCTGGGCGGTCACGATCCCGAAGATCCGCAACATGCCATCGGCAGTCCGCCCACGGACTTGTCGCTGCACCCCAATTCACCGGGCTACCGCCTCATTCTCAACAACGTCCTCTTCCCGGCCGCCAAAAAGAAGCCGCGGAAGACGTGATGGAGAACTGAGCGCGACGTGACGTTGGTCGAGGCTGGCGAAGCACGACTGCTGCCCAGGGCGGCCGCGGCCATTCGCACACAGATCCGGCTCCACGGTGGCAACGAAGTGTGTTTCGTGTGCACCGTCGACGCCGACGGCAACGTGGACACCGCGCGCAAAGTCGCCGCTGGTGACGTGCAGAGTGTGCTCGCGCTGCCCGGCGTCGCTGAACGCGGCGAACTGCTCGTGCACAACCACCCGTCGGGCGAGCTTACGCCCAGCGACGCCGACATGCAGGTGGCGTTCGGCCTGCACGGCAACGGCGTGGGCTTCGCGATCGTCAACAACGACGCTACGCGCATCTACTTCGTGACGGAGATTCCCACCGGCAAGACGCTGGTGCCGGTACACCCCGACGACGTGGATGTGGCGCTTGGTCCATACGGACTCATCGCGCAGGCCATGAAGCAGGTGCACGGCGCGCGCAATTACGAAGACCGTCCGAGCCAGCGCGGCATGGCGGCCGAAGTGACGGCGGCCTTCAACGAAGGCGGCGTGGCCTTGCTCGAAGCCGGGACGGGCGTCGGCAAGTCACTCGGCTATCTGGTGCCGGCGCTCCGTTGGGCCGCGGCCAACGGCGAGCGCACCGTGGTGAGCACCAACACCATCACGTTGCAGGAGCAGCTTGTCGCGAAGGATTTGCCCTTTCTGCAGCGCGCCCTCACCGATCAGCCGGTGCGCTTTGCGTTGCTCAAGGGCTGGCGCAACTATCTGTGCCTCTATCGGCTGGAGCAGGCGCAGGGAGCCGGCGCGGCGTTGTTCGAGAACAACGTGACGGAAGAAGTCGAGAAGATCGCCGAATGGGCCAAGCGCACGCAGGACGGGTCGTTGTCGGACTTGGCCACCGCGCCGCGCGCCGACGTGTGGGATGAGGTGTCGGCCGAGCCCGATCTGTGCGGCCGTCTCAAGTGCGAGTTCTACGACAAGTGTTTTCTGTTCAAGGCGCGCAAGGAAGCGGCGAACGCCGACGTGGTCGTGGTCAACCATCACCTGTTGCTCTCCGACCTCGCTGTGCGCCGCCAGTCGCAGAACTGGGATGATGCGGCCGTGTTGCCGGCGTACAAGCGACTCGTGGTGGACGAGGGGCATCATCTCGAAGACGCGGCGGCGTCGCACCTGGGGAGTTCCATCACGCGTCGCGCCCTCGCGCGCATGTTCAACCGCCTCGAGAAGCGCGGCAAGGGCCTGCTGCCGGCGCTCGCGGCGCGCCTGGCCGGCGGCAAGGATCTGCTGAGCGTGGCGAGCCACGATCTCGTGCGGGAGCGTCTGTTCTCGAGCGCGGTGACGGCGCGCGACCGTGTGCAGCTGCTGTTCGAATTGCTGACGTCCGTGCTCGAAATGCAGGGCACCGCCGTGATGCGACTCAACGGGGAGTTTCAGCAGCACGATCTCTTTCGTAACGGGATTGAGGGGACGCTCAAGGAGCTTCTCACCGAAATCGATGCCCTCGCGGCGGGGCTCAAGGTGGTGCGTGACCGTCTCGAGTCCGATCAGAAACGTGCCGAAGAACTGGCGCCGTTGCTGAACGAAGTGCGCGCCGTCTTGCGCCGCCTGGGAAGCGCCGGTGACGCGTTGGCCAAGGGACTGATGGCCCCTGCCGACGGTGAGCCGGTAGTCCGCTGGATGGAGTTCCAGGGCAAGCCCACCGGCAGCGAACGCAATCTGGCGGTGCATTGTGTGCCGCTCGACCTGGCGCCCGTCCTGCGCGAAGATCTCTTTGAGCGCGTGGAGACGGCGATCATCACGAGCGCCACGCTCACCACACACGGTGGCTTCGATTTTCTCGAGCAGCGCCTTGGTATTGATGACGCCAAGCGCAGCAAGCGCAGTGCGGTGTTCCCCTCGCCGTTCGACTATCCCCATCAGGCACTGCTTGTGGTGCCCACCGATTTACCGGCGCCCAACGAGAATGCGCGCGAACACTTTGCGGCGGTCGCGCGTCATCTTCGCGATCTCATGACGGCGAGCGACGGCGGCATCTTCGCGCTCTTCACGAGTCATCGCGATGTGCGCGAGATGGCGGAGTGGTTACGCGGCCCCGGCAACGGCGCGGGATGGCCGCTGCTCGTGCACGGCGAGGAGTCGCGCGACATTCTGCTGCAGCGCTTTCGCGACGGTGGACGCGCGGTGCTGCTGGGCACGGCCACCTTCTGGGAAGGGGTGGACGTACCGGGCGATGCGTTGCGGGCGCTGCTCATTGCCAAGCTGCCGTTCCGGGTCCCAAGCGAGCCCATGGTGGCGGCGCAGTGCGAAGCCATCGAAGCGCGCGGCGGCAACAGCTTCGGTGAATTCATGCTGCCGCACGCGTCGCTCCGGCTCAAGCAGGGCTTCGGTCGGCTCATTCGCACCGGCACCGATGCCGGGGTGGTCGTACTCTGCGATCCGCGGGTCGTGACCAAGCGGTACGGCCGCGAGCTCCTCGATGCCCTGCCGCCGGCGCGGCGCGTGGTGGGGGCATGGGGGGAGATCCGAGGAGAGGTGTCCCGCTTTTACCGGCAACGACGAAAGGATGGGTAGCGTCGCGATGGCGCCCCGCGTATTTCCCTGACGATGACCCGCGTTCACTCCCTCCGTCTCATGCCCTGCCGAACATGAAGCCCTCCAAGATCGTCTGCGTTGGTCGCAACTACCTCGAGCACGCCCGCGAGATGGGCAACGATGTGCCCAAGGAACCGCTCCTCTTTCTCAAGCCCACGTCGTCGATCATCGCGGAAGGGGAGGCGATCGTCCTGCACCCGGTGTCCACGCACATCGAGTACGAAGGGGAAATCGCCATTGTGATGGGGAAGCGGCTGAGCAAGTCGACGAGCGAGGCCGAAGCGGTCGCGGCGATTGGCGGGGTGGTGGCGCTCAACGACGTGACGGCGCGCGACCTCCAGAAGAACGACGGCCAGTGGGCCCGCGCGAAGGGGCTCGACACCTTTTGCCCCGTTGGCACACCGGTGGCCGCGCCAACGGATCTCGACGGCATCGAGCTCGTCACGCGGCTCAACGGCAAGGTGGTGCAGCACGCCACGGGGGGCGACATGGCCTTCAAGATTCCCTTCCTCCTGCACTACATCTCCCAGTACCTCACGCTCGAAGTCGGCGATATCGTCGCCACCGGGACCCCTGCGGGCGTGAGCCCCATCAAGCCCGGAGACGTGGTCGAAGTGGAACTGGTGGGGCTGAGCCGGGTGTCAAACCCGGTGGTCGCCGGCGCCTGAGCCCCCGGGACGACGCGCCCCACATCTACTAGATTCCTCGGATATGCCTACCCCTGTCCCCCCGGCGACGCCTCCCGGCGACCGCTCATCCAGCCCGCCAGGGCGGGGAGAGGGGGCGGTCCCGCGTCGTCGCGCGCTCCCCAAGGGGGCCTTGGGGACCCGACTGTCGGGGCTGCCGCAGGGTGAGAAGCGCTCGCCGCGCGTGCTGCTCGTGGCGGTGGGCCTTCACCTGGTGGTGGGCGTGATCTTGGTGCAGCTGCTCACCTTCGGCCACGGGATCCCGGCGTGGCTGCGCTTTGGCGAACAGGACGCGCCCGCCGAAGAACGGCTCACGTATGTGAACCCAGAGGCACCGGTCCCCGCTACCAAGCCGGTGGCGGAACGGCGGCCGGTGGTGCGTGAGCAGGCGGTCTCGACGGCGCCGCAAATCGCTGAACCGGCGCCAGCCGGCGCGCCGCCCGAACTGCGGCCTCCCACGCCCCGCGATACGGGGAGCGGTGGGGCGGTGGGCAACGGCATTGGTGCCATCGACCCCAACACGCGTGGCGTCAAGCCGAACTACGTCGACGAGCGCGTGTGGCGCGGGCCGGTCGGCGAGGGTGGCGCGGGCGGTGGGGGGACGGGCACCGGAACGGGTGATCGCGCCGACAAACTCGACAGCATCATGCGCGGCGTGTTGACCGCGGCGCGTGACTCGCTCGACTCCATTGCCCGGGCGCAGGGCAGGTACGGGCGTGCGCCGGGCGATTGGACCAAGACCGACAAGAACGGCGGCAAGTGGGGCTGGGATCAGCAGGGCATTCGCCTCGGCAAGGTCATGATCCCCAACGCGCTGCTGGGGCTGTTGCCCATGAACGCGGCCACCGCAGCGCAAATGTCCGGCAATCCTACCGCCATGGCACGTGAGTCGCGCTTGGCCGCCGGCCGCGCCGACATCATGCGCATGTCGGAGCGTGGCATGGGCGAAGCCGAGTTCAAGCGCATCGTGAAGGAAATGGACAAGCGACGCGACGCCGAACGTCGCGAGCGGTTGCGTGCGCCCAGCGCGAGTATTGCCGCGCCGCTCAAGAGCGTCGACCCCAAGAGCGACAAGTAAGTCGTCGCCCGTCCGCCGGCCGGTACCGCCGGGCTGTGCCGCCGGCCTGTGCCAGCAGCGGGTCAGCGACCGTTCAGCTGCTTTGCCGCAGATAGCTGACCGCGTTTGCGATACGTGCCAGAGACCGCTCGCGCCCGACGTACAACAGCACGTCGAAAATGCCTGGGCTCACCGTGAGTCCCGTGAGCGCAACGCGTAGCGGCTGAAAAATCTTCCCGCCGGAAATGCCGAGCTCTTCGGCGAGTTTGCGCAGGGCGTCTTCCATCACGGCAGGTTCCCAGGCGTCGACGGTCGCGAGACGCGCGTGCGTTTTCTCGAGGAGCTGTGCGGTGGCATCGGCGTCCCGCCACTGCTTGCTCACGGCGTCCGCGTCGAACTCGACGAGCTCCGTAAAGAAGAGCCCCGCCTGCGCGACGATTTCGTCGGTGAGGCGCGCCCGGATGCGCAGCAGTTCGAGCACGCCGCAGAACCATGTGTGCCGTGTCGCGAGGTCGGCAACCGTGGCCAGCCCCGCACGTTCGATCAGCGGCGCCACAATGGCGGCCAACTCGTCGATGGGGATACTCGCGAGATGCTGCCCGTTCATCCACTCGAGCTTCTTGGTGTCGAACACCGCCGCCTTCGCGTGCAGGTGGGTCACATCGAAGCGCGCGATAAGCTCCGGCAGCGCCATGACTTCGACGTCGTCGCCCGGCGACCATCCCAGCAGCGCCAGAAAGTTGAGCATGGCCTGCGGGAGCAATCCCTGGTGCTGATAGTCACCAACAGCGGTCGCGCCATGCCGCTTCGAGAGCTTCTTGCCGTCGGTGCCGTGAATCATGGGCACGTGCCCGAACTGCGGCACCTCCGCGCCCAGCGCTCTATACAGCAGGATCTGCTTGGGCGTGTTCGAGATGTGGTCATCGCCGCGCATGACGAGCGTGATGTCCATCGCGATGTCGTCACTCACGACCGCCATGTTGTACACGGGAGTGCCGTCGGAGCGGAGGATGATGAAATCCTCGATGTCCTTGTTGGGGAACGCAATGCGCCCGTGCACCAGATCGGGCCACTCCGTCGTCCCCTCGGGCACGCGGAAGCGGATGGCATACGGCTCGTTGTTCGCGAGCTTCTGCGCCAACGCCTCCGGGCTCAACTCCGCCATCGTGCGGTCGAACTTGAAGGCGTCGCCGCGCGCTTCGGCGTCGGCCCGCAGTCGCTCCAGTTCGCTCTGCGGCGTAAAGTCGCGATAGGCCGCGCCCGATTCGAGCAGACGATGCGCGTCGGCATAATGCCGCGCCACGTTGGCCCCCTGGTAGACCACCTCTTCGCCCCACGTGAGCCCCAGCCATTCGAGTCCTTCGAAGATGGCGCGGGTGCTTTCGTCGGTACTGCGCGCACGGTCGGTGTCTTCCACCCGCAGGAGGAACACGCCGTCGTACTTCCTGGCGTATAGCCAGTTGAAGAGCGCCGTGCGCGCACCGCCCACGTGCAGAAAACCCGTGGGGGAAGGAGCGAAGCGAACGCGCGGACGCTTCGCGGGGGACGCAGCCGTCATATGAACCAACAGACCGGAGGAGGTCGGAATGCGACGAAATGTCGGGGCAAAAAAAACGCGGGCCCGCCGGCAAGCCAGCGGACCCGCGGCACGGAGGGAGCGGGATTCGAACCCGCGATAGGGGTTGACCCCCTATGCCGGTTTAGCAAACCGGTGCCTTCAGCCTCTCGGCCATCCCTCCCAACCTCACGGATACAGCCAACCACTTACGAATAAACAATTTGTGTATCTCGCGCCGCGTCAGCTCGCAGGAACCACGCGGAGCGGAAATGTAGTCGGAGGCGCCGCGCGGAAGCAATGGCAGACCCAAGGGAATACAAAGAACACCCCAGCCCGCGCATGGTGTGCGGTCGGTACTTGAGGGCGCTAGAAGTCGAGCCGCCACAGCTTACCGTTCCCACCACCAATCCAGACTGTGCGTCCAAAGGCGGCGACGCCGGTGGTCACCGCGTTGGTAATGGTCGTCCAGCTGCGGCCCTCGTCGGTGGTGTAGAACGCGCCGCCAAAGCCTACCGCCACGGCAACACCGGGGCCGGCATCGGGAACCCACGTCACGCCCGCGAGCGCGCCCGGCAGCGGCGGTCGGGTGCGCATCTCCCACGTACGTCCCCCGTCACGCGTAACGCCCACCACCGCCTCTGACGTGTCGGTGCGCAGGCGATTGATGTCGGCCGCGACCGCAATACCCAGCGTCCCGTTGATGAACGACAGGCCAGTAAGGCCTGCTGCCGTGCCGCGCGTGAACGGCGTGTTCTCCACCGTCCAGCTGCGACCGGCATCGCGGCTACGAAAGAGGCGCGCGCCCGGCGCACCCGTGGCCACATACACCGTGTTCGGGTCGCCGTGCACCACACATCGCCCGCTCGCGGCAAAGGCGCCCTCGCCCGGCAGTGGCGCCGGGACCGACGACGCGGGCAGCAGCGTCCACGACGCACCACCATTGTCCGTGCGGAGCAGGTTCGTGCGTGTGTTCGACGCGTCGCCAAAGGCCACACCGCTCGTCGACGAGCCGAACGAGAAGCAATCGTAGAACGCCGCGCTGTCGGCGTTGAGGAACTGCAGGCGCCACGTCGCGCCACCGTTCGTTGTGCGGTAAATGCGCGACCTGCTGCCGTCTCCCGCAGAGAGAATCCACGCGGTATCCGCACCGGTGGCGTGGATGTCGCGATACTCGAGCGTGTCACCCGCCGGGGTTTCGAACCGCTCCCAGCTTCGTCCGCCATCGCGCGAGCGGAGCACCGCGCCCTTGTGCCCCGACGCCCACACCACCTGCGCGTTGACGGAGTACACCGCCTGCAGCAGCGCCGTGGTGGGCGAGGGGAGCTCCGTCACTGCGGGGGCGCGGGGCGCGGCGGACGTCGCCGGTGGCACCGTTTGCGCCCCGGCCGACACGACAATCGCAAACGGGAGTGAGGCAGCGATTGCGACGGAGTACCGCGTGCGGGTGTGCATAGCGGGGGGAGTGGGATTCGAACCCACGGTACCCTTTCAGGTACGCCGGTTTTCAAGACCGGAGCCATAAACCACTCGACCATCCCCCCAAGCGGCCAACCCTCGGCCGTGCGACAAATCTAGCAAGCGCCGCCGTAGAGGGGAGTCGCGGGCAGCACGGGCGACGCCTTTCGCGCCGAGTGATAGCTTCCGAGAGAAGCCCCACGGCGTCGCGCCCCAGCGGATCACCCCGCGCTCCGGAGTCCTTGGTGGAACAGCTCGATGTGCTCGTCATCGGCGCCGGTCTTTCCGGCATCAGCGCGGCCTGGCACCTCCAGACCGAGTGCCCCTCGCTGTCGTATGCCATTGTCGAAGCGCGCGAGCGCATGGGCGGCACCTGGGACCTGTTCCGCTACCCGGGTATCCGCTCCGACTCCGACATGTACACCCTCGGCTATCGCTTCCGGCCATGGCAGAATGCCAAGGCCATCGCCGACGGCCCGTCCATCAAGGCGTACATCGAAGACACGGCGCGCGAATCGGGGATCGACCAGCACATTCGATTCCAGCACCGCTTGGTACGCGCCGAGTGGTCGTCAGAGAGTGCGCGGTGGACGGTGACACTCGAGGCGGGGAGTGAGCGCACTCCGGTACAGATCAGTGCGCGATTCCTTTTCAGCTGCGCGGGCTACTACGACTATGCCCACGGCTACACGCCCGCGTGGCCCGGCGCGGCCGACTTTGCCGGGCGCGTCGTGCATCCGCAGCAGTGGCCCGAGGAGCTCGACTATGCCGGCAAGCGCGTCGTGGTCATCGGCAGCGGCGCGACGGCCGTGACGTTGGTGCCGGCCATGGCCAAGGGCGACGGTGCCGCCGCGCATGTCACCATGCTGCAGCGATCGCCCACGTACATCGCCACGCTGCCATCGGAAGACGCCATCGCGAACGCGATGCGCCGCCTGTTGCCCTCGCGCATGGCGTACGCCCTGTCGCGCTGGAAGAACGTGGCGCGCAGCATGTTCTACTACAATCTGGCGCGCACGTATCCGAAGGTCTTCAAGCACGGGTTGCGCACCGAAGCCCGCAAGCAACTCGGAAATCATTTCCCGGTGGATGTGCACTTCAGTCCCACGTATCAGCCTTGGGACGAGCGCCTCTGCATGATTCCCGACGGCGACCTCTTCGAGGTGTTGCGCAATGGAAGCGCCTCTCTTGTCACCGATCAGATTGTGCGCTTCGATGCCGCCGGCATTGTGCTGCAATCGGGCGCGCGTCTGGACGCCGACATCATCGTGACGGCGACGGGGCTCCGCATGGCGCTCTTGCCGGGGGTGATGCTCACGGTTGACGGCACGCCCGTCGTGTTCAACACCACGATGCTCTACAAGGGCATGATGCTCTCCGATGTGCCCAACCTCGCGGCGGCGGTGGGCTACACCAACGCCTCGTGGACACTCAAGAGCGATCTCATCACGCAGCATGTCTGTCGGCTGCTCAACTACATGGCGTCGCGCGGTTATGTGCAGGTGACACCGCGTCGCGAGGCGGGCATCGGCGAAACGCCCGTGTTCGACTTCACATCGGGCTACGTGCAGCGTGCCGCACCGTCACTCCCCAAGCAGGGGACGCGGGCGCCGTGGCGACTGTACCAGAACTACGTGAAGGATCTGTTCTCTCTGCGTCATGGTCGCGTGGACGACCCGGCGCTGGAGTTCCGCCGTGCCCCCGCCGTGACGAGCGAAACGCGTACGCAACCGGAGTTGGCGCGCCATGGCTGATCGCATGCAGCTGCGCGGCCGGACGGCGGTCGTTACGGGCGCCGGTAGTGGCATTGGCCAGGCCATAGCGACGGTGCTCGCATACCGCGGCTGTCACCTCGCACTGGTGGACATCAACGCCGAATCGCTCGCAGGCACCGTCGCGCAGCTGCCGGCGGCGACTCGCGTGTCACAGCATGTCGTCGACGTCGCCAGCCGCGAAATGGTCGCGGCGTTGCCGGCGGCCGTGCGCAGGGTGCACGACCGTGTGGATCTAGTGGTGAACAACGCCGGCGTTGGCGTCGGTGGTACGTTCGACATGGTGACCGAAGAAGACTTCGATTGGCTCTTCGAGATCAACTTCCACGGCGTCGTACGCATGACGCGCGCGTTCATGCCATTGCTGCGCGCCAGCGATGATGCTCGGCTCGTGAACATTTCCAGCATCTTCGGTATTGTCGCGCCGGCCGAGCAGGTGGCGTACGCCGCGAGCAAGTTCGCCGTGCGCGGATTCTCAGAGGCGCTGCGGCACGAACTCGAGGGCACCACGGTCGGGGTGACCGTCGTGCACCCGGGCGGCGTACGCACGAACATCGCCGACAATTCGCGTATCCCAACGGGTATCGGGGCCGCCGAGGTGATCCGGCGTCGTGAGGCGTTCCGGAAGTTCTTGCGCATGCCGCCGGCCAAGGCGGGGGAGATCATCGTACGCAGCGTGGAATGCCGGAAGCCGCGAGTGCTCGTGGGCGCCGACGCGGCGGGGCTCGCGCTGCTGCAACGACTGGCCCCCGTGTCGTACTGGTCGCTCATGTCCAAGGGGTTGCCCAAGTGAACGTGATGGCGGTGCTCGTCACGGTGCTGGTATCGGTGTTGGTGGTGGGGTCGGCATTGGTGCTGTTCGCCGCCTCCATATCCCGACGCGTGGAGCGTGCGCTCCCCCCCACAGGAGCGTTCGTGGAGGTTGACGGCGCACGTATTCACTACCTGGACGTGGGCGACGGTCCGCTCACGCTGGTACTGGTCCATGGCTTGGGAGGAAACGCCGGGCACTTCACCCACTCCCTCGTTGAGCGACTCGCCCGCGAGTATCGGGTCATTGTCATGGAGCGTCCGGGCTCCGGCTATTCCACCCGCGCGCCCGGTGCCGCAGCCGGACCCATTGCGCAGGCGCAAACGGTTGCGGCCTTCATTCGCGCCCTGGCACTCGATCGTCCGGTGCTTGTCGGGCATTCGTTGGGCGGCGCCGTTTCTCTGGCCACGGCCATTGCGGAGCCGTCGCTGATACGCGCCCTGGCCCTCGTGGCGCCGCTTACCATGCTCCCCTCAGAGCCCCCGGCGGTGTTCAAGGGATTGGCAGTGGCCAGTCCACTGCTGCGCACCGTGATTGCCTGGACCCTCGCGCTCCCGCTGTCGATTGCTCGCCGGGAGGTCACCCTCGCCGCGGTTTTCGGTCCCGAGCCGGTCCCCCGCGACTTTGCGATGGGGGGCGGCGGTGTGCTGGCCATGCGTCCGAAGGCGTTCGTCTCCACCTCCACCGATTTCATGGCGGTGCCCGCGGACATGCCGGCGCTCATCCAGGCCTACGGGGCAATGCGCGTGCCGGTGTCCGTGCTGTACGGTACGCATGACCGCATTCTCGACCCGGCGCTGCACGGCGAAGCCTTCCGGGCTCTCCTGCCACAGGTGCATCTGGAATACGTGGACGGGGCAGGGCATATGCTGCCGCTCACCGCCCCGGGGCGGGTCGCGAGCTTCGTGCACGCCGTGGCCCAGGGGTAACGGCGCGGATCCCCCCGGTTCATTTTTGTCCAATGCCAGAGCTTCGCAAACCCTACCTGCTGTACCTGGGCGATGCCCAGTACCCCACCGACGCCAAGACCGCCTGCGGGCTTCGCGACTGGTGCCGTGACGACGTCGTTGGCGAATGGAGTATCCCCGGGGCCGTGAGCGTGGAATTGCCGCGACGGTCGCCCGCAGACGCCGCCGCCGCGGGAGCCGGGAGTCTGGTCATCGGCATCGCGTCGGTGGGCGGCAAGCTTCCCGACGCCTGGGTCCCCGACCTGCTGGCCGCCATCGAGAACGGCCTCGATATCGTGAGTGGCATGCACACCCGCCTCACCAGCTTTCCAGCCTTGGTGAGCGCGGCAGCGGCCCGTGGCGTCCGTCTGGTCGACGTGCGCCACAGCGACCAGACCTTTCCCGCCGGCGAAGGGACCAAGCGCACCGGGCTCCGCATTGCCACCGTGGGCACCGACTGTGCGCTTGGCAAGAAATACACCGCACTGGCGCTCACCAACGCCCTCCGCGCCCGCGGGCAGAAGGCAACGTTCCGAGCCACGGGGCAAACCGGGATCATGATCGCCGGCAGCGGCGTCGCCATCGACGCCGTTGTCGCCGACTTCATTGCCGGCGCCGCCGAAACGCTGTCGCCCAATAACGACCCCGATCACTACGACGTCATCGAGGGGCAGGGCTCGCTCTTTCACCCCGCCTACGCCGGCGTGACGCTGGGGCTGTTGCACGGCTCGCAGCCCGACTGGATCGTGCTCTGCCACGACCCCACCCGGTTCACCATCGAGTACCGTCCCGAATTCCCCATTCCCCCCTTGGCCGACGCGGTCGCGCAGTACCTGCAGGCGGCGCGGATTACCAACCGCGGGGTGGCACTAGCGGGCGTGTCCATCAATTCGTCATCGTTGAACGACGCCGCATGGGCCGAATACCGGGACCGTGTGCAGCACGAGCTGGGGGTGCCGGTGTGCGACCCCATGCGCGGCGGCATGGACCCGATCGTTTCCCGGGTTCTCGGTGTACAATGACGGCGTAGCACTTCTTCAACAGCCATCCAAATATGCGTACCTCTAATCCGGTCCTCTCCAAGTTCGCCGACACGGCGCGCTCGACGTTCGGCCTTACCAGCCCCGGTGCCATGACGGTGGCCGGCACGGCCGGCAAGGCGACGCTGCTGCTCGCGCTCGTCGTCTTCTCGGCGGCGCTCACCTGGCAGCAGGTCGCCAGCGGTCGCACCGATCTGATCATGCCGGCCATGCTCGTGGGCGGGTTGGGCGGCTTTGTATTCGCCATGATGACGAGCTTCCGTCCGCAGTGGGCCCCGTGGACGGCGCCCATCTACGCGTCACTCGAAGGCATTCTGCTCGGCGCCATTTCGGCGCTGTACAACGCCCGCTTCGCGGGACTGCCGCAGCAGGCCGTGCTGCTCACCTTCGGCGTCACGCTTGGGGTGCTCGCGCTGTATCGCTTTCGCGTGCTGCAGGCGAGCGCCGGTTTCAAGCGCATGATGCTTGGCGCCACCATGGGCATCGGTCTGTTCTACCTCGGCTCGTTCCTGTTGTCGTTGTTCGGCGTACAGATCGGCTACTTCAATTCCACCAGCTGGCTCGCCATTGGGGTGAACGTGGCGATTGCCGGTGTGGCCGCGCTCAACCTCGTGCTCGACTTCGATCGCATCGAAGAAGGCGCGCGCATGGGTGCGCCCAAGGCCATGGAGTGGTTCGCCGCCTTTGGCCTGATGGTTACGCTCATCTGGTTGTACCTCGAGCTGCTGCGCCTGTTGTCGCGGTTGCAGGGACGTCGCGACTGATCGCGGTGCTGTGAAAGAAAAAGCGGCGCCGATGTCCCCCTAGCTATCCAATTCCCTAGGTCGCCAATGCCATCCAGTCCCTTGTCTTTTGTGTGGCCTGCCAAGTGGACGGGATGTGTAGCAATCTGCTGCACACTGCTCGCGGCAGGCGAGGTCACTGGAACGGTCGCTGCGATGCGATCCGAGGTCGCACCCCAAGTTCGGCGCACAACCACGTTTTACGAGTTGGGCGCAACCTCCTTGTTCGAACTGGTGGCGGAGTTCCGCGCGGTCGCTGGGCGGGGCGGCGTACCGCTACGGTATGGGCTTACCAAATGGGACATTCGTCTCGATATGAGTCCGGAATACGGGACGCGCACCTCCTGTAGTACCGACCGGGTGATGTTGCGTGTGGCTCTTACCACCGTGCTGCCGAAGGCGGTCCGGAGTGAAGATTTCTCTCCAGAAGAAGCGATCGAATGGCAGCGTTTTCTGACCGCGTTGATACGCCACGAAGCCCAGCACGATAGCATCGTCGTCGCACACACGACGGCGTTTCTGCGGGACGTCGAACGCGACGCGAATCGAAAGGGAGGTCCAACTTCCATTGACCAGTGCGTCGCGTCGCTCCTGGAACGCATCGAGCATGCGAGCCGGACCTTCGACACGCGAACACAGCATGGGGGTAAAGAGGGCGCGGCGCTGCGAGTGTTCCACCGCACTCCACTGGGTTTATCTCTGCCGCGACCAAGCAATATCCCGGCAGACTGGTCCCGTACGACAGTACCCTAGACCAGCCTGCCGGCCTCGTCGCGGGACGGGGCGATAGTATGCGATGGGTTCGCGACCTACGTCTTTGGCCGCCACCAGCTCTCTGCGCCAGTGGCGAAATCGCCGAAGACTCTCGTCAAGCGATGGCACCCCATGGCAGCGCCCGAATCACAAAGCGATACCATGAGATGCAATCTTTATCCGCTAGGTGCCGCCCGAGCGAGATAACCGTCCGAGCACCCCTATTGATATACAAAACGCAAGGAGTGCGACGCTCCATCGCGCCATATCGGTGAGAAGGAGATATGACATCGCTGTGAGCGCAATCAGAAGCAGCGGATATACGAAGACAATGAGTCTTCGAAAGTCGCCGATGGACAACGTCGAGCGTACCGCCCACAATGCGAATGCCCAAGCGCAACCAATCACAGCGCCACCAAAGAACTGGTGGTGTCGCGGCAGAAGGCGGATTGCGCCGCCTCCTGCAAGGACCAGAATGAAGATATACGCGAGCCCTACGAAAGCTACGCGGGCCCAAGACGGGGCGACTTGACTTCGCACGTATTCCTCCAAGCGGTTAGATGCACTCGACCCACGAGTGCGTGACGTAGACACCGTTGTCGTCGATGTACCATTCGGTGTACCAGATACAGCTCACGCCACCGCCACCACCGCCACCACCGCCACCACCGCCACCACCGCCAC
>VYKS01000058.1_pt1 | contig 75555 bp, 66 predicted proteins | sample 5114511 | NCBI WGS metagenome assembly VYKS01 (sample SAMN12291795, study PRJNA351875) | freshwater metagenome | isolation source: freshwater lake | place: USA: Michigan, Gull Lake | collected 2011-07-05 | reverse complement strand
GCTGGGTTCAGAACGTCGCGAGACAGTTTGGTCCCTATCTGCCGTGGGCGTCGAAATTTGAGAGGAGTTGACCCTAGTACGAGAGGACCGGGTTGAACATACCTCTGGTGTACCAGTCGTTCTGCCAAGAGCGCAGCTGGGTAGCTATGTATGGACGGGATAACCGCTGAAAGCATCTAAGCGGGAAGCCTCCCTCAAGATAAGATTTCTTAGGACGGTGGTAGACCACCACCTTGATAGACTGGATGTGGAAGCGCGGTAACGTGTGGAGCTAACCAGTACTAATTGTCCTATTCGCGCTTGATGAGTCCCACCATCAATGACAGCTTTGGCTGCATTGAGGTTGTGAACCTCGAGCCTTGGTGCACGCATCGATTTGAACCCCTTTGTCGCCCGGTCGAACCATCGACCGGGTGGCCGATTACACCTGCTTCATTGCTTGGTGACCATAGCGTCAGTGACCCACCCGATCCCATCCCGAACTCGGCCGTGAAACCTGACTGCGCCGATGGTACTATTGCTTAAGCACTGGAAGAGTAGGTCGTCGCCAGGCATTGAAGCCGGTGTAATCAGGAAAAACCCATTCACATTGTCACAAACGCAGCACGCGTCGCGCTAACCGGCGCGGCGCGTTTTGCTTTTTGGGGCACAGCCCCAACGATGGCGCGGGGTGGAGCAGAGGCTCATAACCTGAAGGTCGTTGGTTCAAATCCAACCCCCGCAACCATCACAAACACCCATCCAAGCCGCCCTCCGGGCGGCTTTCTTGCGTTCGGTGCCAAGCGGCGCAGCGCCGCGGTTGTGCATGCCAGCGTTCCTGCGCTCGCGCCGAACACAGTTGGCACGCAGCATCCCCTGGCGACGGCTACGAGTACGAAAGCCCTGATCTGCCCAAACTGCGCCAGTCAGAATTCTGGATGATGTCCGGGAAGAGGAGGTGCCCTTGCTTCAGACCAGGGGCATTGCCGCGAGAACACGATCGGGCGTCATCGGAAAATCGCGGACGCGGGCACCGCACGCATTGTAGATCGCGTTAGCGATCGCGCCGGCGCCACCGCACATGCCGAGTTCGCCGATCCCCTTCGCCTGGATCAGGCTCGCGGCGCCGTCGCGTTCTTCGACCATGACCACATCCATGCGCGGTACGTCACGGTGAACCGGAACATGATATTCGGCGAGGTCGCAATTGACCACGTGACCATCGACCGGATCGAATTCGAGCGCTTCGGTCAGCGCGGTCCCGATACACCAGACCATCCCGCCGATACATTGCGAGCGCGCGGTTTTCGCGTTCAGAACGCGTCCGAAGCCGAATGCGCCGGTCATGCGCCGCACGCGTGTCTCGCCGGTCCAGTGGTTCACTGCGACCTCGGCGAAGAAGGCACCGTAGCCCGAAGATACAAAGGCTTCCTCGACCTTTCCCGGCTCGAAATGGCCGAGTATCGAAATCGGGTTGCCATCGACCAATTCGGCGAGCGGACGCTTCGCACGGCCCATTGTTGCGTGCCCGTCCTGTAGCACGAGCTTTTCCGCCGCGATGCTGAGCCGTTTGGCGAGCGTCTCGCGAATGCCCTCGCAGGCGAGCGAGACGGCCGAGCCGATCGATGCTGCACCCCAGCTGCCGCCCGACCCGGGGCCGCGTGGGAATCGCGTATCACCGAGGCGTACGTCGACTACGGCCGGATCGATCCCCAGCATCTCTGCAGCGATCTGTCGGAGGATCGCATAGGTGCCGGTCCCGATATCGGTCATATCGGACTCTACGACAGCAGTCGCGTCGCTGCGCAGGGTGACCCGTGCCTTCGCCTCGCCGACATTGTGAACCCGCGCCGCGCTCGCAACGCCCGAACCGACCCACCATTCGCCCTCGCGCCTAGAGCGCGGCTTGCGCGGGCCTTTCTCCCAGCCGAATGCGGCCGCGCCCTGTTCAAGGCATTCGGCCAGCTTACGCGAACCGAACGGCAGTCCGGAGACGGGGTGCGTCCGCGGGAGGTTGCGCAGGCGCAATTCAATGGGATCCATCCCGAGCTGCTCCGCCAGTTCATCCAGCGCGGCTTCGAGTGTCGGCATACCGACCGCTTCACCGGGAGCGCGGACCGAACCCGCGGTAAGGCGGTGCACGCGCGCCAGATTGACGGCCATCGTCCGGTGCTTGGCCGCATAGAGAAACGCCGTTGACTGTGTGACCGGCTCGGCGAAGCTTTCCCCGGGCAGGTTGGACACGACCGCCTCATGTCCGATCCCGGTGAGCGTTCCGTCCGACGTCGCCGCGAGGCGCAGGCGCTGGCGGGTTTCCGAGCGCCGCATGATCGTCTGAAAAACCTGCTGCCGGCTCATCACCACGCGGACTGGTTTACTCAGCTGAATCGCGGCGAGCGCAGCGGCGACGACATCCTGGCTGATCCCGAGCTTGGAGCCAAACCCGCCGCCGACATAGGGCGATAGCAACCGGACCTGTCCCTCGCGCAGGCCCAGCGCGTCCGCCAGCTCGCTGATATTGTAGTTCAGCATCTGGAGGCTGGCACGGACGGTCAGCACCTTCCCGTCCCAATCTGCAACCGCTGCGTGTGGCTCCATGGCTGAGCTGGCATGGCCTTTGGTCGAATAGGTCACGTCCACTGACGCATCGGCGTCGAGAATGGCCTTGTCGAGATCGCCCTGCTGCGTCGCGTCGGCGTCGCTCTCCGGAACGACGTCCATGGGGTCGATGGCGGCAGCTTCGCTGCGGTAGCGGATTACCAGCGCCTTGGCGGCATCGCGTGCATTTTCGAGGGTATCGGCGACGACCAGCGCCACCGGTTGCCCCCAATATTCGACGGTATCGATCGTGTGGCTCGGCGCTTCTCCCGCCGTTCCCTGCGCGGCGCGGGCGATCATTCGCCTGTCGCTGACGACGGCAACGACACCGGGCATCTTCAGGACCGCCGCGTCGTCGATAGCATCCACCTTGCCTTTGACGATAGTGGCACCGACGAGCACGCCTTCCAGCATGCCGTCGAGCCTATACTCCGCAGCATAGGTCGCCGTGCCGCTGACCTTGAGGGGGCCCTCCGGTCGGTCGAGTGGTTGCCCGATCGCGCCCTGAACCATCGTGTCGAGCAAGTTGCGCGTATCCGGCTCGTCCTGTCTGCGGTGGATGGTCATGCGCTGATCTCCGTCGCGTCGCACAGGGTGGCAATCAGAGTCCGGCGAACCAGCGGCAGCTTGAAGTCATTCTCGCCATAGCCCTGGGCAGTATCCAGCAGCGTGTTGGCGGCCTTGTCGAACAGGGAAAGGCTCGGCTTTTCTCCCACCAGCAGCGCGCTCAGCCGGTCATCGGTCCACGGCTTGTGCGCGATGCTCCCGAAGGCGAGGTCGGCGCGGGCGATGCGCCCGTCAGTCATCGCGACGATCGCCGCGACCGAGCAAAGCGCGAAGGCGTAGGATGATCGCTCGCGAACCTTGCGATAGAGCTGCTTGCCGCCAACGGGCGGAGGCAACCGCACGCCGATGATCAGGTCGCCGGCTTCGAGGACATTGTCCTGTTCGGGACGGTCTTCGGGCAGGCGATGAAATGTACGTAGCGCGACAGAATTGGTGCTTCCGTCGGCGCGCACGATGTCGATCTGGGCATCGAGTGCAGCAAGCGCGACGGCCATGTCGCCGGGATAAGTCGCGATGCAATGCCTGCTCGCGCCAAGGATCGCGTGGATGCGCGACACGCCGGCAATGGCGCCGCAGCCGGATCCGGGTGAACGCTTGTTGCAGGGCTGGTCGACATTCGTGAAGTAAGGGCATCGCGTACGCTGGCAGAGATTGCCGCCGACGCTGGCCTTGTTGCGCAACTGCTGGGTCGCCCCAGCGAGAATGGCGCGCGCGAGGACCGGATAGTCGGCACGGATGCGCGGATGCACCGCGACATCGGTGTTGGACACCATGGCGCCGATGGACAGGCCACCACCCGTTTCCGCGATCTCTGCCAGGTCAAGACGTGTGACATCGACCAGCCGGTCGGGCGTTTCGACCTGCAGTTTCATGAGGTCGATCAGGTTCGTGCCGCCTGCGATCGCCAGGGTTCCGGCTTGGGCCATCGCGGCTGCTGCCTCGGCTGCGGTAGAGGCGCGGCGATAATCGAACGGCTTCATGCCTGCGCTTCCGCAACGTCGCGGATCGCGTCGACGATGTTCGGATACGCGCCGCATCTGCAAAGATTGCCGCTCATCCGCTCGCGGATTTCTTCGTCGGACAGGGTCGGAGCGGCCGCCACATCGTCGGTCGCATCGCTCGGCCAGCCATTGGCGATTTCCTCGAGCAGCGCCGTCGCCGAGCAAATCTGACCGGGGGTGCAGTATCCGCATTGATAGCCATCGCGCGCGACGAAAGCGCGCTGCAAGGGTGAGAGCTCGGCTGTGGTCCCGATCCCCTCGATTGTCGTAACGGCGTCGCCATCGTGCATGACTGCAAGTGTCAGGCAGCTGTTGATGCGGCGTCCGTTGAGCAACACGGTGCACGCCCCGCATTGGCCGTGATCGCAACCCTTTTTGGAACCCGGCAGCGCTGCATGATCCCGAATGAAATCGAGGAGCGAAACGCGGGGGTCGACGGGCGGATCGTAGGACGTGCCGTTAATGGTAATGGCCATGAAGGCTCCTTCCGACCACTCAAATTGTCGAAGCGCCGGTTGGTTGCGGATGCGAAAGATTTATTTCGCGCCCGAACCTATTGGAGCGTGCGCGTTGGGAAGGGGCCGAACTGCTTTTAAAGCCAATCGGCCTCGCAGGCCGCTAACCTTTTGGGAGAGGAATGGTGGACGCACTAGGGCTCGAACCTAGGACCCGCTGATTAAGAGTCAGCTGCTCTACCAACTGAGCTATGCGTCCATTCCGGGCGGAGGAAAGAGGCTGGTAAGCCGCTTGCCGCGTTCGGGAGTGGCGCGGATAGCGGGGGCTTTTGCGGAATGCAACAGGCTTTTTTCTAAAAAATGCGGTTTACCAACGCGCCGTGGTTGCGGACTGGCGATTTTGCCGGTCGATCGCGAACAGGATGCCGATCGCGAACATCACGGTCATCATCGACGAGCCGCCATGGCTGACCAGCGGGAGGGGGATTCCCGTTACCGGAGCCATGCCCATCACCATCAACAGGTTGATCGCGACATAAAAGAAGATCGTCGCAGCGATGGCAGAGGCAGTGAGGCGTTCGAACTTGCTGTTCGCGCGGGTCGCCACGCCGATCGCCCAAAGGCACAGCCCGACAAAGGCCGCGATCAGCGCAACGCCGCCGACCAGTCCCAGCTCTTCGGCGATCAGCGCGAAAACGAAATCGGTGTGACCTTCGGGCAGGTAGTTGAGGTGCACCTGGGTGCCGTTGCCAAAGCCCTTGCCGAACAGCCCGCCCGATCCGATCGCGATCTTCGACTGGGTGATGTGATAGCCCGCGCCGAGCGGATCCTGTTCGGGGTTGAGGAAGATCAGCACGCGCTTTTGCTGATATTCCTGCATGCCGTAATTGATCATCAGCGGGATTGCGACCGCTGCCGCCATGCCGCCCGCGATGAAGAGGCGCAGCGGCACGCCGGCGAGGAACATCATCGCGCCGCCCCCGGCAATGATCATCATCGCGGTGCCGAGGTCGGGCTGGATCAGCACGAGCCCGGCCGGGATCATCGTAAACATCACCGCGGGCCAGATCGCGCCGAACTTGCGCGTCTCTCCAGCGGGCAGCATCTCGTAGAACCGGGCGAGCGCGAGGACGAGCGCGAGCTTGGTGAGTTCGGACGGCTGCAGCCGCATAAAGCCGAGGTCAAGCCAGCTCTGCGCACCGCCCGCGACATGGCCGATCAACTCGGTCAGGATGATCAGCACGATGCAGATGCCGTAGACCGGAAAGGCGAGCTGACGATACCAATCCACCGGCACGCGCGACATGGCGAGCGCGATCGCCAGGAACACGCAGAAGCGGATGCCATGGCTGAGTGCCCAGGGCGTCATGCTTCCGCCCGCCGCGGAATAGAGCATGGCGGTGCCGAACATCCCGATGCCCGCAACGAGCAGCAGCGCGCCCCATGGGAGGCGCAGGACGGGCGCTGGGACAAAGCCGGGGCCGATCGTGTTCATCGCGGAGCCTCTGGCGTTGGGGTCGGCACCGATGCCGGCGCGGACGTGGCGGCGGCGGCCGGAGGCGCGGCAGGCGAGGGGGCCGGTGTCGGCGTCGCTGCAGCTGTGGGCGTCGGCGTTGCGGTCGGATTGGCGACGGGAACCGGCGCGGATTGCGCCGGGCGCGGCGGCAGGCCCTGGGCCGCGCGGAATGCGGCCTCCTTCGCGGCCATGCGCGTGCGGATGTCGCCACCCCATCCGGCCTCGAGCACGGCGAGCGTGTCCATCGCCTTCTGACGGTCGAACAGCCAGGTCAGCACGTCCTTGGCCACCGGAGCCGCAGCGCGAGCCCCGCCCATGCCATGTTCGATCACGACGGACGCGGCATAGCGCGGGTTGTCGACCGGGGCGAAGCAGATGAACAGGCCGTGGTCGCGATACTTCCACTCGCCGCCCTGGCCGCGATTGCGATCCATGATGCGGCGCACCTGCGCCGTGCCGGTCTTGCCACCCATGCGGATGCCGTCGAGCGGAAGCTTCGAGGCGACGGCCGTACCGGCGCCATTGACCACTTCGTCCATCCCCGCACGGACAATGGCCAGATGCTCCTCGGGAAATTCGAGCCGCAAGGGCGGCTTGGGCTGGTCGATGATGAGCGAGGGGAGCAGCGCGCGGCTCGATGCGATGCGCGCGGTCGCGACCGCCAACTGGAACGGGCTGACCAGCACATAGCCCTGGCCGATCGATGCGTTGAGCGTGTCGGCCTGAGTCCAGTCCTGCTTGAACCGCCGCATCTTCCATGCGGTGTCAGGGACGGTGCCGTAACGCTGCGAGGGGAGGGGCAGGTCGAATTCCGCGCCAAAGCCCAGCTTGCGCGCGGCGGCTGCGATCGGTTCGATCCCGATTTCGCGGCCCAGCGTGTAGAAATAGGTGTTGCAGCTGCGCGCGATCGCGGTGTGCATCGTCATCGGCCCGTGCCGGCCAAGGCAGCCGAACCGGCGATTGCCGAGCTGATAGCCGCCATTGCAATAGACGGTCCGGTTGGGATCGATCCCGGCGCCAAGGATCGCAAGCGCCGTTGCCGGCTTGAACGTCGAGCCGGGTGGGTAGAGCCCCTGCAGCGTCTTGTTCATCAGCGGAAGATGGTCGTCGTCCGACAGCATCTTCCACTCTGCCCGGCTGATCCCGTCCGAAAAGGCATTGGGGTCGTAACTGGGCATCGACACCATTGCGAGGATGTCGCCATTGGTCACGTCGAACACCGTCACCGACCCGGATTCGTTGCCGAGCCGCCGCGCGGTATATTCCTGCAGCCCCGCGTCGATCGTCAGCCGGACGGTCTTGCCGGGTTCGTCTGGGCGCGTCGCCAGTTCGCGCACCAGCTTGCCACGCGCCGTCACTTCGGACCGCTTGGCCCCCGGCGTGCCGCGCAACTGGCTCTCCAGCATCTTCTCCAGCCCGTCCTTGCCGAGTTTGAAGCCGGGGGTGAGCAGCAGCGGGTCTTTGGTTTCCTTGAACTGTTCCGCCGACGCCGTGCCGACATAGCCGATCAGATGACCGACGGCCGCTCCCGCGGGATAGTTGCGCGTAAAGCCGCGGGTGGGTTCGACGCCGGGCAGTTCGGGCATGCGCACGCTGACGGCGGCAAAGCGCTCCCAGTCGAGATTCTCGGCGACCTGGACCGGCTGAAACCCGGCCGCGCCCTTCAGATCGTCCTCGATCCGCGAAACGTCTTCGGCGGTGAGGCGCAGGATCTGTTGCAGTGCGGTCAGCACCTGACCCTTGTTTTCGAGCCGGTCGGGGATGATGTCGACGCGGAAATCGGTGCGGTTGTTGGCGATCGGCACGCCGCGCCGGTCGACGATCCAGCCACGGCGCGGGGGGGTGAGCGTCATGTTGACGCGGTTGCTCTCCGCCAGCAGCTTGTACTTGTCGTTCTCGTACACCGCGAGCCAGGTCATGCGTCCGGCCAGCACCAGCCCGAGCGTCGCCTGAATGCCACCGAGCAGCATCGCACGGCGCGAGAAGCTGTAGCTCTGCTGTGCTTCGGTGATCATGCGGACCGGGCCGCTCATTGCCATTTCTTTCGGCGATCGAGCCGCGCGACCAGCCGCGACAGGACGGGGAACAGCGCGACCGAAATCAGGATCTGGATCAGCAACACGGTATCGACATGGGCATTGAGCGGCGTCGCGACCAGCCGCCCGCCGATCAGGCAGAAGGCGATGGCACCCGCCGCGAGCAGCCAGTCTTGAAGAAAGTCACGCCACACGATGCGCGTATCTAGCACATCGATGGCGATGAACGACACCGTCCAGAAAAACATGGCGTTGCCGAGCGGCTGGCCGCTGACCATGTCGTCGACAAAGCCGAGCAGCAGCGGTGCCCAGGGCTTGAGCAGATCGGGACGATGCAGCCGCCACGCGAGCAGCATCATCAGCCCGAACGGCGGGAGCAGCGGCACGGTCGCCTTGAACGGGATCAGCGTGATGAGCGAGGCGAGGACAATCGACAGCGGCGCGAGCCAGCGGGCGCGCTGGGAGGTGGTGGGCTGACCAAGGCCCGCAAAGGGCGTGCCGGTCACCGCGCGGGTGCGCCCGGTGCGCGCGTTTCGGTCGCCTCCGGGAAGAAGGCGCGCTGGACCAGTGCATAGTCGAGCATATCGGGGCTGGCGGTCGGCTGCGCCTTGGCCGTGTCACGCGCCCGCTCCAGCGTCACCGCAACCGCGATATTCGGTGGGAACAGTCCGCCGGTGCCCGAGGTGACAAAAGCATCGCCCGGCTCGAACAGCACCTGTGCCTCACCTGCGGAGCGGATCTCCAGCAGCCCGTCGCCGCGCCCTGCAGCGATGGCGGGGAGGCCGTCGCGAATGCGGCGGACCGGGACCACGCTTTCGGGATCGAGGACGAGCAGGATGCGCGCGGTGTTCGGGCTCACCTCGACCACGCGGCCGATCAGGCCATCGGGACCGCGTACCGGCTGGCCGCTGCGAACACCCTGCCAGCTGCCCGCGTTGAGCGTGGCAAATCGGCGCGTGCTCGACCCGCTGGAATAGACGATACGCGCGGCGACGATCGGATCGGCAACGCGGTCGCGCAGCTTGAGCAGGGCGCGCAGGCGGCGATTGTCGCGGGTGACGACGCGGGCGTGTTCGATCAGCGTCTTGTTCGCCTCAAGCTCGGCCTTCAGCCGGGCATTCTCGCTGCGCACGCCGAAGAAGCTGCCAATGCCGTCGGGGATCCCGGAAACGCTACGCCGCGTCCAGTCCGCACCGGATGCCACGGGCGTGACGAGTTCCGAAAAGGCGCCGCGCACCACCGCATAGGCCGGCGGGTTCAGGGTCGAGAGCAGCAACAGGGCAACCGCGACCAGCGCACCGCCGACCGCGACCACATATCCGATAAAGAGCCCGTATTGCGCCCGCCGCGAAAACCCGGGGCGCCGGTTATGTGGCGGCGCCATACCCCCCGCTTCCTCAGACCTGAATCAGAACACCACGAAACACCGGATCTTCTAGCGCACGCCCGGTGCCCAGCGCCACACAGGTCAGCGGGTCTTCGGCCACCGTAACCGGCAGACCCGTCTCATCGCGAAGCACTTCGTCGATTCCGGCGAGCAGTGCGCCGCCGCCGGTGAGGACGATGCCCTGATCGACGATGTCGGCGGCCAGTTCGGGCGCGGTGTTTTCGAGCGCGATGCGCACGCCCTCGACGATCGTGCCGACCGGCTCGGACAGCGCTTCGGCGATCTGGCCCTGGTTGATCTGGATTTCCTTGGGCACGCCGTTGACGAGGTCGCGACCCTTGATGTGGATCGTCTGGCCGATCCCGTCCGCGGGCGGCTTGGCCACGCCCACTTCCTGCTTGATCCGCTCCGCCGTGGCTTCGCCGATCAGCAGGTTATGGTTGCGACGGACATAGGAAACGATCGCTTCGTCCATCTTGTCGCCGCCGACGCGGACCGAGGTGGAATAGGCAAGGCCGCGCAGCGACAGCACCGCAACTTCGGTCGTGCCGCCGCCGATGTCGACCACCATGCTGCCGATCGGCTCGGTCACCGGCATGTCGGCACCGATTGCCGCAGCCATCGGCTCCTCGATCAGGAACACCTGGCTCGCGCCGGCATTCGACGCCGCGTCACGGATCGCGCGACGCTCGACACTGGTCGAGCCCGAGGGGACGCAGATCACGATCTGGGGCCAGCGCATGAACTTGCGCTGTCCGGTGACCTTGCGGATGAAGTGCTTGATCATCTCTTCGGCCACGTCGATGTCGGCGATCACGCCATCGCGCAGCGGACGAATCGCCTCGATCGAACCCGGTGTCTTGCCCATCATCAGCTTGGCGTCGTCACCAACCGCCTTGACCCGCTTGATCCCGTTCAGCGTTTCGACGGCCACGACCGACGGTTCGTTCAGGACGACGCCCCGCCCGCGCAGGTACACGACCGTGTTCGCGGTTCCCAGGTCGATCGCGAGATCGTGGGACATCATCTTGAAAAAGCGGGAGAAAATCATTCTGATCGCACCGTTCTGTCACGGCCGCCCGGGCCGGGTTTCGCACTGAAAATCATACCCTGACCCGTCTCGGTCGGATCGACTCCGGCCGAAGGAAAATTGGCGGATACGGGTCGCGGGATGGCGCCGCTTGGGCTACACCGGCTTGCATGTCAATACGACGCTTGCCGGAGCATCTTGTCAACCGGATTGCAGCGGGTGAGGTGGTGGAACGCCCTGCCAGCGCGCTCAAGGAACTGGTGGAAAACGCTGTCGATTCGGGCGCGACCCGGATCGCCGTGCGGCTGTCCGGCGGCGGGATCGAGCTGATCGAGGTCACCGACGACGGATGCGGCATGGCGCCGCCCGAAATGGCGCTGGCGCTGGAGCGGCATGCGACATCGAAACTGCCCGACGATGCGATCGACGCGGTCACGACCCTGGGCTTTCGCGGCGAGGCGCTGCCGTCGATCGCCAGCGTGTCGCGCTTCACCGTCGAGAGCCGCCCGCGCGGTGCCGATGGCTGGTCGCGAACCGTGGATAATGGCGCGCTGGCGGCGGAGGGGCCGGCGGCGCTGCCCCCCGGCACGCGCGTACGGGTCGAGGGGTTGTTCGAGAAGGTGCCGGCGCGGCGCAAGTTCCTGCGCTCCACCCGCTCGGAATATGCCGCCTGCCTCGATGTGGTGAAGCGGCTGGCGATGGCGCGGCCCGAGATCGGCTTTTCGGTCGAGCATGACGGGCGGCGGGTGCTGGCCGTGCAGGAGGGGATGGACCGGATCGCGCGCGTCGCGGCGCTGACCGACCGCGATCTCGCGGCGAACAGCGTCGGGATCGATTTCGAGCGCGAAGGGATCATGCTGGGCGGCGTCGCCGGCTTGCCGACCTTCAATCGCGGCGTGGCGGATCACCAATATCTGTTCGTCAACGGCCGCCCGGTGAAGGATCGCCTGCTGACGGGGGCGGTGCGCGGTGCCTATGCCGAGATGCTGGCGCGCGACCGGCATCCTGTGGTTGCGCTGTTCCTCGACGTGCCGCCCGATCAGGTGGATGTGAACGTCCACCCGGCCAAGACCGAAGTGCGCTTCCGCGATCCGCAGCTGGCACGCGGGCTGATCGTCAGCGGACTGCGCCGCGCGCTGGACGGGGCAGGGCATCGCAGCGTGCAGCGGCCCGATGCAGCGGTGATGGGGTTGTGGACCAGTGAGGCGGCGCAAACCGACCAAGGACCCCGACGTCACCCCAGCGAAAGCTGGGGTCTCCCGTGGGGAAGCGGCGCCGCGTCACATGGCGAGACCCCAGCTTTCGCTGGGGTGACGGCTTTGAACGAACGGCGCCCGACCTTCATCGCTCCGCCACCCCAGGCGCGTGCTGAACCTGCGGCCGAGCCGGTGCCGACGGCGATCAGCTACCCGCTCGGCGTCGCGCGGGGGCAGGTGGCGCGCACCTACATTGTCGCTGAGGCGGAGGACGGGTTGGTGCTGGTCGACCAGCATGCCGCGCACGAACGGCTGGTTCTCGAACGCATGCGCCGCGCGGTAAGCAGCGGCGGGGTGGCGAGCCAGGCCTTGCTGCTGCCCGAGGTGGTCGAGCTGGACGAGCCGGCGTGCGACCGGCTGGAGGCGCGTGCGGGCGAACTGGCCGAGTTCGGGCTGGAGCTGGAAAGGTTCGGCCCGCGCGCGATGCTCGTCCGCGCGACCCCGGCGCTGCTGGGCAAGGGCGATGTGATCGGGCTGGTCACCGACGTTGCCGACGAACTGGCGGCGTTCGATTCTGCGCTGAGCCTCAAGGAAAAGCTCGACCATGTCGCCGCGACGATGGCGTGCCACGGATCGGTCCGCGCGGGCCGCGTGCTCTCGGTCGCCGAAATGAATGCGCTGCTCCGCGAGATGGAGGTCACGCCACACTCGGGCCAGTGCAACCACGGGCGACCGACCTGGGTGAAGCTGGCGCATGGCGACATCGAGAAGCTGTTCGGGCGGAAGTGATGCGTCACCTGTATCTAAAGGTTCGCAGACTCGTTGATGCGGACATTAGGGAGAACAGTCGGCCCGCTTCGCCCTTGCTGGGTTTTGTCCTTGTTATGCCACCTGTAATCGGCGGACTGCCCTTTTCGGGATTTTTCGCGATCTCGATTTGGACGGTTTTTGGAGCCGTGGCGGTAGCTTGGACCGGGTTTGCTTGGTGGCGCGTCGCGCGGATTGCGCGCGCGTCGGTGCTTCGCGGCGATCGGAACTATGACCAGCGCGTCAAGTACGAGCTCGCACGCGAATATGCGGAGACCGAAAGCGCGACCGCGAGTAAGCGCCGCCGGAGGCGTGCGCGTCGTGGGGGATGAGCATCCCCCTTTGCCGAATGCAACCTTCGCCGTCACTACGCATTGTTAACCCTGAACGACGCTTCAGGTAGAAAAGAAATGGGTAAGTTGATGTCGGTGGCCTTGGCCGCCATTCCGCTGGTTGCTGTGCTGGGTGCGATGGTCGTCGCGCCGTAACCCCAAGAGTTTCGCTCCCAAGCGAAAAAAAGAGGCCGCCCGGACTTCGTGTCCGGGCGGCCTTCTCTTTGTCTGGGCCGGAAGCGGCGAGGGGGTTAGCCCTCGGCCTGCTCCTCGGTCGCCTCGACGGCGATCTCGCCGGGTTCGGCGTTGGGGTCGTAGTCCTCGGTGAAGCCGGCTTCGTCCTTTTCGAACATCGCCTCCATCACGTTGACGCCCTGTGCCTGCATCTCGGCCTCTTCCGGCGAGCGGGCGACGTTGACCTTGACGGTCACGACAACCTCGGCGTGCAGGGCAACGCGGACTTCGTACAGGCCGATCGCCTTGATCGGCTTGTCGAGCACGACCTGCGCCTTGCTGACCTTGTGGCCATCGGCGTTGAGCGCTTCGACGATGTCGCGCACTGCGACCGAGCCGTAGAGCTGGCCGGTGTTCGACGCCTGACGGATCAGGGTGACCGAAACCCCCTCAAGGCCCTTCGATTCCTTCTCGGCTTCGGTGCGCTTGGCGGCGTTCTCGGCGACGATACGCTCGCGATTCGCCTCGAACACCTTGCGGTTGGCTTCGTTGGCGCGGAGCGCCTTCTTGTTCGGGAGCAGGTAGTTACGGGCAAAGCCGTCCTTTACCTTCACCACGTCACCGATATGGCCGAGCTTCTCGACGCGCTCGAGCAGAATGATTTCCATGAGCTGCGCTCCTTACTTCACGATGAAGGGCAGAAGGCCCAGGTGGCGCGCACGCTTGATGGCGATGGCCAGCTCGCGCTGCTTCTTCGCGCTCACCGACGTGATGCGCGAGGGGACGATCTTGCCACGCTCGGAGACGAAGCCCTGCAGCAGGCGGACGTCCTTATAGTCGATCCGGGGCGCGTCCTTCGCGGAGAAGGGGCAGCTCTTGCGGCGGCGGAAAAAGGGTCGTGCCATGTCTTATTCTCCCCGGCCTTCGTCACCATCGCGGTCGCGACGACCACGGCGTTCGCGGTCACCCTTGCGCATCATCACGGTCGGACCCTGCTCCAGCTCGTCCACGCGGACGGTCATGTAGCGGATGATGTCTTCGTTGATCTGCGTCTGGCGCTCGAGCTCAGCGACGACACCGGCAGGGGCGTCGATTTCGAGCATCACGTAATGCGCCTTGCGGTTCTTCGCGATCTTGTAGGCGAGGCTGCGAAGACCCCAGGTCTCGGTCTTGACGACCTTGCCCTGATTATCTTCGACGATCTTGGTGGCGGTTTCCGCCAGTGCGTCCACCTGCGCCTGTGCCAGATCCTGGCGCGCAAGGAACACATGCTCGTACAGAGCCATGCGTCTGTTCTCACTGTTGGCCGATCGCTGACGCCGCCCCATGCGGTCGCCCCTCCGGCTGTCGTTCCGTATTCACGCGGAGGGTCAGCCCGTCCGCGAAGCGTGGGCCCCTAGCGCAAGCGGGCGCTGCTGGCAAGTGCCGCTAGCGGCTGCGCTGGCCGCCGGGGTCGGCGATCGGCGCTGGGCTGCGCGAGAGCCAGCCGTCTCCGTCGTCCGCAGGGTCAGGCGCTGGGAAAGGCGCGGGATCGCCGATCGGTAAGCACTCGCCGCCGTCCCAGGCCAGGCACACGACCCGATCGCCCAGCATCGTCGCCCGCACCGTGCCGCTTGCGCGCTCCGTCGCGTAGCTGCTCTCGAGCGTCCATTGACGATTTCGGCCGGGTTTTCCGTCGGCTACCGGCTCCCCAAGCCGCTTGGGATCGATGCCGCGATAGTGTCGCGAATAGGAGTCTAGCTCGACCGAAAGACGGTAGACGGCTTCGGCCGATCCGCCGCGCGCGATCCGGTCGCGCAACCACTCGACGCGGCGATCACGCCGTGAAGCTTCTTCGGCAAGCCGGCTGATCCAGCCGGTGTCGCGCAAATACATGCCGACGGTTGAGAACTCGATCGACGCCTGTTTGGGGATGCCGGGGACCGAAGCGATCGTCCCGCGAAATCCGCGCGCGCCGCAGACGTTCGCCTGCCACATCGTGCCGTCGGCCTGATAAAGTTCGCAGCCCGAACTGGTCCGACGACCGACCAACGTGCCTTCTGCGAGGCCATTGGGACCGGTGAACCCGCCGACCGACAGGAAAAAGCCGGAAACGCGCTCGCCCGAAAAGCTCAGCACAACCTTGACCCCGCCGCCCACGGTGCGCTCGCCGCACCGTCGCTCGCGGCCGGGGCAGGTGCGCTGCGCGTCACGGCCCTCGACTGGAAGCGACGTCGTTCCGGTATAGTTTCCGAAATAGGCGATCTGCCCCTCGAACTGCGGGTCGAGCGCGACGTCCTCCGGCTGTGACCGGGCGGGTGATGCGAGGATGACCAAAGCGAGCATGCAAATCAGGGTCCGAACCATGCGCGCGCCTCATCCTGTCCCGATGCGGGACGTATCATGACGCCATGGTAACGACGATTGCGTTTACTGCACGCGACCGGTGCCGATCTGACACAACAGAAGGCGGCGATGCCATCGGCACCGCCGCCCTGTTGCCCCCGGCCTGGGAGGAAGAAGGCCGGCGGTTGCGAAGCGCTTAGCGGATCATGTTGCCGAAGATCGCGCCGATGATGCCGCTGGCGATGCCGACCATCACGATGTCGTTGCCCGACTGGACATAACGATAGCCGCGCGGCGGTGCCTTCAGGCCGCGATAGTGACGGTAATCGACCTGGCGATAGTTGCGCGCCTGACGATAGTCGAACCGCTCGCCGCGCTTCCAGCTGGTGCGATAACGCTGCTGGGGCGCCTTCTTCACCGTCTGCTTGACCACGACCTTGCCGTTCGGCTTGTGCTTGACGACCGTGCGGGTCTGCTGCGCCGGGGCGGCAGCGGCGGGCGCGGCGGCAAGGATCGGGCTGACCGCGACCGATGCGGCGACGGCGGCGAGAACAAATTTCTTCATCTTCAGTCTCCTGCGTTCGAGCCCGGTATCGGGCGACACGATCAATCTGGGGGGCGGGTGTCGCAGGGGTTTCGCGGGAGCCCAGCAAAATGGTCGCCTTGTGTCGCAATCCGTTCAGCTTCGTTCATCTTGCGGGATCGGGCCGACGCGCATAGGGCGCGGGGCCTGATTTCTAGGAGCCAGAACAATGCGAGCCTTCATCTTTCCGGGGCAGGGAAGCCAATCCGTCGGCATGGGGCTGGCGCTGAGCCAGGCCAGTGCGGCGGCGCGCGAGGTGTTTCAGGAAGTGGACGATGCGCTGGGCCAGAAGCTGTTCAAGCTGATGACCGAAGGCCCCGAAGGCGACCTGTTGCTGACCGAGAATGCCCAGCCGGCGATCATGGCGCACGCGATCGCGGTGCTGCGCGTGCTGGAGAAGGAAGGCGGCGTGCGGCTGGCGGACAAGGCGGACTTCGTCGCCGGCCATTCTCTGGGCGAATATACCGCGCTGTGTGCCGCAGGTGCGCTGGACCTGTCGACTACCGCCCGGCTGCTCAAGCTGCGCGGGCAAGCAATGCAGGCGGCGGTGCCGGTGGGCGAGGGGGCGATGGCCGCGCTGCTCGGTGCCGATCTGGTCAAGGCGCAGGCGATTGCCGACGCAGCGGTCGAGGGCGAGGTGTGCACCGTCGCCAACGACAACGACCCGTCGCAGGTGGTGATTTCGGGTGCCAAGGGCGCGATCGACCGGGCGGTGGCGATTGCCAAGGACCATGGGGCGAAGCGCGCTGTGCTGTTGCCGGTTTCGGCGCCGTTCCACTGCCCGATGATGCAGCCCGCCGCCGACGCGATGGCCAAGGCGCTGGCCGATGTCGCGATCCGCGCGCCGCTGGTGCCGGTCTATGCCAATGTCACCGCCGCGCCGGTGAGCGATCCCGACACGATCCGCGGCCTGCTGGTCGATCAGGTGACCGGCATGGTGCGCTGGCGCGAGTCGGTCGCCGCGATGTTCGATGCGGGCGTGCATAATTATGTCGAGCTGGGCGGGAAGGTGCTGGGCGCGATGGTCAAGCGGATCGCACCGGATGCGACCGTGACCAGCGCGGTGACGATGGATGATATCGAGGCGCTCGAAAAGGCGCTCTGAGGAGAATGAACATGTTCGACCTTACAGGTATGACCGCGCTGGTGACTGGCGCTTCGGGGGGGATCGGGTCTGCGATCGCCAAGGCACTCGCCGCTCAAGGCGCGCGGCTGGCGGTTTCGGGGTCCAATGCCGAGAAGCTGGAGGCGTTTCGCGCCGAGTTGGGCGGGGATCATGTCGCGCTGGCGTGCAATTTGAGCGACGCGGCGGCGGTGGACGCGCTCGTGCCCTCGGCGGTCGAGGCGCTCGGCAAGCTCGACATCCTCGTCAACAATGCCGGCGTGACGCGCGACAACCTCGCTATGCGGATGAAGGACGAGGAATGGGATCAGGTGATCCGCGTCAACCTCGAGGCCGCTTTCCGTCTGATGCGTGCCGCCGCCAAGCCGATGATGAAGGCGCGGTTCGGCCGGATGATCTCGATCACGTCCGTCGTGGGTGCCACAGGAAATCCGGGACAGGCGAACTATGCCGCGTCCAAGGCCGGGCTGGTCGGCATGTCCAAGGCGCTGGCGCAGGAACTGGCGAGCCGCAACATCACCGTGAACTGCGTCGCGCCGGGCTTCATCCGCTCGGCGATGACCGATGTGCTGCCCGAGGCGCAGAAGACCGCATTGCTGACCAAAATTCCGGCTGGCGACCTGGGCAGTGGCGAAGACATCGGTGCCGCAGTGGTCTATCTGGCGTCGAAGGAAGCGGGCTATGTCACCGGGCAGACGCTGCACGTGAACGGCGGCATGGCGATGCTGTGACCGGCCGAGCTATCGGGGAAGGGGAATAATCATGTCGTTTCTGTTGATCAGCGCCGCCCTGTTTGCAGGTGGCGTGCAGGAAGAAGAAGCGCGCCGACCGCGCGACCAGACGCCGATCGCGTGCCCTTATCGCACGCTGCCGCGCACGATCGATCGCGATGCGCTGGCCAATCTGGCGCGGTCGGGCTTCGAGCCGAAGACCGACGCCGAGAAGCGCGCGTTCCAGTCGGTGGGTGAGCGCATTTCCGCATGTCAGGCGAGCAACGGCTGGGGCGAGCGCAGCCGCCAGGCGGCTTACCGCTACCTCACCGGTCGCGTTCTGCTGTCGAACGCCCGTTATCAGTTGCGGAGCCATGAAGTGACGACGGCGCAGATCGAGGCAGCGCATGCCGCATTGTCGGCCGAAGCGCAGCAGGCTGTCGCGCGCGGATCGATCGCCAGCGCCGACATGACGATCGCGTGGAATGCGATCGTTGCCGGCGGAGCCAAGATCGACGCAGTGCCGGCCGATCAGCGCGGCGCGATCGCCGGGCTGATCCTGCAGGGATTGGCCGGCGTGTCGATCATGGCGGACGCCGAAGCGGCCTATCGCACACACTGAACCGCAGGGGGCGCTGTCCAGCCCCTCTTGCGCGGGGGCGGGCGGCGTTCTACGTGCGTTCAGGATTCGAGTTTCAACGGTCTAATCAAGAAGGAACAGGGTACATGAGCGAGACCGCCGATCGCGTGAAAAAGATCGTCGTCGAGCATCTCGGCGTCGAAGCCGAGAAGGTCACCGAGGACGCGAGCTTCATCGACGACCTGGGCGCGGACAGCCTCGACATCGTCGAGCTGGTCATGGCGTTCGAAGAGGAATTCGGCGTCGAGATCCCCGATGATGCCGCCGAGAAGATCACGACCGTCAAGGACGCGATCACCTATATCGACGAGAATCAGGGCTAATTCGGGTTTCCCGGATGGCCGCCCGCTTGGGCAGGATTTGACGAACGGCTCCCGGTCCCGGAAAGGGGTGGGGAGCCGTTTTGTTTTGTAGCGATCAACACCGGAGAGTAACTATGCGCCGCGTCGTCGTCACCGGCCTCGGCCTTGTCACCCCGCTGGGCGGGGATGTCGAAACCAGCTGGAAAAACATCCTTGCCGCCAAGTCCGGCGCGGGGACGATCACGCGGTTCGACGCGACCGACTTCCAGAGCAACTATGCCTGTGAGGTAAAGCCCGCCGACCATGAATATGGGTTCGACCCGGGCAAGCGCGTCGATCACAAGATCCAGCGCCAGGTCGATCCGTTCATCGTCTATGGCATCGACGCCGCCGGACAGGCGATCGAGGATGCCGGCCTGCTCGACATGAGCGAGGAAGAGCGGTTCCGTGCCGGCTGTTCGATCGGGTCGGGCATCGGTGGCCTGCCGGGCATCGAGAGCGAATCGCTGGTGCTGGCGGAGAAGGGGCCGAAGCGCGTGTCGCCGCATTTCGTCCACGGCCGCCTGATCAACCTGATCTCGGGTCAGGTGTCGATCAAGTACGGCCTGATGGGGCCGAACCACGCGGTTGTCACGGCGTGCTCGACTGGTGCGCATTCGATCGGCGACGCTGCGCGGATGATCGCGATGGACGACGCCGATGTCATGCTGGCGGGCGGTGCGGAGAGCACGATCTGTCCGATCGGCATTGCGGGCTTCGGTCAGGCGCGCGCGCTGTCGACCGGCTTCCGCGACGAACCGTGGCGGGCGAGCCGTCCCTGGGATCAGGGGCGTGATGGCTTCGTCATGGGCGAGGGCGCGGGCGTCGTGGTGCTCGAGGAATATGAGCGGGCCAAGGCACGCGGCGCGAAAATCTATGCCGAAGTGGTCGGCTATGGCCTGTCGGGCGACGCCTATCACGTGACCGCGCCGCACCCCGAAGGGTCGGGTGCGTTCCGCTCGATGCAGATGGCGATGAAGAAGTCGGGCCTGGCGCTGTCGGACATCGACTACATCAACGCGCACGGCACCTCGACCCCGCTGGGCGACGAGCTGGAGCTGGGCGGCGTGCGCCGTCTGTTCGGCGACGCGATCGGCGACCTGTCGATGAGCTCGACCAAGTCGGCGATCGGCCATCTGCTGGGCGGCGCGGGCGCGGTGGAGAGCATCTTCTGCATCCTGGCGATGCGCGACGGCATCGTGCCGCCGACGCTGAACCTCGACAATCCCAGCGAGAATTGCGCGGGCGTCGACCTGGTCCCGCACAAGGCCAAGGAGCGCAAGGTCCGCGCGGTGCTGAACAACTCGTTCGGCTTTGGCGGCACCAACGCTTCGCTGGTGATGAAGGCGGTTTGATCCGACCTTGTTCCCCTCCCGCTTGCGGGAGGGGCTAGGGGAGGGCATGTCTTTGGCGTTGCGGAGGGTAACAGACCCTCCCCCGACCCCTCCCGCAAGCGGGAGGGGAGTTTTCCAGCGGCGGAGATTGGCGTTGCGCAAGTTCGGCTGTTTCGGCGTTCTCCTGATCCTCGCGCTGGTTGCTGCGGCATTCTGGGCGGCGCAGCTATGGGGCGGGGCCGGGCCGGGGACGCGCAACATGACGCTGACCGTAGCGCAGGGATCGACCCTGACCACCGCCGCGCGCGAGCTGGAGAAGCAGGGCGCGATCCGCGATGCGGACCTGTTCCTGTGGATGGCGCGGGTGTTCGGCGACGATACGCCGATCCAGGCGGGCGAATATCGCGTGCCGGCGAAGATCAGCCAGTCCGACCTGCTCAAGATGCTGCAGGGCGGGCGTACGCTCCAGCGCTTCGTGATGATTCCGGAGGGGATGCCGTCAATCCTGGTCCACGAGCGGCTGATGGCCGCCGAGCAGCTGCAGGGCGAGGTCGATGTGCCATTGGAGGGCAGCATCCTGCCCGACAGCTATGCCTATAATCGCGGCGATACGCGGCAGCGGGTGCTGGACCGTATGCAGAGCGCGATGGACAAGTACCTCGCCGAGGCATGGGAGCGTCGCAAGCCGAACATCGCGGTGAGCACGCCGCAGGAGGCACTTATCCTCGCCTCGATCGTCGAGAAGGAAACGGGGAAGCCCGAAGAGCGGCGGATGGTCGCGGGGGTCTATTCCAACCGGCTCAAGCGCGGGATGCCGCTGCAGGCCGATCCGACCGTGATCTACCCGGTGACCAAGGGCAAGCCGCTGGGCCGCCGCATCCTGCGCTCCGAACTGCAGGCGAAGAACGGCTACAACACCTATGCGATGGCGGGCCTGCCCGAGGGGCCGATCGCCAATCCGGGCCGCGGGAGCATCGATGCGGTGCTCGACCCGGAAACGACCAACGCGCTGTATTTCGTCGCGGACGGCACTGGCGGACACATCTTCGCCGACACGCTGGAGCAGCACAACGCGAACGTGCAGAAATGGTATGCGCTGCGGCGGGCGCGGGGGGAGATGTAGGGGTCAGTCCGCCGGACGTCCCACCCCAAGTCGCGGCAGCACGATCAGGAACGCGAGCCCTCCCACTGCCAGCACCGCCGCCAGCATCGCCATGGGCGCTAGCGTGCTGCCGGTATAGTCGCGCACCATCGGGACCGCGTTTTGCGCGGCGAAGCCGCCGAGATTGCCGACCGAGTTGATCACCGCGAGCCCGGCTGCGGCGTGGGCACCGCGGAGCAAGCCCTGGGGGACGCTCCAGAAGACAGGCTGGGCGGAGAAGATCGCAGCGGCGGCGATGCACAGGCAGGCGAATTTGAGCGCTGCGCCGGGCAGGATGACGCTGGCGAGGAAGAAGGTGGCGGCGACGAGCATCGGGCCGGCGACGTGCCAGCGGCTGGTGCCGTGCTTGGCCGCATGGCGGGGGACGGCCCAGAGCGCGGCGGCGACGAGGATCCACGGGATCACGTTGATGATCCCGTTCTGGATGTTCGACGCGCCGAAGCTCTTGACGATGGTCGGGAGCCAGTAGCTGAGGCCGTAGGCGCCGAGCGGCATCGCGAAATAGAGCAGCGAGAGCAGCAGCACGCGCGGATCGGTGAGCGCGCGCCACGCCGAACCGGGGTCACCAGCCGGGGTTTCGGCGGTCAAGGTGTCGGCGAGCCGTTTCTTCTCGCCGGCGCTCAGCCATTTCGCTTCGCCCGGCGTGCTGGGCAGTTTCCACAGCACCAGCGGGGCGAGCAGCACCGGGGGCAGGCCGGTAGCGACGAACACCCATTGCCATCCGGCGAGCCCCGCCAGCCCGTCCAGCTCCAGCAACGCACCGCCGATCAGCGAACCGACCGCGTTGGCGAACGCGCTGGCGATCATGAACAGGCCCACCATGCGCGCGCGATGCGCCTGGGGGTACCAGAGGGTGAGCAGGTAAAGCACACCCGGGAAGAAGCCCGCCTCCGCCACGCCGAGCAGGAAGCGCAGGACGTAGAACATTGTCGGGCTCTGCGTGTAGCCGAGCGCGATGGTGATGAGGCCCCAGGTGAGCATAATCCGCGTGAACCACACCCGCGCGCCGACGCGGGCGAGGATCATGTTTGCGGGCGCCTCGAACAGGAAATAGCCGAGGAAGAACAGGCTGGCGCCGAGGCCATAGGCGGCTTCGGACATACCCAGCGCATCGACCATTTCGAGCTTGGCGTAGGAAACGTTCTGCCGGTCGATGTAAGCGAGGAGGTACATGGTGCAGAGCAGCGGCATCAGCCGCTGCGTGACCTTGGCAAGCGTCGCCTGCGGCGAAACCGCATCGTCCATGCTGTCCCCCTCCTATATGCTGGCCGACGTTTGCCGCCGTGCCAGCTGAGATCTACCCCCGCAGGCCGTTCGCCTCCCGCGCCAGTGCTTCGATTTCGGCCATGCTTGCGCCCTTGGGCGTTACCCAGCTGCCACCGACGCACAGGACCGGGTCGAAGCCGAGCCAGTCGGGCGCGGTCGCCGCCGAAATGCCGCCGGTGGGGCAGAACTTCGCTTCGTAGAAGGGGGCGGCGAGGGCTTTCAGCGCCTTGAGTCCACCGCTGGTTTCCGCCGGGAAGAATTTGAAGTGGCGCAGGCCGAGGTCGTAGCCGCGCATGATGTCGCCGGCATTGGCGATGCCGGGCAGGAACGGCACGCCGCTTTCGACGATCACCTTGCCGAGCCGTTCGGTCAGGCCGGGGGAGACGATGAATTCGGCGCCCGCATCCATCACCTGCGCGAACTGGTCGGGGTTGACGACGGTCCCGGCGCCGACGATCGCGCCTTCGACCTTCTTCATCTCCCGGATCGCGTCCAGCGCGGCGGGGGTGCGCATTGTGACTTCGAGCACCTTGAGACCACCGGCGACCAGCGCTTCGGCGAGGGGCTTGGCGGTCGCCGCGTCGTCGATGACGAGGACGGGGATGACCGCGCTGGTCCGCATGATGGTTTCGATCGTCATTGCGTATGCTCCTGCGCATAGGCCGCCGCCGCGCCATAGAGGCCGGGCTGGGGGTGGGTGATCAGCTTGACGGGGATCGAGGACATCAATCCCTGGAAGCGCCCCTTTGCGACGAAACGCTGGGCAAATCCAGAGCCGAGCAGGTGGTCCTTGAGCCGGAAGCCGAGCCCGCCCGCGATGACGACGCCGGTCGGGCCGTGCGCGAGCGCGAGATCGCCCGCGACCGCGCCGAGGCTGAGGCAGAAGCGGTCGAGCGCGGCGACGGCGAGGCTGTCCTTGCCCTCCAGCGCGAGGGTCCAGATTTCCTTGTCGGACAGGCTGTGCACCGCCTTGCCCTCAATTTGCGCCAGCGTTTCGTAGATCGGGACGATGCCGGGCCCGGACACGATCCGTTCGGCTGAGACGCGGGTGTAGGTCGAGCGGAGGCGGCGGACGTACGCATCCTCGATGCTGTCGAGCGGGGCGAAGTCCATATGCCCCCCTTCGGTCGCGATGACATGATAACCGCCGTTGGGGGGACGGAAGACCTGCGCGACGCCAAGCCCGGTGCCGGGGCCGCACACGGTGATCGATCCCTTTTCCGGCAACGCTGTCATCGGGCCGCACAGATGAACGAAATCGCTGTCGGGAAGCTGGGCGACGGCATGGCCGATCGCGCCGAAATCGTTGATCAGGCTGTAGCTGTCGACGTCGAGCCGTTCGTGGATCAGCGGCGGGCGGATGATCCAGGGATTGTTGGTCAGCTTGATCAGTTCGTCATTGATCGGCGAGGCGATGGCGATTGCCGCCGCGCGCGGCATCGGGCGAGCGAATTCGCGTGCCGAAGCCTGCCAGGCGAGCTGGAAGCTAGCGTGATCCGCGGTCTTTTGCGTGACCGGATCGCCCAGCGAAACGACGCGGCCATTCTCGACCTCGGCAATGGCGAAGCGGGCATGGGTCCCGCCGATATCGACCGCTACGACTTCCAACTCTATATCCTCTCTAGCTTCGTCATCCCCGCGAAAGCGGGGACCCATCTCCTGACCGCTTCACCGGGTGGACAGCGCGGGAGATGGGCCCCCGCTTTCGCGGGGGTGACGGTTTGGTTTGTGGTGACCGCGAACGATCACAACCCTGCGGCCGCGAGCATGGCCGATCCGCCGGCCTCGGCCTCGCTGGCGCCGTGGCGCATCATTGCGAACAGCTCGCGGCCCGTGCCGAGGTCGGGCGGCGGTGCGGCGGCGAGGTCGCGGGCATCCCATTCGGCGGGATCGACCAGCGCCTGCAGGACACCTTCCTCCGCGCACAGACGGACGACGTCGCCATCGCGCAGCTTGCCGATCGGGCCGCCGCCGAGTGCTTCGGGCGAGAGGTGGATTGCGGCGGGTACCTTGCCGCTTGCGCCCGACATGCGCCCGTCGGTGACCAGCGCGACGCGGAAGCCGCGATTCTGGAGGACGCCGAGCGGCGGGGTGAGTTTGTGCAGTTCGGGCATACCGTTCGCGCGCGGCCCCTGGAACCGCACGACCACCACCACGTCGCGGTCGAGTTCGCCCGCCTTGAACGCGTCCTGCACGGCCTGCTGCGTTTCGAACACCCGGCAGGGTGCCTCGATCGTCCAGCGGTCGCGCTCGACGGCGCTGACCTTGATGCAGGCGCGGCCGAGATTGCCCGCGAGGATGCGGAAGCCACCCTCGGGCGAGAAGGGGGCGTCGATGGTGCGGACGATGCTTTCATCGCCGCTGGAATCGCCATGATCGGCCCATGCGAGCGCGTCATTCTCCAGCACCGGCTTCTTGCCATAGGCATCGAGGCCGTCGCCGAAGGTGGTCAGCGTGTCGCCATGGAGGATGCCGCCCTTGAGCAGCTCACGGATCACGAAGGTCGGGCCGCCGGCATCCTCGAACCCGTTCACGTCCGCCGAACCATTGGGATAGACGCGGGCGAGGAGCGGAACGCTGCGCGACAGGCGGTCGAAATCCTCCCAGTCGATCAGGATGCCCGCCGCGCGCGCGATGGCGGGGAGGTGGATGAGGTGGTTGGTCGATCCGCCGGTGGCGAGCAGCACGACCGCCGCGTTGACGATCGCGCGTTCGTCCACGACCTCAGCGATCGGGCGGTAATCGTCGCCGTCCCAGCCGATCTGGGGCAGCCGCTGCACCGCCGCCTTGGTCAGTTCCTGACGCAGCTTCGTGCCCGGATTGATGAACGAGGCGCCGGGGACGTGGAGGCCCATCGCCTCCATCATCATCTGGTTGGAATTGGCGGTGCCGTAGAAGGTGCAGGTACCCTTGCCATGATAGGCGGCGATTTCGGATTCGAGCAGTTCCTCGCGGCTCGCCTTGCCCTCGGCATAGAGCTCGCGGACGCGCGCCTTTTCCTTGTTGGCGATGCCGGTGCGCATCGGGCCGGCCGGGATCAGGATCATCGGGAGATGGCCGAAGCGCAGCGCGCCCATCAGCAGGCCAGGGACGATCTTGTCGCAGATGCCGAGCAGCGCGGCACCCTCGAAGGTGTTGTGGCTGAGCGCTACCGCCGTCGACAGCGCGATAGTGTCGCGGCTGAACAGCGACAGCTCCATGCCCGAATAACCCTGCGTCACGCCGTCGCACATGGCGGGGACACCACCCGCGACCTGTGCCGTGGCACCAGCCTCCAGCGCCCAGATCTTCATCTGTTCGGGGTAGCGGTAATAGGGCGCATGTGCCGAGAGCATGTCGTTATAGGCCGTGACGATCCCGATATTCATCCGGTTCGCGGGCTTCATCGCGTCACGTTGCTCATCCGTGCCGGCATAGGCATGGGCGAGGTTGGCGCAGCCGAGATTGTTGCGGCTGACACCGCCTTCGCGCTGCTGGTTCATCAGCGCGCGGTAGGCTTCGCGGCGTTCTTTCGAGCGGGTGATGACGCGGTCGGTGACGGCGGCGATTTCGGGGTGGAGCGTCGGCATGGTGGTTACTCCAGCCAGTGGACGTCGACGGGCAGTTCGGTCTCCGCAAGGACGCGGCCGATCGGGTAGCTGCTCGACGCGCCCTGCTTGATCGCTGCCTCCAGCACCTTGCGCTTCTCAGCGCCGGTGATCGCGATCATCAGCGACTTGGCGTTGGCGATGGCGGCGGACGACAGCGTGACGCGGGCGACCGGTGCTTCAGGCGGCAGCGGGTCGGGCATGACGCCGAGTGCGCGGCGCTCCTTGGGGCCATTCAGCGCTTCGTCGAAATCGGGGCCGGGGAAGATCGAGGCGGTGTGGCCATCCGCGCCCATGCCGAGCAGGACGAGGTCGAGCGGGAAGTGATGATCGGCGAGGCGCGCATCTGCGGCGCGGCCAGCGGCCTTATAGTCGTCGGCCTTTTCGCTCACCAAGGGAACGACGCGCGCGCCCTTGGGGATGAACACCTTCCCAAGGCCGGTGACGTTGGACAGCGGATCGCCGAGCGGAACGATGCGGTCGTCGGTGGGCACGATCGTCACGCGCTTCCAGTCGAGCTTTGCCGCGGCGAGCTTTTCATAGACCGGGGCGGGGGTCTTGCCGCCCGCCAGCGCGATCACCGCGCCGCCGCGCGCGTCGATCGCGCTTTCGATGATGAAGGCGATGTCGCCGGCGAGGGCATCGACCCATTCGCCCGCTTCCTCATATTCCCACCATTCGATTTCTTCGGCCATTTCAACTACTCCAGTGGGAAAACTTCAATCCGGTATGAGGTTTATTCGTTCCAGGTCACGCCGTCGCGTTCGGTAAGCGCGATCGCGGCGGATGGGCCCCAAGTGCCCGAAGCATAGGGCTTTGGCTTGACGTCCGCCATGTCCCAGCCGGCGCGAATCGCATCGATCCAGGCCCATTGCGCCTCGACCTCGTCGCGGCGCACGAACAAGGTGGGATCGCCCTCGATCAGGTCAAGCAACAGCCGCTCATAGGCGATGCGGCGGCGGGTGCCGGCGAATTCGGTATCGAGGCTGAGGTTCAGCGGCACTTCGCGCAGACGTACGCCGTCGCGGTCGAGGCCGGGTTCCTTGGCCATCACCAGCAGGCGGACATATTCCTCCGGCTGGATACGGATGATCAGCGTGTTCGACTGGAGCACGCCGCCACGCTCGGCGAAGATCGAGTGGGGGACCGGCTTGAACTGGACGACGATCTCGCTGCGCCGTTCGGTCATCCGCTTGCCGGTGCGCAGGTAGAAGGGCACGCCCTGCCAGCGCCAATTGTCGACATGCGCCTTAATCGCGACGAAGGTCTCGGTCTTCGACGGCTTTTCCAGCTCTTCGGCATAGCCCGCGACGATTTTTCCAGTCGATGCGCCGTCGGTGTACTGGCCGGTGACGGTCAGATCGGCCGCGTCGCGCCCGGCGATCGGGCGGAGCGAGCGCAGCACCTTGACCTTCTCGTCGCGGATCGCGGTGCCGTCGAAGCGGGCAGGGGGCTCCATCGCGATCAGCGCGAGCAGCTGCAGGATATGGTTCTGGACCATGTCGCGCAGCGCGCCCACATCGTCATAATAGCCCGCACGGCCCTCGAGCCCGACGGTTTCGCTGACCGTGATCTGGACATGGTCGATGCCCGCCGCGTTCCACACCGGTTCGAACAGCGAATTGCCGAAGCGCAGCGCGAGGATGTTCTGGACGGTTTCCTTGCCCAGATAATGGTCGATGCGGAACGTCCGCTCCTCCGGGAAGACCGATGCGACCGCGTCGTTGATCTCCCGGCTGGAGGGCAGGTCGGTGCCGAGTGGCTTTTCGAGGCCGATCCGGACATTGTCGCCGGCGAGTCCCGCAGCGGCCAGGCCCTTGATCGTCGGTTCGAAGAATTTCGGCGCGGTCGACAGGAAGATGGCGAGGCCGCCGGAAATGTCGCCCAGCTTCTGTGCCAGCGCGTCATAGCCCTCGACCGTAGAGACATCGAGCGGCTGATACTGGACGCGCTTGAGGAAGCTGGCGATCGCGTCGGCGTCCTTGCGGTCTTCGGGCAGGAAGGTTTCCAGCGCCTTTGCGCAGAAGTCGCGGAATTCGGCGTCTGACAGCGTTGACCGTGCGGTGCCCGTAATCGTCAGGCCGTCGGGGAGAAGATTGTCTGCGTGGAGGCCGAACAGTGACGGAATCAGCATGCGCTGGGCGAGGTCGCCCGTCGCTCCGAACAGCAGCAGCTTGCTGAAAGCCTGTCGCATCGATCCTCCCAATGTCATCGTTCCGCCGCCCTAGCAGCGGAAGCGCGGATTGCGAACCCGCGCATACCTATTCGGCGCTAAAGCACCAATCCGGCGGTCTGGTCGAGGCCGGCCATGATGTTCAGGTTCTGAACCGCAGCGCCCGCCGCACCCTTGCCGAGATTGTCGAGCGTCGCGATCAGGCGCGCCTGCCCGCGTTCGGCGTTGCCAAAAACGCGGATCGTCAACCGATCGGTCCCCGCATCATCCTCAAGGCGAACCAGCGTCGTCTCGAAATCGTCGACAACGCGGACGATCGGCGAGTCGCGATAGGCGTCGGCCAGCGTCTGCAGGATCTGAGTCGGTGAAGGCTTGCGGGGTAGTGCGCCGAGCGCCAGCGGCACTTCGACCAGCATGCCGCGATAGGCGTGGGCGACCGCCGGCATGAAGATCGGCGCATGCTCCATCCGGGCGTGCTTCTGCATTTCGGGCAGATGCTTGTGGTCCAGATGGAGGCCATAGGCGCGGAAGCCCGTGGGTTCCGATCCGTCCTCGAACTCGGCGATCATCGCCTTGCCCCCGCCGGAGTAGCCCGATGCGCCCCCCGTGCTGAGCTGCCAGTCGGCCGGAATCAGGCCGGCACGAACGAGCGGGCGGACGAGCGCGAGATAGCCGGTCGGCCAGCAGCCGGGGTTGGAAACGCGCGACGCGTCGGCAATGGCTTGCGCCTGCGCCGGTTCCAGCTCGGCAAAGCCATAGGTCCAGCCATCGGCCACGCGATGCGCGGTCGATGCGTCGATGACGCGGGTGCGCGGATTGTCGATCAGCGCGACGGCCTCGCGCGCAGCATCGTCGGGCAGGCACAGGATCACGAAATCGGCGCCGTTGAGCGCTTCGGCGCGCTTCGCCGCATCCTTGCGGTCGGCGTCGGCAAGCGTGATCAGATCGATCTCGCTGCGCCCGGCGAGGCGCTCACGAATTTCGAGGCCGGTGGTGCCGGCTGCGCCGTCAATGAAGACCGAGATGGTCATGCAGGCAGTCCCAGATCGGTGGCGACCACATAGCCGACCAAGCCATGCGCAGGCGCGCTGCCCCAGGCGAGGCCGCCGGAGATTTCCAGAACCTCGAACGTCTCGCCGGGCGCCAGGTTGGCGAGCAATTCGGACTCGTCGTCGCGTCCGAAACGCAGCGGCGTCGCCGTGGTCACGATGCGCAGGAGCGGGGCGGCATAATGGGGCGCGAAGACACGATCCGCGAGGCGCACATCGGCAAGATCGCGGCGCGCGGCTTCGCGGCGCGGGTCGATCATCACGGAGCGACCACTCAGAGCGAATCGGTTACGCCGGGGCGGGTTCTCTGCTGGTGCTGCCGACGCCGTCGCCGGTGACGAATTGTCCGAATTCTGCAAGAAACTCCGCCCCTTCAGGTGTGCGCGCGATGAAGATGTTCCGCTTGTCGGCCTCATCGCGCTGGCGGCGCAGATAGCTTAGTGCGCCCAACCTGTTCAAGGCGCGTGTGACTACAGGCTTGGATACGTTCAGCGCGCGCGCCAGACCGCGCACCGTGTGCGGCCCCGGTTCGAGATAGACGAGCAGCATCAGCGCCATCTGACGATTGGTCAGGTCCGGCTCGCCAGAGCGGACATAATCGACCAGAGTCGATTTCCAGTGGTCCAGGGAAGGGTCGCTCATCGCATTCATCGCACTCAACAATCTGTTACACACCCGCAAGAAGCCGGGTCCTGAGCGACATTAACGCCCCGAAAGCGAAGCGGTTTCCGCTCGATGACGAAATGTTCCGTTTCGGTGACAACCGCCGAAGGGCCGCGAAAGCCGCTACGGCACGATACGCGGTTGATCCGCGCCGCGCGGTTCCCTATGTGGCCGCTTTCCCGAGAAAGACCGCCATGCTGTTCACCTTCCTCCTCGTCGTACATGCCATCATCGCCTTTCTGCTGGTGACGGTGATTCTGATGCAGAAGTCTGAAGGTGGTGGCCTGACCACCGGCGGCAGCCCGTCGGGCCTGATGTCGGCGCGCGGTGCGGCGAATTTCCTGACCCGCGCGACGGCGATTCTGGCCGGTGCCTTTGTCGTGATGAGCATCACGCTGGCGGTCCTGGCGGCGACGCGCGGCGATAGTGCGATCGACACCAGCGGCGCGGTGGCCCCGACGGCGCAGAGCGCGCCCGCGACGCAGCCGGTCCCGGTGGCTCCGGCAGACAACAGCGCCGTCCCGCTCGCGAACTAAACCCGATTGTCGAAACTTTTTTGGCGGCGCCCGGAGTCGGGCGCTTGCCCCAACTCGTGCTTGAAGGATAAGCGGTGACTCCCATGACGCGGTATATCTTCATCACCGGCGGCGTGGTCTCCTCGCTTGGAAAAGGCCTGATGGCCGCCAGCCTAGCCGCCCTGCTCCAGGCGCGCGGGTACAAGGTCCGTATCCGCAAGTTCGACCCCTATCTGAACGTCGATCCCGGTACGATGTCGCCCTATCAGCATGGCGAAGTCTATGTGACCGACGACGGGGCCGAGACCGATCTGGATCTTGGCCATTATGAGCGGTTTACGGGGGTTGCGAGCCGCCAGTCGGACAACATCACCTCGGGCCGGATCTACAAGACGATCATCGAGCGTGAGCGGCGTGGCGACTATCTGGGCGCGACCGTCCAGGTGATCCCGCACGTGACCGACGCGATCAAGGATTTCGCCCAGGCGGAGACCGAGGATCTGGATTTCGTGCTGTGCGAGATTGGCGGCACCGTCGGCGACATCGAGTCGCTGCCGTTCATCGAAGCCATCCGTCAGCTCAAGAACGAACTTGGCCGCGGCCAGTCGATCAGCATCCACGTGACGCTGGTGCCCTATATTGCGGCGGCAGGCGAGCTGAAGACCAAGCCGACGCAGCATAGCGTGCGCGAACTGGCGTCGCTGGGCGTGCAGCCCGATGTGCTGGTGTGCCGCGCCGAAAAGCCGCTCCCGGCGAGCGAGCGCGCGAAGATCGCGCAATTCTGTAACGTTCCTGCCAGCGCGGTCATTCCCGCGCTCGACGCGCCGAGCATCTATGCCGTGCCGCTGCAATATCATGCCGAGGGGCTGGACAGCGAAGTGCTGCGCGCCTTCGGGATCGAGCCGGGCGCGGCGCCCGATCTGTCGCGCTGGACCGACATCACCGACCGCCTGTTCAATCCGGAAGGCGAAGTGACGGTCGGCGTGGTCGGCAAATATGTCGGCCTGCCCGATGCCTATAAGTCGCTTAACGAAGCGCTGGTCCATGGTGGCATCGCCAACAAGGTGAAGGTCAATATCCGCTGGATCGACGCCGAACTGTTCGAAAAGGGCGACGATGCCGAGGTCGCGGCGAACCTGGAGCCGTGCCACGCGATCCTGGTGCCGGGCGCATTCGGGTCGCGCGGGGCGGAGGGCAAGATCGCCAGCGTCCGCTTCGCGCGCGAGCGCAAGGTGCCCTATTTCGGCATCTGTTTCGGCATGCAGATGGCGTGCGTCGAAGGCGCGCGGAACATGGCCGGGATCGCCAATGCGTCGTCCACGGAGTTCGGCCCGACCGACGAGCCGGTGGTTGGCATCATCACCGAATGGATGAGCAAGGACGGGATCGAGAAGCGCGAGGAAGGCGGCGATCTGGGCGGCACGATGCGGCTGGGTGCCTATCCGGCGAAGCTCGATGGCAATTCGGTCGTGGCGTCGATCTATGGCGGCGAAGCGATCAGCGAGCGCCATCGCCACCGTTACGAAGTGAACACGGGCTATCGCGAGCAGCTCGAGGCGGGCGGGCTGGTCTTCTCCGGCATGTCGCCCGACGGGATGCTGCCCGAGATCGTCGAGCGGCCCGACCATCCGTGGTTCGTCGGCGTGCAGTTCCACCCGGAGCTGAAGTCGAAGCCGTTCGATCCGCACCCGCTGTTCGCCAGCTTCATCGAGGCAGCGGTGCGCCAGTCGCGCCTGGTGTGACCGCCAGCGCCTGATATGGGCAGCAAAAAGGGCGTCCGAACCGGGGTTCGGACGCCCTCTTTTATGGCGATGCGCAAGGGGTCAGCGCACCGCCCGGGGGTGTTACATCAGGCGACGTCGCGATGTTCGATCGCGGTCTTTTCCGCGCTGCCGCCGCCGATCGCGATCTTCTTCGGCTTCATCGCCTCCGGCACCTCGCGCACCAGCTCGATCACGAGCAGGCCGTCGGTGAGGTCCGCGCTCTCGACGCGCACGAAGTCCGCCAGCTCGAAGCGGCGCTCGAACCCGCGATTGGCGATGCCGAGATGCAGCATCTGTGCGGGGTTGTTGTCCTGGGTCTCGCCCTTCTTGCCGGTCACCTGCAGCAGATTCTGCTGGGCGACGATCTCGATCTCGTCAGCCTTGAAGCCGGCGACGGCGATCGTGATGCGGTAGCGGTCGTCCGACACGCGTTCGAGGTTGAAGGGCGGATAATTCTCGCTGCTGGACTGGCGCGCGGTTGCTTCGAGCATGTCGAAGAGCCGGTCGAAGCCGATCGTCGAGCGGCGGAAGGGGGTCAAATCGATCTGACGCATGGCGTAATCCTCCAATGAGCAATTTCAACGTCTTGCGGCATCCGGTTCATCCGCGATGCCAAGTGTGTCCGGCCCTGACGGCACCGAACGATCGAGATTTGGGAAGTGTCGTCCGCCTTTCAAGCGACGAAACGAGAGATTTTGCAGGCGTAAAGCCTATCGTCACACTGGGAATAGAAATGCTTTCTCGCTAAAGCCTACTCGATTGATGGAGTTTAACGCGACGACATCAAAAGGGGATTGGAACGTGAGCCTGACGACATTTTCATCGCTATTGCTGGCCAGCGCATCGCCAGCCGCGCTGGCCGAAGAAGCAAAGCCGGCACCGGCGCCGGTCGCGGCGGTCGAAGAAGCGGACGAGCAGGACGTGAACACCGTCGTCGTGACCGCGCGCCGCCGGTCCGAGAATGTCCAGGACGTGCCCGTGGCGATTTCGGTCGTCGGTTCGGAAACGCTGGAAGCGCGCGGGACCTACAACATCACCGGGCTCACCCAGCTGCAGCCGACGCTGCAATTCTATTCGCAGAACCCGCGCAATACCTTCATCAACATTCGCGGGATCGGCGCGCCGTTCGGGCTGACCAATGACGGGTTCGAGCAGGGCGTCGGCATCTATATCGACGACGTCTTCTACAACCGCATCGCCTCAGCCACGCTCGACTTCGTCGATGTCGAGCAGATCGTGACGCTGCGCGGTCCGCAGGGGACGCTGTACGGCAAGAACACCACCGCCGGCGCGATCAACATCACCACGCGCGCGCCGAGCTTTGATTTCGAGGGCCGTGGCGAGATTTCGGTCGGCAACCTCAACTTCAAGCAGGGCAAGGCGTCGATCTCCGGCCCGCTGGCGGAAAATCTGGCGGCGCGGCTGAGCGTCACCACGACGCATCGCCGCGGCACGCTGTGGAATACCTATTCCAAGACCTGGATCCATTCGCAGGACAGCATCGGCATCCGCGGGTCGGTGCTGTGGAAGCCGAGCGAGGATCTGAGCGTCACCTTTGCCGGTGACTGGAACCTGCAGGATCCGATCTGCTGCGCCTTCACCTATGGTGGCTATGGCTCGACGCAGCGCGCGGCGAGCCGGCAATATCCGGCGCTGATCTCCTATTTCCCCGGCTACGCGCCGCCCAGCACCAACCCGTACGACCGGGTTACCGACGTCGATGCGCAGCTGTCGGCACGCAACGAGATCGGCGGTGCGTCGATCAAGGCGGTGTGGGATGTGAGCGAGGGCAACACGCTGACGTCGATCACCGCATGGCGCTTCTGGGATTGGACCCCGGCGAACGACCGCGACTATACCGGCCTGCAGATCTACACCAAGGTCAACAACCCGACCGAGCAGAGCCAATATTCGCAGGAATTCCGCTTCAACCATGAAGGGGACGGGTTCGACTTCGTGGTCGGCGCGTTCGCGTTCCACCAGAAGATCCGCACGAGCGGCATTCAGGAAACCGGGCGCGATGCCAGCCGCTGGCTGCTCAACCCGACCAGCGCGCTGTCGACCAACCCGGCGGTGCTGAACAACCTGGTCGCGATCAACGACATCCGCCTCGATAACACCAGCCTGGCGCTGTACGGCAAGCTGAACTTGAAGCTGGGCGAGCGGTTCACCGTCTCGCCCGGCATCCGCATTAACTATGACAAGAAGGACGGCCTGTATAACTCGGTCGTCACCGGCACGGCGTCGGACGGGTCGCGGCGCGAGGTGTCGCCGGTGCCGGGTTCGCCCTATTACACCGACCCGTGGATCGCGGCGCAGCGCGGCATTCAGGCGTCGCAGTATTTCGAGCCGCAGTTCAGTGCGTGGAACCTGTCCTACGACCTCAACCTGCGCTATGAACTGACCGACGATATCAACGCCTATGCGACCTATGCGCGGTCGTTCAAGACCGGCGGCATCAACCTGAACGGCGTGCGCGCCGACGCCAACGGTGTTCCGAACGCGGCGGACTTCACGATCAAGCCGGAGAAGGTCGACCACTTCGAGGTGGGCCTCAAGACCCAGTTCTGGGATCGCAAGGCGACGTTCAACATCACGGGCTTCTGGACCAAGATCAAGGACTTCCAGGCGAGCGTGAGCAACGGTCAGCTGGTCACCGTGCGCGGCTATCTGGCCAATGCGGATAAGGTGAGCAGCAAGGGCGTCGAGGCGGATTTCTCGATCCACCCGAGCGAGCGGTTTAAGGCTTATATCAGCGGCGCCTATACCGATGCCAAGTTCGACCAGTTCTGCGACGCGCCGCCGCCGCCCGAACTGGCCGGTGGATCGACCACCGGCATCGTCCAGACCGGCAAGTGCACCTTTACCGGCACGGTCGGTGCGCCGGGGACGCCGGGTGCGGTCAGCCCGCCCATCTATGACGCGTCGGGCGCCGTGCTGCCGGGCGTGTCGAAATGGGCATTCTCGTGGGGCGCCGAGGCGAACGCACCGGGCAACGTCTTTGGCAGCGAGGGGCAATTCTACTTCGGTTATGATGCCAGCTCGCGCTCGAGCTGGTCGTCCAACCCGTCGCCGTCGATCTATACCTGGGTGGACGGATACTCGCTGCACAATTTCCGCGGCGGGTTCCGGACGGACAGCTTCGACGTGTTCCTGTGGGCGCGTAACGCCTTCGACAAGGATTATATCGACCTCTATCTCGCGGGCACGGGCGGCAATACCGGCCTGATCGCGGCGCAGGTCGGCGATCCGCAGACCTTTGGCGGGACGATCAAGTTCAACTTCTGACGGAATGTCGGTGTCGCCAGGCACTCTTGCACGCGGATGCCGAGCGACATCGGACAGGGGAGGGAGCCGGGATGGCTCCCAAGGCTTCCTCCCCGCCCTTGGCCATTCCGCCACATAGCTCTTGACCGTCGCCCCGGCCTTGAGCCGGGGCAGGGCTGCCGATGGCGATCAATAAGCCCAGCCCCGGCTCAAGGCCGGGACGACGGTTGAAGGCAAGGAAACGGAATCCAGAAATGCCAAAGGCCCGGGCCGTTTCCGACCCGGGCCCCTGCGTGACGATGCCTCGTCAGCCCCCTTAAGTGGCCACTTCTGCCCGCGCGTCCTTTGCAAGACGGGGCTGAAGAGCCTCCCCGAACCACGGCCTTTGCCATTGCTTCGTGGGAGTGTGCTAGGATGGCGACAGGCGGTTGTCACGGGGCGTTGACGTCACGACGGCGGATTGCGGCAACGCTGTGTTTATTTGGCAACAGCGCGATTGCGCGCGCCCGCGCCACCCCCTAACACCGCGCCATGTTCCTTTCCCGATATGAACGCATGATCGCGCGCCGGTACCTGCTGCCTGGCCGGGGCGAGGCCTTTATCGCGCTGGTCGCGTCGATCAGCCTGGTCGCGGTGATGCTGGGCGTCGCCGCGCTGGTGATCGTGATGAGCGTCATGAACGGCTTTCGCGCCGAGCTGTTCGACAAGATCACGGGCCTAAATGGCCATGCGGTGGTGCAGGGCTATGGCGGCCAGCTGCGCGACTGGCGTGAGGTGGTGGCCGAGGCGCGCAAGACGCCGGGCGTGACGACCGCGACCCCGCTGATCGAGCAGCCGTTGATGGCGAGCTTTCAGGGCCGGGTCGAAGGTGTGCTGATTCGCGGCATGACTGTCGGCGATCTGCGCGCCAATCCGACGCTCAACCGCAATGTGGTGATGGGCCGGATGGCCGAGCTGACCCCCGACTGCGAATGTGTGGCGATCGGATCGCGCCTCGCCATGACCCTGGGCGCTTCGGTCGGCAGCAGCGTGCAGCTGATCAGCCCGCAAGGGCCGTCGACGCCGTTCGGCACCGTGCCGCGCATCGTGTCGTACCGAGTCGCGGCGATCTTCGAGGTTGGCGTCTACGATTATGACAAGGCCTTCGTGGTCATGCCGATGGAAACCGCGCAGACATTGCTGCTGATGGGAGATTCGGTCAGCATGGTCGAGATCGATACGCAGGACCCCGACCGCGTCGGCGAAATTCTTGCCCCGCTGGCGCAGAAGGTGGTGCAGACCGCGCAGCTCAGCGACTGGCGCACGCTCAACGCCACGTTGTTCGAGGCGCTGGCGGTGGACCGGCTGGTGACCTTTACGGTGCTGTCGATCCTGATCCTGGTCGCGGTGTTCAACATCCTGTCGTCGTTGATCATGCTGGTACGCGCCAAGACCCGCGACATCGCGATCCTGCGCACGATGGGGGCGACGCGGAGCGGGCTCATCAAGATCTTCGTCACGGTGGGCACTGCGATCGGCGGGCTGGGCATTGTTGCCGGCCTGATCCTCGGCTTCGTCCTGCTTTATTTCCGGCAGGGGGTGCTGAGCTTCCTCGGCTTCATCACCGGGCAGGAAATCTGGGATCCCTCGATGCGTTACCTCACCGAATTGCCCGCCAAGACCGATCCGGTGGAGGTCGCCAGCATCGCGCTGATGGCGCTGGGCTTCAGCTTCCTTGCCACGCTCTACCCCGCGTTCAAGGCGGCGAGCACCGATCCGGTACAGGTGCTGCGTTATGAGTGAAGCCGTTCTTCAGACCCAGGGCCTGCGCCGTGCCTTTACCCAGGGCGACGCAACGATCGAGGTGCTGCGCGGCATCGACCTGTCGGTCGCGCCGGGCGAGATCGTCGCGCTGCTCGGCCCGTCCGGTTCGGGCAAGTCGACGCTGTTGCAGGCGGTCGGCCTGCTCGAAGGCGGGTTCGAGGGTTCGATCCGCATCGCGGGCATCGAGGTGGCGAAGCTGGAAAGCCATGCGCGGACGCTGACGCGCCGCGACAAGCTCGGCTTCGTCTATCAGTTTCACCACCTGTTGCCCGATTTCGACGCTACCGAGAATGTCGTGCTTCCGCAGCTGATCCAGAATGCGACCCATGCCGATGCGCGCGCCCGGGCAGAGGCGTTGCTGACCGCTCTGGGCCTTGGCCACCGATTGACGCACCGACCGAGCCAGCTGTCGGGCGGCGAGCAGCAGCGCGTTGCCGTCGCCCGTGCGCTCGCCAATCGCCCGGCGCTGGTGCTGGCGGACGAGCCGACCGGCAATCTGGACGAGAAGACCGCCGATGTGGTGCTTGCCGAGTTCCTGCGACTGGTGCGCGGCGAGGGGGCGGCGGCGCTGATCGCGACGCATAACGAGCGGCTGGCGGCGAAGATGGACCGTGTGGTGCGGTTGCATGAGGGGCTGCTGGAGTGAAGCTCGGCACGGGGGTGTTGCTGGCGTTCGGTGCCGGGATGCTCGGCTTGGCGGGCTATGGTGCGGTAACCCTGATCCAGCATGGCGGGATGCCCTTCCAACGGTTGCGCGTCGCGTCGGAAAGCATGGCGCCGACGCTGCGTCCCGAAACCACGATCATGGCGCGAAAGACCCCGGCCGAGGCGCTTCGTCGGGGGGACGTTGCGGTGTTCGCGGTTGGGGACAGCAAATGGGTGATGCGCGTGGTCGGCCTTCCCGGTGACCGTATCGCGATGCGCGACGGGCGGCTTGTCCTGAACGGAAAGGCCGTGCCGCAGACGGATCAAGGCGTCATGACGATCGAGGGTACCCAAGCGCGCGTCTTGGCCGAGCAGCTTCCCGGCACGCGCGCCGCGTATCGCGTGCTCGACTCCGGTGTGACACGCGGGGACGAGATGGACGAGATCACGGTGCCTGCCGGGCGCTTTTTCGTTTTGGGCGATAATCGCGACAACGCCGCAGACAGCAGATTTCCAGCCGGGCCAACGGGCGGTAGCGGGATGGTTGCGTTCGCCGACATCTATGGGATCGTCCGTCCGGAAGATTTGAACAAGGACTAGGAGGCGTATGTGACCGCGATCACCGAAATTCCCGTAACCGCAGCCAGCGGCGAGGAGACGGACCTTTCGCCTTATGCGGGCAAGGTGCTGCTGATCGTCAATGTCGCGTCGAAATGCGGGTTCACGCCGCAATATACCGGGCTGGAGGAACTGCACCGCCGCTATGGCGAACGCGGGTTCGAGGTGCTGGGCTTTCCGTGCAACCAGTTCGGCGCGCAGGAGCCGGGGGATGCGGCGGAGATCGCGAATTTCTGTTCGCTGACCTATGACGTCACTTTTCCCGTATTCGGAAAGATCGACGTCAATGGCGCGGATGCGGCGCCGCTGTATCGCTGGCTCAAGAAACAGGCGCCGGGGCTGTTCGGGACCGAGGGGATCAAGTGGAACTTCACCAAGTTCCTGATCGATCGCGAGGGGAACGTCGTGGAACGCTACGCCCCGCAGACCAAGCCCGAGGATATCGCGGCGGATATCGAGAAGCTGCTTTAGGCGCACTTTGCCGTCACCCCCGCGAACGCGGGGGCCCATCTCCCGGACCATCCGCGATCGCGCCGGCGCGGCGTGCCGTAAGCGCACGAGATGGGCCCCCGCTTTCGCGGGGGTGACGATTGGGCTTCGCCGTGATTAGCTGTGGAAAACGCGACGGGTCGCTTTGCCCTGTCGCGTTCGGAGCCATATAACCGCCCCATGCCTCATTCCGGTTTCGTGCCCCTTCGCGTCTTTTCCGCCTACACGATGCTGGAGGGCGCGATCGAGCCGAAGGCGATTGCTTCGCGGGCGCGGGAGCTGGGGTTTCCGGCGGCGGGGTTGTGCGATCGCAACGGGCTCTATGCCGCCATGTCCTATTCGGATGCGGCGAAGAAAGCGGGTGTGCAGCCGATCGTCGGGTCGCTGCTGTGCGTCGAGCGACCCGACGTGCCCGATGGTGTGACGCCGGCGCTCGACTGGCTGGCGCTATTTGCGCAGGACGCGACGGGGTATGAAAATCTCTGTCACCTGGTGTCGATGGCGCATCTCGACCGGCCGATCGAGAAGGATGCGCATGTCCCGTTCGCAGCGCTGGAGGGGCGGACCGACGGACTGATCGCGCTGACTGCGGGGCGTGAGGGCGCGCTGGCGCGGCTGTTCGCCGAGGAGCAGGAGGACGCGGCTCTGGCCTATGCCGACCGGCTCCAGGCGCTGTTCGGCGACCGGCTCTACATCGAGATCATCCGGCGGCTGGACGAGGTTGAGGCGCGCGCCGAGCCCAAGCTGCTCGACCTAGCCTATGACCGCGGCCTGCCGATCGTGGCGACCAACCCGGCCTGCTATGCCGTGCCTGATTTCCATCAGGCGCATGACGCGATGCTGTGCATTGCCGGGTCGGCCTATGTCGCGAGCGACGATCGCCAGCGCTCCTCGCCCGATGCGTGGATGAAGCCCGCGACCGAGATGAAGCGGTTGTTTGACGACCTGCCCGAGGCGATCGACAATACGCTGGTGGTGGCGCAGCGCTGCGCCTTTGCTGCGCCGAAGCGCAAGCCGATCCTGCCCAGCCTGGCCGGCGATATCGAGGGTGAGGCGGCGCAGCTGCGCGCCGATGCACGTGCGGGGCTGGAGGCGCGGCTCGACTATGCCTGCATCACCGATCCGGCCAAGCGGCAGGAATATTTCGAACGGCTGGCGTTCGAAACTGACATCATCGTGCAGATGGGGTTCCCCGGTTACTTCCTGATCGTCGCGGACTTCATCAAATGGGCCAAGGCGAACGGGATTCCGGTGGGGCCCGGGCGCGGCTCGGGTGCGGGCAGCGTCGTTGCATGGGCGCTGACCATCACCGATCTCGACCCGCTGGCGCTGGGTCTGCTGTTCGAGCGCTTCCTGAACCCGGAACGCGTGTCGATGCCCGACTTCGACATCGACTTTTGCGAAACCCGGCGTGGCGAGGTGATCCGCTACGTCCAGCAGAAATATGGGCGCAATCAGGTCGCGCAGATCATCACCTTTGGAACGATGAAGGCGCGCGCGGTGCTCAAGGACACCGGGCGGGTGCTGCAGATGAGCTATGGCCAGGTCGATCGCCTGGCGAAGCTGGTGCCCAACCACCCGACCGATCCGTGGACGCTGTCGCGCTCGCTGAACGGAGTGAGTGAGTTCAAGGCCGAGTATGACAGCGCGAGCGATGTCCGTCACCTGATCGACCTGGCCATGCGGCTGGAGGGGCTGCCGCGCCACTCGTCCACGCACGCGGCGGGCGTGGTAATCGGCGACCGTCCGCTGGCCGAGCTGGTGCCGCTGTACCGCGACCCGCGCTCCGACATGCCGGTGACGCAGTTCGACATGAAATATGTCGAGGGCGCGGGGCTGGTGAAGTTCGACTTTCTTGGCCTCAAGACGCTGTCGGTGCTGCAAAAGGCGGTCGACCTGCTCGCCGCGCGCAACATCAGCATCGACCTGGCCGCGCTCGGCTGGGACGATCCGGCGGTGTACGAACTCCTCCAGCGCGGTGAGACGGTGGGCGTGTTCCAGCTGGAATCCGAAGGAATGCGGCGGACGCTGACGGCGGTGCGGCCGACCAATTTCGGCGACATCATCGCGCTCGTCTCGCTCTATCGGCCGGGTCCGATGGACAATATTCCGATGTTCGGGCGGCGTAAGCAGGGGCTGGAGCCGATCGAATATCCGCACCCGCTGCTCGAGGGGATCCTCAAGGAAACCTACGGCATCTTCGTCTATCAGGAACAGGTGATGCAGGCCGCGCAGATCCTGGCCGGCTATTCGCTCGGCGGCGCGGATTTGCTGCGCCGCGCGATGGGCAAGAAGATCAAGGCGGAGATGGACGCGCAGCGCGCCTTGTTCGTTGAAGGCTGTGCCAAAGTGAACGCGATTCCCGAGGCCAAGGCGAACGAACTGTTCGACTTGATCGACAAGTTCGCAGGCTATGGTTTCAACAAGTCGCACGCGGCGGCCTATGCGTTGCTCGCCTATCACACCGCATGGCTGAAGGCGCATTATCCGCACGAATTCTATGCGGCGTCGATGTGCTTCGAACTTGGCCAGACCGAGAAGCTGGCGGTGTTCGTCGAGGATATGAAGCGGCTGGGCACGCCATGCCTGCCGCCCGACATCAATGCGAGCGAGGCAGAGTTTTCGGTCGCCGAACATGGCGACGGGTTCGCCGTTCGCTATGCGCTCGCGGGCCTGAAGGGCGTGGGTGAGCGGGCGATGGAGCTGCTGGTCGAGGAGCGACAGGCCAAGGGGCGGTTCCAGAGCCTCGACGATTTCGCGCGGCGGGTGGATCCGCGCCTGCTCAACAAGCGGCAGGTCGAGGCGCTGGCCGGGGCGGGGGCGTTCGACAGCGTCGCGCCGGATCGTGCCAAGGTGCATGCCGCCGCCGAGACGATCATGGCGGTGGCGCAGCGCACGCACGAGAATCGCACCAGCGGGCAGGGCGGCCTGTTCGGTGAGGCCGAGCCGGTGGGATCGGCAATCCAGCTGCCCAAGAGCGCGCACTGGACGCTGGGTCAGCGGATCGAGGCCGAGAAGGAGGCATTCGGCTTCTTCTTCTCGGCGCATCCCCTCGACCGCTACCAGCATCTCGCCAAGCTGCATTCTGCGCGAAGTATTGCGAGCCTCAACGAGATCGAGATTGCCGAGGGTGGACGCGCGGGCGCGACCATCGCCGCGCTGATCGAGGATGCGCGCTGGCGCACCTCCGCGCGGGGCAAGCGGTACATGATGGCGACACTGTCCGACGCGAGCGGGACAGTGCCGTGCACCTGCTTCGAGGAGTTTACCGCCAAGGAGATGGAGGATGCGGCGCGCGTGGGCGGGTGCGGCATCCTGACGGTCGAACTCGACCGACGACCGGGTGAGGACAGTGCGCGCGTGACGGTGCGCAAGGTCCAGCCGTTCGAGGGGATGGCGAAGGACGTGCGCCTGACGCTGCGTATGGCAGTGCGTGAGGCCGGGGCGCTGGCGGCGGTCGCCAAGCTGCTGGAGGACGCGCGGGGCGGGCGGTGCGAGGTGGTGATCGACGCGCCGCTGCCCGATGGTGGGGAGGCGGAACTGGTGCTGGGGCGCAACTTCCGGCTCGACGGCGAACTGGCGACGCGGATCGAGGGACTGCCAGGGATCGAGCGCGCCGAACTCAAGCCGACCGAACAGCCGAGGCTGGCGCTGGCGAGCTAGCGTTACCACCCTTGCATCCCTGCGCTCGAACGGACAGGATGGCCTTACGAGTACGGAAAGCCGTACAGATAAGGAGAGAGTGATGCGGGGCGCGATGCAGGATTTCGAGCTTCGGGTACCTCGGGTGATCGAGCATGCCGAGCGCGAATATGGATCGCGCGAAATCATCAGCCGCTGGGCTGATGGCAGCGAGACGGTGACCGACTGGGCAGGCATCGCGCGGGATAGCCGCAAGCTGGCGCAGGCGCTGGAGCGGCGCGGGATCCGCAAGGGCGATCGCGTCGCGACGCTGGCGATGAACCATAGCCGCCACCTGGTCGCATGGCATGGCACGATCGGCATGGGCGGCATCGTCCACACGATCAACCCGCGCCTGTTCGAGGATCAGCTCGCCTATATCGGCAACCATGCCGAGGATCGCGTGCTGATCTATGACCGCATGTTCCAGCCGATCGTCGACAAGCTGAAGCCGCAATGGAAGACGATCGAGCATTATATCGTGTTCGATGGTGACGGCCCGGACAGCTTCGAGGCCGTGATCGGCGCCGAGGATGGCAATTACGCCTGGGTCGAGGGTGACGAGCGCGAGCCGTGCATGCTCTGTTACACCAGTGGCACGACCGGCAATCCGAAGGGGGTGCTCTATACCCACCGCTCATCGATGATCCACGCGATGGCGGAGCTGCAGCCTGCGGTGTTCGATCTGTCGACCCAGGCCGTGGTGTTGCCCGTGGTGCCGATGTTCCATGCGGTCGGCTGGGGCCTGCCCTTCGCCGCGCCGATGGCGGGGGTGAAGCTGGTCATGTCGGCGGTGAATGACGGCAAGACGCTGTGCGACCTGATGAACCGCGAGCGGGTGACGCATACGGCGGGCGTGCCGACCGTGTGGTTCGCGATGTTCCAGCATATCGACGCGACCGGCGAAGCGCCGCGGCATCTGAAGGTCGTGACGATCGGCGGTTCGGCCGCGCCGCGCGCGATGATCGAGCGGATCATGAAGATGGGCGCTCGCGTCAACCACGCCTGGGGCATGACCGAAACCTCGCCGATCGGGACGATGGGCGCACCGACGCATGACTGGGATGATCTCACCTTCGAGCAGAAGGTCGAGAAGACGGTGTTTCAGGGGCGCGCGCCGTTCGGCGTCGAGCTGCGCACGGTCGATGAGGACGGCATGGTCTTGCCACGCGATGGCGTCAGCTCGGGCCGGCTGCAGATCAAGGGGCCGTGGATCATCAAGCAATATTTCCAGGACACGAACGGCCCGTGCCTGACCGAGGATGGCTGGTTCGACACCGGCGATGTCGCGGTGCTGCACCCCGATGGCATCATGCAGATCACGGATCGCGCCAAGGACGTGATCAAGTCGGGCGGCGAGTGGATCAGCTCGGTCGAGCTGGAGAATGCCGCGGTCGGCTGTCCGGGCGTAGCGGAGGCCGCGGCGATCGGCATCTATCACCCCAAATGGGACGAGCGACCGCTGTTGCTGGTCGTCCGCAAGCCGGGGAGCGAGGTGACGGCGTTGCAGGTGCAGCAGCATCTGGCGACGCAGGTGGCGAAATGGTGGCTGCCTGACGAGATCCACTTCGTTGCCGAACTGCCGCACACTGCGACGGGCAAGCTGCTCAAGACGGCGCTGCGCGAGCAGTATCGCGACTTCCGCTTTGCGGCGGCGGGGTGACCCGCCGCCGGTAGCGCTCAGGCCCGGCGTTTGCGAAACGGGCGGGGCAGCGTGCCGAGAGACGCGGCCGCGACCAGCGCGACCAGCAGGCCGATCGGGAGGATTTCGGTGAGCGTTATTAGCACGCGGAACAGTGGGTTGGCGTAGAGCCCCTGCATATGCGCCATCTGAGCCTGCAGGGCAGCCAGTTCGCTCGCCGTGGCCCCGGCTGCGCGCTGTTCTTCGAGCATCCGTGCGCTCATGTCCGCGATGAAGTCGCCGCCATTGATCGCGAGCACCGCTTCCCACGCGACGACGTAGAACAGGCTAGCGATCAGTGCGATTGCCGCGCCCATGCCGAGTGCGGGAAGGAAGCGGATCACCCCGCCGCAGCGATCGTCGCGATACCGCTTCACCGCGACGAAGATGGCAGTGAACGCGATCAGCATGATCAGATAGCCGATCGCCATGCCGACCGCGCCGCTCGGCGGGTTGTCGGCCATCAACGTACCCATCAGGAACAGCGGAATGGCGACGACAAAACCGGCGATCACGCCATAAGTCAGGATGATACGTTGCATGGTGCTCCCTCCTTTTGCTTCAGGTCGCGCGACCTCGGCATTTCGGACTTGGCCCGACAATCGCCCAAAGGGGTGATTTGGCGGCGATCACCCGAATTTCGTTCAGGACAGCAACCCGATCTCCCGCGCCCGCGCGATCGCATCGGTCCGTCGCCGCGCGCCCAGCTTTTCAAACAGCCGCGCGACATGCGTTTTCACCGTGTTGGGCGAGACGTCGAGCCGCCGGGCAATCTCCTTGTTCGAATAGCCCGCCGCGAGCTCGACGAGCACTGCCATCTCGCGTTCGCTGACCCCGAGCGATTTGCGCGCATCTGGATTGCCCGGTTCACGCGCGGGCGCCGGACGGCCAAGCACCCGCGCGCCGACATAAAGGCCGAGCGCGAGAAAGCCGATCGCGACGAGCAGCAGGTAGAATTCGAAGGACAGGGTTCGCGCCAACCAGCGATAGTCGAGCCACTGCAAAAACGCCGCCGACAGGGCGAGCAGCACGCCATACAGCGCCGCGTGTCGCCACCAGAGCAGATCGGGCCAGCGGGACTTCGCCATTGCGCGAACATTGCCTTGTCCGCCCGGCAAGGCAAGCGGGTGCGTTTCCGGCCCACGCCGGATTCCGGGTGATGACAACTTGTCGCGCTGTATTGATCATGTAATACACACCGGATGCGAAACATTCGATCATTCATCCTGCTGCTGGGCCTGGTCTGCGCGATGCTGCTCCCGTCGTTTGGCGCTCAAGCGCGCGGCGCAAAAGGGCCGACCGACGTGGTGCTGAGCCGCGGTAGCGATGGCACGTGGCTGCTTGAATACCGCTTCGCGCGGGCGGCACCGGCATGGTTCTTCGTCCGCTCGTCCAACGCCATCGACGGAAAGCCGTGGCGCGCCCGAAGCTTGCAGGTCGAGACGCCGGGCGTTCGCCTTGAGCGCATCGGGCATTATGACGTGTTGGTGGGAGATGGACGCCCGCTGAGCTCGGTTCGCATTCGGGTCACGCCTTATGTCGACCCGATCATCGCCGATTATCAGCCTGTGCTTGCCTTCTCCGACGGCGGGGTCGGCATTTACAGCGACCACCACCTGCTTGCGCCGCTGGCATCAAGCGCAGCGGCGAAGGCGTTGCCGCTCGACCTGAACGGATTTCCGTTCGAACAGGTGGCGACGCGGCTGACGGTCCGCGACCCGGGCAAGGCGCTGTTATTTGAGGGCAAGCTGTACCGTGACGCGATCAAGCTGAAGCTCGAAAAGCAGCAAAGCTATATCTATTCCGGACCCGCGCGTGCCGTCGCGACGCCCGCTTTTGTCGGTATCATCGACCCGGGCCTGCCCCAGTGGACGCGCGACGAGTTGGATCGGTTCACGCCGCGCCTGTTCGATTTCTACACGCAGCGCCTGGGAAAACCGACCGGTGCCCGGCCGACATTGCTCGCTGCATGGGGGGGCACCGCGTTCAAGGGGGTGTCGCAGGGCGGAAGCGTGCTCGACGGCATGGTGGTGATGAACCTGAAAGGCGCGGGGATGGTCGATCCCAAACCCGCCCTGATCGCGCAGACGCGATGGTTCATCGGGCATGAGGGCGCTCATTTCTGGATGGGCCAGACCGTGCGCGCCAAACGCCGCAGCGAATCATGGATGACCGAAGGCGGCGCCGATCTGATGGCCGTCCGCGCCCTGGCGCATTACGACCCGGCCTATGATGTGCGCACACGGCTGCAGCGTTCGATCGACGAGTGCATCGCCGTCAATGGCAGCAAGCCGCTGTCGGGCGCGCTGGAGCGCGGCGAACATCGCGCGAATTACGATTGCGGCGCGGTGCTGATGATGGCGGCCGAGGGGGCCGCGCGAAAGCGCGATGCCAAGAGCGACCTGTTCACGTGGTTGCAAACCCTGATCGAACCGAACCGGAAAACGGGGCTGGTGACTGCCGACGACTGGATCGGCGCATTCACAGCGGTCGGCGGGGTGGGCGCGGCAGACATGAGGGTGTTCCTCGACCGCGGCGTGCCCGATCCGGCGGCATTTATCGCCGAGTTGCTTGCCTCCAACGGCGTCGCGGTCCGCCGGGACGGGGCGCGCGTCATCCTGACCTAGAACAACTCGCCCTGATCCCCTGCGGGTGGCCGAAACAGGTCGCGGCGGAGCGGGGGGAACGGCTGGTCGAGCCCGAAGCGCTTCGCCGCGATCCGGAAGCGGGTGCGCAGAAGTTCGGCCCAAGGGCCTTGGCCGCGCATGCGGGTGTGGAAATTGGGATCGTTGTCGCGGCCGCCGCGCAGGGACTGGATCGTTGTCATGACCTTTGCCGCGCGGTCGGGGAAATGTTCGTCCAGCCAGGCGCGGAACAGCGGCGCGACCTCGTGCGGCAGGCGGACAGGCAGGAAGAAGCAGCCCAGCGCTCCGGCTTCCGCCGCGCGCTCCATGATGTGTTCGACCTCATGGTCGGTGATCGCTGGAATGACCGGAGAGAGCGAGACGAAGGTCGGGATGCCGGCGGCGCGCAGCTTTGCCACGGCGGCAAGGCGGCGTTCCGGGTGCGGGGCGCGGGGTTCGACGGTGCGCGCGACCCTGGGATCGAGCGAGGTGATCGACAGCATCACCGCCGCCAGCCCCTTTGCCGCCATCGGACCGAGCAGATCGATGTCGCGCGTCACCCGGTCGGACTTGGTGGTGATGGTGATCGGGTGATTGCACTCGGCGAGCACCGCGATGCAATCGCGCGTGATCCGCCAAGTCGCCTCGATCGGCTGATAGGGGTCGGTGTTGGTGCCGAATGCAATCGGTTCACACGAATAGCCGCGCTTTGCCAGCGCGGCGCGGAGCAGCGTGGGCGCGTCGGGTTTGGCGAACAGCTTGGTTTCGAAGTCCAGCCCCGGGGACAGGTCATGCCAGGCATGGGTCGGCCGCGCGAAACAGTAGATGCAGCCATGCTCGCAGCCGCGATAGGGGTTCACCGACCGGTCGAACGGGATGTCTGGCGACTGGTTGCGCGACAGGATCGTGCGCGGATGCTCGACGGTTACCGTGGTGCGCAACGGCGGTGCCGCGCCATCGATCATGTCGCGCACGTCGAGCCAGTCGCCGTCCGCCTCGCGCGCGGGGAGCGCGAAACGAGTGCTCTCGCGGTTATGCGTCGCGCCGCGGGCGGGGCGGGGATCGGACATCAACCCGCGATTACACCTGGAATGAAAACAAAACAAGAACATACTGATGCCTTGTCGTGTTTCTCGCCCGTTTTAAATCGGTTGACCGGTGCACCTGACTCGCATCACATCTGGCCGAGTTGTTGAAACGGGGGAATCGATGCGCCGCCTTTACCTGACTGCCAGCTTGCTTTGCCTCGCTGCGTTCACAGCTCCGGCAGCCGCCGAGGACAAAGACCCCTGCGCAGCCGAAATGGTGTGCGCGAGCAATCCGAAGTCCGTCGTCGAGGCGTTTCGGGAGGCAGGGTACAAGGCCAAGCTTCAGGTCGACAATCAAGGCGACCCGCTGATCGAAAGCGCTGCAGCGGGATATAATTTCGACACGCTGTTTTACGGCTGCGCGGACACCAAGGCGTGCGATTCGCTGCAGTTCCGGGTGACCTTCGTGAAGGAACCCGAGAACACGGCCGAGTTGGCGAACAAGTGGAATTCGGTGAAGCGCTTTTCCCAGATGCGGGTGAACGACGAGGGGCAGCTGATCGTAAATTGGGACGTGACCACGATGGGCGGCCTGAACAAGAAGAATTTCGCCGATGTGCTGGCGACGTGGGAGTCGGTGCTGGGAGATCTTGGCAAGTTTTTCGACGAGAATATTCCGCCAAAGCCCAAGGCGAAGAGCTGAAGGCTCTAGCGCTCGCGCAGGCGCGGCATCAACTCGACGAAATTGCAGGGGCGGTGACGGATGTCGAGCTGGGTGGCGAGGATGCCGTCCCAGCCGTCCTTGACCGCGCCGGTCGATCCTGGGAGCGCGAAGATATAGGTGCCGCGCGCGACGCATGCGGTCGCGCGTGACTGGATCGTGGACGTTCCGATCTTGGCATAGCTAAGCCAGCGGAACAGCTCGCCAAAGCCGGGGATCATCTTGTCGGCGACGCGCTCCAGCGACTCGGGCGTGACGTCGCGACCGGTGACGCCGGTGCCGCCGGTGGTGATGATGCAATCAACCGTCTCGTCGTCGATCCAGCTGTGCAGCCGGGCTACGATCAGGTCGGCGTCGTCCGGGATGATCGCGCGGTCGGCGAGTTCATGGCCTGCGCCGGTCAGGCGATCGACCAACGCATCGCCGGAGCGGTCATCCGCCAGGGTTCGGCTATCGGAAACGGTGAGGACCGCGATCCGGACCGGCCGGAACGCGATGCTGTCGTCAATTGGCACCGGTCACGCGGTCGTCCTGGGGCACCGAAGCGGTCATGCGTACCGCCGCTGCGCCGTTGCTGCCCGGCACCTTCGGCCACAGCCCCTGGCTCATCGCCGCACGGCTGCTGCTGTCGCGGCCGGCCTGTTTCTCGTACATCCAGTAGTTGCGCAGGACCGTCATGACGTAGCCGCGCGTCTCCCAGTAGGGAATGCTTTCGATGTAGAGCAGCGGATCGCCCTTGTCGCGGATCTGCGCGTTCCAGTTCGCGACCGGAGTAGGCCCAGCATTATAGGCAGCGATAACCTTGGGCAGCAGGCCGCCGGTAAAGGGCTGGTCGCGCAACTGTTCGATATAGGACTGGCCGACCTCCATATTGGTCGAGGGACGGGAGAGATCCGCGCGGCCAATCGTGACGCCGCGCTTGCGACCGATGTCGGTGGCGGCGGCGGGCATGATCTGCATCAGGCCATAGGCACCGGCCGGGCTCTGCACCTTGGCGTCGAAGCGCGATTCCTGGAGCGTGTGGGCAAAGACCAGCGCCTTGTCGACGCGCCAGCCGCCGTCCGGGGTCCAGTCGGGGGCGGGGTAACGTGCCTCCTCGACCGGGCGGGCGCCGACCGGGCAGTTGTGCGTCAGCCACAGCTGGGTCGCGGGGAGGCCGAGGCGACCGGCGAGGCGGGTGAGCGAGGCATGTTCGCGTGCATCGCCGATCTTCGACTGATGCTTGATGGCCTCGCTCGCCAGCGAGTCCTCGCCGATCTCGGCCAGCGCGGCGGCGACGCGGACATTGGGGCGACGGTCGAGCGCCTTCCAGTCGGCGGCGACGAACTTTTCGGCGCGCACCGGCGCTTCCTTCATGCCCAGCGCCTGACGCGCGAGCATGCCGTAGAAGGTCTCGTCATGCTGCGCCGCGGTCTTAAGGCGGGTGCTTACCAGATCCGGGCGGCCGCATGCCATGTCGGCGCGTGAGGCCCAATAGAGGCCGGCGGTGCGCTTTTCGGTGTCGGCGGCGCGCTGCGCGACCGAGGTGAAGGCCGCCTGCGCCCCGGCGCAGTCATTCTGACGCCATGCGGCGAGGCCCTGAACCCAATCGGCCAGCGGCGCGAACTCGCCGCTTCCGGTCTGGGCCAGTGCGGCGACGCGGCGGGCATCGGCATCGCGACCGGTGGTGTAATACATCCACGCGATCCGCTGTCGCCATTCGGTGAGCGTTTCGGGATCGAGATCGACGGCGCGGGTATCGAGCAGCGCCTCCGCACCCGATGCGTCGTCGAGCTTGATCAGCGGTGCCATCGCGGTCGCGACCTGCGCGGCAGCGGCATCCGACTTCGCCGAGCGGTAGCGTTTGCGGATCGGCGCACCCGCATGCCAGATCATGCGCTGAGCAGCGGGCAGACTGGGGAGGTCGGTGGCTCCGCGCAGCTTGGCGAGGCGGGCGATCTGGTCGGCTTGGGGCAGTTCGGGCGCTTCGCCGAGTAATGCCATCAGCTGAGCGAGTTCGACCTTGGGCGAGCCCTTGGCGAGATAGAGTTCGGCGCGCGCCGTGGCGTGGAGCAGGCCGGGGCGCATCGCGTCGAGCTTGATCTGCGCATCGGCCCAGCGTGCTTCGCGGATCGCGGCGAACACGGCGCGATAGGCGTCGCGCTCTTCGCGGGCGAGTTGGGCGGGAACGCCATCGCTCGCCTCCCGCCGCTCGATCGGTGAGGAGCGTTCGTCCGAAGCATGCGCCGTCAGCGGTGCGATCAATGCACAAGCGGCTAGCAGGATACGCGCAGTCACAGGCTCTGCCCCCCGATCAGCAATTGCAGGTCTTTCCAGGCGTCGGCCTTGGCCGCCGGCTTGTTCAACAGAAAGCGCGGGTGGCGGATGGCGACGACGTCCGACTTACCACCGGAATAGTTAAGCGGCGTTAAACCTTCGGTATTTCTGGGTGCATCAGTCCCGAGAACGGCACGACTCGTCGCCTGGCCCAGCAGCAGCAGCCGCGCCGGAGCCGCCAGCGCGATGTGATGCCGCACGATTTCACCAAGCTTTTCCTCAAGATCGCGCGGTACCTGCCCGGTAATCGGGCGCGCGGCGCACAGCGGGACGAGGTAGATCGACTCGCGCGACTGGCCGATCGCGGTCAGGATGCGATCGAACAATCTGCCCGCCGCGCCGTCGAGCAAGGCGGGGGAGCCGCCGTCGAATTCGGGCAGGTCGGTGATGACCATCAGCGGGGCGTCGGCATTGCCCTCTGCCGCGACGATCGGTTCACCCATCGCCGCTTCGGGAGCACCGGACCCATAGCGCCAATCGAGAAACGCCTCGATCGTCGCGGGCAACGGGGCTTCGGGTTCCGGACCGGCGGGGACCGCACGGACCGGGGCGTCGGGCTGTGCCGTAGGGGCAGGGCGCGCGGTCCAGTCGCGCGGTTCATCCTCGACCAGCACATCGACACCCGCATCGCGCCACCAGTTCAGTGCGCTTGCGGCTTCGGCGCGCCAGTCGGTTGCCCCCTCAATACCCATCGGTTCACAGAGTCATGCCTTGACGCCAGCGTCAATCTGCCTTCATCGGGGGAGGGACGGAACGCGCCGGACACACGACGAGATGTTACGCCGGTGTTCCGAGAGGAGACAGGAAGTGAGCGAACGCGAGTCGATGCCGTATGACGTGGTGATCGTGGGCGCGGGGCCGGCGGGCCTTGCGGCGGCGATCCGGTTGAAACAGCTGGCCAATGCGGCGGGCAGCGAGATCGCGGTCTGCGTGCTCGAAAAAGGCTCCGAGGTCGGCGCCCATATCCTGTCGGGCGCAGTGATCGACCCCAAGGCGCTGGACGAGCTGCTGCCCGACTGGCGCGACTCCGGCTGCCCGCTGGCGGAAGTGCCGGTGATCGACAATCAGCATTGGCTGCTGTCGAAGACGGGCAAATGGGCGATCCCGCACTTCATCACGCCCAAGTTCATGCACAATGAGGGCACCTATACCGGGAGCCTGGGCAATCTGTGCCGCTGGCTGGCGGAGCAGGCCGAAGGGCTGGGCGTCGAGATCTTCCCCGGCTTTGCCGCGGCCGAGATCCTGTACAACGAAGACGGGTCGGTGAAGGGCGTCGCGACCGGCGACATGGGCGTGGCGCGCGATGGCACGCACAAGCCCGATTATCAGCCGGGCCTTGAGCTCCACGCCCGCTACACCTTCTTCGGCGAGGGCGTGCGCGGGCATCTGTCGAAGCAGATCCAGCGCCAGTTCAACCTGCGCGACGGTGTCGAGCCGCAGATCTATGGCCTGGGCATCAAGGAATTGTGGGACATCGACCCCGCGCTGCACGAGCCGGGCCGGGTGATCCACACGCAGGGCTGGCCGCTCAACGAGACTGCAGGCTCCAACGGCGGCGGGTTCCTGTATCATCAGGCGAACGGGCAGGTCGCGCTGGGCTTCGTCACCTGGCTCAACTATTCCAACCCCTATCTTTCGCCGTTCCAGGAAATGCAGCGCTGGAAGACGCATCCGGCGATCGCGGAGATCCTGAAGGGCGGCAAGCGCGTCAGCTATGGCGCGCGCGCAATCAGCGACGGCGGGTTGCAGTCGATCCCGAAGCTGGTGTTCCCCGGCGGCGCCCTGATCGGCGACAGCGCGGGCTTCCTCAACGTGCCGCGGATCAAGGGCACGCATGGCGCGATGAAGAGCGGCATGATGGCGGCCGAAGCGGCGTTCGCGGCGGTCGCCGCCGACCGCTCGGGCGACGAGCTGACCGCCTATCCCGAGGCGTTCGAGGCGAGCTGGCTCTACAAGGAGCTCAGCGTCGTTCGCAACGTCGTGCCGCTGGTCAAGAAGTTCGGCGATCTGGTCGGCTCCGGCCTCGCCAATGTCACCATGTTCCTTGAGAGCTGGGGCATCAAGATGCCCTTCACGCTTGGCCACACGCCGGACCATGAAAGCCTGTGGCGCAAGGATCTGGTGCAGCCGATCGATTATCCCAAGCCCGACGGCGTACTGACCTTTGACCGCCTTTCGTCGGTGTTCATGTCAAACACCAACCATGAGGAGGATCAGCCGGTCCACCTGACGCTGAAGGACCCGGACGTCCCGGTCGAATACGACCTCCCGATGTATGACGAGCCGGCGCAGCGTTACTGCCCGGCAGGCGTTTACGAGATCGTCGGCGAAGATGTGGGAGAGCCGAAGTTCGTGATCAACGCGCAGAATTGCGTCCACTGCAAGACGTGCGACATCAAGGACCCGACCCAGAACATCAACTGGGTGGTGCCCGAGGGTGGCGGAGGGCCGAATTATCCCAACATGTAAGCATCTTGCCCTGCCGCTGGCCGTTCTCGCGCTGGGCCTGCCCGGAGCAGCGCATGCAGACCTTGGCGCCTATGTGAAGGCGCGGGCGGCGGCGGCGGAGGGATCCGTCGACGCGGCTGCAGCGGGTTATGCGGCGGCATTGGCAGCATCGCCGGCGGACGAGGTGGTCGCGATCCGCGCCTATCGCAACGCGCTGGCGTCGGGCGACCTGCCGCTCGCGCGGCGCGCCGCCGCCGTGCTGGTGCGCGCCGATGTCGCGCCGCCCGATACCGCGATCCTGGCGTTTGCCGACGCGATCGGCGCGCGCAACCGGGTTGCCGCCGACGATGCGCTGGGCCGGATCGGGGCAGGGCCGCTCGATTTCCTCACCCCAATGCTGCGCGCGTGGATGGCGTTCGAGCGGGGTGCCGATCCTTTCCCGATCCTGGAAAATGTCGAGGAAAGCGGGCTGAGCCGCCGGTATATTGCCGAGCATCGCGCGCTGCTGCTGCTCGCCTCGCATCGGCGCGAGGAAGGGATGGCGGCGCTACGCGCGGCGATGGGCGCCGATCCGGGCAGTCTGGATCTGCGCTGGAACGCGGCGAGCCTGCTGGCAGGGATCGGTGAGCGGCGCGCGGCGCTGGAGCTGCTGGCCGGAGACGACCCGACCATGGCCGCCCTGCGCCGTGGCCTGATCCCGGCGCGACCGGGGGCCTCATTCGGGACCGCGCGCGTACTGACGCGCCTCGCCGCCGACCTTGGCGGGCAGGAGACGCAGGTGCTGGCGATCCTGCTGACGCGATCGGCGCTGTCGCTCGATCCGCGCGACGATCGTGCGCGGCTGTTGCTCGCGGCGGCGCTGGTCGAGGAGCGCGCCTTCGACCGGGCGCAGCTGGTGCTGGGGTCGATCAAGTCCGACAGCCCGTTCGCGGCGGCGGCACAGGCCGAGCGGATCGAACTGCGGCGGAAGCAGGGTGACGTGGCGCAGGCACTCGCGCTGGCGCAATCGCTGGCCACGGCGCGTGGGGCTGGGGAACGCGATCTGCGGCGCTACGCCGACATCCTGTCCGACCAGGGACGTGAAGCGGAAGCGGCGAAGCTCTATGGCGAGGCGCTGGCACGCGCCGGGGCCGGGGTGACCTGGGTTCACCATCTGCAGCTGGGTGGTGCGCTGGAGCGCTCGGGAGATTGGGCCGGTGCGCTGCCGCATCTGCGCAAGGCGGTCGAGCTGGCGCCGGACGAGCCGGTGGCGCTCAACTATCTTGGCTATGCACAGGCCGAGCGTGGCGAGAATTTGGCTGAGGCGGTCGCGCTGCTGGAACGGGCCAATCGGTTGCAGCCCGATGACGCGGCAATCACCGATTCGCTTGGCTGGGCCTATTTCAAATCGGGCGACCTGGCGCGCGCGCTGCCCTTGCTCGAGCGCGCCGCACAGGGTCAGCCGTCAAGCGTGACGATCAACGAGCACCTGGGCGACGCCTATTGGCGCGCCGGGCGGCGGTTTGAGGCGCGCTATGCCTGGCGCGCAGCGTCGATCTACGCCGACGATGCGCAAAAGGCGCGGATCTCCGCCAAGCTGATCGATGGCGTGATGCAGAGGACAGCGGCAAACTGACTTTGATCGAGCCCGCTCCGGCCAAGCTCAACCTGGCGCTGCACGTGCGGCGGCGGCGGGACGATGGCTATCATGAGCTTGAGACGCTGTTCGCGTTTGTGCGCGACGGCGATGTCGTGCGGCTCGACCCCGATGGCGAGGGTTTTGCCGTCGAGGGGCCGTTCGGCGGCGTGCTGGCGGGCGAGGGCGATAACCTCGTGACCCGCGCGCGCGACGCGTTCGGCGCGGCGTTCGGAGTGCCGACACCGGGGCGGATCACGCTCGACAAGCGTTTGCCGGTCGCGTCGGGACTGGGCGGCGGGTCTGCGGATGCGGCGGCGACGCTGCGACTGCTGGCGCGGCGGGCGGGGGTGGCGATCGAGGACCAGCGGCTGTTCGCGGTGGCGGATGCGCTGGGATCGGATGTGCCCGCGTGCCTCTATGGGCGCACGGCGATCGGGACGGGGCGGGGCGAGCAGCTGGCGTGGATCGATGGCGCGCCAGGTGTGCCGGTGCTGCTGGTCAATCCGGGTGTCGCGGTGTCGACCGGGCCGGTGTTCGCCGCATGGGATCGGGTGGATCGCGGGCCGATCCCGGCGGAGGGCGACCTGATCGCGCGCGCCAAGGCTGGCCGCAACGATCTTTACCCGCCAGCACTGACGGTTGCGCCGGCAATTGCCGATGCGGTGGCGTGGCTCGAGCGCCAGTCGGGTGCCGATCTGTGCCGGATGTCGGGATCGGGCGCGACCTGCTTCGCGACCTTTGCGGATGGCGCGCGTTGCGCGGCAGCGGCCGAGCGTTTGCGCCACGAACAGCCGGGGTGGTGGTGTCTCGAAACGGTGCTGTCGTGACAGGTTGCTGCCCCATATCGGGACGCGATGGTGCCGCGTGGGCGCTGGCTGGGAGAGCGCGGGCGGTTGGCCCCGTTCTTGCTGAGGTTTCGCTGCGGGTCATGCGCCGGGAGCGAGACGCCCGTGGGTGGCCCCCGCTTTCGGGCGGGCGCCATCCTCGCCCTTTGGGACGCCGATGATCCGGCTTCGGTTCGATCAACCCACTGCGCTGCTGACGCTCGACCGCGGCGGCGCGCGCAACGCGCTGCCGATCGCCGCGTGGGACGCGATTGCCGACGCCGTAGCGTCGGTAGCAGTGAGTGACGCCCAGGTCTTGATCATTGAGTCCGCGATGCCGGGGATCTTCTCCGCCGGGGCGGACCTGTCCGAATTTCCTGCGCTGATCGCCGACCCGGCACTGCGCACCCGGTTCCGCACCACAATGGCGACGGGGATCGAGGCGCTGGCCGCATTGCCGATCCCGGTGATCGCTGCAGTGGACGGCGGATGCTTCGGCGCGGCGGTTGCCCTGACCCTGGCATGCGACATCGTCGTCGCGGGTGATGCGGCGCTGTTTGCGACCACACCGGCCAAGCTTGGCATCGGCTATCCCGCCAACGACGTCGCGCGGTTGCGCGCGCGGGTCGGGACGGGGCAGGCGGCGCGGATGCTGTTCACCGGCGACCGGATCGATGCCGACGCGGCGCTACGGATCGGACTGGCCCATTGCCGTGCCAGCGACGCTGCCGAATATGCGCGGGCCATGGCGGCGACGATCTCCGCCAACGATCCCGATGCCGTGCGCCTGCTCAAGTCGATCCTGCGCGACCCGGCCAATCCAGGGCACGATCAGGCGTTCGAGGATGCGTTCGGCTCTTCCGGCTTTGCGCAGCGGCTCGGCGCGTTTCTGGGAGGAAAACGATGAGCGTGGTGGAGTGGATTGCGGGGGCTGGCGATGTGCTGATCCTGTGCGATCACGCCAGCAACCATGTGCCCGGCGACATCGACCTCGGTATCGACCGCGCTTTGCTCGTCAAACATATCGCGATCGACATCGGTGCAGCGGCGGTGAGCCGGGGGCTGGCCGATGGGCTGGGCGCGCCGGCGCTACTTGCCACCGTGTCGCGGCTTGTGATCGACCTGAACCGGGAGGTCGATGCGCCAGGGCTGATCCCGCATGTCAGCGACGGGTACGCAATCCCGGGCAATGACGGTGTAGATCGCGCGGAACGGATCGCGCGCTTCCACGCCCCCTATCATCGCGCGATCGCGGCGCAGGTGCGGGCGCAGCGCCCGGCGCTGATCGTATCGGTCCACAGCTTCACCCCCGCGCTCGAAAGCGGCATCGCCGCGCCGCGGCCGTGGGAGGCGGGTGTGCTCTACAATCGCGATGCGCGGGCGGCGCGCCCGGCGGTCGAATGGCTGACCGGGCGGGGCATCGTGACCGGGGACAATGAGCCCTATTCCGGGCGCATCCTCAACGCGACGATGAACCGGCATGCGGAGGGGACGGGCACGCCCTATCTGGGCATCGAAATCCGCAACGATCGCATTTCCGACCCGGCGGGCGTGGCGCGTTGGTGCGAAATTCTCACGAATCTGGTAACATTCGTGCGCGATCATCTTGCGCAGGGGCGGGCAGCGGCGACATAGGCGCGCCATGACCGATCGTTTCGACAAATCCCGCCTGCCTTCGCGCCACGTCTCCGTCGGGCCGGAGCGCGCTCCGCACCGCAGCTATTACTACGCCATGGGGCTGAGCGAGGAAGAGATTGCCCGCCCGTTCGTCGCGCTCGCCAGCGCTGGCAACGACAGCGCGCCGTGCAACACGACGCTGGATGCCCAGGCCGATGCCGCGCGCAAGGGTGTCGAGAGCAATGGCGGCATGCCACGTCGCTTCAACACGATCACCGTGACCGACGGCATCGCGATGGGCCACCAGGGGATGAAATCCTCGCTGGTGAGCCGGGAAGTCATCGCCGACTCGGTCGAACTCAGCGTGCGCGGCCATTGCTACGACGCGTTGGTCGGGTTTGCCGGGTGCGACAAGTCGCTACCGGGGATGATGATGGCGATGCTGCGCCTCAATATCCCGTCCATCTTTGTCTATGGCGGGTCGATCCTGCCCGGCCGCTATCAGGACCGCGACGTCACCGTGGTCGATGTGTTCGAAGTGGTCGGCAAGTTCGCGGCCGGCACCTGCCCGATCAGCGAAGTGCACGCACTCGAAAAGGTCGCCTGCCCCGGCCATGGCGCGTGCGGCGGCCAGTACACCGCCAACACCATGGCGTGCGTCGGAGAGGCGATCGGGCTGTCGCTGCCGAACAGCAACATGGTCCCCGCGCCCTATACCAGCCGTGAGCAGATCGCGGTTGCCGCAGGCTATCAGGTGATGGAGCTGCTGGAGCGCAACATCCGCCCGCGCGACATCTGCACGCGCGAGGCGTTCGTGAATGCGGCGCGGATCGTCGCCGCGACCGGCGGATCGACCAACGCCGCGCTGCATCTGCCCGCCATGGCGAGCGAGGCAGGAATCGAGTTCGACCTGTTCGATGTGGCGGAGGTATTCAAATCAACGCCTTATGCCGCCGACCTGAAGCCGGGTGGAAAGTACGTCGCCAAGGACATGTACGAGGCTGGCGGCGTCTACATGCTGATGAAGTCGATGCTCGCGAACGGCCTGCTGCATGGCGAGTGCATGACGGTGACGGGCAAGACGCTGGGCGAGAATATCGATCAGGTCACGTGGAACCCGGACCAGAAGGTCATCTATGACGTCAAGACACCGATCACCCCGACCGGCGGTGTCGTTGGCCTGCGCGGTAGCCTCGCCCCCAATGGTGCGATCGTGAAGGTCGCCGGCATGGCGCGGCTCCAGTTCGAGGGACCGGCGCGCTGCTTCGATTGCGAGGAGGATGCTTTTGCCGCCGTCGAGGCGCGTTCGATCCAGGAGGGCGAGGTCGTCGTGATCCGCTATGAAGGGCCAAAGGGCGGCCCGGGGATGCGCGAGATGCTGTCGACCACCGCCGCGCTCTATGGCCTGGGCATGGGTGAGAAGGTTGCGTTGATCACCGACGGGCGCTTTTCCGGCGCGACGCGCGGCTTCTGCATCGGCCATGTCGGGCCGGAAGCGGCCGAGGGCGGGCCGATCGCGCTGGTCGAGGATGGCGACACGATCCGCATCGATGCTGAGGCGGGCACGATCGACCTGCTCGTCGCCGAAGAGGTGCTGGCCGAGCGCCGCACCCGCTGGCAACCGCGCACTAATGATTATCAGTCGGGTGCGCTGTGGCGCTATGCGCAGAATGTCGGACCTGCCTATAAGGGCGCGGTAACGCATCCGGGGGCGAAGTCCGAAACGCATGTCTTTGCGGATATCTGAAGTTCTGGCGGCCGCGGGGGCGCTGCTCGCGCTCGCGGCCTGCGATCCCGGCCCGGTCAAGACCAAGGCGGAGCATGCGCAGGACGCGCGCGCGCAGGCGGCGCGTGACGCGGCAGAGGGGCGTATTCCTTGCGCGCTTGGGGGCGGCGATGACTTCACCACCCGCTGCACGATCGACCGGGCGCAGACCCAGGACGGGCTGATGCTGACGGTCCGCCATCCCGATGGCGGCTTCCACCGGCTGCGCGTCACGCGTGACGGGCGCGGGGTGATCGCCGCCGACGGCGCGCAGGCGGCGACCGTGACGATCATCGACAAGGATGCGATCGAGGTTGCGATCGACGACGCGCGCTATCGCCTGCCTGCCACCGTCAAGGGAAGCCGCTAGCGCGATTGCGCTACGGGCCGTTCACGCCTATCGCTGGCCGTGCCAGAGGGCCGGGCGGCCGCGTTGCATGCAGATGCACCGAGGAAAGTCCGGGCTCCACGGAAACACGGTGCCGGGTAACGCCCGGCGGTCCCGGTTCGCCGGGGTCAGGGAAAGTGCCACAGAGAGCAGACCGCCCACTGGTCTTCGGACTGAGGGCAAGGGTGAAAGGGTGCGGCAAGAGCGCACCGCGCGACCGGCAACGGAAGCGGCACGGCAAACCCCACCGGGAGCAAGATCGAATAGGGACCGCGCATGGGGAGTTCCGCCCCGCGGTCCGGGTTGATTGCTTGAGCCCCCATGCAAATGCGGGCCTAGAGGAATGGTCGCCTATCGCGCGCACCTCTCCGCAAGGGGAAAGGGCCGCGTGGACAGAACCCGGCTTACAGGCCCTCTGGCACTTTCCCCCAACGCGGACCGCTCACGCCGCCTTGCGGCGTTCGCTCATCTCCTCGTTCAGCATTTCGGCGAGCAGGAAGGCGAGCTCCAGACTCTGGCCCGCGTTGAGGCGCGGGTCGCAATGGGTGTGGTAGCGGTCGGCCAGGTCATGCTCGCCGATGTCGATCATGCCGCCGGTGCATTCGGTGACATTCTGCCCGGTCATTTCGGCATGGATGCCGCCGGCATAGGTCCCCTCGGCACGGTGAACGGCGAAGAAGCCGCGCACTTCAGCGAGGATGCGATCGAACGGGCGGGTCTTGTAGCCATTTGCGGCCTTGATCACGTTGCCGTGCATCGGGTCGCAGCTCCACACCACCGGATGCCCCTCACGCTTCACCGCGCGCACCAGCTTGGGCAGGCCGCTCTCGATCTTGTCATGGCCATAGCGGGTGATGAGCGTCATTCGGCCCGGCGTGCGGGTCGGGTTGAGCGTGTCGAGCAGGCGCAGCAATGCGTCGGGCTCCAGGCTCGGACCGCACTTCATGCCGATCGGGTTGCCGATCCCGCGCAGGAATTCGACATGCGCCGATCCGTCGAAGCGGGTGCGGTCGCCGATCCACAGGAAATGGGCGCTGGTGTCGTACCAGTCGCCGGTCAGGCTGTCCTGCCGCGTCAGCGCCTGCTCGTACGGGAGCAGCAGCGCTTCGTGGCTGGTGTAAAAATCGGTGCGCTTGAGCTGGGGCACGGTCTCGGGGTTGATCCCGCACGCCTCCATGAAGTCCAGCGCCTCGCCGATCCGGTCGGCGACGTCGGCGAACTTGTCGGCCCAGGGGCTACGGCCCATGAAGTCGAGCGTCCACTTATGCACCTGATGCAGATTGGCATAACCGCCGCTGGCAAAGGCGCGCAGCAGGTTCAGCGTCGCCGCCGACTGGGTATAGCCGCGGATCATCCGCTGCGGATCGGGGATGCGCGCTTCGGGGGTGAAGGCGATGTCGTTGACGTTGTCGCCGCGATAGCTGGGCAGCTCGACGCCGTTGATCGTTTCGGTATCGGCGGAGCGCGGCTTGGCGAACTGACCCGCCATGCGACCGAGCTTCACCGTGGGCAGCTTCGAGGCGAAGGTCAGGACCACCGCCATCTGCAGGATCACGCGGAACGTGTCGCGGATATTGTTCGGGTGGAACTCCGCGAAGCTTTCGGCGCAGTCCCCGCCCTGCAGCAGGAATGCCTCACCACGCGAGACGCGGGCGAGCTCCTGCGTCAGCGCGCGCGCTTCCCCGGCGAAGACCAGCGGGGGGAAGCTGGACAGCGTGTCGGTCGCGGCGGTCAGAGCAGCTTGATCGGGGTAAATCGGCAATTGCCGCGCTTCCGCCTTGGTCCAGCTGTCGGGGGTCCAGTCCATTGCCTGCTCCAGATTGCGGACATGGACGTACCAGTCCTGATGATGGGCGATGCCGTTGGCGGCGATCTGATTGAGCACGGCGGGAGAGGCGCGCTTCCCGTCCTCTTCCCAGCCTTGAACCGTCGATCCGGGCGTGTCGAACCACGCGCCAAATGCGGCGCGGGACATGGAGCGTTCCTCACGGAAGCGGCGGATTTTGGAACCGGCAAGTGTCGTCATGCGCGGCGCTTACCCCGCATGGGTAAACCGATGCAAGGGCTAAATTCACCCTGCCGGGGTAAATCAAACAGGCGCGGCTTTCGTGGTTCAGCATTCCTTCATCTGTGGGACGCTCTCACCGGACATCGTCGAGGAGACCTGTATGTTCCGTTCCCTGCTGATCGTGTCGCTGGCCGCTACCCCCGTGCTGGCGCAGGACGCGGCGGACAGCGGCGCCAGCGCGCCGCCGCAGCGGGTGCGCAGCGTGCTGCTCTATGGCGACGAGACGTGCCCCAAGGCGCAGAGCCCGGACGAAGTCGTGATCTGTTCGCGCCCCGGCGACTCGCCCTACCGCATTCCGAAGGAGCTGCGCCAGACCGATCCGGGGCCGGCGGGGACGAGCTGGGTCCGCCGCGCGGAACTGGTCGATGAGGTCAACCGCGTGACGCTGCCCGGAAGCTGCAGCCCGATCGGTAGCTATGGCCAGAGCGGCTGTACGATCCGGATGCTCCAGCAGTGGAAGGCGGAGCAGAAGGCGAAGAAGGCTGAAGAGGTCGCGATCCCGGGCGGAGAAGACTAAGCCCTTATTGGCCGAAGCCGGGTTCGCTGGCCCGCGCGACCGCTTCGCGTGCGGCGGCAAACAGGGCGCCGGATTTCGCTTCGCATTCGCGCTGCTCATAAGCCGGGTCGCTGTCAGCGACGATGCCCGCGCCGGCGGTGACGTGCATCGTGCCGTCCTTCACGATCGCGGTGCGCAGGACGATGCAGCTGTCCATCGATCCGTCTGGCGAGAAGTAACCAACGCCACCGGCATAGGGGCCGCGCTGGTCGCGCTCGAGCTCGGCGATGATCTCGCATGCCCGCACCTTTGGCGCGCCGCTGACGGTTCCGGCGGGGAAGCCCGCGAACAGCGCGTCCAGCGCGTCTGCATCGGGGCGGAGCCGGCCGACGACGTCCGAGACGATGTGCATGACGTGGCTGTAGAATTCGACCGTGTAGCTGTCGGTGACCTTGACCGATCCAGCGTCAGCGACCCGCCCGACATCGTTGCGGCCAAGATCGAGCAGCATCAGATGCTCGGCGCGTTCCTTTGGATCGGCGAGCAGGCTGGTCCGGTTCGCTTCGTCCTCCGCCGCATCCTTGCCGCGCGGGCGCGTGCCGGCAATCGGACGGATCGTGACCTCTTCGTCGCGGACGCGGACGAGAATCTCGGGGCTGGAGCCGGTCAGGGCAAAGCCGGGCAGGTCGAGGAAATAGAGGAAGGGCGAGGGGTTCACCCGGCGCAGCGCGCGGTACAGCTCGATCGGCGGGAGGGTGAACGGCGCGGTGAAGCGTTGTGCCAGGACGACCTGGAAGATGTCACCGGCGGTGATGTACTCCTTGGCCCGCGTCACCATGGCAGCATAGTCCGCTGCGTCGACCACCGGCTGCGGGACGATGTCCGTCGCCTCGGCTGGAACGCGGGGCGGGAGCGGTGCGGAAGCGAGGCGGGCGGCGGTCCCCTCGATCCGGTCGATCGCCGCGTCGATCAGTGCATCGGCATCGCGGCCCGGCCATACCGGCGCAACGAGGAACAGCGAGTCCGCCAGCCGGTCGAAGATCAGGATCACCGTCGGGCGGACGAAGATCATGTCCGGCAGGCCCAGCGCGTCGTTGCATGCACGCGGCAGGCGTTCGACCAGGCCGATCGTCTCATAGCCGAAATAGCCGACCAGACAGGCCAGCGCGCGGGGCAGTTCGGCGGGAACGTCCATGCGGCAGCTGCGGACCAGATCGCGCAGCGCATCAAGCGTCGGCTGCGCCGCCAGAGAAAAGGCGTCGCGGTCGGTGAGCCAGTGCGGGTTCACCTCCGCCGCTTCGCCATGTGCGCGAAACACCAGATCAGGGGCGAGGCCGATCAGGCTGTGGCGGCCGCGCACCGCGCCGCCCTCAACCGACTCCAGCAGAAAGTCGCCACGGCCCGGTTCGATCAGCTTGAGCGCGGCGGCCACCGGCGTGTCGGTGTCCGCCAGCTGCTTGCGCCAGATCAGCGCTGGGCGCCCCTCGGCAAGTGCCGCGCGGGCGGCATCGACCCCTTCAATCCCGCCGCGCATCGCGATCAATTGCCGTCCGTTGCCTGACCGCTCAGCTGCGCCTTCAGCGCGGCGATGGCGGCTTCGTTGCGTTCGACCTTCACCGACTTGCGGGCCGCCGCCACGAACTGTTCGACATATTCATTGCCGAGGATCTGGCCGAGCTGGCCGCGCGTCTGGGCGATCAGCTCGTTATTGCCCTTGGCATCGCCCGGCTGGATGGCGTCGAGCCAGATGACCCAATAGCCGCCACCCTGAGGGGCGGGGATCGTCTTCGCGGTCTTTGCCGCCATGCTGAACATCAGGCGGACCGGCGGCGGCAGCTGATCGCCCATCTGGGCGATCTGGCCGCGCGAGGCGTCGAGCGGCTGCAGCGCTGGGAGCTTCAGCCCGGTTTCCGACATGGCCTGTGCCAGCGGCATGCCCTTGTTCACCTTGGCCAGCACGGTGTTCGCGGCCTTGCGCGCGCCGTCGAGCTGACGGCTGCGGACGAGATCATCCGCCACGTTCGCGCGGATTTCAGCGAGCGGACGCGGCGCGGCGGCGATCACCTTGTCGGTCTTGACCACGGCAAAGGCGCCGTCGGTGCCGACGGGCACTAGCTGCGGATCGTCGCTGGTCTCCATGCCGAAGCCGCCTTGGGCGATCGGGGCCAGCGCGGGATCGGGCGCCGCTTCGCCGCCGGCGGCACTGCGGCCATCGGCGAACAACGGGGCGCTGGTCTGAGCCGTCAGCTTCGACGCGGCGACGATCTCGTCGAAGGTCGCATTGTTGGCGATCTCGGCATCGATCTTTGCGCGCAGGTCAGCGAGTGCCGTCTCCAGCTTGCGCTTGCCGATCGCGTCGGCGAGTTCGGCGCGCACATCGGCGAGCGACTTGCCAGCGACCTGCTCGATCGCCTCGACGCGGACGATGTGCCAGCCGAGCTGCGAACGCAGCGGCCCGACGACGGTGCCCTGCGCTCCGGCAAAGGCGGCGTTGGCGATTGCCGGGGTGCTGGCTCGGCCAAAGGCTTCCTTTTCCGCATTCTGCATGGTCGAAGCCTGGAGGCCCGCCGCCTTGGCCGCGTCGGCCATCGACGTCCCGGCCTTTACCTTGGCGGCGATCGCCTTGGCGGCATTTTCGTCGGCGACGATGATCTGCGCCAGATTGCGCCGCGTGCTGGCGGCATATTGCGCGGCGTTCTTCTGATACTCCGCTGCGATCTCGGCGTCGGTCGCCTTGGCGCCATCGGCGAACTGCGCCGGGGTGATCACGGCATAGCGCATCACGCGGCGTTCGGGCAGCGTGTAGCGACCGGCATTGCGGCGATAATAGGCCTGAAGCTCGGCTTCGGTCGGCGGGGTGCCGGGGGCGATTGCGCCGATCGGGATATAGCCGACCGAACCCTGGCGGCGCTCCAGCACCAGCGAGGCATAGGGCAGCGCGAGCTGGGTCGGCACCGGGCCGGCATTGGCGATCGGCACCATCAGCCACTGCGCCAGCGTCTGGCGACGCACATCGGCGCGGATCTGTTCGGTGGTCAGGCGCTCGTCGCGCAGATACTGGTCGAAGCGCTGCTGGCTGAACTTGCCGTCGAAGCCCTGGAACAGCGGGATCGACGCGATCTGGGCATCCACCGACTTTTGCGAGACGGCCATGCCGTGGCGGGTGGCATATTCCTCGATCGCCAGGCCGTCGATCAGGTCGTTCAGCACCTGATCGAACCCGCCGGTGCGGACGAACTGCGCCATGTCGAGCGTCGGTTGTTGTTCGCGGACGCGGGCGAGCGCGGTGCGCAGCCGGTCGTCCAGCTCCTGCCGGGTCAGCTGCTTGTCGCCGACCTTGACCAGCGCGCCATTGGCGCCAGCGCCGCCGCCCACGCCCAGATTCTGCACGTCCATCATTGCAAAGCCGATGCCGAGGGCAACCAGCAGCAGGAGGGCGACGATCTTGCCGGGGGTCGAGAAAATGACGCGGCGGAGGTTGGTGAGCATGGAAACCCGCTGAAATGGGAAGAATGGGGGACGCTTTAGGGGGCGGGGCGGCGGGCATCAAGCGACAACGGCAGCGGCGCGCGGCAAGGTGCTTGTGCGGCCCCGCCGTGCAGCCTATCGCCGCTGTCCAATAGTGGACAATCAGGGGAAGCGGGATGCGGCGCAAGCTGGTGGCGGGCAATTGGAAGATGAACGGCGTCACCGATTCGCTGGGCGAGGTGGCGGCGATCGCCCAGGCTGCCGCCGCCCATCCCGGCGTCGATGTCGCGCTGTGCCCCCCGGCGACGCTGATCGCTCCGGCGGTGGCGGTCGCGGGCGGGATGCCCATCGGCGGGCAGGATTGCCATGAGAATGACAGCGGCGCGCATACCGGGTGCATCTCGGCCCCGATGCTGAAGGACGCCGGCGCCACGCTCACCATCGTCGGGCATAGCGAGCGGCGCGCAGACCAGAACGAGACCAGCCATGACGCCTGGGCCAAGGCGGCGGCCGCGCATCGCCATGGCCTGAACGTCATCCTGTGCGTCGGCGAGACCGAGGCGGAGCGAAATGCCGGTCGCGCCGAGCGGGTGGTGCAGGCGCAGATCGAGAAATCCGTGCCCGAGGATGCGGACGGCAGCTGGTTCACTCTGGCGTACGAACCGCGCTGGGCGATCGGCACCGGGCGCACCCCGACGCTGGAGGAGATCGAGCTGATCCACGCCATCGCCCGCGCCAAGCTGGGCATGATGGTCGGGGCGGAGAAGGCCGAGGCGATCCGCATCCTGTATGGCGGGTCGGTGACCGGCGCGAATGCCGCGAGCATCCTGGCGGTCGACAATGTCGACGGCGCGCTGGTCGGCGGGGCGAGCCTGACCGCCGAGAAGTTCGTGCCGATCATCGCCGCGGCGGCGACACTGTAACCCCGATGGCGGAGCAGCCGGAGACGCGGGGCCGGCGGATCGGGCGGTGGTTGCTCGCGATCTTCTATGCGGCGGCGGGGGTGGCGCATTTCCTGTTTACCGATGCGATGGTGCGGATCGTGCCTTCATGGGTGCCATGGGACGCGCGCGAGGTGGTGCTGACCACCGGCGCGGCCGAGCTGATCTGTGCCGCCGCATTGCTGACCCGGAAGTGGCGACTGGCGGCGGGCTGGGCATTGGCGCTCTATGCGCTGTGCGTGTGGCCAGCCAATGTGAAGCACGCGATGATCGACCTGGCGTGGCTGGGCGGGAGCGGGACGGGGCTGTCGGCGTGGTACCATGTGCCGCGCTTGCTGGCGCAGCCGTTGATCATCGCATGGGCGCTGTGGGCGGTCGGCGCGGTGCGGGTCGAGCGCGGAAGTTTACACTAGCTTTACACTGTCGCGGGGGATTTGAGCTGCTTGTGGGAGCGGGTGAAGGTGCGTCGTCCAGCCATCGGCGCGGCCACAATTGGGGACGCGCATCAAGGCGAGGATGGCTTCATCCTCGTCAGACGCAGCGGGCGGGGTGGGTGAGTCGGTCATCCACCAGCTTATGTGCTGGGATGGGGCTTGTAGGAAAGGGGTTTGTTTGTGGTTTGTTCCATCTTCGGATAGGCCCCTCTCCCCGACCCTCTCCCCGCAAGCGGAGAGAGGGGGAAGAAGAAGGGGTCATATCTCCTTCGTCACGAAACTATCCATCACCCGCTTCCGTCCGGCGGTTTCGAACTCGATCTCCAGCTTGTTGCCTTCGATCTCGACGATCGCGCCATAGCCGAACTTCTGGTGGAAGACGCGCATGCCGAGCGAGAGGTCGTCGCGGCCCTTGTTGCCGAGGCTGACTGCGCTGCCGCGGTTTTCGACCACACGTTTGGGGGCTGTGGTGAAGGTGGAGCTGGGGGCGGCGGCGCGTTGCCAGCCGGGGCCGCGGCCGGTGCCGCGTCCGACATGGGCGAAGGGGTCGGTGTGTTCGCTCCAGTTGGCGCGCCACAGCGATGCGCCGCCGGACAGGGTGCTCTCCTCGTCGATATGTTCCTTGGGCAGCTCGCCGACGAAGCGGCTGGGGATGCTGCTGGTCCATTGGCCATAGATGCGGCGGTTGGCGGCGTGGAGGATCGTCGCCTGGCGGCGCGCGCGGGTGATCGCGACATAGGCGAGGCGGCGTTCCTCCTCGAGGCTGGCGAGGCCGCCTTCGTCGAGCGAGCGCTGGCTGGGGAACAGGCCTTCTTCCCAGCCGGCGAGGAAGACGGTGTCGAATTCCAGGCCCTTGGCCGCGTGGATGGTCATGATCGTGACCTTGGGCTCGTCGACGTTATTCTCGTTGTCCATGACGAGGGAGACGTGTTCGAGGAATGCGCCGAGCGTTTCATACTCCTCCATCGCGCGGACGAGTTCGGAGAGGTTTTCGAGGCGGCCGGCGGCTTCGGCGGTGCGGTCCGCCTGCCACATCGCGGTGTAGCCGCTTTCGTCGAGGATGATCTGGGCGAGTTCGGTGTGCGGGAGCTGGCCGATGCGGGTGGGCGGTAGTTCCTCACCCTCCACCGGGACCGGCGCGCGGAGCATCTGGCTCCAGCGGGCGACGTCGCCGACGAAGCTGCCGAGCGCGCGGCGGGCCTGGGGGGTGAGTTCGTCGGTGTCGAGGATGCGCGCGGCGGCGACGAGCAGGGGGATGCCCTCGCTCCGTGCGAGCATGTGGATCTTGGCGATCGCCTTGTCGCCGAGGCCACGCTTGGGCACGTTGACGATGCGTTCGAAGGCGAGGTCGTCGGCGGGCTGGTGGACGAGGCGCAGATAGGCGAGCGCGTCGCGGATTTCGGCGCGTTCGTAGAAGCGGAAGCCGCCGACGATGCGATAGGGCAGGCCGGTGGCGATGAAGCGGTCTTCGAACTCGCGCGTCTGATGCTGGGCGCGAACGAGGATGGCGAAATCGTCGAGCGATTTTCCGGTGCGGATGCGGGCGCTTTCGATGTCCTCACCGACGCGGCGGGCTTCTTCCGGGCCGTCCCATACGCCGATGACGCGGACCTTTTCGCCCGCGTCGATCTCGGTCCACAATTCCTTGCCGAGGCGGCCTGAATTGTTGGCGATCACCGCGCCGGCGGCGGCGAGGATGTGCGGGGTGGAGCGGTAATTCTGTTCGAGGCGGATGACCTTTGCGCCGGGGAAGTCCTTTTCGAACTTGAGGATGTTTTCGACCTGCGCGCCGCGCCAGCTGTAGATCGACTGGTCATCGTCGCCGACGCAGCAGATATTCTTGCGCTCCTGCGCCAGCAGGCGGAGCCAGAGATACTGGACGCTGTTGGTGTCCTGATACTCGTCCACCATGATGTAGCGGAAACGCTGTTGGTACTGCGCCAGCACGTCGCGATGGGTGCGCAGGATGGTGAGCATGTGGAGCAGCAGGTCGCCGAAGTCGCAGGCGTTGAGCGCGCGCAGCCGGTCCTGATATTGCTGATAGAGCGCCTGCCCCTTGCCATTGGCGAAATGTTCGGACTCGCCGGCGTCCAGCATCTCAGGGGTCAGCCCCTTGTTCTTCCACCCGTCGATCAGCCCGGCGAGCTGGCGCGCGGGCCAGCGTTTTTCGTCGAGGTCGTTGGCGACGATCATCTGCTTGAGCAGGCGCAGCTGGTCGTCGGTGTCTAGGATGGTGAAGTTGCTCTGCAGCCCGACCAGTTCGGCGTGGCGGCGGAGCATCTTGGCACCGATCGCGTGGAAGGTGCCGAGCCACGGCATCCCCTCGACCGCGTCGCCGACATGGTGGCGGACGCGTTCGCGCATCTCGCGCGCGGCCTTGTTGGTGAAGGTGACCGACAGGATCTCCGACGGATAGGCGCGGCGGGTCCAGAGCAGGTGGGCGAGACGCGCGGTGAGCGCGGCGGTCTTGCCGGTGCCGGCGCCGGCGAGGACGAGCACGGGGCCATCGACGGTGAGCACGGCTTCGCGCTGTGGCGCATTGAGGCCACGCAGATAGGGGGGATCGTCGGCGGAAGGCTGAGGTACGGACATTGCGAACAGGTAGGGAACGCGGCGAGTCGGGGCAAGCGCGATTGCCGTCTTGCTATCGTCATCAAGCTGCGAGACACTTTTTCCATTGGCTTCAAGGAGATCGGCAATGAACATCGGACGGCGGCCATTGCTGGTCGGGGCTGCGGCGGCAGCGATGCTGGGCGGCGCGAAGCGGGCGCGTGCGCAGGGCGTGGTGACGGTGCCGATTCGCGTGACCGAGAGCCGGATCCTGGTCGAAGCGACCTTCGGCGGGGACCGCGCGTTCCTGCTCGCGCTCGATACCGGGGGGCAGCTGGGGCTGATCAACAGCGGCGTGGCCGAGACGCTGAACCTGCCCAAGGTGGCGATGCGGCGGCTGAACCTGTCTTTCGGGCAGACCGACTATCCGATCTTTCAGGCCAGGAATGTGATGTTGGGCGGGCGGCTGCGACTGGAGACGCTGGAGCTGGGCGGGGTCGAACGCAATCTAGGCGACGGGGCGATCGGGTCGCTGCCGGCCTGGGTGCTGACGCTCGCCGATGGCGAGGTGGATTTCGATGCGGGCGTGTGGCGCGCGCATGGGGCGGGCTTGCCGACGCTTGCCGGTGCGACGCGGTTCGACAAGGGGATCGTGCAGAAGGGGGCGACGGCGGACAAGAAATTCCTGTTCGCCGATGCGGCGCTGAATGGCCGGAGTTTCCGCTTTGGTCTGGATACCGGGATGCCGAGCGTGATGCGCATCTATCGCAAGACCGCCGAGGCGGCCGGGCTGTGGAATGCGCCGCGCTGGAGCCCAGCGGCACCGCAGGGGAAGACGCGGATGGTACGGCTCGACCGGCTGGAGCTGGCGGGCGCGAAGATCGAAGGCGCGGTGATCCAGATGCGCGACGATGTGGACTGGCCGGAGTTCGACACCGGGATCATCGGTCTGCCGATCCTGCGCCTGTTCAACATTGCGACCAGCAATCGCGACGGCGCGCTGTTCCTGAAGCGCAATCGCCAGGCGGAGCAGCCGGCGCGGTACAATCGCGCGGGGCTGTGGGTCGACCGGACCGGGGCGGGGATGGTGGCCGGGGTGGTCGGCGCGGGCAGCCCGGCCGAAAAGGCGGGGATCAAGGCGGGCGACCGGCTGTCGGGGATGAGTTTCGAGGCGCTGATCGCGCAGACTTCGGGTCCGGCGGGAACGGTGCTGCCGCTGACCGTCGGGCAGGGCGCGGCAGCGCGGTCGGTGTCGCTGGTGCTGGAGGATTATCTCTAACCGGGGCGTAACGCCCCAACGACGCGTTGCGCAGCGCCTTTGCTTGAGGCAGGGAGGGCGCATGCTGGAGAAATTGAAGCGCAGGTTCGATAAGCGCAGGCTGGTGCTGATCGCGGCACTCGCCGGGGTGGCGCTGTATGTCGGGTGGCGGATCGGCGGGTTCGAGACGCAGCCGGAGCAGAAGCCGTGCGTCGAGGGGCGGAACGAGATCAAGGACAAGGACGGCAAGGTGGTGCAGGTGACACGCACGACCTGTTTCGAAGATAAGAAGTAAGCGGCGCCGGGGGGCGTCGATAAGGGGAGAGATCGATGGACGCTGAGCGGACACGACGGCGGCGCGCCTTGTGGGCGAGCTTTGTGGGCACGGGGATCGAGTTCTACGATTTCTATATCTACGCGACCGCCGCGGCTCTGGTGTTCGGGCAGATCTTCTTTCCTACGAGTGACGCCGGGGTTCAGCAGATGCTGAGCTTTGCCACGCTGGGTGTGGCGTTCTTTGCGCGGCCGCTGGGGGCGGCGGTGTTCGGCCATTATGGCGACCGGATCGGGCGCAAGGCGACGTTGGTCGCGTCGCTGCTGACCATGGGGCTGTCGACGACTTTGGTCGCGTTCCTGCCAACCTATGAGATGGCAGGGTGGATCGCGCCCTTCGCGCTGTGCGTGTTGCGCTTCGGGCAGGGTTTCGGCCTGGGCGGCGAATGGGGCGGGGCGGCGTTGCTGGCGGTCGAGAATGCGCCGCCGGGATGGCGCGCGCGGTTCGGCAGCGCGCCGCAGATGGGGGCACCGGCCGGGTTTATTGCGGCCAACGGGTTGTTCCTGCTGCTGCTGAGCTGGATGACGCCCGCAGAGTTCGCCGCATGGGGATGGCGTATTCCGTTCGCGCTGTCGGCGGCACTGGTGCTGGTCGGTTTGTGGGTGCGGCTGAAGCTGGGCGAGACGCCGGAGTTCAAGAAGTGCCTCGCCGAAGCGCCGCCCGCGAAGGTGCCGCTGGGCGAAGTGGTCGGACGGCATGGCGGCGTGCTGATCGGCGGGACGCTGGGGGCGGTGTGCTGTTTCGCGACCTATTATATCGCGACGGCGTTCCTGCTCGGCTGGGGGACCAAGACGTTGGGCTATGACAAGCCCGCGTTCCTGAGCGTGCAGCTGGTGGCGATCCTGTTCATGGCGGCGGGGATTTATCTGGCGGCATGGGCAGCGGATGCGCGCTGGGATCCGCGCCGGGTGCTGGCGGGCGGATGCGTGATGGTCGCGGCCAGCGGGTTCGTGATCGCGCCGCTGATGGGTGCGGGGCTGGGCGGGGTGTTCGCGTTTCTGGCGCTGCTGCTGTTTGCGATGGGGTTCGTTTACGGGCCGCTGAGCGCGTGGCTGACCGACCTGTTTCCGGCGCGGGTGCGCTATACCGGCGTGTCGATGGCATTCAACATTGCGGGCGTGATCGGCGGCGGGTTGACCCCGGTGATTGCGCAGAAGCTGGCGATGGATGCGGGGTTGGCGCCGGTCGGCTGGTATCTGAGCGGCGCGGCGGTGCTGAGCCTGATTGCGTTGCTCGCGCTGAAGGGGCGTGACGCGGCATAATCGCACTGATCGAGGTTAGTCGGCGGACCCTTGGCCGCTGCCACCCGTTGAGCGGGCACGGCATCGCAAGGGGCTTCCCACATGACAGACGACACACAGTTCGCCACCGACCTCGGTAACGGTGGCGAAACCCACCAGCGCGTGCCCGAGCAGGGCGATCACGCAGGCGCAGATCACCTGACCACCAATCAGGGCATTCGCGTGTCCGATAATCAGAACCAGCTGAAGGCGGGCGCGCGCGGCCCAGTGCTGCTGGAAGATTTCGTGCTGCGCGAGAAGATCTTTCACTTCGACCATGAGCGGATTCCGGAGCGGATCGTGCATGCGCGCGGTTCGGCAGCGCATGGCTTTTTCGAAAGCTATGAGGATCTGTCCGACCTGACCAAGGCCGGGCTGTTCAGCGCGAAGGGCAAGAAGACGCCGGTCTTCACCCGCTTTTCGACCGTCGCCGGGGGTGCCGGATCGGTCGACACGCCGCGCGACGTGCGCGGCTTCGCGGTCAAATTCTATACCGAAGAGGGCAATTGGGACCTGGTCGGCAACAACATCCCGGTCTTCTTCATCCAGGACGCGATCAAATTTCCCGACCTCGTCCATTCGGTGAAGATGGAGGCCGATCGTGGATATCCGCAGGCGGCGTCGGCGCACGATACCTTCTGGGACTTCATCAGCCTGATACCCGAATCGATGCACATGATCATGTGGGCGATGAGCGACCGCACGATCCCGCGCTCGCTGCGCACGATGCAGGGGTTCGGCGTTCACACCTTCCGCATGGTCAATGCGGCAGGCAAATCGACCTTCGTCAAATTCCACTGGAAGCCGAAACAGGGCGTGCAGTCGACCTGTTGGGACGAAGCGGTGAAGATCGCCGGGGCCGATCCCGATTTCCATCGTCGCGACCTGTTCGAAGCGATCGATCGCGGCGATTTCCCCGAGTGGGAGCTGGGCGTTCAGGCGTTCGACGAAGCATTCGCCGACAGCCTGCCCTATGACGTGCTCGATCCGACTAAGATCATTCCCGAGGAAGTGCTGCCGGTACGGCCGATCGGGCGGATGGTGCTGGATCGCTATCCCGACAATTTCTTCGCCGAGACCGAGCAGGTTGCGTTCTGCCCGGGGAACATCGTGCCGGGTCTGGACTTCACCAACGATCCGCTGCTGCAGGGGCGGTTATTCTCGTATCTCGATACGCAGAAGAGCCGGTTGGGCACGGCCAATTTCCATCAGCTGCCGATCAATGCGCCGAAATGTCCGGTGATGAACTTCCAGCGCGACGGGCAGATGCAGATGAACGTGCCCAAGGGGCGCGCGAACTACGAGCCGAACAGTCTCGACATGGCGGGCGAGGTGACCGGCCCGCGCGAATGCCCGGTGACCGGGTTCGAGACGCATCCCGGCCGCGCAGACGAGCAGGAGCAGGGCGACAAGCTGCGGCTGCGGCCGGAGAGCTTTGCCGACCACTATAGCCAGGCGCGGATGTTCTATCGCTCACTGGCAGAGGCGGAGCAGGCGCATGTCGCCTTTGCGCTGGTGTTCGAGCTGTCCAAGGTCGGGCTGGAGCATATCCGCGAGCGCACGGTGGCCAATCTGGTGAATGTCGATCCGGATCTGGCACAGCGCGTCGCGGACGGGATCGGGATGCCAGTGCCTGCTGCCTCGAAAGCTGCGGCGGAGGTGCAGGATTTCGACCTGTCGCCGGCGTTGCGCATCATCGACGGGCCGCTGGAGCCGCAGGATATTGTCGGCCGGTCGATCGCGATTCTGGTCGCGGACGGATCGGACGCCGCTGCGGTCGCCAAGATGACCAAGGCGATCGAGGGCGCGGGTGCGCGCGCGGTGATCGTCGCGCCGAAGGTCGGCGGTGCCAAGATGTCGGACGGATCGCTGCTGAAGGCAGACGCGCAGCTGGCGGGCTATCCGTCGGTGATGGCGGATGCGGTGGTGATCGCGCTGTCGGAAGAGGGTACCGCGATGCTGCTCAAGGAAGGCGCGGCGGTGCAGTTCGTGATGGACGCCTTCGCGCATTTGAAGGCGATTGCGGCGAGCGATGCGGCTCAGCCGCTGCTGGACAAGGCGGGGGTCGAACCGGATGCCGGGGTGATGGGCCTGGAGGACGGCTTTATCGCGGCGGCGGCAAAGCGGTTCTGGGACCGTGAGCCGGGCGTCCGGATGCTCCCCTGATGATTAGGCGGCGGCGTCCCGATGGGGAGCCGCCGCCGTTACTCTGCAGCCCGCAAGATCGTCAGCTTTGCCTTGCCGTGGACGCGTTCGGTGTCGATGACGAAGCCCGCGACATCGACCGTTTCCGCCTTGGCGGTTTCAATGCTGACCCAGGTTGCGGGGCCCGTCCAGCCGAGCCGGGCGAGCTTGTCGAGGGCGACCGAGCCTGCGCCGGTGCCATAGGGCGGGTCCATCAGGATGAGGTCGAGCGGCTTGGCCGCGGGGCCGAGCGACAGGACCGAGCCGGCGCGGATGTCCGGGCGGATGCCGAGCTTGTCGGCGTTGGCGCGCAGCGCGTCGAGCGCGGCGCGGTCCTGTTCGACGAACAGGCATGAGGCTGCGCCACGCGAGAGTGCTTCGAGGCCGAGCGCGCCGGAGCCTGCGAACAGGTCGGCGACGGCCAGCCCTTCGAAACTGCCGACACGGCTGGTGAGCATCGAGAACAGCGCCTCGCGCGTGCGATCGGCGGTGGGGCGGGTGGCGTCACCCTTGGGCGCGACGAGCGGGCGGCCGCGCCAGGTGCCAGCGATGATCCTCATGTGCGCGGGCCTCGCTTATTGGGCGCGGGCGCGCCGCGGGGGGGCTTGGTCGCGCCGCCCTTGCCGGTCGGCGGGCGCTTGCCCGGAGGCGCGGGGGGGCGGCGGTCGTTGGGACGGAAGGCGCGCTTGGGCCGATC
>VYKS01000055.1_pt1 | contig 75578 bp, 68 predicted proteins | sample 5114511 | NCBI WGS metagenome assembly VYKS01 (sample SAMN12291795, study PRJNA351875) | freshwater metagenome | isolation source: freshwater lake | place: USA: Michigan, Gull Lake | collected 2011-07-05 | reverse complement strand
CGACCCCGCAAACATCGACCAACCCGCCGTCCACGCCGCCGGCGTGCGCGGGGTGACGCGGGTCGCGGAAGACACCCTGCACCTCATCATCGGCCCGGAAGCCGAGCGGATCGCGGAGGTGCTGCGACCCTAGGCTCCGAGCGCGGTCGCAGCGACACGCGCCGGGATCATACGTGCTGAGCTTCAAGCCGGAAGTGGTTTCTTAAGAGGCATTACAATGGTATTGTGCGTCGGATTCCAGTCGCCGGAATATGCTCTGATAAGACACTGAAATATAATAATATATGGAGGATGTAATCGGCGATTTCGACAAGCCAAGCTGGAGCGGCGCCCAAAGGATAGCCGTTCTTCAAAAAGTAAAATAAAGCAGTGGCTTAAGGAATTGCGGCGGATGCGCCGCAACTCTTATCATTCGACCGAGAGTGCAAAAAGGTACTCGAATGGTCTGCATCATGTTTGCCGCGCGCGACGCGACCGCAACCCGTTCTCGCGCCGCCTTAGTCAGGGGGAATACAAAAATGACCGACACCAAGACCCATGCGACCGCAGGTCGCCGCAAGGCCTTCGCCATCGCGCTGATGAGCGGCGTCTGCTTCGCCGATGTGGCGCTCGCCCAGGCGGCCGCGCCTGCGGACCAAGCCGCCGTCGACGAAGTCGTCGTCACGGCCTTCCGCAAGAGCCTGGCGACCGCTCTGGACGTCAAGCGCAAGGACGTCCGCGTTTCCGACGGCATCTCGTCGGAAGACATCGGCAAGTTTCCCTCGGAGAACATCGCCGAAGCCATTCAGCGCATTCCGGGCGTCCAGATCTCGGCCATCAACGGCCGCGGCTCGACGATCAGCATTCGCGGTCTGGGCCCGCAGTACGCGCTGACCACCGTCAACGGCCAGACGTTCAAGAGCTCCAACTTCACCGACGGCTTCCGCTATGACGTCATTCAGACCGAGCTGGCGTCGGGCATCCAGGTCTACAAGTCGCCGACGGCCGACATGGACGCCGGCGGCCTGGCGGGCACCGTCAATATCGACACGGTTCACCCGTTCGACGTGAAGGGCCGCCAAATCATCCTGGCCGGCAAGCTGCAGAAGCAGGATCTGATCGGCGGCGGCGCCACGGGCAAGTACGGTCTGACCTATGTGGACCACTTCCTAGACGGCAAGCTGGGCGTCTTCCTCGGCGCCGGCTACCAGGAACTGAAGGACCGTGGCGACTATCTGTGGATGGACCGCTGGACCGTCAGCAACAACGTCTACACCCCCGCGCGTCTGCGCTATCGCCGCATCGACCGCGAAACCAAGCGCAGCATGATCAACGGCGCCCTCCAGTGGAAGCCGACCGAGCACCTGCAGATGGACCTCATCGGCACCTATGCCGAGGACAAGACCACCCAGCACGTCCATCAGCAGGTCTTCCTCTTCACCACGCCATCGGCGTCGAACGTCGTGCCGATAACGGTGGCTGACGGCACCGCGACCAAGGTGCAGGTGAACAACTTCCGTCTGGAGAACAACCACCAGTACGAGAACCGTCCGCAGTCGACGGGCGCGCTGACGGCGAACGTCCACTATACCGGCATCGAAAACTGGGACTTCAAGGCTGTCGGCCACTACTCGCGCGGCAGCGCCAAGCATAACGAGGAAGCCGCGATCCTGGGCATCAATATCCCGATGGCCACGGTGGACATCTCCAACCCGAAGAACGTGGTGTTCACCACGTCGACGGCCCTGACGGACACGGCGCAATACAACCCCGCCACGTTGATCCGGAACACCTACCCGAACGGCGCCTATCGTACGATCGACTCCTACGAGCGCGCGGCCCAGTTCGACGCCAAGCGTTATCTGGAGTGGGGCATCCTGGAGTCGGTGCAGGTCGGCGCCAAGACGCGGACCGAGGTGCTCAAGCGCTACGTCGTGCGCAAGGACGGTCAGAACGCCATCCCGGCGTCCTACTCGCCGACCATGGCCAACAGCGGCATCCCGATCAGCAACTTCCTGGACGGCCAGATGACCCTGCCGGCCGCCTGGGTGTCGCCGAACCTCGACGCCTATCGCGATGCGCTGAAGGCTCAGGGCGTTTCGGTCTATGAGGGCTTCGACCCGCTGGGCAGCTATCGCGTCCAGCGGGACCTGACCTCGCTCTACGCGATGGCCAACCTGCGCGGCGAGGTGCTGTCCAAGTCGTTCCGCGGCAATGTGGGCGTCCGCAACGAGAGCACCGACCAGACGATCAAGGGCTATGTCGGCGGCGCAGCCAATCCTCTGAACACCGAGGTCCGGCTGGTGTCGGGCAACTACACCGCCAAGAAGTCGTACGACAACCTGCTGCCGTCGGCCAACCTGAGCGTCGACCTGACCGACAATCTGCTGCTGCGCGTCGCCGCCGCGAAGGTTCTGGTCCGTCCGATCATCGACTCCAGCAACCAGCTGGCTCGTACGGTGACCAGCACCACCGACACGACGGGCAAGAAGGTGTTCACGATCTCGTCGGGCCAGGGCAACCTCAACCCGATGACCGCCAACCAGCTGGATCTGACGCTGGAGTGGTACTATGGCCAGGGCAACGGTCTGAGCGCCGGCTACTTCTCCAAGAAGGTCAAGAACGGCGTCTTCACCCAGCTGACCTGCCCGACGAGCTATGAGTCCGTTTCGCTGTCGAAGGACTCGAGCGGCGTCTGCGTGGCCGGCAACGGCGACAACTACCTGATCACCGAGAGCTTCAATGACTCCCGCGTGGTCGACATCCACGGCTACGAGGTGAACTGGCAGCAGTCGCTCGACGCGTGGCTGCCGATCGAGGGCTTTGGCCTGATCGCCAATTACACGCACGTTACGCCGGCCACCTCGACCACCGGCTTCCGTCTGGCCAACCTGTCGGAGCACACCGCCAACGGCACGCTCTACTGGGAAAACCAGAAGTTCAGCGCTCGTCTGTCGGCCAACTACCGCAGCGCCTACGACCAGACGTCGGTGGAGAGCTTCTTCGCCGGTCCCCTGGGCCACACGGTCAAGTCGCGCACCCAGCTCGACCTGAACCTCGGCTATAACTTCAACGAACGCCTGAGCTTCGCCTTCGCGGCGATGAACATCAACAATGCTCAGGAGGAAGCGTATCTGGGCAAGGCCAGCCGTTGGCAGGAGACCTCGGTCACGGGGGCCAGCTACTACCTGTCGTTCCAATACAAGATGTAACGCGTTTGACGCGGCGCTCGTCCTACCTCCCCTGAGCGTCGTGTCTTTCCCTGCCTCGCCCGTCGGACGGGCGAGGCTTCCCCTGGCGCCCGCCGCACGTGTTCTCCTAGGCGGCGGGCGCGCCTTTTCGTAGATCCTGATGCCGATGAAAGCCCTTCTGAACCGACGTCAGGCGATAAGCCTCGCCGCTGCGACGTTCGTCGCGTCTCCCGCTCTCGCAGCGTCTTCCCTGGAGGGCGTAGCCGCGGCCCGCGCAAGTCTCAAACGGCTCTTCGGAAGGCGACTGGCCGGTGCTCAGCTGAGCGTCACGCCGGGCGCTGGGCGATCCTGGTACGCCGTCGGCAAGAAGCACGGCGCGCTCTCTATCTCCGGCGACAGCCCCGTGGCGCTGGTCCGCGGCGCCTACGCCCATCTCCGCGACTCGGGCCTAGCTCATGTCAGCTGGGAGGGAGACCGGGTCGTCCAGACCGGCGCCGTGCCGTTCGGTTCAGGCGCCCGCGTCGAGACGCCGTTCCGCCACCGCGCCTATCTGAATACCTGCACCTACGGCTACACGACCCCGTGGTGGGGCTGGGGCCGTTGGAGCCGCGAGATCGACTGGATGGCGGCGCATGGCGTCGACATGCCGCTGGCCATGGAAGGCCAGGAATATGTCTGGCGCGCGCTCTGGCGCGAATTCGGCCTCGGCGAGGCCGAGCTGGCCGACTACTTCTCTGGACCGGCCTTCACCCCCTGGCACCGCATGGGCAATATCGAGGGCTACAAGGCGCCTCTGCCCGCCGCCTGGATCGACAAGAAAAAGGACCTCCAGGTCAAGATTCTGGGCCGGATGCGGTCGCTTGGCATGACCCCGATCCTGCCGGCGTTCGGCGGCTACGTGCCCAAGGCCTTCGCCCAGAAGAACCCGACGGCGCGCATCTATCGCATGCGGCCGTGGGAGGGCTTCCACGAGACCTACTGGCTGGATCCGGCCGACCCGCTGTTCGCCAAGATCGCCGGGCGTTTCCTGGCGCTGTACACGCAGACCTACGGGGCAGGGACCTACTATCTGGCGGACTCGTTCAACGAGATGCTGCCGCCGATCAACGCCGACGGCGCAGACGCCCGCGACGCGGCGTATGGCGACGGCGTGGCCAACACCGCAGCGACCAAGACCAAGGTCGAGGTCGATCCGGCTCTGAAGGCGAAGCGTTTGGCCGCCTATGGCAAGGCAATCTATGACTCGATCCGTCAGGCTCGACCTGACGCGGTCTGGGTGATGCAAGGCTGGCTGTTCGGCGCGGACAGCCATTTCTGGGATCCGGCGGCGATCTCGGCCTATTTGAGCGTGGTGCCCGACGACAAGCTGATGATCCTCGACATCGGCAATGACCGCTATCCGGCCGTCTGGAAGAACGCCAAGGCGTTCGGCGGCAAGCCCTGGATCTATGGTTACGTCCATAACTACGGCGGCAGCAACCCGGTCTATGGGGATCTGGGCTATTACCGCCAGGACATCCCGGCCATCGCGGCCAATCCGCAGGCGGGCAAGCTGGCGGGCTTTGGGATGTTCCCCGAGGGCCTGCATAACAACTCGATCGTCTACGAGGCGACCTATGATCTGGCCTGGAACGCCGGCCAGTCGTCGCTGTCGGCGTGGCTCTCGACCTACGCCCGCGCGCGCTACGGCAAGACCTCGCCCGAGCTCGACGCGGCTTTGAGCCAGTTGGTCGAGGCGGCCTTCTCGACCCGCTACTGGTCGCCGCGCTGGTGGCGCAGCAAGGCCGGGGCCTACCTGTTCTTCAAGCGACCGACCGCCGCCATCGGCGAGTTCCCGCCGCATCCGGGCGATCGCGCCAAGCTGGCGGCCGCCGTCAAGGCGCTGACGGCCCTGGCTCCGGCCTATGCGAACGAACCTCTTTTCGTTTTGGACCTGACCGACGCGGCCCGTCACCTGGCCTCGATGCGGATCGACGATCACCTGCAGGCGGCGGTGGCCGCCTATCGCAAGGGCGACGCCGCCGGCGGCGACCGCGCGCGGGCCCAGGTCGAGGCCCTGGCCCTGTCGATCGACAGGCTGCTGGGCGTCCAGCCCGAGACCCTCGCCACTTGGATCGATGACGCTCGGACCTACGGGGACACCCCCGCTGACGCGGCCGCCTATGTGGCCAACGCCAAGGCCCAGGTCACCATCTGGGGCGGGGAGGGCAACCTCAACGACTATGCCTCCAAGGCTTGGCAGGGGCTCTACAAGAGCTTCTACCTGCCGCGCTGGTCGCGCTTCCTCGACGCTCTGAAAGCGGCCGGGACTGGACCCTTCGACGAGGTGTCGGTGACACGGGACAGCGTTGCGTGGGAGCGCGCCTGGGTCGAGGCCGAGGTCGCCTATCGCCGCGAGCGGCCCGCCGACCCGATCGGCGAGATCAGGACCTTGGTGGCTCTTGTCGCTCAGGACGGGGAGAACGCCGCATGAGCAAGACCGCCGCTCGTTTCCTGTCGCTCGATGTATTTCGTGGACTGACGGTCTGCCTGATGATCGTCGTCAACACGGCGGGGCCCGGCGCAAAGGCCTATAGCCAGTTGGTTCACGCCAAGTGGTTCGGGTTCACGGCGGCCGACGCGGTGTTCCCGTCGTTCCTGTTCGCCGTGGGCTGCTCCATGGCCTTCGCGTTCTCGAAGCCGATCCCCGTCAGCGATTTTACGGTGAAGGTGCTGCGCCGCGCCGCGCTGATCTTTCTGCTCGGCTTCCTGATGTACTGGTTCCCATTCGTCCGAGAGGTCGACGGGCGCTGGACGTTTATCCCGTTCTCCGACACCCGGGTCATGGGCGTGCTGCAGCGGATCGCGCTCTGCTATCTGCTGGCCGCTTTTGCCGCGCGCTGGCTCTCGCCTCGCCTGATCGTGGCGCTGTCGGCGGCGCTTTTGCTCGGCTACTGGGCGATCCTGATGACCTTCGGCGATCCAGCGGCGCCGCTGTCCAAGTTGGGTAACGCCGGCACGCACCTGGATCTCTTCCTGATCGGCCAGAACCACCTCTATCGCAAGGACGGAGGTTTCGACCCCGAGGGTTTGCTGGGCACGCTGCCTTCGACCGTCAATGTGCTGGCCGGATACCTCGCGGCGCGGTTTCTGAAGGAGAACCCGGGCTCGTCCTCGGCCCTGGCGCGGATGGCCGTCGTAGGTGTCGTGCTGATCATGGCGGGCCTCGCCTGGAGCCCTCTCTTCCCGATCGCCAAGAAGCTTTGGACCGGCAGTTTCGTGCTGTTGACTCTAGGCATAGACCTCGTCCTGCTGGCTGGGCTGACCAAGCTCCTGGAAGGCAAGGATCCGAACCGCGCGACATACTTCTTCCAGGTGTTCGGCCTCAATCCGCTGGTGATCTATCTGTTCTCGGAGCTGTTCGTGACTGTCCTGGGCATGATCAAGGTCGCGCCGGACGTGGGGCTCTATAAGTGGGTTGGGGTCAATGTGTTCCAGGCTGTGGCGCCGGGCCCGTTTGGCTCGCTGCTATGCGCGATCGCCTACATGCTGGTGTGCTGGCTGCTGGGTTATGTCATGGCCCGTCGTGGCGTCGTGGTGAAGCTCTAGGAGCCGCGATGCGCCTGCTCTTCCATATCGCCGCCGTCGCCTTCAGCGTGATCTCGGCGACCTCGGCGTCGGCCGAGACGCTCGAGAAGGTTGTGATCCTCAGCCGCCACGGCGTGCGGTCTGCGATGTCCTCGCCCGAGCGCCTGGAGGAGACCTCGGCCCGGCCTTGGCCGCGCTTCGAGGTTCCCGCAGGGCGCCTCACCGCGCGCGGCCAGACGCTGGTCGCGCGCATGGGCGACTACTATCGCCAGGACTATGTCGCGAAGGGCCTTTTGAAGGCTGGCGACTGCTCAGCCGTCTACGCCTGGGCCAACGTCACCCAGCGCACCATCGCCACCGGCAGCGCGTACGCTGACGCCTTGGCGCCTGGCTGCGCGATCACCGTGCACACGGTCGGCGAGGGCAATAACGACCCGATGTTCGAGCCGGTGAAGGCGGGGATCGTCACGCCTGATCCAGCGCTTGCCCGCGCGGCTGTCGCCGGGCGCGTCGGCGGCGACCTGGGCGCCTGGAGCGCCAGCCACCGCCAAGAGGCCGAGCAGCTCGACGCGCTTCTGATGCAATGCGACAAGGGGCCGTGCCCTGCCTCGCCGGGCAAGCGCCGGGTGTTCGACGCCAAGCCCGGCTTCGTCGACGGTGAGGAACTGGCTGGCGTCTCTGGCCCAGAGGCCTTCGCCTCGGGCGTTACCGAGAGCCTGCTGATGGCCTGGGCCGACGGTCGCGATTTCGCCGGACTGGGCTGGAAGGGTCTAGACGAGGAGGCGCTGAGCCGCGCGTTCTTCCTGCATCAGGCCGAGTTCGATCTGCGCTTGCGGACGCCCTATGTGGCGCGCGTGCTGGCGGGTCACCTAGCCGACCGCCTGGCGGCTACGATCGGCGGCGGTTCCGCCTCGATCGGTCCGGCCGACGCCAAGCTGGTGGTGATCGCCGGCCACGACGGCACCCTGGCTTCGCTGGGCGGCCTGCTCCGTATGGAGTGGACTCTGCCAGGCTACCAGCCCAACCAGATTCAGCCGGGCGGCGCCCTGGTGTTCGAGCGCTGGAAGCGCGAGGACGGTGTGCGGGTGGTTCGTGTGCGTTTCACGGGCCAGAGCCTTTCTCAACTGCGGAACATGACCGCATTGGGCGCCGCGACATCGCCCCTGTCCGCCCCGGTCTTTGTTCCGGGCTGCGGCACGGCGACTCCGGCCTTCGACTGCCGGCTGGAAGACTTTGAAGCGGTCGTGCGACGCGCGACGCGTGTGGACGGCTGAAGGCCGCTCGGCGACCAAGGAACGTCGCCCAGGCAATGGGCGCGCAAGCGGCGCTTATGAGCCGCGAGCAGGGAGTTTGCTGATGAAGTGGATGCATGTTGCGGCGGTCTGCGCCCTGGCCCTGGCCTCGTCTGCTGTTCCGAACGGCGGCGCTGCGGCTGCGGGAGTCTCGAGCCGCGCCACGGCCGAGACCGCTCCGATCTTTGCCGATGATCCTGTGCGAGGCGGCTTCCAATTGGTGGGAGCGGGGGTTGTTCCGACCATCGTCGTCGATCCCGCCGACGCCGCCGTGGTGCGCCACGCCGCCGATGACCTCGCCGACGACATTCTGACCGTTACAGGCCAGCGGGCGTCGGTGGCCGCCGCGCCGGCCGGCAAGACCGCGATCCTCGTCGGCACGCTGGGCGGCAGCGCCATGATCGACCAGTTGGTCGCCGCCAAGCGCGTCGAGGTTTCTCGGCTCAAGGGCGCTTGGGAGAGCTTCGTCATCGCCACGATCGACCGCCCGGCGCCGGGGGTCGACAAGGCTCTGGTGATCATCGGCAGCGACCGCCGCGGAACCGCCTTCGGCGTCTATGAGGTGGCCCAGGCCATGGGCGTTTCGCCCTGGGCCTGGTGGGCTGACGTGACGCCGCAGCGTCGCGAGACGTTGTACGTGCGCGCCGGCGTCCATCGCTTCGGGCCGCCGTCGGTCCGCTATCGCGGGATCTTCGTCAATGACGAGGACTGGGGGCTCTATCCGTGGGCGGTGAAGACCTTCGATCCCGAGCGCGGCGACATCGGTCCCAAGACCTATCGCAAGATCTTCACCCTGCTGCTGCGCCTTAAGGCCAACACCCTTTGGCCGGCCATGCATCATACGACCGCGCCGTTCAATTCCGACCCCGCCAACGCCAAGCTGGCAGAGGAGTACGGCATCGTAATGGGCTCGTCCCACGCCGAGGCCATGCTTCGCAACAACGTCGGCGAGTGGAAGGACGACCCGGCCAAGTTCAACTACGCGACCAATCCTGACGGCGTGAAGGCCTATTGGGAGGAGCGCGCCAAAGCCAACGCGGGCTTCGAGAGCCTTTGGACCGTTGGGATGCGCGGCATCCACGACACCGGCATGGTCGGTCCCAAGACCACCGAGGAAAAAGTCGCTCTGCTGGACAAGATCATCGCCGACCAGCGCGAGATCCTGTCCAAGAACGTCAATGCCGACGTCGCCAAGATCCCGCAGATCTTCGTGCCCTATAAGGAGGTTCTGGGGATCTACCGCGCGGGCCTGAAGGTCCCCGACGACGTGACCATCGTCTGGCCGGACGACAACTTCGGCTACATCCGCCAGTTCGCCAGCCCCGACGAGGCCGCGCGCAAGGGCGGGGCGGGGGTCTACTACCATCTCTCGTACCTGGGCTATCCGCTGGCCTATCTGTGGCTCTCGACCACGCCGCCGGCCCTCGTCCAGGAGGAGATGATCCACGCCTGGGACAAGGGCGCGCGGAACGTCTGGATCGCCAATGTCGGCGACATCAAGCCGGCCGAGATCGGGACCAGTCACTTCCTGGAGATGGCGTGGGACATCGACCGCTGGCGCGGAAAGACCCAGCGCCAGTTTCTGCAGGACTGGACGGCGCGCAACCTGGGGCCTGACCTCTCGGGGAAGACCGCCGACCTCCTGGATCGATACTATCGCCTGAACTTCGAGCGTCGTCCCGAGCACCTGGAATGGCCGCCCGTCGCCGAGAACCGGCACCTGTCCAGCTACACGCCGCAGGAGGTCAACACACGCCTGCGCGCCTTCCGCAGTCTGGTCGCGGAGACCAAGGTGACGAGCGGTCAGGTTCCTCCGGCGCTGCAAGACGCTTGGTTCCAGTTGGTCGAGTTTCCGATCCGCATTTCGGCGGCCGCGAATATGCGGTTCTTCGCGGCGGAGCGGTACAACGCGCTGATCGACAGCCAGCAAGCCATGGCGCGTTCCGCAGGCGGCGCGGCGGTCGAGGCCCAGGCCGAGATCACCGCCATGACCGATCGCTTCAACAACGAGATCGCGGGCGGCAAGTGGCGCTGGCTGATGCCGGAGGAACCGGCGGACAGTCAGTGGCGCATCTACCGCGCCCGTCCGATCCCGTTGCCAGGCGCCGCGCTGACGGCAGACCCCGCTACGTTCCTGGCCGTGGTTGACGCCACACCCTCCGCCGGTTCGGCCGTATTCGAAGCCGAGGCCTTTCAGTCCAATCGCGGTTGGCGTTTGGTGGAGGGCGTAGGCCGGGGCGAGGGCGTGATGATCGCCGACGCCGCCGGAGCTGAACTGACCCTCAAGGTTGAGGTAGGGACCGAAGGCCGCAGTCTGCGCGTGGGGGTTCTGCCGATCTTTCCGGACGGTCAGGGCGGGGAGATCGCCTTGGACGTCAGTATCGACGGCGCAGCTCCACAGCGTGTGAGCTGGCCGCGCGCGGTCGGGTCGCCCGCCTGGGCGCAGGGCGTTCTCGACAATCAGCTCACGGCCGTCGTCGGGTCGCCGTTGAGCCCCGGAGAGCATCTTGTCCGGCTGACGTCCCGTGCGGGACGCGTCGCGGTCGACCAACTGCGATTGGTGACGCCAGAGGTGGTCGCAGTTCACGAGAACCACTGATCGAGTGCAGCGATTTGCGCCGAGATTTGCGGACACCTAAAGGTCGCCAATGGCGTTGGTCGGGAGCGCCGAGCATCACCCGTGCGCTCCCGACCATGCACAATCAGCCTTTCCAATCCGGCAGCGCGGAAAGCTGAGCCTTCGTCAACTTGGTGCGGACCAGGTGATCGTCCGAATCTCCCGGCTCGGGTGCGACCGTAACGTCGGCGAGCGCCACCACGACCTTCTTGTCCGGGCCCATTCAGTCGATCTCAATGACGATGGCGGTCGGCTTGCCGCCGGCGTCCAGCATGACGTGTTCGACTTCACCGGCCTTGCGGTTGGCGGAGTCGATAACGTCCGCATCCTCGATCTGCCCCACCGTGAAGGCGCCCTTGGCGAGCTGGCCTTCGGTATGGGCGATCGACGTTTGGGCCAAGGTGGTCGTCGCCGCGCCAAGGGCGACGATGGACAGGCCGATAGCAGCAAGTTTCATGGTTTCACTCCTTCTCGTACGGCCCCGATAACGCGGGCCCGACGCGGCGCGTTGCCAGGAGGCGCGGCGCGACGTCGTGCGATCATCTTGCTTATGGCGAGCTGACACCCCCCTGACGGCGCCGGAGCGGCATCTTGGGGATCGGCGACGCATCCGGTTCTAGGTCTCTGCTTATGGCTGGCCTTGCCGCGCCACGCTGCCTTCCGGCCGCCTCAAGAGACTTGCCCTTGCTACTTCACGCGTCATCGCTCCAAAAAGGAGGATGGTCGGAGTTTCGATACGGACATGACCCGGACACGATTGAAGGGCGCGGAACGACGCGAGCGCTTCTTGGATGCGGCGGCGCAGATCGTCATTGAACAAGGGGTCGCCGCTGTCACCATGGACGGCGTGGCCAGTCTGACCGGCGTCACAAAGGCGCTGGGTTACCGCTATTTCAGCGATCGTGACGACCTGCTGACCGCGTTGTTCGACCGCGAGACCCAAATCTATGTCGAGCGTCTTGCGAGCGAGGTCGGACCGACCTCCACCTTTGAGGAATGGGTTCGTGGCGCTCTGAAATATTGGTGCCGGCGCGCGGATGAGCGTGGCGAACTGTTCATGCGTCTGGTCAGGGATTGCGGTCCTTTGGCCGAGCGGGCGCGCGCCAACCGCAAGGCCGACGCGGACGCTTGGGCGCTGGGCTTGCAGCGGGCGTTCGGCCTGCCTGCCCGCCAGGCCAAGCAATATGCGTGGTTCATGGTCGCCGGGACGGCGGGCGCCCTGGACGCCCGGGATGGCGATGACGAGGCCATGATCGACGCGATCACGGTCGCGGTGGTCGCTGGAGCCAAGGCCTTGGCGAAGAAATATGGCGAGCCTCGCCCTGCCAAGACCGCCTGAGTCCGGATCGTGCATACAGTGGTTGCTCACGCATTTAAGTGACGATACCGTTACTTAAATGCGGGCGAAGGAGCCCGCGACGGCGTAAGCCGAAGGGGGCAAGCCAAAGTGAAGCTCTATGGCGAAGACAATCCGGCGCCGAATCCGCGCCGCGTCCGCATTTTTCTGGCGGAAAAGGGTCTGACGCTGGAGCAGGAGCGCGTCCCACTGCGGGAGCGCGCGCACAAGGCCGCTGAGTTCCTGCAGAAGAACTCTCTGGGCCAAGTTCCCGTGCTGGAGCTTGATGACGGGACTTTCCTGAGCGAGAGCGTAAGCATCTGTCGCTATCTTGAAGCCAAGCATCCGCAGTCGTCTCTGTTTGGAGAGACGGCCCGCGAGCAGGCTGTCATAGACATGTGGATCCGGCGCATCGAATTCCAGCTGATGGCGCCGATCGCCAACATCTGGCGGCACACCCATCCGCTCACCGCGGGCCTTCTCACCCAGTACAAGGATTTCGGCGAATCCAACCGAGCTCATGCCGATCGGGCCTATCGCTGGCTGGAGGGCGAACTGTCCAACCAGGACTACATCGCCGGACCGACCTACAGCATGGCCGATATCGTGGCGCTGACCACGGTGGATTTCGGACGGATGATTGGGGTTGCGGTCCCGGAGGACTGCAGCCGTGTCCTCGCCTGGCTTCAACGCGTCTCTGAGAGGCCAAGCGCGACAGCTTGACGAACAATTGTTCGAAAGCGGTTGTCATGCTCATTAAGTGACGATACCGTTACTTAAGCGTCTTGGGCCTGGACGCTAATTCACATCCCCGGGCGACCCACAAGGTTCGCCTCGCCGCCGCTTGGCCATTGCCGGCGGGGGAAGGCGAGAGCGTGCCACCAAGCGATCACAAAAGAAGCCGCGCAGCGGCTCAAGGAGGAATGCGCCATGCCCTTCAAACCCCTCCGGCCGCGAGTTCCGTCGCGCCCTCTGAGGATGGATCTGCTGATGGGAGTATCGGCCAGCGCCGCTGCAATGCTGGTCGCGGGCGCCGCGCGGGCCGAAGACGCTTCGCCGCGTGGCGTCAACCAGCTCGCAACCGTGGAAGAGATTACGGTCACCGCCCAGAAGCGCGCCGAGAACGTTCAGGACGTTCCGTTGGCCATCACCGCCGTGCGCGGCGAGGCGCTGTCCTCGATGAACATCACCCAGCCCCAGCAACTGTCGCTCATCGACCCGAGTGTCCGCTTCAAACAGAGTCTCAGCAGCAGCGCCTCGGGCCTGACCATCCGCGGGGTCGGCACCAGCAGCTTCTCGGCGGGGATCGAGCAGAGCATTTCGACGGTCGTCGACGGTGTCGTGCTGGCCGATCCGGCCAGCCTTGCCACCTTGGCGGACGTGGAGCGGGTCGAAATCCTACGCGGGCCACAGGGCATGCTGTTTGGCAAGAACGCCTCGGCAGGCCTCGTCCACTTCATCACCAATCGACCCAAGCTGAATGAGAACAGCGGTCAGCTACACTTGCAGTATGGCGAGCGTGGCGAGCAGGTCCTGCAGGCCGTTGGCAACTTGGCGATCAGCGACTCTCTGGCCCTGCGCTTGGTCGCCACGCACAATCAGCGTGACGGCCTGATCCGCAACGTCGCCAAGGACGGAGTCTTTACGGATCCTCAGGACGTCAGCACCATGACCTTGAAGGCGCTGTGGCGTCCCAGCGATGATCTGACGGTCTTCTTCTCGGTCGATCGCACCGCCAATGACGCATTCTGCTGCTCTTCAACCTGGCGCAAGGTTACGCCGGGCTATGCGCCGGCGGTAATCAACGGACGCTATGGGATTGTCGCCGGGCCCAAGAACCTCCAGGTCGCGGCGAACGGTCCGTCTCAGGGCAAGTCGACCGCCCAGGGCGGTACGGTGCAGGTCGACTATGCGCTGGGGGAGGTGACCTTGACCTCGATCAGCGCCTATCGCTCAGTCAAGCGCGAGGCGTTCTATGATGGCGACCTCACCACGGTCAGCTATGTCGACACCAATGGCGGATCCGGTAAAACCGACTGGCTCAGCCAGGAAATTCGGCTGACCTCACCGATTGGCGAACGGTTCGATTATGTCGCCGGCCTTTATCTCTACCATTCCAAGGCCTCCTCGCTGATCCGCCAGCGAGGCCAACTCAGCTGGATTACGCCAGCGACCAACGGCGTGGTGGTTCCGATCATTCCCGGCGCGCCATTGGGCACGATCTTCGAGACCTCGACGGTCAACGACATCAACTCGACGAGCTACGCAGCGTTCGGGCAGGTAGCGCTGCACATCACGCCCAAGCTGGATCTCATTGCTGGGGCGCGGCTCACCCGCGATGAAATCACTCTGGACTATCGACGGGCCCCAACGCCTGGCGCGGTCTATATCCCAGGCTCCGTCACCCTCACCCTGCACCAGGAGGTAGACGCCACAAATACGTCCTGGCGGATCGGGCCTCGCTATAACTTCAGCGACGACATCATGGCCTACGCGACGGTGTCGCGCGGTTACAAGGGGCCGGGCTTCAGCGGCCTGAGCGCGGCTAACAGCTCGGCTGATCAGCGCGTGCGGCCCGAAATCCCGACAAGCTACGAGGCGGGCGTGAAGGCGGCGTTTTTTGATCGTCGCCTGATCGTCAACGCCAATGTGTACAGCACCACGGTCAAGAATTTCCAAGCCCAGGTGTCTGACCTGACCAGCGCCACCTATTCCTCGCGGATCACCAACGCTGGCGAAATCAAGACGCGCGGCTTTGAGGCCAATCTGATGGCGCGGCCCATCACGGGTCTCAGCCTGACGGCGGGCCTGGCCTACACCCACGCCCGCTATGCCGACTTCAACGGCGTGCAGTGTTATTTCGGCCAGCCCAAGATCGCTCAGGGGGGACCGTGCAGCGCACCGCCAGCCAATCCGACGTCGCTTGACGGTTTCTTCAACGCCAAGGGGCTGAGCCTGGCGGGCGTGCCTGAGTGGGTTTACGGCGTCAGCGCCGTCTATGAGCGAGCCCTGACACCGGGGCTTCGCGGGTTCATTCAAGCCAACTGGAACTGGCAGAGCGACGTCAACTACTCGATCAGCGGCGACCCCGGCACGATCCAGAAGGCCTACGGCCTGCTGGGCGGTCGCGTGGGCGTCTCTGCGCCGGATAAGGCCTGGAGCGTGGCGTTCTACGCCAGCAACGTGCTGGACAAGCGCTACGCGGCCCAGATCACGCCGTCGCCAGTCACCGCTCTGAACCCCGGTGGCTATGCCCAGTATTTCAGTCCGGACTCCGTGCGCCGAGCCGGGATCAGTCTGGACGTCGCCTTCTAGAACCTGCTTGCGCGGCGCTCTTGCCGGCGCCGCGTAGGGGCGGGACGACGAGCGCGAGTAACGCGGCTTGAGACGTCTCGCCCTAGCCCCCTTTTGCCCTCTTTACTGGGAGAACCCCCAATGAATCCGTCCATCGGACGTCGCGCGTCCCTAGGCGCCCTGGCCGGTCTGGCCGCCGCGCCGTTCATCGCCACCGAGGCCAACGCCAAGCCCGCGCCGCCTTTGCCCCCGATTACGATCTATCATCTGGAAGGTCGCCGCTCCGAGCGCATCGTCTGGCTGATGGAGGAGCTCGGCTTTCCTTATGAGTTGAAGTTCAAGCGCGGCGACCTCGCTGGTTCGATGGCGCTGATCCGGGAGTTCAGTCCTGTGGTGCCGATGGCGCCGACCGTGAAGTATGGCGACCAAGTTCTGGTCGAGTCCGGCGCGATCATGGAGTTGATCCTCAATCGCCACGCTCCCGGACGTCTGCAGCCCGCCTTGGACAGCCGGGATTATCCCGATCACCTGATGTGGATGCACTTCGCCGAGGGCAGTCTGGCGGCGCGCCTGTTCTCTGACTATCGCGCCTGGACGGCCCAGCCGCCCAAGCAGCGCTCGCGTCTGGTCGACTCGGAAGCCGTCGTGCAGTTCGCTGAAAACTTCTTGGGCCAGCATCCCTGGTTCGGCGGCGCCGCCTTCTCCTGCGCTGACATCATGATGATGTTCCCGTTGAACGCTGCGACAGGCCTGAATCTTGTCGACGAGGTTCAGTTTCCGAACGTGGCGGCCTGGAAAGTCAGGATCGAAGCCCGCCCAGCCTACAAGCGCATGCTGGCCAAGGCGCGTCCGGACGGAATGATCGGTAGCCTTCCGCGCCTGCCCCAGCATGCGCCGTCTGGCCCGCGTGAGGCAGCGAAACCTCCCGGTTCAGGAGCCCGATGAACAGGGCGTCATAGGTGGGCGACGCGCCAGCGATGGCGCCTTGTTCGTAAGCTTCACCGGAAGAGCCTCGGCGCGCCGATGAAAGCGCCCCGAACAGGGCGAGGCAAAGGTCGCGCTCTTCACGAACCCTTCCGGTGTTTTGGGGGCAGGGTCAGTATGGTTGCGTCGGGGTCTTCGCGCAGAGCTAGTCCATGAGTGGCGGCCACCAACGCCGCTGTTTCGCGGGGCGCGGTCGCGCGAAAGCGACCTGTCAGGCGAAGCTCAGCCAGCGCGGGCTCGCCAAGCTTCAGCGGACGCGCGGCATTGGCGCGGTTGAGCTCGGTGACCAGATCGCCTAGGCGGCCGTTGTTCAACTCGATCCAGCCGCTGCGCCAGTCGTCGGCGGCGATAGGGTTGAAGCGCATGTTTGAGTTGCGCTCGTATCACGCGGCGCTCTTCTTGATCGTGGCGGTCCATCTCGCGGCGGGCGGGCTCTCGGTGCAGAGCCTCAGCCGGCAGTGCGGTAGATGTCCGACAGGGTGCCCAGTACGCGCGCGGCGTTCGGGTCGCTGAGCCTGTAATAAATCGTCTGAGCTTCGCGACGGGTCGCCACGAGGCCTTCAGCGCGCATCTTGGCGAGGTGCTGGGAGGTCGCCGACTGGGCCAGGCCCGCGTGTTCGGAGAGCTCGCCCACTGACGCCTCGCCATCCGCCAGCCGGCAGAGCAGCAGCAGGCGCTGCTCGCTCGCCAGGAGTTTCAGCAGGCGCGCAGCGTCGCTGGCGCAGGCGCGCAGATCGGCGACGTCGGAAGGCGAATGGCAGGAAACGGCGGGAGCGGTCATTGGAACAGATTTAGAAACAAGGGGGGCAGGATCAAGCGGCCTTGGGTTTCACTGGTGCGTCCGGGTCGCGCAAGACGACATAGATTGCAGGAATGACCAAAACCGTAAGGACGGTGGAGGAGGCGAGTCCGAACAGGAGCGAGATCGCCAGCCCCTGGAAGATGGGGTCGGTCAGGATCACCGCCGCCCCGATCATCGCCGCCAGCGCGGTCAACAGGATCGGCTTGAAGCGTATCGCGCCGGCCGTCAGAAGCACCTCGCGCAGCGGTTTGCCGCCCTCGGCGCTGTGGCGGATGAAGTCCACCAGCAGGATCGAGTTACGCACGATGATCCCCGCCAGGGCGATGAAACCGATCATCGAGGTTGCGGTGAACGGCGCCTTGAACAAGACGTGACCCAGAACGATCCCGACGAGGGTCAGCGGGATGGGGGTGAGGATGACGAGCGGCAGGCGGAAGCTTTTGAACTGCGCAACCACCAGCACATAGATGCCCAGGATCGCCACACCGAACGCTGCGCCCATGTCGCGGAAGGTGACCCAGGTGATTTCCCATTCGCCATCCCAGAGCACTGTGGGCCGGCTTTCGTCTGTAGGCTGGCCGTTCAGGCGGATGGCGGGCTTGGGCGTGGCGCCCCAGTCCATGTCGCGCAGGCGCTTGTTCACGTCCATCATGCCGTAGATCGGCGCCTCGTAGGCGCCAGCCAGCTCGGCCATCACCATGTCGAGGTCGCGACCGTCGCGGCGGAACACGTGGGTCGAGCCGGCTTCGCGCTTGGCCTCGACGACTTCGGACAGTTCGACCAGCCGACCGTCGGCGGCGCGGGCGACCGGCGTCGCGCCAAGGACCTCGCCCCAGGTGCGGGCGTTCTGCGGCAGCCGGACGGCGATCTCCAGCGGGTCGCGGCCCTCGCCCCGATGGGCATAGCCGACCACTTGCCCCCCGAAGGCCGCGCCGATCGAGTCGAGCACCTCACGCTCTGAGACGCCCAGAGCTTCCAACCGTGTGCGATCCGGAACCAAGCGCAGGGTGGGGCGGGGCGCGCCCCAGCTGTCGTCGATATCGACGATATAGGGCACGGCGTGGAAGGTCGCCTTGACCTTCTCGGCGACCGCGCGGCGTGTGGCGGCGTCGGGACCGTAAATCTCCGCCAGCAGCGTGGCCATCACGGGCGGTCCTGGCGGGGCTTCGACAACCTTGATGGCCGCGCCGGCGGGGAGGGCGAGGCGCGACAGGCGCTCGCGCAGATCCAAGGCCACGGCGTGGCTCGAGCGCTTGCGATCATGCTTGGGGGCGAGCGCGACCGAAAGATCGCCCTGCTCGGGACGGGTGCGGAGGTAATAGTGGCGCACCAGCCCGTTGAAATTGAACGGCGAGGCGGTTCCGGCGTAGGAGTCGATGGCGACCGTCTCGGGCAGAGTGCTGGCGATGGCGGCGGCCTGAGCCAGGGTGCGCTGGGTGATCTCCAGCGACGTGCCCTCCGGCATGTCCAGCATCACCTGCAGTTCGGACTTGTTGTCGAACGGCAGGAGCTTCACTGTCACGGTCTTGGTGGCGAACATGACGCAAGCCAATACCGTGGCGAGGCCTACGCCCCCCAGGAATGTCCAGGCGGTGCGGCGGTCGCGGATCACCCAGCCAGCGACCCGCCGGTAAAGGGCGCCCAGCTTGCCCTCGTCGTCAAGGCGATGGTCGTGCGAGCCGCCCTCGAGCGTCTTTCGGGCGAAGCGAACCATCAGCCAGGGCGCGATGACCACAGCGACGAAGAACGAGAATACCATGGCGGCTGAAGCGTTGACCGGGATCGGCGCCATGTAGGGGCCCATCAGGCCCGACACGAAGAGCATCGGCAGCAGGGCCGAAACGACGGTGAGGGTGGCGACCACCGTGGGATTGCCGACTTCGGCCACGGCTTCGATGGCGGCTTGGATCCGGCTGCGACCGTCGTTCATGCCCCAGTGGCGGGCGATGTTCTCGATCATGACGATGGCGTCGTCGACGAGGATGCCGATCGAGAAGATCAGGGCGAACAGGCTCACTCGATTGATGGTGTAGCCCATCAGGTTGGAGGCGAAGAGCGTCAGCAGGATCGTGGTCGGGATGACGACGGCGGTGACGGCGGCCTCGCGCCAGCCGATGGCCAGCCCGATGAGCAAGACGATCGAGATCGTGGCCAACCCCAGGTGGAAAAGCAGTTCGTTGGCCTTTTCATTAGCCGTGGCGCCGTAGTCGCGCGTGACATCGACGTTGAGCGAGCCGGGCAGCAGCGAGCCTTTCAGCATCTCGACGCGGGCCAGGACAGCTTCGGAGACGACGACAGCGTTTGCTCCCTTGCGCTTGGCGACGGCCAGGCTGACAGCGGGGGCCTCGCTCCAGCCGCTTTCCAAGCGCGCATAGCGACGAACCTGGGTCTGATCCTCGCGCGGACCTTCGGTCACGTCGGCGACATCGCGCACATAGACCGCTCCGCCCCTGGCGGAGGGGAGGGTCAGAAGGCCGATCTCGGTGGCGTTTTTCAGGTCGCGGCCTGCGGTGACGGCGACCGCCTCGCCGCCGTTGCGCACGTCGCCGGCGGGGAAAGCGCGCGTGGCCTGCCTGATGGTGTCCATCAGTGCGCTCATCGACACGCCCCGCAGCGCCAGGCGGGCTGGGTCAGGGGTGACACGAATCTCGCGCGGCCGTCCGCCGACGATGAAGGTCAGGCCGACATCGTCGACCTTGGCCACCTCGGTCTTCAGCTTGCCTGCGATCTCGCGTAGCGCCTCGTCGGTCCAGCGGCTCTCGAAACCCGGCTTTGGCGAGAGCGTCAGAACCAGGCTCGGCACGTCGTTGATGCCGCGAGTCTGGATCAAGGGCTCGGGAACGCCGGCCGGGACCTTGTCGTAGTTGGCGCGGACCTTTTCGTGAATCCGCACGGCCGCCGCATCGGGGTCAACGCCGACCTTGAAGCGCGCCGTCACCATCACCTGGTGATCGTCGGCGAAGGTGTAGACGTGCTCGACCTCGTTGACGCTTTTGACGATGGCTTCCAGCGGCTTGCCGACCAACTCGACCGCATCGGGCGCGGACATCCCAGGCGCGGCGACCATGATGTCGACCATGGGCACACTGATCTGCGGCTCCTCCTCACGGGGAATCGAGAACAGCGCCAAGAGTCCGACAGCGATCGCGGCCATAAGGATCAGCGGCGTCAGCGGAGAGCGAATGGTGGCCTGGGTGAGCCGACCGGATAGTCCGAGGTTCATCGGCGGGGCTCCGCGGGGGTCAGTACGTCGCCGAGGCGCAGACCGGAAAGGACCTCGACTGCGGCGGGGTCGGCGGCAGGGGTCGTCTGGACCGGGCTGTCGACTGCGGCGCCGTCCTTGCCGACCAGACGGACATAGTCGACGCCGAAGCGCGTCGCGATATAGCGCCGCGGGATCACTACGGCCTGACGCTGACCAACGGCCACAAGAGCGCGAACCTTTCGGCCGACGAGCGCCTGCGGCAAGCCGCTGGCGGTCACGTCGGCGACGATCTGGCCTCCGGTCACGGCGGGATAGATCTGGGTGATCTGGCCCGTCGCCGCGACGCCGCCCAGGTCCTCGGCGGCGAGGCGAACGGCGGCGCCAAGCTTCAGTGCGGCGGTTTCGCCCTCGGGGACGGTGATGCGGACGACCGGCGGGCCGGCGGTGATGGTGGCCAGGGACTGACCGGGCATGACAACTGACCCCAGCGGTATGTCGGCGGTCAGGACTCGGCCAGCGGTCGGGGCCAGAACGACGCCTTGATGGCCGAGTTCCGCGCTGGCGCGGGCTTGAGCGCGCGCCGCTGCGAGGCCGGCATTGGCGGCCTTGGCGGCGACTTGCATCTGATCCAGACGCGCCTTGGCGTAGACGCCGTGGTCATAAAGGTCCTGGGTCCGCGCGAGATCGGCCTGCGCTTGCGCAGCTTGTGCCGCCGCCGCCGCGACCTGGGCGTCGTAGGCCGAGGTCTGCAGGCCGATGCGGTCATCGCGAATTACGGCGATGGTCTGGCCCTGGCGGACCGTGTCGCCTTCCTTGACCAGCAATTGCGTGACTGTTCCGCCGATCCGCGCGCGAGCGTCGGCCATGTCGCGGGTCGTCAGGGTCGCGGGGACCGGCTTGAGGTCGTCGACGACCGAGGCGCGCACCGTCAGGAGATCGGCTGCCGGCGCCATAACGGTCGCCGGCCTCGGTGCGGCCTTTTCCTCGCCGCAAGCGCTCAACAGCGTGGCCAAGCCCAGCGCGCCGATCATGAAAGGTTTCGCGGTCATCGGGGTCCCCCCAGGGCGTTTTCGGATCAGCCGCGATCGCGGATTTCGCCGCTCGCGCCATCGATGGTGATGGTCGGCAGGCCGGCGGCCTTCCAGGCCATGATGCCGCCGCCCAGATGGCTTTCCAGCTTATGGCCGGCGGCGCGGCAGCGCTCGATCGCCATCGCAGAGCGTTTGCCCGACCCGCACTGCATGATGATGCGCTTGTCGTCAGCCAAGGGGAGGGCGGCCGGATCAAAGGTCGATAGTGGGAAGTTCAGGGCGCCGTGAATCCTCTCTGCGGCGAACTCTGCCGGCTCACGCACGTCGATCAGCAGTGCGTCGCCGGCGTCCAAGGCCGCCTTCACATCCGCAGGCGTGAGGTCTTTCACCTTCGGGGCGCCAAACATGATCGTCTCCGTCAATGGGGCCGCGATGCGGCTTTAAAATTCATAATTGCGTATATGCGAGAATTATAATATTAAGTCAAGCGCGGTCGCTGGGACAGCTTCATGGCCGCTCTGGCTGGCCGCGACGCTGAGCTGGATCAATCAGCAGGGAGACGCCAAGGTGACCAAGCCACGCATCGTCGTTTTGGGCGCGGGTCTTGGGGGCGCGATCGCCGCCTTCGAGATCAAGCGGGCGGTCGGCAAGCGCGCCGATGTCCGGGTGGTCTCCGAGGGGGACACCTTTCACTTCGTGCCGTCTAATCCCTGGGTCGCTGTTCGTTGGCGCAAGCGCGAGGCTATCGAGGTTAAGCTGCCGCCCGTGTTCCAGAAGAAGGACATCGAGTTTACGGGGGTTGGCGCTGCGCGCGTTGTCCCGGAGTCGAGCACGATCGAACTACGCAATGGCGCGATCCTGCCGTACGACTATCTGGTGATCGCCACAGGTCCGGAGCTGGCCTTTGACGAGATTCCTGGGCTTGGCCCGCATGGCGGCCACACCCAGTCGGTCTGCCACGTCCAGCACGCTGAGACCGCGGCGGACGCCTTCGACAAGTTCTGCGAAAATCCCGGACCGATTGTTGTTGGCGCGGTGCAGGGCGCTTCATGCTTTGGTCCGGCCTATGAGTTCGCGCTGATCCTCGACACCGAGCTGCGTCGTCGCAAGATCCGCGACAAGGTGCCTATGACCTTTGTCACGTCGGAGCCCTATATCGGCCACCTTGGGCTGGACGGTGTCGGCGACACAAAGGGGCTGCTCGAGAGCGAGCTGCGCCAGCGTCACATCAAGTGGATCACCAACGCCAAGGTCGCCTCGGTCGATGAAGGGCTGATGCATGTCGACGAGATCGCCGATGATGGCTCGGTGCGTGAACGTCACGACGTCCCGTTCGGCTACGCCATGATGCTGCCCGCGTTCCGAGGCGTGGAAGCCGTGCGCGGGGTCGAGGGGCTGGTCAATCCGCGTGGCTTCATCCTGATCGATAAGCACCAGCGCAATCCGACCTATCCGAACGTCATGGCGCTGGGCGTCTGCGTCGCCATTGCGCCGACCGGCAAGACGCCAGTGCCGGTGGGCGTGCCCAAAACCGGCTTCATGATCGAAAGCATGGTCACGGCCATCGCCCATAACTTCAAGGAGATCCTCGACGGGCGAGCGCCGACCCATGAAGCTAGCTGGAACGCCATCTGCCTGGCCGATTTCGGCGACGGGGGCGTAGCCTTCGTGGCCCAGCCTCAGATCCCGCCGCGCAATGTCAATTGGTCGGCCGGCGGCAAGTGGGTGCACCTGGCCAAGGTCGGCTTCGAGAAATACTTCCTGGGCAAGGTCAAGCGCGGCGAAAGCGAGCCGTTCTACGAGAAACTGGCCCTCGACATTCTTGGCGTGAACAAGATCAAGGGCGCCTAAGGTCATGCGCCAGTTCGTCTGTCCTAGCTGCGGCGCCGCCAACCGGATTCCGGAGGATCGCGATCCGGCGGTTGCCCGCTGCGGCCGTTGCAAGGCCGAGGTTCTTGCCGGCGCGCCGTTAGACGTGGACGCCGAGACCTTCGCCCGTCATCTCGCTGGCACCAAAGGCGCGCCGGTGCTTGTCGATGTCTGGGCGCCCTGGTGCGGCCCTTGTCGCGCGATGGCCCCGCAGTTCGCGGCGGCCGCCAAGCGGGTCGGCGCCAGCGCGCGTTTCCTCAAGCTGAACGCCGATGAAAGCCCAGGTCCCTGCGCTCAGTACGCCGTGCAGGGCCTCCCGTCCTTACTGCTCTTCTTGGACGGGCGACTGATCGCCCGCAAGGCGGGCCTGATGCCCGCCGATCAAATCGTGGATTGGGTGAACTTGGCGGCGGCCAGGGCCGCCGTCTGACATCAAAGGAAGATTAGGAATGACCCTCGATCGCGCCGTGCTGGCCTTCGCCGGCTTCGTGGTTCTCATCGGGCTGACGCTCGCCCACTTCGTTCATCCCTATTGGATTGGTCTGTCGGCGTTTGCTGGGTTGAACATGATCCAGGCCGCGTTCACGGGTTTCTGCCCGGCCGCGATCGTCTTCAAAAAGCTCGGCGTAAAGCCTGGGGCGGCGTTCCGCTGATGCGCCGCGCCGCCCTGATCGCCGCCGGCGTCTTGTCGGCTTCGCCGTCCGCCGTTTGGGCGACCACGCTCGACGACGCGATCGCGGCGGCGCGCGCCTACAATCCCGACGTCCGCGCGGCGAAAGCCCAAGTCGAAGCCGCTAAGGCGCGACTCGACGCGGCCAGAGGCGCGCGACTGCCGACTGTCGGCGTCGCCGGCGAGTACATGAGTGGCCGCAACGATCTCGGCGGCTTCTTCGGCTTTGCCTCGGCGGACGTCGATCCCCGCTCGGTCCGGCTTGAAATGTTGCAGCCGCTTTACGCGGGAGGAGCTTTGGCCGCTGGTGTTGACCAAGCGCGCGCTGGTCAGGAGGGCGTCAAGGCGCGATTGCTCCAGGCTGACCAAGCTCTGCAGGTGGCTGTCGCCCGCGCCTATGCCGACGTGCGAGCCGCCCAAGCCCTATTCGAGGCTAGCCAGGCCCAGACAAAGGCGTTCGATGAGTGGGCCCGGCAGGCGGAGCGGCGGTTTGGCGCTGGCGAGATTCCTCGAAGCGACTTGGAGTTGAGTCTGGCGCGCAGGGCTGAGGCGCGCGCGGGAGCGGCCAGGGCGCAAGGTGCGCTCGCGGGCGCGCGAGCGCGATATACGGCCCTGGTCGGCGCCGAGCCTGTAGGGCTTGAGCCTGTGGTGGATGACGGCCTCACGCCCACGCTGGACGAGGTCCTCGCGCGCGCCGAGGCTGTCAGTCCAATCTTACAGGCGGCCGAGGCCGACCTACGTGCGGCGCAGGCGAGCACGAGGGCCGCAACGGCCCAGGGGCGACCAAGTTTCAGTGTCGCGGCTCGGGCCGAGCAGGTGCGAGACCAGTTCTTCCCGGGTTATCGCTCGGACGCGGTCACCGTGGGGGTTCAGGGGCGTTGGACGCTGTTCGCCGGCGGACGCGTCCAGGCGGCCAAGGCCGAAGCGTCCGCGGACGTCCGAGCGGCCGAGGCCCGACGGGATGCGGCTCGCGCCGCGCTGAAAACGGTCGTCATCAGCGCCTGGAGTAACTTGCAGGCCAATCGCCTGGCTGCAATCGCCGCACATGATCAAGTGAAAGCCGCCAATCGGGCCGCCGATAGTCTGCGCCAGGAGGTGCGGGTTGGCCAACGGCCCTTGCTGGACCTGCTGGACGCTGAACGAGAGCAACTTGGCGCGGTGGCGCGCGCTCTGACTGCGGAAGGTGATGTCACGGTGAGTTCGCGCCAAGTCGCAGTTCTGATGGGGGAGGCGACGCCGGCGCGTCCTTGACGACTCTGCCCGCGAGCCGACGCGCGGCAGCCCAATGTCGCGTTTCCCAAAAGGCGCTCACGGACGTCTCGTAAGACCGCCCGTCTTGGAGCGACGGGCAGAGCGCCCTGTTTCCCCTTCCTGCAGTCTTCCTGGCTATCCCATGGAGATGGCGAAGATGGCAGACACGTCCAAGCTTGACGCCGTGGACCTGTTGAAGGCCGAGCGTGCCTGGGTCTAGGACGTGTTCGCCAATTCGAGGCCGCCAAGGGCGACGGCAGAACCAAGTACCCTGGTCGACCGCTAGAAGCCCGCCAGAAGGGGCGGCGCGCGATAGGCGCCGTTAAGTAGATCGGACCGAGGCAGATAGGCGCGAAGGCTTACGATGTAGGGACCTTCTGCGGGCGCTGGGAGCCAGTTGTTCTCGCGTCCCGGTCCCGGTGGTCTGCGCGAAATCCAGATATCCAGGCCCCCATCGGGCCCGTACTTCAGTCCGGGCGTGCGGTCACCGATCGCATAGCGATCGATAGAGTTGGGGGTCAGGAAGAATTGGCCATCCGGTGTTGCGGCGTACATTGTCAGTGACCAGAAGGCGTCGACCGGCAGCATCTGTCCTGGCGGGAAGGTCAGGCGATAGCGCTCGCCGTGCAGAAGTCCCGAATTATGGTCGCCAACAGGGCGGGTGTAGACCGCTTCAGCCAAGGGCAAGCCAAACAAGCCGGTCAGCGCGATCTGGCCCCGAAAGACATAGTCCTGGCCAAAGTCGCCTAGGTTGGCTTGCGGATAGACCCAGCCTTGAGCGGCGTAGAGTCCGCCGCGCGGCTCGGCGGCGGTGCGGATCGCCTGCGCCACGCCCTCGGCGATCTGCTGTTCTTGCTCCGCAGTGAAGGCGGGAGGATCGAAGCCTTTGGCGGTCAGGCCCAGCGCGCGAACGGCGTGGAAGAACCCCGCATCGGTTGCTGGCGGCGGGTTCTCGGCCAGCAAAGCGCCAACGCTGGTGAAGTAGTCTCGCCAAGGGGCGTTGCGCGTGACCGGCGTGACGAAATCGACTGGCGGCCGTTCCGGGCCGGTAGCCATGATTGCGGCCTGGACAGCGCGAGCTGCGACCAGGTCGGCGGGCCCATCGACCAGGGTGCGGCCCAGCGCGAAGACGAAATCGCTCGGCGCGCGGATCGCATCGGCGGGCGCTGGTCCGCTTGGACCTGCGACGATAAAGCGGCCACCGTCCGGACCCGTGGTTCGTGTCCCCAGGATGGCGAAGTTATTGGTCCAGATGTCCATCAGCGCCAACGAGAGATATCGCTCGCCGCTGGCCGGCAGGGTCAGGGCGACTGGGCCCTGGCGCAGATCCAGAAAGCCACGGCTGTAGAGCGTGTCGTTATTGGGCGAAGTCACCTTCTGGTTTGCCGGGGTGACGAGATCGGTCTGATGATAAAGTCGGTTGAACGTTCCAAGTCTGGCGGTGCGGGCGCGGACGCCCGCCGTCTCGATCATGGGCAGGCCATAGAGCCATGCCAGCTTCGCCGCCTGGGAGAGGGGCAGGGGCGCCCGTCCCGCCGCGCTGGCTCGCGCAGCCAGCGACAGCGTTAGGGCGCCGGCCAGAAAGTCTCGTCGCGGGATCATCGTCCTATCCTCCCTTGGGCGGTTTTCGACGCCCTTGAGCAGACCCTACCATTCCAAAAGAGATTGGCAATTGTCTGACGTTCCGTTTCGCGAGCTTCTGGCTTACTATTACGTCAACTCAGGGAGGTCTGATGGACGAGGTTGGGTCGAGCGCGCCGCCGCGAGTGCGGCGTAAGAGTGATCAGACGCTGGATGCGCGCCTGTCTGAGACCCTCATTCGTGAGATTATCGACAATCATTATCCGCCGGGCGCCTGGTTGCGCGAGCAAGAGGTCTCGGCGCGCCATGGCGTAAGTCGCGCCTCGGTGCGCGAGGCCTTGCGCAGCGTGGCTCGAGCGGGGTTCGTGGAGATGCAGCCCTGGCGCGGCGCGCAGGTCGTCTCCGTGGGTTCTGAGGAGTTGCTGGATATCTTCAGCCTGCTCGAAGAAATGTATGCGCAGTGCGCGCGGCTCTCGGCGCAACGCTTTCCCGAGCGCTTGATCCCCCGGCTGGACGGGATGCTGGAAGCCATAGAGGCGGCGGTGACGCGCGACGCTGATCGCGCCGAGCTTTACGCGCTCTCGTTTGGTCTGGGGCAGTTGGTGGGGCGTTATTCGGGCAGCGTTCTGGCCTACCGGATGCTGACCCAGGTCGGCAATTTGGCGCTCTGGCAGCAAAGATTGCTCCAGCCCGGGACATCTCAATCCGAGCAGCAGTCGCTGTCGGCGCACCGGATTCTGGTCTCGGCCGTGAAGGATCGTCATCCCGAGATCGCGGCTGCGGCGGCTCGGATGATCGTGATGATCACGCGCCGGTCGCTCGCCTCGGCGCTGCACCTTGAGTCGGTCCACAAGTAGGCGGCGCTTCAAAAAATTGTTTGACAATTGGCGCTAGGAGCCGGAACCTTCTCGCAACGATAAAGTCGCGGGGAGGCGCTCATGCGGCGCGGAGTAGGAGGGGGCGGTCTGATGACCGCCGTCGGATTGGTGCTGTTGGCGACGCCTGGAGTGTCGTGGGGTCGTCAGGTTGACGCCCAGGCGTTGGACGAGATTATCGTCACGGCGCGCAAGCGCAGCGAGACCCTGGTTGAAGTGCCGTCGGCCATTTCGGCGATCACAGCCGAAGAGCGACGTAACCTCGTGCTCGACGGCATGAAAGACTATCTGCGTCAGGCGCCTAGCGCCACTTTGGTCACCTCCGGGCCAGAATACCTCCAGGACATCTCGATCCGCGGACAGGGCAGCGGCCGGCTTGGCTTCTCCGAGGCGGCCACCGGCCTCTACAAGGATGGGCTGTACAACGCCGGCGGCGGCTTTGGCGGCCGGTCCCTGAGCCGGATGGATCTTCTGGACATCGAGCGACTGGAGGTGCTGCGAGGACCCCAGGGCGCGCTCTACGGCCGTAACTCCGTGGGCGGCGCGGTCAATATCGTGGGACGAGCGCCCGACCAGACGCTCGGCGGGTCCTTGACCGCACGCTATAGCCAGCCCGAGCGAGCGTCGATCGAAGCGGTCGTGAACCTGCCGTTGGCCGCCGACAAGCTCGCGCTTCGCGTGGCGGGACTTTACGACCACCAGAGCGGCGGCTTCACCAAGAACCAGGCGACCGGCCACGACCTCGACTGGCAGACCTACGAAGGACTGCGCGCGGGGCTGCGCTGGACGCCGGGCTCGGCGACCACGGTCGATCTGACCTATGAGCGCTATGAGAGTGACACGCCGGCTTTCTCAAGCTTGGCCCGGCGCGCCGTGCGCGTCGATGGCTCGGTGTTGGACCCCTCGCGCTGGACGCGGGCGGATCTCGATCGCGAGGGAAGGGCCAATATCACTGAGGACTCGGTCTACCTGACGGCCAAGCGAGAGTTCGGCTTCGCGGACCTGACGGCCAAGGTCGGCTGGAAGACCCGCGACGCGGGCCGGACCAACGAGGATAACGACCACTACGCGGGCCATTCAGGCATAGACGTGGCCCCAGGCGCGGCGGTGCTCACCCCGGACTACACCGTGGGCCAGTTCGAGGATTACAGCCGCTTTGTCGCCCAGGCCTATTTGAGCTCAAACGGCGAGGGGCGGCTCACGTGGCTGGCGGGCGTCGAGTTTCTGTCCACCAGCGACGATGTGGTGATCGATCCCTATCTCTGTCCGACCTATTCCGGTGGTGTCCAGCCGGTCGCGGCTGGCTGCGTGGTCGGCCAGGCTGGCGCCTTGACCGGAACCTCCGCCAGCGTGCGCTCGGCCGCTCGCCTGTCGGTCAATCACGACGCCTTTTCCGAAACCCTGAACTCGCCGTCGCTGTTCGGCAGCCTCGAATACAAGATCACCGATGCGACCACCCTGGGCGTCGAAGCGCGCCTGCAACGTGACAAGAAGTCGTTTTGGTTCGAGCGATACGCCAAGGACCCACTGGCCTTCTTCGGCGCCGGTGCGGCCCCGACCGGGCTGATGGCGGTGGTCACCGTCGATCCTGATGGCGCGACGGGACCGCTGGCGGCCAGCTCGGTCCAATTCTGCCCGCCAAACGTTACGGGCGGGGCGTGCGCGGCCGGAAATGAGACCGCCCGCGTCGAAGCCGAGCGCCGGTGGACCTTTGTGACCCCGACGGTCACCCTGCGTCACCGCTTCGACAATGGCGCCAATATCTATGGCCGCTTCGCCACGGGCTACCGTCCGGGCGGCTTCAACAGCAACCTGCCGCCGACGACCGTCCGCGCCCAGATCGCCCAGCAACTGCTCTACGATCCCGAATACGCCTACTCCTACGAAGCGGGCGCAAAGGGGCGCTGGAAGGGCGTCCAACTTTCGGCGGCGATCTACTACACGTGGACCAACAATGTGCAGGTGGTCAGCGCGCCAAGTTCGCTTTCGCGCGGCTTCATCCTGCAGAACGCCGGTGACGCCCACGTAGCCGGTTACGAGATCGAGGCCCGCCGCCGGTTTCTGCTCGGCGCTTCGGACCTGACGCTCAGCGCCAGCCTCAGCGGGCAAAAGGGCAAGTTCGAGGATGGCGCCAAGGCCAAGCTCGATCTCAACGGCGATGGTCTTCCCGATGACGCCGACCTGAGCGGCAAGTCCGTGCCGCGCCTGCGCGACTACCAGTTCGCGCTGAACGCCACCTACACCTTCCCCCTAGGCGGCGCCTGGCGCGGGTTCGCCTCAGCGGGATTGCAGATGTCCGACGGCGGCTATGAAAACCCCGACAACAGCCGCTCCTACGAAGGCTATAGCCTAGTCGACGCGCGGATCGGCGTGCGCTCCGAGCGCCTGAGGCTGTCGGTCTTTGGGCGCAATCTCGGTGACAAGACCTATCTGGCCAATATCGTCAGCGCGAACGAGTTTTACACCGACCCGCGAGTGATCGGGGCCGAGTTGGGCTGGGAGTTCTAGTCATGGCCTTGGGGCGCTCGGTTCTTACGGCGATGGCGGCCCTGGCGTTGGGTATGGCCGCGCCGAGTCTCTCAGCGGCGCGGGACGTCGCCAGCGGGGCGGCGTCGGCCAAAGCTGGCATTTCATATGGCGAGTGGACTGACCCGGCCCGCGGCGGGCGTGTTGTGCCTTACAAGCTCTACATGCCCGCCGGGCCGGGGCCCTTTCCCCTGATCGTTCATTCCCACGGATTGGGCGGATCGCGAGAGGGCTCCAGCTACATCTTGCAGGCGCTGGCCGAGGCAGGCTTTGCGGTGGTGGCCCTGCAACATGCTGGCTCGGACACCGCCATCCTGGCCGGATTTCGTCCAGGCGATGAGGCCGGACTGCTGGGCAAGCTGGCCCCCGATGCGGCTGTGAACCGGTTTGGCGACGTCCCCTTCGCGCTCGACCAACTTACGCGCATGACCGCGCCTGGCGGCGATCTGGCCGGCAAACTTGATTTCTCGCGCATCGGCATGAGCGGTCATTCCTTCGGCGCGCTCTCCACGCTGGTCGCGCTCGGGCAGGTCCTGCCGGGCGCGCCGGACGGCGCCTTCCGCGAGCCTCGGATCAAGGCGGCTATCGTCTACAGTCCCAACAAGCCTCGGCAAGGCGGGGCCTATGCCGCGTTCGCCCAGATCCGAACGCCGATCCTGCATTTCACGGGCACGCTCGATCGCACCGCGCTTGATCTCGAAAAGACGCCCTGGGAGCGGACCATCCCTTTCCAGGAGATTGCGGGCGCCGACCAGTACCTGATCGTGCTGCGCGACGGCGATCATGGCGTCTATGCCGGGCGCCGCCAGTCCATGGGAGCGCCCAAGCCCTCCGACGCAAGTCAGATGCGGGTGATCGTCGAGGAGACGCTGACCTTCTGGCGCGCCTATCTTGGAGGCGACAAAAGCGCCGCCCAAAGCCTGTGCGACTTGCCCAAGACCCTTGCGCCCATGGGGGAGGCCTATGTGAAGGCCAAGGCCTGCGGCGCTCCAACGCCTATCAGACCCGCGGAGAGTCCATGAAGCGCTGGCTACTTGCGGTCGTGGCCTGCCTGGTGGGGCTCACCACGACGGGCTTTTCTTCACCCGCAAAGCCGCGTGCGCCTAATGTCATCGTCATTCTGACCGACGATCTCGGCTATGGCGATCTCGGCGTGTATGGCGGCAAGGTGATCGACACGCCGAACATTGACGCGCTGGCCGGCTCAGGCGTGCGCTTCACAGACGGCTATGCCACTGCGGCCGTCTGCGCGCCCTCCCGAGCGGGCTTGATGAGCGGACGCCATCAGGCTCGGTTTGGCTTTGAGTTCAACCCAGTAGGGCGTGATGAACAGGCAGGCGTGCCAGTCAGCGAAGCCAGCATCGCTCAGGTTATGAAGTCGGCCGGCTATACCACGGCGATGGTGGGCAAGTGGCACATCGGCCAAGCGTCGGGCTTTCATCCGCTTGATCGGGGCTTTGACAGCTTCTTTGGCTTCCTGGGCGGAGCCGCCAGCTATTTCAAGGATCCGGCGGAAAGCGGCCTGCAGGCCGATACGGGGGCCGACGGCGCGATGACCCGCGCGCGCTTTCCGATTGTGCGCGGGCGAACGGTCGTGGAGCAGGGCGGCTATCTGACGGACGTGTTCACTGATGAAGCCATAAGCTTCGTGAAGTCCCATCGCCGCCAGCCCTTCTTCCTTTACCTGGCCTACAACGCTCCCCACACCCCGCTGCAAGCGCCCAAGGCCTATACCGACCGTTACGCCCACATCGCCTCGCCCCACCAACGGCTCTATGCGGCGATGGTCGCGTCCCTGGACGACAACATCGGACGGTTGCGCAAGGCGCTGGCGGACGAGGGCCTGGAGCGCGATACCGTAATCTTCTTCCTCAGCGACAACGGTTGTCCAAACTACATCCGCGGGGCCTGCTCCAACGGACCGTTGGCCGGTTACAAGGCCTTTCCCTGGGAGGGTGGTGTGCGCGTACCCTTCATCATCTCAGCGCCCGGCCGCGTCGCGCCGGGTTTGGTTTCGAGCCGGCCGGTCTCGACCCTCGACATTCTGCCGACGGTTGCGCACTTGGCGGGGGTGAAGGCGCCAACGGGGGTCGAAGGACGCGACATCGCCTCGGCCCTCGCGCCGACCGCCAAGCCGGTTGAGCGGACCTTCTATTGGCGGATGGGGCCCAACCACGCTGTGCGCGAGGGAAAATGGAAGCTGCTGGTCGTCAACAAGTCCGACACGGTCGACGATATGACCAACGTGCTGGGCTCTCCGACGCCCGATGGCGTCAAGGCGCAGGTCTCGCCTCAGGGGCAGTGGACGCTGCTGTTCGATGTCGCGAAGGATCCGGGCGAGAAGCACGATCTGGCCAGCGTCCATCCCGAAGTTGTGGCGCGTCTTTCCAAGCGCTTTGCGGTTTGGGACCAAGCCAATGTCGAGCCAATGTTCACCAGTCGGCGGCAGTTCCGCTCGGAGGTCGACGGGCGCAAAGTCCAGCTCTTCAATTGACACCCTACGCCGCGACGGCCTTCCCTCTGGCTAGGCCGCGACCATAAGAAGGGGCTCATGACAACCACGCGCCGAACCTTGCTGGCGACACCTTTGCTCACCGGTCTTGCGACGAGCCAGGTCTCGGCGCCGTCGAACGCGCCCTCCGCCGCCGCCCTGCTTGAGCGCTACGTAGCCTTTGGCAACAAAGCTAGCGGCGGGGTGGGGGACATAGCCTGTGGCGAGTGGATGGCCGCCTGGCTCAGCGATCGTGGATTTCTCGTCGAACGCCAGGGTTTCGACACGCCCTTTTTCGAGATCAACGAAGCCTGGCTTCAAGTCGGAGAAGCTCGAGCCGCCGTCATTCCCCAAGCGATCGTCACGCCGACGGGGCCCGAGGGCGTAAGCGGGCCGATCCTTGTCCGGACACCTGAAGACGCGGGGGCGCCGGCGGGCGGCGCTATCGTCATCATCAAACTGCCCTACGCACGCTGGAGCAGCGCCTTGTCGCCGGCGGTGCGCGGACCGGTCATGGCGGCGTTAAGCGCCGGCGCGGTGGCCGTCGTCTTGATCACCACCGGTCCGAGCGGTGAGGCTCTGGCGCTGAACGCCGATGGTCGAGCGCCGCTGTTCCGATCGCCCGTGGCGGTGCTGGGCCCTAAGGATGCTCCGGCGCTGATCGCGGCCGCCAAGTCCGGCGTTGCGGGCGTTCTGAAGATCACCGGGCGGGGCGGGCGGCGACCCAGCTTCAATCTGATCGGGAGGCGGGATTTGGGGCGCGGCCAGTGGCTGGTTATCTCCACCCCCCGGTCCGGCTGGTTCACCTGCGCCGGGGAGCGAGGTCCCGGCGTCGCGGTGTGGATGATGCTGGCCGATTGGGCCAGCCGATCGAATCTGCCGGTTGATTTGGCGTTCGTCTGTAACAGCGGCCATGAGTATGAGAACCTTGGCGCGCAGCACATGCTCGATGCGACCGCGCCTGCGCCCGACCGCACCCGTCTTTGGCTGCATCTCGGGGCCAATGTGGCCGCGCGTGACTGGCATGAGCTAGGTGGGCGTCTAGCGCCCTTGCCCAGCGCTGATCCGCAACGTTTCTTGATGGCCAGCAGCGAGCTTATACCCGCGTGCGGCGTCGCCTTCTCAGGGCTTCCGGGCCTTGAGGCTCCGTATGCGCTTGGCGGGGGCGCAAGCGGTGAGCTCGCCCATATCGCGGCGGCTGGCTATCGGCGCGTCGTCGGCATTTTTGGCGCCCATCGGCTTCACCACGCGGCCACCGATGACATGCGCTGCATAGAGACCAAGCCTGTCGAGGCGGTGTTCCTCGCCGTCCGCCGCCTGTTGGAACAACGCGGGATCCTTACAAGCGTCTAACGACCGGTCTTCTCGCTCAAAGTGGGAGCCCTGGCATTAGGGATTGCAAAGCATCAGCGGTTGACCGCGTTGCCAGAAGCGGCCTGTCGGCCGGCGCGGCGGCCCGTGAGTTGGATCCGGACGAGAGGGCCCTTCGGCGATGGATAGTTCAGCGATGGACTCAGCCGACAGGATCGCCGCGACGCCATTGTCGATCGCACTTCTCCGAGCCGTGGCCTAGCGTCGCGCATCCTCGCGCAGCTTGAACATCTCGCTTATATAGCGGTCCTTCCGCTGGATGCCGGCTTGTTAGGCGCCGTAGGGCGAATAGTCGAAGGTCGGCATTTTCGCGCGCGCAGTATGTGCATGAAATGTCGGCGCATAAAGAAAAGCTGCGTTCTGAGGTGGTGCGACATGCGGTTTCTTTGTTTCGTAACATATTGAATATAAAGAATAAATGGCAGATTTTAAGAATCATAGATTTTCTGTTGCACCGATGATGGATTGGTGAATTTATTAAGTTAAATCAATAGCTTATGGATGTTTGTGTGCAAAATGCGTGTATGCATTTTACTGCGTATCGTCATTGCTGATCTCTAGATTTCGTCCGTAAGCGTCCTTTTGGGTCTGAGCTGGCGACGTCGCGTCGGCCTTCCGGCGGATGGTGTTCAACATCCTGTCGGTCAATCGCGATGGCCACGTCCGGCAGCACAGTTACTTGATGGTTCCGTCCGGGGCTTGGCGTCTGGCGCCGGCCTACGATCTGATCTGGTCGGTAGGCCCGGTGGGGAGCATTACCTCGACGTCGAAGGCGAAGGGCGGCGTCCGACTCGAACTCATTTTGAGGCGCTAGGGCGACGCCATGGCTTGGATAGGGCGTCGGTAGACGAGATCGTCGGGAGCGTGGTCGCCGCTCTGGGCTGCTGGGCGGTCTTCGCCCAGAAGTCAGGCGTTACCGCAACTTCCCGGGCTGATATTGCTGAGGTTCACCCCGCCTCGGCCGCCTCATTCTTCGCCGCGCCCTGAGCTGAGATGTTTTCCTCCGGTCGAGGGGACCTGCTTGCGAAGATTACTTTCTGCCGCGCCTTTTGTAGGCACTAGCCAGGGGACTTGCATATGCAGATCCCGAAAAATCCGGGAATTTACTTAGTCATCAGTAGAGCGTATTTGCAGTCAGCGAATTATTGAGAGCGCTTTTTTGAACCGGCCTTTACTCTATCATAGCCTGTTCAAGCAGGCCGACTTGTCAGGCTGACAAGTGAGCTACGATCGCCCGTCTAATGCCTCTGAATGGCAAGTTCGGACCGACCTCGCCGTTGCATAGGATTGCCATAGTCACGCCATGGTCTGTGTAGGTTTCCAGACAAGCCGAAAAGCCCTCAATGTAACCGTAGTGCTGAACAAGGGGGCCGAGCTTGGCGGAGGGCGACACCAGTAAGCCCAGCGCATACTGGGTCTCGCCGTACCCAGCATCTTGCGGATTGAACCGGTTAGCGCCGCTGGGCCGGCCGTCTCGCAGACGGCCTGGCGTGAGAAGTTCTTGCACCCTCGCCTTGTCGAGTAGAGCGCCGGACAAAAGCAAGTCGTGCCACCGCACGAGGTCGGCTGCGGTCCCCCGCATGGCCCCCGAGGCGCCAGCCTTCGTGATATCGATGTGGTCGGCGTTCTTAAACCTCGCCGCCCCATCGGTAGCTGCGTATCCGCTCACGCGTCCCGAAACGACAGCGCTGTTCGAGTCGAACGCAAGGCTCTCCAAGCCTAGGGGGTGAGTTACAAGCTCCGACATCGCGATGGCCAAAGGTTTGCCCGTGACCTGCTCAATGACAGCGCCCAGAACTTTGTAGTTCGCATTACTGTAGAGCCAAGCCGTGCCAGGCGAGAAGTCGAACAGCTTTGGCTGCTTGGCGATCTCCTGAGCGAGCTCGAGGGAGGAGGTCGTGCCTTCTTGTTCCACCTGGGTGGGGGCTGGCGCTTCATCGCTGAGGCCGGCGGTGTGGATCATCAATTCGCGAACGCTGAAACGCTCTGCGGAGGCGAAAGCGGGTAAATAGGTCTGAACGGCTTCGTCGAGGTTGAGCGCGCCGTTCGCGGCAAGCTTCAGGGCGGCGACCGCCGTGAATTGCTTTGTAAGTGAGGCGATACGAAAGACGCTGCGGCTATCGACGGGCGTTCCAGTCTCTAGGTTCGCAAAGCCATAGTCTTTGACAAAAAGCGGCGTCCCGCGCCGTCCGATCGCAACGGCGATCCCCGGGCAGGCTCCAGCGTCCAAGGCTGTTCGCGCTGCGGCGTCTATACTTGCGCTGAGCGCCGAGGGTTGTGCATGGCTAGGCGCGCTGAAGTTCGCACTAACCGTGCTGGCGGCGGCGCCGCTCAAGATGGCGCGTCTCGAAAGCCACATAAGAGTCCCTCCAAAATTGCGCCTAGTTTGCACCGGGGGCTTGGTCGATGAAAGGGCATCTGGCCGTAGCCGGTGCACCGGTACAGGTGAGGCCCTTCTCAGATCTTCGCAGCGTCGGCTTCTTGGCGGCGCTCAAGGCGGAGGCGAGTTGAACATCGATGGCAGATTGCTCGCGGGATCCGCCGCATCGCCAGAGCATGCATAAGCTTGTGTGAGATCGGATGACCTTAGCTGATGATAGTTGCTGTAGAGTAGGGCGACGTGCTGAGCACGCCGGAGGCCCGTCGAGGTAACAAGGTCGCGGGCAAAGCCAGGCCCAGCAATACGGGTCACGGCTGGGCGAGCGGGGGAGCGGGATAGGCTGAGCCCGGCGAGGATGCCGTCAGGGTCTCTGCTTCGTACTTCGCCTGAGCAGAGCGGCGGATCTTTCCGCCACCGCGCTCAAGCAAGGCGGTGACGGTGCCCGATCGAAGTTGGTTCATATCCATGGCCCGTAGCGCGTCGCGCGCACCTCTCAGTGAGGCTATTGCAAAGCTCTGCAGAGACGTGTCGCCAAAATCGAGCGTTTCTCCGACGGCCATCGCTAGGAAAAGGCCAGAATCGGCGGGGAAGGCCAGGCCCGCGGGCGTGTTTGCGCGGCGTGCTTCCCTGGCGCTAAGTTGCAGCCGGAAAATGGGCTGGCCGGCCGTATCGAGAACGGCAAGCTCACGAACTTGCGTTGGATCAGGAGCGCTGTCGGGCGCGCAGGGGGCGCACGGCAAGAAGCGAATACGAGGCGCCGCGTTGGCGCCAGGATCGCGCTGGATCGCCAACCCGATGGTCCTTTGGGCGATGGGGCCGATCTCACGCTTTTCAGGTCTCGCCTCTGCGTGGGGCGTGGTTGCGTGGCAGACATGCTGATCGTCGCAGCCGACGCTCCATGCTCGATAGGTGTCGAGATCGCCGACCTGAGTGGCGGAAACGGCCGCAGCAAGGATGATCTGTAGCAAACCTATGCTCCTACGACGATGGTCGGCCGAGTATCCAGAGTCTGCAGCGGCATCGCCATCAGTGGCGGTGCACCGGGACGGCGCCATGGTAACCGTTGGCGCCTGACGCGAAGCCCAAGGTTCATGAGGGGCGATCGATCTCCGGCTCCCCCCTCACGCAACGTCGCCCCAGATTTAGCAATCAAGGTCTGTGACGGCTGAAACTCGGCTCCCTAGACGCGATGACGCGGACCCGGCTCGAAGCGATCGGGTTGTGAGCGCGGTCAAGACAGGGCTCTGTCGGGAGGTTCGTGATTTTTCTGGGGCGCGGCGGGGTTGGTCCCGATCGCCGCACGTACCAGTACCTCGCGCGATAACGACATCGCCGATTTGTCCTGGATAGATTGAGGGGCGCCGAAACGGGGAGAGTGATGAAACAGGCGGTGGCAGCCCTCACCTGTGCGATCGCCTTTGCCTTATTCACCCCGGGCCGCGCTCTGGCCTGCATTCCTCGGCTGGACCAGAGCGCGGCCGATCGCGACGCAGATCAGCTCGCGGTGCAGGCTGAAGCCTGGTCCGGGGCAAGCACCGTGTTTATCGCGGAGATCATCGCGCTTGGGCCGTCGACGACGCAGGATCTAAGACCAGACACGCCGTCAGGCGGGCTAACGCGCGACGTGGTCCTGCTCCCGCGCGCTGTCCTCAAAGGCGGGCTTGCGCGGACCTCTGTAACCCTGACCCTCTCGCTGCGCCCTAGCTGCGCGCCCTCCGACATCGCGCGCGGCCAATGGGGCGATCTCTTCGTGGTCTATGCTGGACCCCAAGGGGTTTCAGCTCGCAGCGGTATGATCGCTTTGGAAAAGATTCGTCACCCCGAGACCCTCGCGGCGTCTTCTGGTTTCAGAGCAGGTTTGGGGCGCTAGCGACGTTCGCCTTGGCTTCGCGGGGCGGACCTAGCCTTTGCAAGAGGGCCTTCAGCGGCGCGGCTGCGCCCTCGACGGGCCCGGCGCAGGGCGCCAGACGGCTACGAGGCCGCCTTCTGGCGCCATTGGTGTCTGGCACGGGTTTGGTTGAACGGTTCTAGGCGGTGAGATCGAGCAAGGCGCCGCGCTGGATTTTATCTTTGTCCCCGCCCATCACCTGCCGTTTGATCATTTCCTTGATCTGTTCTTCGATCTTTTGACGCTTCTTTGGCGGCATCGCTTTGAGCTCCTCCTCGGTGATGTTGAGTTTGCTCAGGATCGCCGCGCGCATCTTCTGTGCCGGGGTGAGTTTGGCGTAGTCGAGGAACGCCTCTTTGGCTGATTTGGCGCTGGTCGCGCTCTCGCCCGTCGCGCTCCCCGCGCGGGCTGTCGTGGCGGCCTGTGTCTGGGTCAGGGTAGAGGCCCCGAAAGGCGAAACGGTTCTTGTGGAGTTGAAAAATTGCATGATTTCCGCACATCTGTATGACTTTCAGTGCTTGTAATGCAATAATTGTGCCAAAAATCGGCGATTAATGTTGAAGATATCGCCCGGAATTCTATTCTTCATATGTTCTATAGCTTTCGATTTCGATCTCATGTGGCGGCATATTCTGCCTATTGGCGTAGATTTACATGGACATGATTTGATAGTGATCGTGATTCCATGGTGATGGAGGTCTTGAATGCCTAAATGAGGCGGCGCGGAGGAAGCCCGCATCTTCGGCAGATGCGTCTACGCGCGACGTCCGTTTCGAGCCCAAACGCGCCTCAACTTGCGGAAAGGCCGCCGCCCGCCTGTTGAGAGGCTAAGGCGTCAGGCCCCGAAAGGCTGTCGCTGGCCTATACGCGCCAAGGGTCTTGTCGCGAAGCTCGTCCCAGCGGGCCTCGTGCAAGGACTGGATCCAACGTCGTTCGGTCTGATCGCCCGATCAGACCGGCGGACCCGCCTAGGGCTCGCCCTGGGCTCGAATCGAAATACGTTCGATCAGCGCCCGCTAGCCCGAGCAGAGCGGTCTTTGCGCAAACTGCGCTTCGTAGTGGGCCAGGGGACCCATCCCCAGGACAGCGCGGCGATCGTCGACACCCTCACGGTCTTCCAAGGGGACGACAACAAAGCGCCCCTCCAAGCAGACCATCTGGCTGCCGTATCTTTGCGGGCGCCCTTCGGCCAGGGCCAGCCGGTCATACATCAAGGCGTACATCGCCCCGTGGATCTCTCCGCTTTGCGCCAGCGGCTCCAGAACCGGCGCAAACCTGCGCCAAAGCTCGGGATTGGCGTGCTGGACGATCAAAAACGCAGCGTCAGACGCCTCAGCGCCGTAGCGGCTCCGATAGAACCAGCCCTCTGGAGGCACCATCGCCAGCAGAGCGGCTTGGTTGGCCCGGTCAACCGCCTCCATTTCTCGCGCCAGCGTGGCGTAGGCCAAGGCGCGTGCGCTCTCTGGAAGCTCGGACAGATCCAACGGGGCCTCCATCTGCCGGCCGACCTGATCCAGCAGTCCCAGTCGGATGATCCGCTCGCAGTCATCCTTGGGCGGCGGCAGAAAGGCTTGCCGCCGCTGCTCGGCCGCGATGGCCTCAAGGATCGGGGCGATGAGAGCCTGCGCTTCAGGCGTCACAGGTTGCGAAACGGGGAGGGGCGGCTTGGAGGTCGCCAAGCCGCCCAGCCCGACCAGCAAGCAAAGGCAAACAGCAAGGGCTTGCATACGTCTTCCATGGCGTCAGCGCACAGCGCCATCTTTTGTGGCGATGACCAAGGTTATCCAAACCTGCGGTCAGATGGACGATGCGAAGGTGTACCAGTGCCTCGCGCGGCAAGCCGGAGCCTTGGCCGATCGCGCTTGGGCCTTGGGACGTCGCGCTCGCCGCTCTTGAGCGTGGGCGCTCCTTCGATCGGATCTCTTGGGCTCAGGCTCGGCCGCTGGATGGGGGCAGCGACGGGGCGCCGGCTCGTCGGAGGCGGCTACCTTGACCGCGGCGAAGGCCGCGCGCAGCGCCGCCAAATCTGACCATGATCGCCCGATCCCTTCGAGACGCGGATGTATCGGTGGTTTGTACTGATATCGAGAAAAAGACGCCGCTTGCCGCCGCTCTTGTCACGCAGCCTGGCGACAATGGCGGGGTGGTCGCTATAGGCTTCAACACCGACCACCCTAAGGGCGTTGATCGCCCGGGGACCGATCACCTGCCGGGCTTTGCGATCGCCTGGCCTTGCGCAGAGATCGCTTGGCTCGGCCCAGACGCCATGAAACGCCACCGGTATGGGCCGGCCGGCCAGGACCATCAAAGATCCCTTCGCCGCAGGATCCGAAAAGGTCGGCGCAACCTCAACCGATGTCCGTCCCGCAGACAGCAGTAGGACGAGGAAGCCAAGTTTCAGAACTGCGATCATGCCCGGATCGTAGCGAAGTTCGAGCGCCCGCAGGCGATCGCGATGAACCGGTACACCGCAGTTCCGGACGAAACCCAAGCCATTGGATAATCGACATCGAACCGGTCGATGGGCCGTCGCGCGCGGCGGCCGTCATGACCCTGCCCAGGAGCCCCATGGATCGGAGCGGCTTGATGATGCGTCTGGCGTGCCTAGCGCTCCTTGGGCTCTGCGCCTGCGGTCAAGACCATGTCGCGACTGAAACGAGGGCCTCGTCGCCATCGCCCCGACAAGCCGGCGATGCGCGCCCCAACCCTAATCCAACAAGCGCGCCAGCAACCAAGCCGCTGAGCGAAAGCGATCGCTTGATGTTGGAGTCCGCCGCCAAGGCTTGCCGATCACCTGGCGCGGACGGCTACACCACGTTCTTTGAGGCTTTCGCCCGCTCAGACGCGGTGCGGAAAAAGTATGCCGCAAGAACCATCAATCTTATCCAGTCGGACCCAGTGACTGGGCGCCGGACGCAGAGGCGCGTTGACGGGCGCGCTTACCGGGAATTTCCCATTCAGATCGTCGACTACGACTACAAGACCGCCCAGCCTCTTCGTCCCGGCGACGACGATGAGGACGTCAAGCTTGAAATCAACCAAAGCCAGTCAAACCAGATTTCCGTCGAATGGACCCGCGTGCGTTACGATGGTCTGTCTGACGGCGGCGATGATCGAGGCGCGGCCTTTGATCTCGACGGCAGGCCCTATGATCCCGCGCGGCGCACCGATGGCCAGCTATTGTTCGAGCCCACGGACACGTGCTGGGCGCTTGTGGCGGATATTCGCCAGAGCCGCGCGTCCAAGCGCCAATGAGCGCGGGGACGGCCAAGGGCGCCGCGGCCGCCTTGCTGTACGCGCTTTTCATGAGTGCGGTGATCTTGACGTCTGCGCTGAGCCTTGCCGCGCCCGGAGACGATAAGGGCCTTAGCGCCAATATGCTTCGCGCTGAGGCGGCGGTCGGTCGCGAAGACTATGATCTGGCGGCGCTCTATTTCGAGGCCGAGTGCCAGTCCGGTGGTCCGCTGGGCTGCTACAATCTGGCGATCTTCGCCCATACGGGGACCGCAGGGCCCTTAGACCCGGCCAAGGCCGCGAGGCTCAATAAGCGCGCGTGTGATCTGGGAAGCGCCGACGGCTGCGCCGGTTTCGCCACCCAGTTGCTCAACGGCGATGGCGTTGCTCAGGATCTCGCCAAAGCGCGGACGCTGTTGGACCGCGCTTGCCGACGACATGCAGCCTTGGCCTGTCTTGGCCTCGCGCAGGTGCTGGCGGGCCGGTATGGCGGCGCGCCCCAAGAGCGCCAGGCCAGCGCCATGCTCCAGAAGGCCTGCCGGCTTGGTGAAGGCGGCGCATGCTACAGCCTTGGCTTTCAAAGCGCCGCCCACGCCAAGACCGCAAGCCAATGGCGCCGCGTGGCCAGTTGGTATCTGGACGCCTGCGATCGTGGGGCGATGGCCGGTTGCAATGCGCTGGGCGTGATGGCGGCGGAGGGGCGGGGCGCGCCCGCGAACGGCGAGGCCGCGCGCGATCTTTTTCAGCTCGCCTGTGAAGGCAAGCTCGCGTCGGCGTGTCGCAATCTTGCGGACCTGCTGACCCAAGGCGCCTTGCTCGATCGCGACGAGGCTGGAGCGCGGCGCGCGCTCACGCGCGCAGCCAGCCTTGAGCAGGCTAGCCAAGCTCCGCTCAAGGTCCAGCGGCCATGACGATGCTTTCGAGCTTCGCCCTGGCCACCTCAATGGCGATGGAATGACAGACCCTTTTGAACATCATGAGCAGTTGGTGTGGCTACGACAGGCGGGCGTCCTGAGCCAGGCGGAGTTCGAGCGAAAAGGCGCATCTGCTGGACGGGGTGACAGCGTCTGCGCCTGCGCTGGCGTCGCGGCGGTCCGGTCGGCGCTTTTGGGGAGGCTTGGCGGCTTTGACGCTCGCCGCAGGGCTCGGCGCGGGCTTGGCGCTTGGGATCGTCCAGGATTGGGGGCTCCAAGGCCTCACGTCATCCGCCCCGTCGGCGCCCAACCCGGTGGCGAACGCCCCGGTCCGCGCCGATATCTCACGCGAAAGCCTGCGCCAAAGTCCGCCGGAGCGTCAGGTTCAGCTGGCCATGCACGCGGTGTTCGGCGGGCGCGAGCCGATCGTGCAAACCCGCGACGGCGCGGTCTATCACTATAGGCGTGGCCAGCTTGTCTGGACGCCAACCGGCGCGGTGCTGGTGGCGCCCGGCGCCCATGCGCAGGCCTTGCCTGCGATCACGGGGACATTGGGCGTCTTTTACCTGAAGGAAGAGCAGGGCGCCTTCCGGGTCGAGGGCCGCTGGCCGCAGGCCTTGGATGGCGCGATCATGGGCGATCCGCCAGAGTGGGAGATCTCAACAGCGTTTGGCGCGGCGCCGGTGATCGTCTCCACGGCCGGCGGGGTTTGGCAGGGCGTTCGATGTGAGACCACAACCCTCACCGAGCTGGCCGCGTCGGGACCGGTCAACTTGATCGCCTTCAGCGCCATTTACGACAACACGGGCGCGGCGCGGGATGGCGGCGAGGTCGCCTCCATCAAGGGTCGCGATCAGCAACATCGTTGCTGATAAGTCCTTTGACGTTGATTTCACCGGCTCGCGCAGCTTCACCCAGCGATATGGCCGGTTTGGCCAGCACTATCAGCGCCTAGACGCCGACCCGACGCAGACAATGCCAGACTGTTGAGGCCATCTTGCGTCGCTCAGAGGAGCGCTCGCGCGCGCTGCTCTTTCGGAGCGGGTTGACAAATTTACCCGGATATTATTGCTTTGGATAAACATCCGGGTAAAAAATGGACGACCTTCTCCGATCCCCTCGCGTCAAGAACGCCTTGCAGCGCGCCTTTGGTGCCTCTGAGGTCGACGGCGCACGCCCACTTGACGGTGGTCTCTCGGATGCGCGCGTTCTCAAAATCCGGGTCGGCGGAATACCCTATGTCCTGAAGGTGGAAGAGCCGACGCATGCCGCCGATGCCGTCCCTTGGCGGGCGATGGAAATCGCCGCCGAAGCCTGCATCGCGCCGCGTCTTTACGACCTCCGCCCTCAAGATGGCGTTGCGATCATGGACTACCTGGAGGCCCGATCTGTGTGGGAGCATCCGGGGGCGCCGGCGGCGTGGCTGGCCGAGCTTGGTCAGATCGTGCGCTTCCTTCACCAAGCGCCCCCTTTTCCAGGTGGCGCAGACTATATCGAACGCCTTGGCCGATTGCTTGAGACGGCCAAGGTTTGGCTCAGCGCTTCGGCGCTCGAAAACCTGGCCTTCTCGCAGGCGGCGATTGAAAGGGTCTATCGGAAGATCGACCCTGAGTTGGTGGTCAGCCACGGCGACCTTAACCCGCGAAATGTCATCTACGACGGACGGCGGTTTTGGCTCATCGACTGGCAGGCCGCATGTCTGGCCGATCGATATGTTGATCTAGCCGCCCTCGCCAATTTCTACACGGACGGGGAGGACCAGGCGAAATGGCTTCTCGACGGCTATTTCGGGCGCCCTGCGAGCGTTCAGGAACACGCCAGGCTCGTCGTCGCACGCCAGCTCAGCCACCTTTTCTGTGGCGCTGCGCTTCTCGTGCAGAGCCGCCCGTCCTCAACGCTCGACCAGCTGGAGGGCGCGAGCCTGGCGGACCTGCAAGGGCGCATGGCCATGGGGGACCCCTTTTTCGACAGCGCGTTGGGGGCCGCCGACTATGCGCGCGCACATCTGCTCGCGGCCTGGCGCGGTGTGCTGTCTGCGGCGTTTGAGGCGGCGTGCGGCGCGCTTGGAGCGCAAACAGCGTGAGATCAAAATCAAGGTTGAACGCGGACGCATGCGCGCAACCCGAACGCCAGATCGCTGAGGCCTGAAGACATTCGCAACCCTTGCGATCCGCCTCGCTATCAGGGCGAGCGACAACCCGGCGCATGACGCGTCATGACACGGAGCCCCCATGACCACAGCCAAGACTGTTTCCTACCTGGAACCGACCCAGGAGGCTGGGCGCGTATTGGTCCAGCGCGGCCTCACGGGTCCCATCGTTATGCTCAACCTGTTACGCCTGAAGGATGTGGCCGACTACTCGGCTCATCCTGACCTCGCCCCGGCGGGGACGATCAGCGGCGCCGAGGCGTTCGACCGCTATATTGACCATACGCTGCCGTTCTTACGGGAGACGGGGGGCGACATTCTGTTTCTGGGTCGTGGCGGTTCCTTCTTGATCGGCCCCGCCGATGAGGCGTGGGATCTGGCGATGCTCATCAGACAGTCCAGTGTGGCGTCCTTCCTCGCCTTCGCCAGCCATGCGGGGTATCTCGCAGGGCTTGGTCACCGCACTGCGGCGGTTGAGGACTCCCGACTTCTGCCGCTGTCCGAAACGCCGTTTGCGACGGTGAAGGCTTGAGCATCGGCGCGGCCCTCTAACTTGATCCCCGTCCTTGGGGGCAGGTCAGGGCCAACCGCGCCGTTACTGAGCATCCTCCCCTGCGCGCCTTGCCCGCAAAGCCTGACCCAGGTTCACGACGCCGCCGCAGACGCGCCGCGCCGTGGAGGCCTTCTGTGACGGAGCGCCGGCCCTAGATGGGGCCTAGAGCCAGGCGTCTGAGGTCAGGGCCTGCTCGCCGGCCCGCGCCTAAGGCTGGATCACGTCGGTGCAAGCCAGACCCTCGTCGGCCTCGGCCAATGTGATCGTTCGCGCGGCGATGCGCACGGGCTTGCCGTTGAGATAGCCTCGGCCTGTGAGCAGGTTGAGGTCACAGAGGAGGCGGGTCTGGTTTTGCGTATCGTGGATGACGTCGGAAAGGCCTGCGATTACGAAGCCGTCTTCGCGCCAGGCCAGGGTGCGTTGACGCTGGAACCGATAGCGTCCTGTGGATGTGTTGCGCTCGACAATCGCCAAGGCGCCGCCGACCACCCGCAACGACGGTTCTCGCCCGCGCCCGCCCGCCTTCGGCCAATAGCCCCAGACGCTTTGGGTGAGCGTTTGGGCCGGCGCGAGAAAAGACCCTTCTGGCCTTTGCCGGATATAGACCCTCAACTCGGCCATAACCGAGGTGGTCGGGGACGAGGGCGCAATCAACAAGGCCAAGTCAGGGTGACCATCCTGGTTCCAGTCGCCGATGGCCGCGTCGATAACCCGGTCAAAACCATCGCCCGGCGCACCTTCAGGCTCGGCGGCCCGACCGTGCAGGGGCCACAGCCAAGGGCCAGCGCAAAGCAATAGCGCCAAGCGCCGCAGCGCGCGGCGGCGGCTCACAGATCAGCGCCGCCCCAGAGCGCCGCGGCCGCGCCGCGCGAGGGGACGTTGAAGAGCCTGAGAAGCTGCGAGATATGGTTGCGCACTGTAAAGTGCGACAGGCCCAGGGTCCGGCCAATCTCCTTGTTGGACATGCGGCTGCCCAGCAGCCTTAGGATTTCGAGCTGGCGGACCGACAGGCTCGCGCGGGTCTCGGTCGCGGTCTCTACGGGGCGCCACGCGCCGCTGGGGCCGGCGCACAGCAAGCTGCCCTGCGGCAGAGCGGTCTTCAGCGTCTCGACGGTGTCCAGGGCCTTGTCGGCGCGCACGGCGAAAAGGATCATCGACGTCTCCGGCTCAAGCGACCGGGTCTGGCCCCTTCCGGGGTACTTGGCGGCCGGCTCACCAGGCGCGGCGTTGATCAACTGCGAAGCGGGCATAAACACTCTTTCCAAGAGCCTTGGTCGTCCTAGGCCCTGACTCTGCTGAGCCCCAGCGGCCCCTTCAATCCAGGCTCATGCGGAGGGCTTGGTCAGCTGGGGTCGACGTCACTTTTATCGACGAATGGCTGTTTCGGACCGACGAGCGTGAGGGCGATCGCGGCCGGGCGCATCGCTTCACCGTAGCGCGGCCTCATCGACTCGCTCCAAATCGGCGAACCCAACAGCGCGCCAGGCAAACCGTCAGGCCTTGCAGGGGAAGGGCTTGGCGTACCAGTGCGGCGCGTCGTCTTGACGGCGAAAGGGCGGCCAGAGACCCCATGGCGCCATGACACTTTACGATCTGCGCCCCAACGCGCCTCGCCGGCGCGCGCGCGCCGCGCACGACGTCCTCAAAGGCCTGGCTGCTGCGGGCCTTTGCGTTCTAGCGGCCGGGCCTGGCCAGGTCGCGCTGGCCCAGCCGGCCATCCAACCAAAACTGAGCCTGGCCCCCAAGAAGGGCCGCGAGATCACCTTCAGCTTCCGCGGATTGACCTCGGATATTGGACCGCCCCGAGCGAGCCTCCATTACCGCGTGGACAATCGCGACTGTACGCCGATGGACTATCAGCGCGCTTTGGGCGGGGTGCGCCTGACCCAGCGATATCGACTGACCGCGTCTATCCAGGCCGCTGGCGAGGGGCGCTTTGTTGTTCGGGCCTGGGATGACGCTCTGGTCGACGAAGACTATTTCGGGCTCGGCCGCTGCCGTTGGGCGCTTGAGAGCGTGACCTTCAGCTTCGCTTCGGCGCAAGGCGCGCGGTTCGTAGCGGCGATCGCAGCTACCGATCTGAGGGCCGAGCAGGCGCTGAACCTGCGCTACCTGATCAGCGACCTTGCGGGCCCCGCAGGTTCGGATCCAGCGATCTTCGGCGAAGCGCCCGGCTTCTACCCCGATCACAAGCCGCAGTTTACGCTCACCATCGCCGCCAAGGTTCTGGGAGGGCTTGAGTGATCGGCCGGTTAGCACCCCGAGCGGTCCTGATCGTCGTGGCGCTTTGGCCCTGCCTCCTGGGCTGTTCGGCGGCCTCGCAGCCTCAGCTTGAGCAGGAGGTTCGCGCCCGCATCAGGCTTGGCGCGCCCTTGGCCCAAGCCCTCGCGGCCTTGCAGGCGACGGGGTTTGGCTGTGCGCCGCCCACGCCTCGACAAGATGGAACACTCACCATGTCCTGTCGGCGCACCCGCGCGCACCGCGGGCTGGCCATCTGCGTGCAAAGCCTTAGTCTGACCGCCACGAGCGGCGATCGGGCTCTGATTGCTGTCGATGTCGCGCCGCCGGCCTGCGCGGGTCTTTAGTGGGCGTGCGAAAGGCCCTAGGGACGGCCGCGCCGTGAACGCGCAAAAAGGGCGAGTCCCAGGGCCGCTGCGGCCAAATAGGCCAGGGCCAAGAGGATGGCGCGTTCTCGGCTTCGGCAAGACAGCACCGTGGCCGTCGCATCGCCATTGAGTTCGTCCGATTGCGGGAGGTTCCAGGGGCTGACCGTTCCTGGCAGGCAATCTGAGACGGAAAAGCGCCGATCAGTCAGCCGGATCGGCTCGACAACGGACCGCGGGTCACCAGGATTGCTGGGAGTCCAGCCCCTCAGATCGTGGCGCAGGAAAATCAACGCGCTGACGAGGATCATGCCCACGGCGACAAGCCCGTTCGCGCTCTTCATGGGGGGGGCTCGCCTCGCGCGGATCAACAGCCGTCCTTGTCGGCGTAGGGGCCTGTGCGAGCAATTTCTAAAGTGTACCAGTTCTACGCTGGCGGATGACAAACCAGGCCGCAGATCATTCTTACCAACCTTGCGAACCAGGGACGAGGGATATGGACGACGGAGCGCCGAGCCGAAGAGCCCTGGTGGGGGAAGCGGTCAGGTTGGGGATGACCTACCTGTGTCTGACGGCGTTGATCTATGGCGTGGCGACACAATTTTTTGAGGCCGGACCTAGCCAAGCCGACCCCAAGGGCTTTGCGGGCTACTCCATGCTGGTCGATTTGATCGCCGGCGTCACGTCTTACTTCGTCATGTCGGTCGCGGTCTGGAAGTTCCGCAGAAGCAAGATGATATACAATGTCATCGTTTGCTTTATCATTGCTACCTGCGTCGCGTTCGCTGATTTTTTTGTTATGCGAGAGGTCTATCGGGTCTTCTTCGCGTCTGCGAATTTGAACTATTCTATTCGCGCCAATGTCGAAGACCTTTTTATGTGTTGGGTCGCGTTCTTCGGCTGGTCGTGCGTGTTTCTGACACTACTGTTTAGTCTGGATGTTCGTGATCGCGAGCGACGGCTGGCGGCGGTGCGCGAAGAGGCGCTTTCGGCCCAAATGCGCGCCCTGCGCTATCAGATCAATCCGCACTTTCTGTTCAATACGCTCAACTCGATCGCCGGGCTGATTGAGGAAGGCTCGGCCACGCGCGCAGAGCAAATGGTGCTGTCGCTGTCGACCTTCCTGCGCACGACGTTGACGCTTGATCCCTTCCATGACGTGCGCTTGTCCGAAGAGCTGACGCTTCAGGAAGAGTATCTTGAGATCGAGCACCAGCGCTTTTCGGATCGCATGAGCTTCCATATCGATATGCCTGACGACGTGCGCCACGCCCTGGTGCCCAGCTTGATCCTCCAGCCCTTGATCGAAAACGCCATCAAACACGGCGTTGGCGCCATGGCCGGCCAGGTGAGCATCTGGCTTTCGGCCCGACGCGAGGCTGACCGCCTGCAGGTCGTGGTCGAAAACAACATGCCCGTCGAGATGGTCGGGCCAAAGCCCCTTGGTATGGGTGTTGGGCTCAAGAACGTCGCGGGTCGGCTTCGCGCGCGGTTTCAAAACGACTGGCAGTTCACGGCGGGGCCCGCAGCGCCAGGTGTCTATCGCGCGGCGCTGGATCTGCCCTGGAGGACCGAATGACGCCCCTATCGGTCCTCGTCGTCGATGACGAGCCCTTGGCGCGTCGCCGACTGATCCGACTGCTCAACAAGCTCGACTGGGTCGGTGAGATCCGCGAAGCGGGCGATATCATCCAGGCCAAGGCCCGCGTCGACGAGCGCATGCCCGACATTCTCCTGCTTGATATCCAGATGCCCGGCGGCGCGGGGTTTGAGCTGCTCGACCGTCTAGGGGGCGCTGCGCCGGCGGTCGTCTTCGTGACCGCGTTTGATCATCATGCGCTGCGGGCGTTTGACGCCAACGCCATTGATTACGTCACCAAGCCGATCGAGCCTGGGCGCTTTGCCCTGGCGATGACGCGCGCGCGCAGCGCCGCCCACGCCCAAGGTCAGGCCGATCGTATCGTCGAGCTGCAGGAAACCCTGTCATCCCTCAAGCGCGACCTGGACGCCAATGCCGATCCTGTGCGGGATTTCTGGGTGAAGTCCGGCGGCCACTACGTGCGCATTCCGCCTGAAACCATCCTCTATTTTCAGGCCGACCGCGACTATGTCCGCATTCATGTCCCGGCCAGCGACTATCTCTACCAAGAGAGTCTGGCGTCCCTCGAGCGTCGGCTCAGTCCAGGAGACTTCTGGCGCGTGCACCGCAGCGCGATCGTTCGTCGCGGAGCCATCGCTCGCATCAAACCCGCACCCTTCTCATCTCTAGTCCTGGTGTTGACCGACGGCGCCGAAATCAGGGTTGGAAAAACCTACAGCGCCGCCGTCAGAGCCGCGCTGATGCGCTAGGCCCAGCGGTCCGCCGCAAAAGCGCGCGGGCGGTAAAGCGGCCCCGCAGGACGCTCCTTTTGGGCCATCTGCGCGCCGCCCTTCAAAAGGAGAAAGTGAATGCAGCGCGCTCAGCTGAACTTGGATGTCATTGCGGAGGCGGCGAGCTCACGCCGCCTGAGGCTTCGCCCGCGACGCCCGTCTGACGCCTACGCCCTGTTCTCGACCATGGCCGATCCAGACATGATGCGATGGTGGTCCCGCGCCCCCTTTGAACATGTCGAGGACCTGCGCGCCTACTTTGCGCAGGACGACCAGTCAGATTGGCGGTCATGGGCGATTGCGCGCACGGATGAAGAGCAGGCCATCGGCTTTGTTTCGACCGGCCAGAAGCGCGAGGGCGTATCGGAGATCGGTTACCTGGTTGCGCGCGAGGCGCAAGGGCAGGGCTATGCGTACGAGGCTGTCGCAATGCTCGTTGAGCAACTCTTCGCGCTAGGACAGTGGCGCGTCTTTGCCGACACCGACCCGGACAACAAGCCCTCGATCACGCTGCTGCGGGCGCTTGGCTTTACGCTTGAGGGCCGCCTTCGGGGGGAATGGCGCACGCATATCGGCGTCCGGGATTCCTTGATCTACGGCGTCCTCGCGAGCGAATGGCGCGCGACACAGAATTCATATGCCTAGAGATTCAAGATGTGGGGAATTTTGGATTCAAAAATAGTAGTATTTCTACACGTTGCTATTTTTCTCAAATTCCGTGACATCATAGGAGTGATTTTGAGAACTGGTACATACTAGAACTGTATATTTGGCGAAATTGGCGGCTAGAACTGTGTGGTTGGCGTCCCAGGTTTTTGCGGTGACGCGATCCCTGGGAGTCTGATCTATGCCCTCGTCTTTCGCCAAGCGTCCTGACGTGCGCGCCGCCGTCACCGTTGTCGCCAAGACGGGAGGCGTTCTGGTGCTGTCGGCCCTCATCGTAGCCTGTCAAACCGCTACGCCGTCCTCGCCCGATCCGGGTGCGCGCGGGCCAGGCCTGGCCGCGGCCGCAGAAGCAAAAGCCGGCAGCGCTTCTGATCCTATGCGCCGCCATGAGGCTGCGATCACGGCGCCCACCCGGGTCTATCTCGAACCAAGCGTTCTGAAGCTCGACGCCACGACCACCGTCAGCCCATCCGATCAAGCCATGGTGCGGTGGGAAATCGATCGCCAGCTCTGTTTCAAGATGAGTCGGAGGTTCGATATCGCCCTAATGCCTGAGCCTGGCGCCGGACGCTTGCGCACGATGATCTTGAGCATCGAACCAACCAGTCCGGCCGGCTCGGCCGCCACCGCCGCCACGAGCGTCCTTATCCCCCTGCCGGTGCGCTATCGCGGCGGCAAGATCTCTGGCGGACTGACCGTCGACTCTGAACTGTTGGCGGCCGATGGTCAGACGGTGGCGGCCATGGCGTGGACCCGGTCGGTCAAGGGCTTTAGCCTGTTGGAGCCCTCGCTTTCGCCGGTCGGCGATGCGCTTCAGTTGGCCGGTCGGTTCGCCAAGGCCGCTGATAAGAGCCTCTCATTGCAGCCCGGCCCAAAGCGGCCGCTCGGCAAGCTTGATCCTTGCGCTCGGTTTGGCCCTCGGCAAACCGCTGGCCGCGCAGTGGGCGGGGCATTGCTTAGTCTTGGCGCAGGTCTCTATGCGCCATCGGTTTCCGGGGCGGGTAAGGCGCCGGACGGCGCGGCGCAGGTCCCTTGAGCCTGTCCTGAACCTCTCTCGCTTTCGCTCTCTCCGGGGGAGGGGGCATCATCGCCGCTCCCTCCAAAAAGCCGGCGCCAGGCCTTACGGCGCCGGATCTTAGGGCGTCAGGTCGGCGGGCGTCTTGACCCGATAACCCCGGGCTTTGAGCTGATCCAATACGCCATCTTCGACCACCAGGCCGCGAAGCGAGTAGACCGCCACCGCATGGCCTGGCGTCTTCAGCGCCTCGGACAAGGCGTTGACCTGATCGGTGGTGGCCTGACGGATGAAGCCGGGCACCCCCGGGAGCAGCAGGCTGCAGCGGTCCGAACCGCGCCGGGCCTCCAGCGCTGCGCTGACCTGGCCTTGCGCCCAGGCGCGCGCGGCTCGCCGATCGACTTCAGCGCCCTTGTCGATATCGTCGAGCACCTCCTCAAGACAGACAAGTCCGGCCGCCTCGTTATGTTGGCGCGCCACGGTGTTCATGATCGGCATGGCCTTGTAAGTGGCCGCAGCGCGAACCTTGACCCTCTTCTTGCGGGCAAGTCGCTCGATGGACTTCTCAGGCTCATTGTCCTCCAGGGCGGCCTTTTTTGCGGCCTTGCCGGCCAAGAAGAGCGCCGCCCCCAAGGGCTTCCAGTCGCGCCATTCATGGGGCGACTTGGGGTCGGCCTCGGCCCAGGCGCGCGACAGGCGTGCGGCCAGAACCGGCGAGCGCTGATCCAGAGGCTGCTCGGCCAACAGCGACTTTCGCAGTCGCAGTAGGGCGGGGATGTCACCCAGGCCCACCTTGGCCGTCGGCGGCTTGAGATAGGCGAACGCGCCGTTGAGGCGGTTTTCGAGCACCGAACGGTCCCAGCTCGTGCCTTTGGGCAGGGACGAAGGCAGGCCCAGAAGATAGATGGTGGTGTCGTCGTCGGAGACCTTCCACCAGGCCGGCCCGGGCAGGCGGGCGTTGACCACCAGGGCCTCGACCACCGTCGCTTGCGGATCGTCGATCGCTTGGGCCAGGGCCTGTGCAGGGACCAGTGTTCCAAGTCAAAGGGCCAGCGCGACCTGTTTCAACTTCATGATCATGTCCTTGTTCTTTTCATGTGCGCGTCAAGCCGGTCCAATGAGGTTGAAATGCGGCATTCAATACTTCAGGTCACCAAGGCTGATGTACTGGTGCACTGGTAGCGATGCGCCGGAGGGGGCAGGCAAAGGCCCCGTTTAGTATCGCTGACAACGAAAGCTGCAGAGAAGCCGATCTGCTCGCTCCCCGTTCCACCAGGACGGAATGGCTGTCCGATCGACGGCGGATCGCCAGGCGATGCTGGTGTTCGACGCGCCTTAGAGGCCCAGATCAGCGATCCGGCGGCGAGGCTTGCGTCACGGGCCGCGGCGGCGAGCAGTTTATCCGCGAGCACAGGCGCGTGCGTAGCGTCCGACCGAAGGACGCGTTGTGGCGCGCGGCGATCTCCGCGCTTTGGCCAGCCAGATGAGCGGTTTTGGACATCAGCGACTGGCCCACAGGGCTCTCATAGAACGCCACAAGCTGTTTGAGTTCGGCGAGGGTGAACGCTTGCGCATAGAGGCTAGCGAACTCTGCGCTCAGATCATTGAACGTCTCGTCCGCGGCCTCGGCCACCACCGCGTCATAGATCGTGCGCTCCTTTGGGCTAAGACCGGCCGGCGGGCTGATCTGGCTCATGGCCTTGATCATATTGATCGCTGTCGCCCTTAGCCACGTGGCCTTGAAGTAGCGGGCGATCAGGTCGGCCTTAGCGGCGGCTTCGGCGCGGGCCCGTGCGGATGTGATGGGCGAGGGGGTTGCGCGCCCGGCGCCTTGGCCTTGATCGGCTGGCGCTGGCGCACGGGCCACGGGGGATGACCGCCCCACGGTCAAAGAAGGCGGGGCGCTCAGAGGCGGCCCAGAAAGGATCGCGCCGGACGGAGTCGGGGAGGCTTGCGGCGCTGTGGTTTCTTGGGCGGCGATCGGAACGAGCGGCGCGCAGGCCATCGCCGCAGCTATCCCCGCACTTAACGCCGCACGTCGGCGATGTGGACGCTCATGGATCGCAACATGCGCGAGGGGGGCAAGCCGTTGCATTGTGACGCTCCGTGGCAAGGTCGACTGCGGTTGGGCCGTTGACCGCCGCTACACTCTGCGATGGGAGCCAGGCGCTTAAGGGGCTTTGGCGCACCGGTGCATCGCAACCCATTGTCGTGCGGCTTGGGCCGGTTCAGGCAAGGCGCTTAGCGCTTTCTGGATCAAGGTCTCGCAATGCCTATGCGCATCAGTTCTCGAGGTCTCTTCAGCCTGTCCATCGGCCTGTCGACGCTGATGCTGCTCTCTCATTTTGTCTGGGCGCAGCCGGGCGGATCGCTCGAGGCCTGGAAGATTGCGGTCGCCGCGCCTGACGGGATCCTGAGGCTGAGCGGGCGGGCCCATGGCGCCTATCATCGCGGCTATGCCTGCGCAGATTTCGCCGCGGCCACGGCGGTGGTCAACGCCATCCCGGTCAGGGCGCAGAGTCGGCGTTTGGCGCCCATGCAGGCGGCGGCCCTGGCCCGCGCCTTGCGCGTGCACGGCTGTCGCCCTGCGGTCGGCCAGTTCCAGGTTGTGGCGTTGGGCCCCGAAGTGGAGATCGATCATGGCGTTGAGGCGGCTGAGTTCTGGACCGCCCTTGACGTGCGGGCCGGCGCCAGAGCCGTCGGCTTGGTGTTCGACTCCAGCCCCTACGCGATCCGTTCCTGAGGTCCGACATGTGGCGCTCAACACACCAGGGCGAAGCCGTCTTGGCCGATCCGCCCCGACGAACCCGACGCGGGGCTCTGGCCCTGCTGGCCGTCCTGGCGAGCGCTCAAACAGTTTGGGGGCGGGAGGATCGGCGCCTGACCGCATCGGAGGTCATCGTCAAAGGCTGGCCGCCGCGCGAGCTTGTCCGCGCGCTGCATCGCGGCTGGCCAGACGAGACCAACACGGACGGCGACACGGCGATCCATCTGGCCGCAGCCGCGTCGAACCCCGCCTATCTTGAGATCCTGTTAACCTATGGCATGTCGCCGAACACACCCAACAGTCTTACCGGTCGCACGCCGCTTGTGTCGGCGATGATGGCCGAGCGCAGCGTCCAGTTTGAACGGCTGTTGGCGGCCGGCGCCGATCCAGGCGGCTCCGACCGCACCGGCAATACGCCATTGCACGTGGCCGCCCAGATCAATGACGCCGGTTTGGCGCTAAAGCTGTTGGAAGCCGGCGCCCCACCGCGCGCGCGCAACGCCCAAGGTCGCACCTTCCAGGCCTATATGGACATCACGCCTGTGCGCCTGCTTTCAAAGCGCGAACACCGCGCGCGTGCGCGTCTCAATGACTATCTTCAACGACAGGGCTTGTCGCCCCGAGCGGACCATTAGGTCCTCGCGCCCCGGCCAGGGCTCAAGGTCGCGCGTCTGAACCGCGCTGGGGTGTTGGCGGCGCGCCCCTAAGGCGCCAGGTCCTCAGCGTCCTGCAGCCATCCCTGTTCGCGCAATGCGGTGGCCCTTGAGCGCGAGACGGGCACGCTCAGTCCGTTCGTCAGGATCAAGCGGAGGGTCTTGTCATCGGACGTGGTTGTCCTGACCGCCGTGCGCGCCACCCACCAGCTGCGATGCACCCGGCGGCCTTGCGCAGGGCTCAGGCAAGCCTCCGCATCACTAAGGCTCATCAGGATCAGCGCCTCGCCCTTGGCCGTGTAGACGCGCAAATAGTGGTCTTCTGTTCGCATGCACAGGACATCACGGCCAAGCCGGGCTGGGATCTTATCAAAGAGCGGCGAGCGCGGGGCTAAGGCCTGTCCAGCGGGCGGGCTGAGAAGCGGATCGGAGGCCTGATCGGACGAGGGCCCCGGGGAGGCGGATGGCTGGCGTTGGGACGCAACGGGGGTGAGCTTGGCGTCGAGCAGGATCAGGACGACCTGGAGGGGGACGCAGAGGATGAGGACGGACGGAAACAGCGACCAGAACGGCAAGAGCTGGGTCCCGTCGTTGATGGCCGGGGCCGAAGCATAGACGATCAGGGTGACCGGCACCGCAGCGGTCACGATCCCGGCCGCAATCCAGAACAGTCTCGGCAGGCCATGCTCGCGCTTCAGCGCCACGGCCAAGCCATCGCAGGCCGCCAGAAGTAGGGCGCCGACCACGCTTGACCAGATCCAGAAGGCGTAGCGCTGCGGCGCGTTGAAGATCGTCGCGGTCTGATAGGGCGCCATCAACGCCAGGATCAGGCCCGCTATAAGGCCGGTCGCGAGCGGTCTGACGAACAGACGCAAGGTTTTGCCGCCCGGCTCGATGGTCATGTGGTGCTGCAAAACGCCCCCTTTGGAGATGTCTTAAAGCAGCCTGTCAGGCAAGCCAACACCAGTCAGACCTGGCTGTCGCGCACCATTGGCGAAGGCGCAAAACCGTTGGCGAAGCGCCAATGGCCGTCCACGAAAACCCGCCTTGGCCAAGCGCAAGGCCCGCTCCAGAGGTCCTGGTCGTCGGAGGGCGTCAGATCCTCCCCACCCTCAGGAGCCCGCCTCTTTCCATGCGATTTTCGATCACCTCCAACCCGTTCCCAGGCCTTGCTCTGGCCTGCGCTCTGACCGCTCTGGCGGCCTGCACCCACGCCATGGCCCCCGCAAAGGCGCCGGCCCAGGATCTGGCTAAGACCGCCGCTAGCGCCCCGGCCAGCGCCTACACCCTGACCCTGCGCGTCGAGGGCGTTCGATCGGCCAAGGGGCAGCTGCGCGCCGAACTTCTGGGCCGCGCCCCCGGCGAGAAGGCTCACAAGCGCGTCACCTTCGGGGTTCGGGACGCCGCGCCCGGGGTCAACCTGATGCGCTTTGAGAACCTTTCGGCCGGCGACTACGCCGTGCAGCTCTATCATGACGAAAACGGCAACGGAAAAGTCGACATGAACGTCCTGGGCGTTCCGCAAGAAGGCTACGGCTTCTCCAACGTGCCGGTGGTCCAGGGCGGCATCCCGCCCTTCGACCGGATGAAGGTCACGCTGGCGGCTGATGCCTCGGCGACCGCCGTTCTGGTGTACCAGCCATGAGCCCGCCGATCAGCCAACCAGACCGGCGCGCCTTTCTGGGCCTGGCCGGGGTCGGGCTTGCGGCGACGGCCGCTGGCTTGCCGATGCCGGCCGCGGCTCGGGCGCAGGACCAAGCCGGGCAATTTGCGGCGGCCCGCCGCCAAGATCCTCGCCTAGTGGCCTTCGATAACGGCCAGGAACGCGATGTGGAACGCGTCCGGATCGAGGGGGTGATCCCCGCAGCGCTGGCGGGTCACTTCCACCGCAACGGTCCAGCTATCTTCGAGCGCGCCGGGGTGCGTTACCATCACTGGTTTGATGGCGATGGCTTTGTGCAGCGCTGGCGGATCCAGAACGGAGCGGTGAGCTACAGGAGCCGCTTCCTACAAACCTCGAAGTTCGCCGTCGAGCAGCCTGCCGGGGCCTTCCTGTTGCCTGTCAGTGGCGGCGGCATCGCCCCGGTCGCGGCCTTTAGCGGGGCCAACAGCGCCAATCCTTCGAACACCAGCATCATCTCGATGGGCGCCGAAAGCTGGGCCCTTTGGGAGGGGGGCAGCCCCATGCGGGTTAATCCCGATACGCTGGAGACCCTGGGTCTTGTCCGCCTCAATAGCGAGGTCGACGGAGCGCCGTTCTCGGCCCACCCGCGGCGCGGCGAGGACGGCCGCCTGTGGAATGTCGGCTCGCTGGGGCCGCGCGCGTTTTTGTGGCGGTTGAGCGCCTCGGGCGCGCTGGAGGCCTTCCGTATCCAGCCCTTGGGCCAGGAAGGCTACTACCACGACTTCCTGCTGACCCAGCGATCGCTCGTCCTCGTTCAGTGCTCCACCGAGGCGCGAGGAGAGCGCTCACTTGAGCGCGGCACATTCGGCGCCACGCGGGGCGTGGCGGGAAAACCGATGCGGGTCCACGTCTTTGACCGCGAGACCTTCGAGCTGGTGCGAGAGGCTGAGCTGCCCAGCGGCTTTGCCTTCCACTTTGGCAATGGCTGGGAGGAGGACGATGGCACCATCCATTTCGACATCGCCCACAGCCTCGACGGGGATCAGTTTCAGGAGTTCTTCAAGCCGATGATGGGGCGGTTCCCGACCTGGCAAGCGGTCTCCCACCGGGTCACTCTGCCGCCCAAGGGCGCGCCGCGGTTCGAACGGCTTCACGCACGTGTGGAGTTTCCCAAGATCAATCCGAACTACGATGCGCGCCGCAACCGCTTCGTCTACGCCACGACCTTCAAAGATGACAAACGCCAGGACTGGTTCGACGCCGTCGTCAAGATCGACGTCGAGCAGGGGCGAAGCCAGATTTTCAACTATGGCGCCGAATGGATGGTCGAAGAGCACGTGTTCGTCCCGCGACCGGGCGCGACGCGTGAAGACGACGGCTGGCTCGTGGGCACGGCGTTGAACTGGGTCAAGCAACAGACGGCGCTGACGGTCTTTGACGCGGCCCAGCCTGACAAACCCTTCCTGGCCAGAGCCTGGTTGGACAACGCCATGCCGCTTGGCCTGCACGGCGACTTTAGACGTCTCTAGCGCCTGGGGGCGGGCGGCCTGACCCCACCATCAGCCGTCCGTCCGTGAGCGCCGCCGTCTCGGGGGAGGCGGCGGACAACGTTCAGGCGCAAGGGCGGCCCGCTTAGAACAGCGGGCTGGGCGCGGGGCTGCAAGCCCTGCGCCCGCTTTGGCCCTCGCCTTGACCCGTCCCCGTTGTTTCTTTCGTAGTTCTGGACGCTTTCCATGGACGCCCTTGCGCGCCTTACCGCCGTGCCCGCGCCACGCCCTCTCCGCGCGCTGGGCGCGCGTCCTCTGGCGCCAATGAACGGCGCGTTGATCCGTCCTGGCTGCGATGCGCAGGCGCTTGTCCGCACCCAGCGCCAGATCCTGGCCCATACCGCCCCTGGCGCTCCAGCGCACGTAGTCGCCGCCCCGCGCCGGCGGCTAGCGGTGATACGCCCGAGTCTGGCCCCGTCTTGGCTGGCGGCCTGCGGCTGCAGATCAAGGTCGAGATCGATCTTGCTGATCTGTCCCTGGCGATGGAGACCTTCAAGACGAACCTTCCGGCCAGCGCCCGCCTTGAGGCCCGTCCGACTTTGGCTCTCAGTCAGGCCCAAGAGCCTTGCGCAGCCGTGGCCCTGACGGCGCGGCAATGGCAGATCCTGGCGCTGATCGGCGAGGGGCTGAGCAACAAGGCGATCGCACGCCGGCTGGGCCTGTCGCATTTCACGGTCAGGAACCATCTGAGCCAAATCCTGCGCACCATGGGCCTGACGTCCCGTCAGCAGGCGCGGGCGGCGTTCTCAGCCCTGACCCGCGGGGTCTTGCCAGACGCCGCGCGCTGACCCGCCTCCGTGGCGGCTCCATCAGCCTTGGCGTCAAGCGAGCGTGCTGTGCTGGCTGCTTCAGGAGCGGCGGCGTTGGACGCAGTCGCTCAAGTGCTGACGGGCCTTGGTCCCGCTGTGCCACTCCCCCCAGACGAGGGGGAGGTCCTGCAGCATCACCTCGAAATCCTGAACCGGCTCGATGTTGTCGATCAGCGCTGAGGTCGAGGGCACCTTGAACATCAGCATGCCAAGGCTGGGTTCCCAGGGGAGGGGGCCGTGAAAGGCTTGAACGGTCTGAACATGGCCGCCTTGCTTCAAGCTGACCCTCAGGCGCTGGATCTGGCCAACGTTGCGGATCGCGCCGCCAAAAAAGGCCAGATAGCTGCCCGGATGCGCGCCGCCCCAATCCATCAACACCACACCGCCCCGGCGGGTCAGAAAGGTGGCCATGCAGATCTGTTTGGGATCGGCCGGATCCGAGGCCAGGTACTCCCAGTACCCCGCGCTTAGACGCTGATAGACCGGGTCCTTCATCCGCTCCTTCTCAAGCGCGGTTTCCCTCTGGATCGCCACCTCGTTCCAGATCTTGAGCTGTTCAGGATCATAGCGCATCGGCGGCAGACCATCGCGGTATCCGCCGCCCGAGCCCTCATCGGGCGTGTCCTGGCCCTCCATAGGGCCCATCGGCGCGCAGCCCAGCCATCCGGCCGCTTCACTGCCGGTCGGATAGAAGCCTGGCGGGCAGCGGCCCTCGGCGCGCGCCTGGGGCGTGGCCAGGCACGCCAGCGCCAGCGCCAGCGCCCAAGCAAGGACCCATCCGCTTATTCCAAGGCGTGTCATCGTTTGGGTCCTAAGCTGCGGTCTGAGTGCTGAGCCGAGCGCTGGCAGCCCAGAGTTCGGGCGATCGCCAGCGGCGCGCGCGTTAGGATGCGCCAGGCGGCCCAGCGGCCCCAAGCGTAAAGATGACCCAGTACAGATTGCACGCGGACCCCGGCTTCAGCCCTCAGGAAGTCCTTCACACGACCCGCCCTGGACCTGCGCAAAGCCGCGCGCGGTGTAGGAGAGCTCAAGACCGCGGTCCTTGGCGATACGATAGGTGACGGCTGGCCCGGTCCCGTCGGTGGCCTCCACCAGCCACGCGGCCAGGGGACCGCTTGGTCCTGTGACGGTTTCGGTTCCGACGACCTTGAGGGCGAAGTGGCCAAAGCCCTTTTCATAGTGCCAGAACGGCAGGTTGACCTGGCTGTCGGCCGCCAGCGGCAAAGCCGCAAACACCAACCCCCAGAGGTTGCCGTCCCAGACCGGTCCATCCAGCGGCGCAGACAGGGGCAGACGCACGTCATCCTTGGTCAGGCGGTAGCCCGTGACCGTATCGCTTCGGTAGCTGACATCGACCATGATCTTATCGCCGCGCCGGCTCACATAGCGGATCGGCCGCAGATCGGCCGCCTCCAGCACAAACTCATCGCGCACGTCGAACGCGCCGTCTTGCGCCTGCTGATGGACGATCACCCTGACGGCGGCGCGGCCCTGGACCGTCTCGCGGCGGACGATCTGCAAGGTGCGTCCCAGAGGGATCATGGTTTCACCCGAGCGCCTTTGCAGCGCATAGCAGGTCCGTCCCTCTTCAAGCCGGGCCCCGAGCGGGTGTGTCGCGCCGCCCTGAGCGAGCGCCTGTAGCATGAGGGCCGCCAAGGCGGACGTGGCCGTGATCATCGCGTGCTCCGGTTTCAACGGCGGGGGCGTGACCTTGCATGCCCCCTTGCTGTTCAAGATGGGCAAAGCCTCCGGCGACGCGGGGCGCCTGCCTAGCGGCGCAGATGCACCGGGTCACCTTGGCTGCGGCGTCAAGGATCGATCGGGGTTAAGCCGATCGCGTCCTTCTGGCTTGGCCTGTCGATGTCGCACCCACCTTACCGCGCCTTGCGTCCGCCACCTTCGCGGTTGGCGCGCGCCGTCGCGCATTGTCGCACAGTCGTGGGCGATCGCGCCGGGCTCATCGTCGCAGTTCTGGCCTTGGCTCTGGCGAGCGCTGCGGTAGGGCGTGGCGTGCTGACCGGGCGTGGGGATCCTTGGCCGCCGGGGCCAGAGCCAGGACTAGAGCCAAGGCTTGCGGCGGCCGAACGATCGGCAGGGGCGGCCAAGCCAAGCCTGGCGCGACTGGATCCGCACGCGGCCTTGGCTCTGGTTTTACGCGCGGACCCCAAGCTCGCCACAGAGGCGGGCGAGGCCTTGGCCTATGAGGCCAAAACCGTCCTGAGGCTTGAGAGCGACGCGGTGCTGATCGCGGCGTCAAAGGCCAGAGCGCCCGCCTCAACGGTCCCGGGCGCGCTGGGGATCTTCTATCTTCGCGCCACGGCGGCGGGACCCGAGGTCGCCGGCGCCTGGCCACGCGCAGCGATCGGCGCGCCAAACGCGGCCGCGCCGGGGTTTGGCGTCACCAACGCGTTTGGCCAATGGCCGGTTGTCGTCGCGCGCAGCCAGGAGGTGCGCTCTGGGGTGGTCTGTGAGCGCACCCAGCTCATCGAGCTTCGGCCGACGGGCCCGGTGGTCTCCGCGCCCTTCGTCTCTGGCTTTGACGCGCGCGAGGCTGAGGGGGCTGCGGGGCGGTCCTGGGTCGGGCGCTTGCGCGATGTCGGATTTGGAAGCGGCTTCACGCTCGACACCGGCCAGGCCAAGATCCGCTTTCATCGCGTCCAGGGGCGCTATGCGCCTGCCAAAGGCGTCAAGCCGCCACACTGCTAGGCCCCCCGCGGCCAATATCTCGCAGCGCTGGCTAGGCGGTCCCGTTCTGCAGGCGCTCGGCGGTTAGGTCCGAGCAAGCTCTTGGGCCATGATCGCCTGGACCAGGCGGATGCTGGGGCGCGATTGCAGTTCCTGATGGGTGACAAGCCAGATCGGCACAGGGATGGGCCTAAGTTCAGGCAACAGGCGCACGACGCCGGGCGTCTGCTCGCCCACCTCGCGCATCATCACCCCGACGCCCATCCCGCGCTTGACCATTTCCCAGACCACGACCGCCGACTCCGAAACGATCCGGCAATCCTCCGGTGAAATCGGAACGCCCAGATCGCGCAAGACGCTGGTGAAGAGCGGATCATCAAAGCCCATCAGTTCTGCGGTGGCCAGATCGGCCGGCGATTGCGGCTCGCCATGGCGCGCGATCCAGTCCCTGGACGCAAAGAAGCCGGCCTGGACGTCACGGATATGCTGAGCGACGAGCCCTGGACGATCGGGGCGGACATGGCGCACGGCGATGTCGGCTTCACCCCGGCGCAGATCGCTGATGGCGTTGGAGGCGGCGATGACCACGGTGATCTGGGGCGCTTCAGCGCGAATGCGAGCCACAATCTGAGGTAGCACATAGGTCGCGGTGACATCGGTCGCCGAGATGCAAACCCGCCCGCCGACATCCTGGGCGCGCCCGCTGGCCGCCAGGGCAAGGTTGTCGGCTGCATCGCCCATGATCTGGATGTGATCGAGCAGCGCCGAACCGGTCGGGGTCAGCAGCAGCTTGCGACCGCGCCGTTCAAAAAGCCCCACCCCGAGCTCAGCCTCCAGAGCCAGAACCTGGCGCGACAGGGTCGGTTGGGTAAGACCCAATCGGCGCGCCGCAGCCGATAACGATCCGTCCATGGCGGTCGCGTGAAAGGCGCGGATATGGTTCCAGTCCATTGGCTTCATGCAAATACGCATATCATAGCTTCATATTTGCGCAATTTACCTGAATTTTGCATGTGATATGCGCCGGGTGTCAGGAGCAGTTGACCATGCACAAAGCCAGCGACGCGCGGTTCTGGGATCGGATCGCCCGCAAATACGCCAAGGATGTCATCGCCGATCAGGGGGGCTATGAGCAGCACGCTGGATTTCACGCGGGCGCTCTTGGGGCCTGAGGATAGGGTGCTGGAACTGGGGTGCGGAACGGGCAGTACGGCGCTGCGCTTGGCTGGCGGGGTCAAGCGTTACCTGGCGACCGACCTGTCGGCGGCCATGATCCAGATCGCTCGGGAAAAGCAGGCTTTGGAGACGCCGCCCAGTCTTTCGTTCCAGATCGCCACCGCAGAGTCGCCGATGCTGGCCCTGGGGGGGTACGACGCGGTCCTGGGCTTCAACTATCTCCACATGGTCCGCGATGTACCGGTGACACTGTGGCGTATTCACAATCTGCTGGTTGCAGGGGGATTGTTCGTCTCCAAGACGCCATGTCTAGGCGACATGACCCCGCTGCTCAGCAGGGTTCTGCTGCCGGGCATGCGCGCCATCGGCAAGGCCCCCTATGTCAGTGTTTTCAAGGAAGCCGACCTTTGCGCCCTGGTCACCGCCGTCGGCTTTGAAATCCTGGCGGTCGAAGATCACGCTACGAGGGGCAAGGGTCACCGACCTTGTATTGTGGCGCGCAAGTCCGCAGCGGCTCAGGCCAGCCCATCCCCGGCGATCTATCTGGACGCCTGACGTTGAGGCTTGGGTCTTGCGAAGGCCCCAGGCTCCCGGGCTCAAGCCCCACACGCCCGGAGACGGCCAGTCTTGAGGGCGGCGATCACGCGGACGGCTTGTCGCGTGCGGCGTTGGGCGTCGCCGGCGCGCGCCCGATCCTTCTAAAGCCCCTATCAGAGCGGAGCCCAACTATGCGGCCAAGAAAGCAAACGCCAACCGTGCTTGAAGACGTGCGTGTGAACCCCAAGCTTAAAATTGCAGCGCTGTGGACGGGGTTCATGTTTCTATACATCTACGTCGACTATTTTCACCTCTACATGCCCGGCGCGCTGGATGAGATCTTGCAGGGGCGGGTGTTTCTGTTCGACATCAATCAGGCTTTTGTCTTTACGGGGCTCGCTTCTGTAATTTTGCCCGCGCTAATGATCTTTTTATCGGTCGCACTCCCTGCGGAACTCAACCGCTGGGTCAATATGATCGTCGCGGCGGTCTATATTCCCTACAGCCTGTTCAATCTGCTGGGCGTGGCTTGGGTCCATATGTACTTCGCCGCCGCGATCGAGGTGGTCATGCTGCTGCTGATTATCCGCAGCGCCTGGACCTGGCCGCGCCGAGCGGTTGTGGCGGGGTAGGGGCGCTGTCAGATCAGCCGCGCCAAGTTGAAACGAGTCAATACTTGGCCGTTTCAGGCCGTGGCCTTCGCCCAAGCCGCATGTGCCTGAGCGCGGAAGCGGCGAAGGTCGGCTCGACTGATCAGATGTCGCTGGGGGCAGAACGTGTTGTGGACGGCGGCGTGGGCGGACAGGCAGCGCCGGGCTGATGATGGCTAGCGATGGCGGGTGCTGAGTAGGCCCGCCGTAAGGGTCAGCAGAGCGCCGATCACCAGGCCCACGCGCGGAGCTGTGTCCAGGGGCAACGCGCCGAAGAGTAGCGTCATGACGATGACCCCGGTCGTTTGGCCGGTCAGCCGCGCCATCGCTTGCAGGCCGCCCGCCGCGCCGGTGCGCTCAACAGGGGCCGACAGAAACATGCTGCGGTTATTGGTCACCTGGAAGAGGCCAAATCCAAGACCGCACAGCATGACGATGGGCATGAGCGTCATCGGCGCCTGGGCCAATGGCCAGGCCGAGGCCGCAAAGAGCCCGGCCGAGAGCAATGCGCAGCCGGTCGCGCACAACATGGCCGTCGTGGAGGGGCTAGCCATCCTCCCGGCCAGACTCGCCGCTACGGCGGCCATTAGGGGCCAGGGCGTGATACAGAGTCCGGCTTCCAAAGGACTAAGGCCCAGACTGTGCTGGAGATAGAACGGTAAGGCGACAAGGCCAGCGCCATGTCCGACAAAGCAACATATTGACGCGGTGGCGGACCGGCGGAATGAAGACTTGGCCAGCAGGTCCAACGGCAGGAGCGGAGCGTCCTGCTGGGCGTCACGACGGGCGAGCACCGTCAGGCTGATCGTCCCGCAGGTCATAACGATCAGGGCGAGGATTGGGGCGCTCGCCAGCGTCTCGGCGCCAAGGATCAAAAGCCCAAAGCCGCCCATGTTCAGGGCCACGCTGACCCCATCCAGGCGGCGGAGCGATCCGTCTGCATGTGGAAGGGCTCTGGCCGCGCCTAACACAAATAGGCCCAGCGGCAGGTTGATGGCGAAGAGCCAGGGCCAGCTCGCCCACGACAGGACAAGCGCGCCGACCGTCGGGCCAGCCGCCGAGGTGAGTGCGACCACAAGCGCGTTCCAACCGATGGCGACGCCCAGTCTGTGCGCGGGGATCACCGTGCGCAGCAGCGCCACGCCCAGTGACATCGCCGCAGCCGCGCCAAGGCCCTGGACGAAGCGCGCCGTGATCAGCCAGGTCAGGTTCGGCGCGCTCGCGCAGAGGGCCGATGCGGCTGTGAAAAGCGTCACGCCGGCCATGAAGATCCGCCGATGGCCAAGGCTCTCGCCCAGAGCTCCGCAGGGCAGCAGCGCCATGACCAGACCCGCTTGATAGGCCGTCACAACGAGGACGGACGATGCGGCCGAGACGCGCAGGTCACGGGCCAAGGTTGGCAGGGCGACGTTGACGATCGAGGCGTCCAGCACCACGAGCATCAACGCCGTCAGGACCGAGGCGATCGCCAAGCTCTGCGCGCGTCTGCTCCGGGTCATCGCGGGGCGACCCGGAACACCCCGTCCTCCTCGACATAGCGGGTGATCTGGCCTTCCTGCTTGTCCTCCTGCAAAAGGTCGCGCTCGGTGAAGCGGAACAACAGGGCAGGTCCGGCTTTGCAGTGCGTATCGTGGATGTCGCCTGGCAGGTAAGCTAGGGCCATGCCTGGGCGGACCAGGGTGGCGTCACGCTTGACGAGGCGCGCCTTTCCGTCCGGACCAAGATGCTGCGCATAACCGCCCATCTCGGATACGCCGCTTTGGACGCCGTAGAGCACCCAACTGCGGCCATGATCGTGGGGGCGCCGATAAAGACCTTCCTCCTCGGTGTGGGCCAAAAGCACGAACCCATGGTCGCGATCGCTGTAGAGTTCCTGGCTCGCCGGCTGTTCGTTGAGCAGCGACGCGAGCCAGTCTTCTGTCGGCGGGGCTTGAAGAAGGGTGCGTAGGTGACCACGACAGTCTGCGATCAGTTGGCTTGAGAGCGGCCCCCAACTGGCCCTGACTTCGGCGATGAAGGTCTCGAGCGCGTTTCTAGACATCGGCTATCCTTCCGTGCGGGTGAGAAGCGTCCGAAGAAGGCTAGCGATCGTCGGAACATGGCGGAACGCGCACGGTTTTCAAAAAATCATTGCGTTTGACGCCTTATGTCAGAGCGCGTGATAGTCGCCGCATGCAGATCCCAGACCTCAACCTGCTCGTGACGCTGGATGTGCTGCTCGCCGAGGGCAGCGTCACGCGCGCCGCCAAGCGCCTGCAACTCAGCCCTTCGGCCATGAGTCGAGCGCTGGCGCGGCTTCGCGACGTGACCGGCGACCCGCTATTGGTCCGGGCCGGCCGGGAGCTGGTCGCAACCCCCAGGGCTATAGCGCTTCGCGAGCCGGTCGCCCGGTTGGTCCAGGACGCCCTGGCGGTGTTGCGACCGTTGGAAGCCCTCGATCTTAGGCAGGTGCGCCGCGTTTTTACCCTGCGCACGAGCGAGGGCTTCGTGGAGACCTTTGGTCCGGCCTTGATCGACAGGCTGGCCCTCGAGGCGCCAGGCGTCCAATTGCGCTTCGTCCAGAAGCCGGACAAGGACAGCAAGCCGTTGCGTGACGGCGCGATCGACCTAGAGACGGGCGTCCTGGACGGTGACGCCGGGCCGGAGCTTCGAACTCAGGGACTGTTCCGCGATCGTTATGTCGGCGTGGTGCGCCAAGGGCATGCGCTGGCGACGGGGGCGATGACCCCGGCGCGCTATGGGGCCGAGCGCCACGTGGCGGTGGCGCGCGACGCGCTCGCGAAGGGCCTGATCGATGAGGCCCTCGCAAAACACGGCGTTATACGCGAGGTGGCCACGATCGTGGGTGGCTTTGCTACGGCGATTTGGCTAGCGCGCTCGTCTGGGCTGGTCGCCACCGTGCCCGAACGCCATACCCGAGGACTGCGCGAAGGGCTAGTCAGCTTCGAGCTTCCCATCTTGGTCCCCTCCTTTCAGGTGTCGCTCCTCTGGCACCCTCGGATGGAGGCCGATCCGGCGCATCGCTGGTTACGCGGGCGGCTGCGCGAGATCTGCGCCGATCCGACGATTTAGTCTCTCTTGCCGTCAGCCACGTTTGAGGGGCGCAGAAAGTGCGCGAGGCCGGCCAGTAGCGCCAAGAGGGTGAGGAGGCCAGGAAGGCTGGCCTCAAGGCCAAAGGCGCCGCCGGTGAGCCAAGTTGGCGCGTCGCTGAAGCGGGGGATCAGCAGGCTTGGCTCGCTCTGACCACTGACGCCAAAGCCCAGGATCACGCCCTGCGTCACATTAGCCATGAAATGTAAGCCGATCGGCAGGGCCAGGCTTTGCGTGCGCACATAAGCCAATCCAAAAAGCACCGACGCCAGGAAGATGTTGCTCGCCGCCCAGAGCTTGGTTGCGCCTTCCATGCCAGGATTGTTGAGATGGGTGAGCACAAAGAGCAGGGCGGTCAGCGCCTGGGCTGGCCAAACGCCAAGTCCATCTATGAGGCGTTGGAAAAGCACGCCGCGAAATAGCAGCTCTTCAGCCATCGCCACGGCCAGCATGAGCGCGATCGTGTTGGCAAGCCGTTGCGGCGTGGCGGGGGCAAGGTCGAACCTTAAGAGGCCGGCGGCCGCGAGGCCAAGCGCCGGTAGCGCCATCAGCAAGCCGCCTAACACCACACCGATCGCCAGACACACGATCCAGCGCCCGTCCATCGCGCCGGTGACCTCGACTAGGGGCCTTCGGCGCAGTGTCTGGATGATGATGGTGGCCACGGCGATCAGCCCAAGCTGTTCCCAGAGGCTCACCTCGCGGTTGAAATGCGCCGCAACAAGGATGGCCGGAAACAGAAGCGCTGCAAGAACAAGGAAGAAGGCGGCTAGCCACCAGCCGTTCCGCAACCTGCCTTGGCGGTTGACGAACGCAAGGCTGATCCAGGGTGGCATGGCGGGCTCCGTCCGTGACTGAGCGTTCGTACGATCAGGTGGTCGCACTCTAGGCGAGCGCCAGGCGCAGAAAAGGGTCCCAAGCGCAATACATCTTTGCGCGTCGCGCCTGACCGCGCCTGACAGGCGCGATGCACCGGTACGCCGAGCCGTGCGCCTATCGATCGCGCCTTCGCTAAGGTGCTGGTAGGCCCCCCGGAAACGCAGGGGGCAATCCATGTCACTGGGAATGCACTGTGATGAACAATTGCCGCAACGGTCTTGCCGTCGGTTTGGCGCTCACGATGTTCCTGCCCGCCGCCGCCTTCGCCCAGACCAAGGCCAGCAAAGGGCAGAGCTTGCAACAGCAAGCCTCGGCCGAGACGCCGCGTTGCGCGCGCAAGCTTGGGACGCTGTCGATCGTCGACGGCGATGATCCTAGCGGCTGGACGCAATACAATCTCGCCTCGCCGCAGAAGGTCCTACGCGCCATCGTCCAGCGCTCTGGTTGCTTCAGTCTCGTCGACCGGGGCGCAGGTCTTGGCGCGGCCGAGAAGGAGCGCGCGCTCAGTGGAGCCCTTGGGCTTCAACGGGGCGCCAACGTGGGCAAGGGGCAGGTCAAGGCCGCCGACTACGTGCTGGTGGCGGAGGTCCAGGGCAGCAACAGCAATGTCGGCGGCAATGCTGTGGCCGGCGCGCTTGGCGGGCTCATCGGGGGGCGCGCCGGCGCGCTGGTCGGTGGCCTTAAAACCAAAAAGCTTGAAGCCAACACGGTGTTGTCTTTGACCAATGTGCGAACCACCGAGACGATGGCTGTCGCTGAAGGCTATGCGGTCAAGAACGATATCAGCTGGGGTGTTGGCGGCCGTCTAGACTTCGCCGGCGCTGTGGGCGGCGGCTACGAAGACACCGATATCGGGCGCATCATCACCCTGTCCTTCATCAACGCCTACGCCAAGATGATCGGAGGCCTTGGGCTTGTGGCTGAGGGCGGAGCGGCGGCGGCCGCGCCCGCAAAGTCTTTCACCGCTCAGCGTCCTGTCGCGCTTCGCGCAACGCCCGTGGCGAGCGGCAAACGGGTTCGCACCCTTCCCGCCGGAGCGATCGTCTTTCCCACAGGCAAGAAGCAGGAGCTTTGGTGGGAAGTCTCCGATGAAAACGACAATGTCGGCTGGGTTCTGAACACGGGCTTAGCCCCGAGCCGCTAGAGCCCTGACCCCGCAAGATTTCGGACCCACCCCGAACCTACGGGGGCATCGGACTGAAAAATCAACCTTAAATTGTTAGTCGCAACCTCTTCGCGCTCGATAGGGCGTGGTGTTGGGCGCGGCGCTTTCCAGCCACAAGGGAATAATCATGGCCACGATCAATGGGACAAGCAGCTCCAACACGCTTGCCGGCACGTCGGCTGACGACTTCATCAATGGCCTTGGGGGCAATGATCAACTGACGGGGGGCGGGGGTAACGACGTCTTCCTCTACCTCGCGCGCGCCTTCGACAAGGACATCATTACTGACTTTTCTCCGGGAGATCGCATCGACCTCTCGGGACTAAACATCGCCAACTTCTCCCAGCTGCAACAATTTATCACTCAAATTGGGCCGGATACGGTTATCGCATTCAAGTATTTTAGCGACATCGAATCCATAACACTTCAAAACATTCAGGCGTCTTCTCTTTCGGCGGCGTCCTTTATTTTCAATACATCGACCACTGGCCTTGCGGTCACCGGCACCACCGGATCCGACGTTCTCTTTGGAGGACTCGGTTCGGACCGCATAAGCGGCGGGTACGGTAACGACACGCTTTCAGCGGGCGCTGGAAATGACTTCCTGACCGGCGACAGAGACGATGATCTTCTGATTGGCGGTCAAGGCGCGGACACGTTCCAATACGTTGATCGTCGCTTTGACCAAGATACGATCGCAGACTTCTCCGCTGCGGAGGGCGATCGCATCGATATTTCTGCATTGAACATCGCAGACTTTTCCCAACTTCAGAGGTTCATAACTCAAGTTGGAGCCGATACGGTCGTTACGCTCAACTATTTTAGCAATGTTGAGTCTATAAAGATTCAAAATATGCAGGTCTCGTCGCTTACGGCGTCCGCCTTCATATTCAACACGTCCGCCGCCAGCCTCACGGTGAGCGGCACGACGGGAGCCGACGTCCTGTTTGGCGGGATCGGTGCCGACCGTATCGATGGCGGGATCGGCAACGACACCCTTTCCGCCGGCGCGGGCAATGACTTTCTGACTGGGAGCGGCGGCAACGACCTACTGATTGGGGGGCGAGGCGCCGACACGTTCCAGTACATTGATCGGCGCTTTGACCGAGATACGATCGCTGACTTCTCCGTCTCGGAGGGAGATCGAATTGATTTTTCGGCGCTGAATATCGCCGAGTTTTCTCAATTGCAGCGTTTTATCACCCAGGTCGGACCGGATACGGTCATCACCTTGAGCTATTTTACAGATTCTGAGTCTGTAACGATTCAAAATTTCCAGGCGTCGTCTTTGACGGGGGCGACGTTTATTTTCAACACGTCAACCTCTGGCCTGACTGTAAATGGCAGCACCGGTTCCGACGTTCTATTCGGCGGTCTCGGCTCCGACCGAGTCAATGGCGGGAGCGGCAACGACACCCTTTCCGCAGGCGCGGGCAATGACTTCTTGACCGGGGGCGGCGGCAACGATCTCTTGATCGGTGGCTCTGGCGTCGACACCGCGATTTTCTCCGGCCGGATGTCGGACTACGTTATCACACAGGTCAATGACGGAACGGGGAACTGGCAGGTTAGAGACATTCGGTCGGGATCCCCTGACGACACGGACACGCTCTCTAGCGTCGAGCTTTTCCAGTTTACTGATCAGACGTTTGTCACGCCCGTCGGGGCGCTGGCCGCCGGTGTCGTGGACGCCTTCCAGAATGTGCTCCGAAGCGACCCTTCGGCACTGACCAACGCCGCGTTGGTGACCTCCTTGGCGGGACTGTCGAGCAGCGCGGCCTCTAACGCCATCATTACCGCCGCGCGCGCGACCACCTCGGTCGCGACGCTGGCCTATCAGTTCTTCACCGGACAAATCCCCAGCCAGGGCGGCGTCGACTATCTGGTCTCGCCAACAGGGCCCAACGGGAACAACCTCAACTCCGCCTACTACCAGAGCTTCAACCTGGAAAACCGCTACATCAATTTCGCGGTGAATCTGGGCAAGCTTGGTGAGGGTAAGGAGGCGTTCTTGGCCAAGTACGGCGCGCTGTCGCTGTTTGACGCCACCCGCGAAGCCTACAAGACCATTTTCGGCTCGACACCGACGGACACCAAGATCCACGCCCTCATCGATACCCGCGCCAACTATTTCGCCTCCTATGGGGGCGATGGCGTAAACGGCCAGGGAACGAAGGCGGCGATGGTCGGCTGGCTGTTGGCTGAGGCGGCGAAGGCCGATGTGGGAATGTACGCCAAGTCCAATGATGCTTTTCTGGCGGACCTTGCGGACGGAGCGGCCTTCGCGATCGATCTGATCGGTGTCTACGGTAAGGCTGAATACGCGTTTATCGGCTGATCCAACGGCGTGATGACGTTAAGCATCGTGGGCGAAGGTGAGTGCCAACCGTCTTTGAACACGATGCGACGGCGCCGAGCTAGAGCCCACGGCGTGAGTGCGATCGCGCGCCGTTGGCTCTAGGGCATCGTGGGCCCGCGCGGCAGGGCGCGCTTTGATGGCGTTGAAGGCGAGGTATTGGACCTGCCTTTGGGACGAGCGCTGTTCCTGATCGTTTGAACGTCGGCGGCCAGGCCCGCCCCCGCCCTGTCGTCGCCGACAAAACGGTTGATAGCGCCGAAAAAGGAGGCTGATCACTTGGACTTAGCGATTTGACACAGATTGAGCTTCGGCCCGTCACCAGAGAGACCGTGCGCGCGGTCTGCGCCCTGTCGGTTCGGGACGACCAAAGGGGCTATGTCGCGGCCAACGCGCTTTCAATGGCGCAGGCGCATTTTGAGCCCACGGCGGTCTTCCATGCGATCCATCGCGGTGAAGACCCCGTGGGCTTTATCCAATGGCGAAACGCCGACGCCCCCGGCGTGGCGGACCTTTGGCGTTTCATGATCGACCAGGCCCATCAGTCGTCGGGCTTGGGCGGCCAGGCTCTGAGGCTGGCGCTGGCCAAGATGACATCTAGCGGCTTTACCGCGGTGGAGACCAGCGTGGTTCTGGGACCGGTAAGCCCGCTCAAGTTCTATCTTTCCCAAGGCTTTGTCGAAGCCCATCAGACGACGCCCTGTGGCGAGTGGCTGCTGACCCGCCGACTATGAGGCGATCATCGATTGACGCTCCCGCGGGGTTGTTCACGGTGTTCCCAGCGCGCCCGGGCGCAACAGACCGTAACGAGGCCAATATCTCGCTATTAGAGGTAGGTCGCATTCAGAAGATGGACGTCCAGTTCCTGACGGCAAGCCAGTGTCCGATGATGGCGCAGAACCGAAAGTCGGGACACCCGGAAGGTCGATTTCCGCATGATGCCGGGGAACCACGTTCGGGCGACTTAGTTGGTTCTGCAGGCGCGCCGCCGCCTTTTCGGCCCAAGGACGTCACCGATGCGAATTGCTCAAGTCGCCCCGCTCTACGAGGCCGTGCCGCCACGTCTGTATGGCGGCACCGAACGGGTGGTGGCCCACCTGTCCAACGCTCTGGTCGAGCTTGGCCACGAGGTCACGCTTTTCGCTAGCGCTGAGGCCAGCACCTTGGCGCGACTAGCGTCGGTGCGAGATCAGGCTCTACGCCTGGATCCCGCGCCACTGAAATCCGACCTCGCGGCGCACATGAGCATGCTTTGGGAAGTCCGCCGGCGAGCGCACGAGTTCGACCTGATCCACTTTCACACCGATATGATCCATTTTGGCATGTTCGCCGACATGCCCGAGAGGACGGTCACCACGCTGCATGGCCGCCTGGATATGAAGGACTTGGCGGGCGTCTATCAGCGCTTCTCACAGTTCGGCGTGGTCTCAATCTCGGATGCGCAACGCAAGCCCCTCCCGCAAGCCAATTGGCTCGGCACAGTGGCGCACGGCATGCATATCGAGGATGAGGTTCTCCCTGCGCACACAGGTGGCTATTTGGCCTTTCTTGGACGCATCTCGCCCGAGAAGGGGCCCGACCGCGCGATCGATATCGCGCGTCGCGTGGGCATGCCGATCAAGTTGGCCGCCAAGGTCGATCAGGCTGATCGCGCCTATTTTCACGAGGTCATAGAGCCTTTGCTGTCCGATCCGCTGGTCGAGTACGTCGGCGAAATCGGCGACCACGACAAGGCTCAGTTCTTGGGCGCGGCGGACGCCCTGCTGTTCCCGATCGACTGGCCGGAACCCTTTGGTCTGGTGATGATCGAGGCGATGGCGCGCGGAGCGCCGGTGATCGCTTACGACCACGGTTCGGTCCGGGAGGTCCTGGTCGACGGTCTGACAGGCTTCATCGTCAACGGCGAGGAAGAGGCGGCGAACGCTGTGGGACGACTTGGCGCGCTGAGCCGGAAGACGATCCGCGATCGCTTTGACCTACGGTTTTCCGCCGCCGCCATGGCTCGCCGTTACCTCGAACTCTATGATGATATGCTCAAAGCCGGGCGGCCGGCGCTGAGCCTGGCCTGCATCGCCTGACCCTTGAAGGAGGTCCGGAGATGAACCAACCGGCTCCCGTCGACGCCGTGGCGGCTGAGGATACCGGCGTCCGCGAACCAAGCTCGACGTTCAGACTGTTCGCGCTCAAAGACCATGACACCTTCATGGTCGCCGACGCGTTCGGCGACATCGTCGGCGCGGGCGACGGCCTATTTCGCAACGACACGCGACTGATCTCCAGACTGAAGCTGACGTTGGGTGGTCGCCAACCGTCCCTGTTGAGCGCGGGGGTGTCGCAAGACAACGTCTTCTTCACTAGCCACGGCGCCAATCAGCACTTGCCCCTACTAGGGGCGGCGGCGGCGCCCCATGGCGTGATCCATGTCGAGCGAAAGCGGTTCTTGTGGGACCAGCGTTGCTACGAGCGCCTGACCTTCACCAACTACGGTCGTGACCTGGTCATGGCGCCGGTGGCGCTGGAGTTCGACGCCGACTTCGCCGACATGTTCGAGGTTCGGGGCTCCAAACGGGCCGCGCGCGGCCGCCGGTCGCCGGCGCGCGCGATCGGGCGTAGCGTGAGCTTCGACTATGTGGGCCTGGACGACATCGAGCGGGGCAGCGTCATCAGCTTTTCCGAACCGCCGGGTCGACTGACCGCAAACCGGGCGGACTTCCTGTTCATGCTCTCCAGCGAAGATCGTTTCGAGCTCTATCTCGAGATCGGCCCGGTCCTCGCTCCGGCCCCCTGCCGCGAGCGCTGGCGCACGGCCGCGGCGCAGGCGCGCACGGACATGCGTCGCCGCACGCGTCGAGGCGCGCGCATACACAGTTCGGGGCGTCTGTTTAACGAGTGGATCCTGAAATCCAGAGCTGACCTCGCCCTCCTGACGACGGAGTTGGACACCGGGCCCTATCCCTACGCCGGCATTCCCTGGTTTTCGACACCGTTCGGACGCGACGCGATCATCACCGCGTGGCAGGTGCTGTGGATCGAGCCTGGCCTGGCCCAGGGCGTCCTGTCCTATCTGGCTCGGCATCAGGCGACGGAGATATCGGCCTTTCAGGACAGCGCGCCGGGCAAGATCATGCACGAGACCCGGCGGGGGGAGATGACCACGCTCGGCGAGCTGCCGTTCGGGCGTTACTATGGCGGAGTCGACACGACGCCGCTGTTTGTCGCCCTGGCCTGCGCCTACGCCGAACGCACAGGCGACATGGACTCTGTCGACGCGCTATGGCCGTCGCTACGGAAGGCCATCGCGTGGATCGAGGACTTCGGCGACAGCGACGGAGATGGTCTGATCGACTATGCCCGCGGCGCAGAGACGGGCCTGTCGAACCAGAATTGGAAGGACAGCGAGGACAGCGTCTTCCATGCCGACGGCCGGTTTCCCACCGGGCCCATCGCCGTGGTCGAAGTGCAGGGCTACGCTTTCGCGGCGTTCAACGGCATGGCGCGGCTGGCCGAACGGCGAGGCGAGGCCGGATTAGCCCAGAGCTGGCGAGCCCGCGCCGATCATCTTCGCGAGGCGGTCGAGAGCCGGTTCTGGATGGAGGACCAGCAGTTCTACGCCATGGCCATCGACGGCCTGGGCAAGCCCTGCGAAGTCCGCGGCTCCAATGCTGGCCACCTGCTGTTCTCGGGCTTGCCCAGCCCTGACAGGGCTCAGGCTGTCATCCAGACTCTTCTGGCGCCGGACTTCAACGCAGGGTGGGGCATACGGACCCTGGCCCAGGGACAGCCGCGCTACAATCCGATGTCCTATCACAACGGGTCGATCTGGCCTCACGATACGGGCCTTTGCGCGCAGGGCATGGCCAATTACGGCGAGCGCGACGGCGTGGTGCGGCTGACCGCGGGCCTGTTCGAGACCGCCGCCAGCTTCGAGATGCGTCT